>Ga0116216_10000804_pt1 | contig 23404 bp, 25 predicted proteins | sample Sb_taG_11_FD_89696 | JGI IMG/M metagenome (GOLD analysis project Ga0116216, IMG submission 89696) | Peat soil microbial communities from Weissenstadt, Germany - Sb_50d_3_AS metaG | ecosystem: Environmental > Terrestrial > Soil > Wetlands > Peat | place: Germany: Weissenstadt | collected 2010-09-21
AGCCCGCCCATACGCCTCCGCCGCGCCCGCAAGATCCCCCCGCCTGTGCAGCAGAACACCAAGGTTGAACGCAGCCCCCGCGTCACCCGCAGCATCCCCACGCCGGTACTCGAGCTCCACCGGCGCCGTCCCCTCTGGCCGCTCCCGTTCGGTTCGACCCTCCTGCGGCTTCGGCCTTGAATGCCGAAGCGTGTTGGACGACCAGCCCGGGGTCGGTCTGTACGTCGCGCTGACCGACGGCCTGGCGTCGACCACGTACCTCCCCGGCGGCACGAACCTCGGAGACGACGCCGGGACTGCGTCCGGCGCGACGGGAGCGGTGGCGTCAGGGCCGGGCGCGGCGGCGGGGGCTTTCTGGCGTCTGCGGATGACGACCGTGGCGAGGACTCCCACAAGCAACGCCGCCACGACCAGGAGGGCGATCAACCCCAGGGGCGACGAGCCTGAGCTGCCTCCGGCGGCACCAAACCGGCCGACGGTGGGGGCTCGTTGCTGGCGCTGGGCGGCGACCTGTTGCGATCCGCCGCTCTGCCCGCGGCAGCAAAGACGCTGGGGCCCGAGCGGATAGGCATGTACGAGCTGCTGGGGAGCGGTGGCGGTCGAGCCACCCGGACTGCCGCCTGCGGCCAGGGCGACCGCGACCGGAGCCAATGTGAGCCCCACGCAGCAGACAATGAGGACGCCTAGCCGTCTCATGTGATCGTCACCGGGGTGCCCACGGGCATCAGCTTTCCGAGCCTGAGGATTGCGGCATTCTTCAGGCGGATGCAGCCGTGCGACACACGGCCCGGAATCAGGTTTGGCTGGTCCGTGCCATGAATGCCGACAAACCCACCGGCCGGCCAGTCGGTCAGCGTGGGCGAACGCGCATTTGTGCCGAACGCAAGCGGCCCGTACATGGGGCTCGTGAAGTCGGTCAGCCGATCTCGCACGTAGAAGTTCCCCGCTGGCGTCGGTCTGCCTGGAGCGCCGACCCCCACCGGTGCGCGGAAGATCACCCGCCCGGAGCGGAACAGAGTCGCGGTGAGCCTGGCCCGACTGATCACGAGACGGGTGTTGACGAACGACCATCCGCCGAGGGAGCTGCGCGGGATCCAGCCTTCCGAGCCATTGGGAAGGACGCTGAGGCCGACGCGCACCCAGAGGGCGCCGTGCCGGTCGACCTCGTTGTCAGCGACGACGATGTTCGTTGTTTCCTCTGGCGTGCGCGACGCGATCCAGCCGGCGGGGGCGCTGTACACGCTGGGCGCGCGCCTGGCGAGCGTTGCTCGCAGCACCGGCGCCCACCGCGTTACGCCGGTCGCGTCGGACAGCGGCACAAGCCTCGCGGTCGCGAACGCGGATGGCAGCGGCGTGAGCGGTGTGACCGTCGAACGCCCGACGGCCCTCGACGGCATCGCTCGGTCCGAGATCACGGCGGCGGCCCCGGCGCTGATCAGGACCCCTGACACCACCACGAGCCGCCGTCCCGAGCTGAAGCGGCCGCGTGGCATCGGGCTAACCGGTGAACCTCGGGGAGGACGTTGCGCTGGTATCGGGGGTCTTCAGCGTCACGAAATGAGTCGAGTTCACAATCTCGACGACCTTGCTGTCGCTGAGCGGATCGTCGAACGCGTGGGCAGCCGGAAGGAACCCGGCAAGCCGCCTGATCCAGGCCGCGTGGCGGGCCTCCACCGAGTGAATGGCGAGCGCCGCGGCCAGATAGCTCCTGGACTGGATGCGCGGGGCCTGCTCCTTGTAGGCGGCCGTGGCCAGGTCCTCGAACGCCACCGCAGTGCTGCGAAACGCGTTCGGATTGTCGGTGACCCCACGAAAATCGAACTTCGGCTCCTTTATCGCGGCGGAGCCAAGTACGGCCTTGAAGGCGCGGACGTGGGCGCGCTCGTGCGCACCCACGACATGCGCCTGCTCAGCCAGCGCGCCGTGCAGCGCGCCGATGCGCTCAGCCTGGGTGTAGAACGACGCTTGGAGGTATTCGAGCGCGAGCGCGAAGTTGAGGATTGCCACATCCCCCGACGAGGCCTGAGCCACCGCACTCGCCGGTCGCACCGCCAGGACGCCGACCACGCCTACGCCGGCGCCGGCGGCGCGCCGCAAGAAACCTGAACGAGTCTCGCGGCACTGGCGCTCATGTGTTTCACGCAGCGCCCCGTCGAGATCGAAGTCATCAAGTCGAAGAGATCGGGAGGCGTCGCGGGGCATCGTCAGGCGAGGAATGGTCGAAATACGCTCTCGGCCTGACTCACCGTGATCGGGACGTCCACTGCGACCGGGGCCGGGACTTGGCCGGCGAGCGCCCGTGCCCACGCGGCGTGGCGAGCTTCAACCGAGACCACACGAGCCGCGGCCGCGAGCGCCTGGGGAGTCAGGTTGACGGCCTGACCGTTGTAGACGGCCAGCGCTGTCGACTCGAGCGAGACGGCGGTGGCGAGGAACTTGGTCGGATCGGTCGCCGCGTCGCCGAACCGGAAGCCAGGGCTCTTGCCCGCGGCCGAGCCCAGTGCGGTGGTCAGATACTTCACGTGCGCCTTCTCCTGCGCGCCCACCACGCTCGCGAACTGGTGGGTCTCCCCGGTAAGTCGGCCGCCGGCGAGCGCATGAGCGTAGAAGGCCGCCTCAAGCCGTGCGATCAGGAGAGCGAGACCGAAGATCTCGCGGTCGCGGGCGGGCGTGCGCTGCGAACCAGCTGCGGCGGCGAACTCCGCGGCGCCTACGGCACTGCCGCCGAGCGCTCCCAAGACCGCCGCCGACCGCGCGAACAGCCCAGCCCGCGACATGCGGACTGTGCCCCAGCGGACCTCCCCCCGCTGCGACGCCCCTTCAGGATTCGTCCCATTCCTACCAACCCGAATCGTCAAGCTCGGGCCTCCTGGCCATAGACCTGCTCCGATGTTATCTAATCCTACCCAAACCGTGGCGAATTATTGGAGCCGCAATGTCTGTCGGACGAACACTCACCAATTCCCCGTCCCATGTCCATTCGAGTGGGCCATGACACCCATTGGGCTTTAGATATCGGACTGCTAGGACGGCATCCATCAGCGATGCGATGGCGTCATCGTCAGGTTCCCTCTAGTCGGCGTGCGCTGAGCAGGCTTCACTTTTGGCAACCAGGTTGGTGAGAGGTCCGCGGGGTCGACGGGACCCGACTTCACCGAGATGTGGAGGTAGACGTGGCCACTCAGCCACCCGTAGTGGCGCGCGGAGACGTGCGCATTGAAGGACGCGAACCGGAGGGATCGGCCACCACCGCTGTAGAGGTCCCGAACTGCTCCCAGTCGGCTCAGCCCGCGCCGCAGCCGCCCGCCTGCCTGTCCCGGGCGTCCAGCCTGGCCGAACTCGGCATCCGGGTGAGCGTGGTCATCGCCGCACTGGACGAGGAGAAGAACCTGCCCGACGTCTTCGCCAGCCTCCCTTCTGGGCTGCACGGGGTTATCGTCGTCGACGGCCACTCGACGGACCGTACGGTCAATATCGCTCGTGAGCTTCGGCCGGATGTGCGGATCTTGACGCAGACCGGCACCGGCACCGGCAACGCACTGGCGGAGGATTCGAAGCTTGCACGGGCGACATCGTCGTGAGCCTCGACGCTGACGGTTCAACGGACCCCGCCGAGATTCCCCGGTTCGTCGCCGCGCTGTGCAACGGCGCCGATTTCGTCAAGGGATCGCGGTTTGCCCAGGGCGGTGCAACTGCCGATATGACCCTCCCCAGGATGCTCGGCAATCGCGTCCTGGGCGCACTTGTCAACCGGTTGTACGGAACGCATTACACCGACCTCTGTTACGGCTACAACGCCTTCTGGACCCGCGAGTTCTCCACATAATCGCGGCCGAGAGCCGGCGGCGGTTTCGGGCACGTCGCCGTTGCGCGGAGCGCTCGAGCGTCACGTCGAGCGGAGCCGGGTCCGCTCGCGTCCTGCTGACTTCCGGGTCGGGCGGACCGGCACCGCCCGAGCGCGCCATCGCAACCCAGAACGGCTCGCTGTCAATGGACGGTGCGGGATGACGTTGACGCGTCAGGCCTGCTCAGCGATTCGAGCAGGCGAGGGCCCCGGTCCGCTCGACGGCAGCATCGCCGGCAGAGCGGATCGCCTCAGCCTGCAGCCGGCGCGGGCTCACGCTGTTGGAGCTGGTCCGCGAGCGCCAGCCCCAACGCGAGGATGCGCTCGACCGTCCCGGCCTCAGCTACGCCCTCCGACGAATCCTGGCCGGCGAGGCCAGGGGCCTGGTGGTCGCTGACCTCTCGAGCCTCAGCCACTCCACCGGGGAACTCGGGCGAGTCCTGGAGTGGTTCTCGCGCTCGAACGCCCGCTTCATAGCGGCGGCGCCGGGGCTGGATACCCAACAGGAAAGCGGCCGGCTCGCCGTCCGCACAATCATCGAGGTCGCTCGTTGGGGGCAGGAGCGACCCGTTGACCCGGCCGCTCGATGGGGGCACGAGCGACCCGTCCAACAGGCTGGCGCCGAGACGTTCGGCGCCAGCCGCAACGGCTCTGGGAGCGGACACAACGGAAGCAACGCGAGCGGCAAGTGAACTCGAGCGCCGAAACGACACGCGCTTTGAGCGAATCGCTCGCGTTGGCCATGGGTCAATCCACGACCTACCGTGACGCCTTTGTCACGCCATCGGGCGCCTTTGTGACGCCGGCGCGAAAAAACGGCGCCAGGAAAGGGGAACCGGCCCATGCCGCGGGATGATCGAGGCGTGGACAGACCAAGGATTACCTCGAGTGTCGGCCGAGCGAGAGTCGACAATTTCTGCCGCGCGACGAGGGTCGAAAGTGCGCGTCGATCTTTTGGTGCGCTGGATGACCAAAATCCACCCCACCTGGTCAAGGTGATCGGCGCGCGGGAGCTTTTGTCGGTCAGCGGGACGCGGGACCAGAGGATCGCTGCGATCGCGAATGTCCAGCGCGGCCGGGTCTCCCGCAGGCAGCTCGTCTCCGCGGGCGCTGCATGCCGCGAAGGCCCGCCAGGTCGCCCAGGATGGACTAACCCGGAGTGGTCGCGACAGGTCATCGCGCTCGAGTGCCGCGTTTCACAGTCCAGCCAGAAGCGAGGATGCTCCCGCACGCCGATCTCCCCTTTGCCCGCTCTGCGGCGGAAACGGGGGCGAAGCCCGTCTCCTCGATCACGATTGCGGTCAGGTCTCGATGTGGGTCGGTCAGGGAGCAAGCCTGTACGGCGTCCGGTATCGCGGCAGCGCGCTCATAGCCCCACAGGTAACCGACGTTAACGCGGTTAGCAGCCCACAGCAGACACTCGGTTCTCACGTCCAGACTTCCCGAGCGGAAGATGATCTGCGTGGCGTAGCCGTCATACACCGTGCATGTGGTCGGGCCATACGAAGAGGCCGGGAGTGGGATGGGCTGCACGGAGGGGGCGCCAACTCTCGTATGCGACGACGACATATCCGTCGAGAGGGTTGACGCAGCCGACGAACTCTCTATTGGCGGCCGGTGCGAGCCTCCGCAGCCAGCAAGGGCTGACATCACGGCGACAAGCGCCACGCACCACAGGCGGCGGTGGAGAGTCAGCCGTGAGGGTGCTTGCGCCTCGGCAGCCACCCCTCCACCGTCCACTTCGACCCCGGCCGCCCAGGCAGCAGCAGCGCGAGCAGCAGCCCGATGGCTGAGAGGATCAGGCCGAACGCAAGCCCGAGCCGCTCGCCGTAGCCCTTGCGCTCGGTCAGCCAGGAGGCGGCGACCGCGGAGATCAGCCACACAAACAGCAGGTAGAGAGCCTTCGCGCCGATGAACGCGTAGACGGTCATGTGCCCAGGTACGCCCGTTGCACGGCGGGGTTCTCTCGCAGCTGGTCGGAATCGTCGGCCAGCACGACCTGCCCGGTCTCCAGCACGTAACCCCGCTTGGCGAGGTCGAGCGCGTAGTTGGCGTTTTGCTCCACGAGCAGGATGGCCACGCCCTGGCGATTGATCTCGGCGATCGTCTCGTAGATGCGCTGCACGAGGATCGGCGCGATCCCCATCGAGGGCTCGTCGAGCATCAGCAGCTTCGGGCTGGCCATCAGCGCGCGGCCGATGGCGAGCATCTGCTGCTCGCCTCCGGACATCGTTCCCGCCTTCTGGCGCTCGCGCTCCTTCAGCCGCGGAAACAGCTCGAACACGCGCTCGAGATCTTCGCTGACGCCATCTCCCTGGCGCCGAAACGCCCCGAGTTCGAGGTTCTCGCGCACAGTCATTCGGGGGAAGCAGTGGCGCCCCTCCGGCGACAGGGCGATCCCGCGGATGACGATCTCGTGCGCCGGGACGCGCGTGATCTCCTCACCGGCGAACGTGATCTTCCCTGAGCGGGGAGGAGTGAGGCTCGTGATCGAACGCAGCGTGGTGGACTTTCCGGCGCCGTTTGACCCGATCATCGTCACGACCTCGCCCTCCTCGACCTTCAGCGATACTCCGCGCAGCGCCTCGATCGCTCCATAGAAGGTGTGGATGTCTTCTACCTCGAGGAGCGCCATCAGCCCTGCTTTCCGAGATAGGCCTCGATCACGCGCGGGTTCCCGCGGACCTCGGCCGGCGGCCCTTCGGCGATCTTCTCGCCGTGGTCGAGCACCGTCACGCGCTCCGAGACGCCCATCACGACCTTCATGTCGTGCTCGATCAGAAGGATCGTAAGCTCGAGATCATTTCTCATCTTGCGCATGAACTCGGTCAGCGCGGTCGACTCCTGCGGGTTCATGCCGGCAGTCGGCTCGTCGAGCAGCAGCAGCTTGGGGTCGGATGCGAGTGCGCGCGCAATCTCGACCCGGCGCTGATCGCCGTAGCTCAGGTTGCTCGCCAGCTGGCCGAACTGCCGTCGCTTCAGGCCAACGTAGGAGAGCGTCTCAGCTGCGCGCTCCTCCGCCGCCCGCTCCTCCGCGCGCACCCACGGGGCGCGCGTAATGGCACCGAACACGCCCGCTCGCATCCGGCAGTGACGCCCCACGACCACGTTCTCCAGCGCGGTCATCGCGCCGAACAGGCGGATGTTCTGAAACGTCCGGGCGACACCCAGCTTCGTGATCTTGTCGGGCCGGGATTGAGTGATGTCGCGCTCGGCGAACACGATTCGTCCGCTCGTCGGCTTGTACAGCCCGGTGAGCATGTTGAAGAAAGTCGTCTTGCCGGCGCCATTGGGTCCGATGATCGAGACGATCGACGCGAGCGGGATGTCGATCGAGACGTCGCTTACCGCACGCAGGCCGCCGAAGTCCTTGGACACCTGCTCGGCGCTGAGGATCGCGCCGTTGGAGATGGCCTCCGCGGCGGGCGGCGCCTGGGCGCTCACGGCGCCGCCTCCCCCGGCTCAACGGCTGACCAGGCCGTGCCGGGCTCCTCCAGCTCGAGCTCGCCAATCCCCTCGGTCAACTCGAGTTTTCGCCGGCGCTCGGGGATCAGCCCCTGTGGGCGCAGGACCATCACGAGCACCAGCAGGAACCCGAAGATGCTCACCTGGAGCTCGTTCAGGTTGAAGTTCAAGCCAAAGTCGCCGGGCAAGCTGTTGAGCACGTCCGGGATCAGGTAGTAGTTGATGTTGGCGAGGAGCAATGCGCCGAGCACCACGCCCCAGATTGAGCCCAGGCCGCCGAGGATCACCATCGAGAGAACGAAGATCGAGAAGCCGAACTGGAATTCGCCGGCGTCGATCAGCGTCGTGTAGGCACCCAGGAAGGCGCCGGCAATCCCGCCGAACGCCGCACCCAGCGCATACGCGAGCAGCTTCGTCTTGACGAGCGGAATGCCCATCGAGACAGCCGCGACCTCGTCCTCCCGCAGCGCGATCCACGCCCGCCCGAGGCGCGAGTCGCGCACCCGGATATTGACGAACAGCGTGAGCAGGACGAGCGCGAAGATCACGTAGTACCAGGGTCTTATGTCTAATTGCGAGAACATGCCGATCCCCGGAAGGTAGGGGGGGTCGGTGCCGCTGATCCCCAGCTCGCCACCCGTCAGCGGCATCCCGAAGACCTTGATCTGGGGCCCGTTGAGCGCGATCACGCGGACGATCTCGCCGAACGCGAGCGTCACGATCGCGATGTAGTCGCCGCGTAGGCGCAGCGTCGGCACGCCGATGATCGCGCCGGCAAATGCCGTCAGCAGCCCGGCGCAGATCAGGATCAGCACGAAGTTCAAGTGAATCCCCGGCAGGGAGTTCGTGGGGCCGTGTACGAGGATGTGCACACTGGCCTTGTAGAAGAAGCCCGAGCCGAGCCAGCCGAACGCGTATGAGCCGAGCGCGAAGAACGCGACGTAGCCGAGGTCCAGCAGGCCGGCGAAGCCGACGACGATGTTCAGCCCGAGCGCGAACATCACGTAGGTCAACGACAGGATTTCGGTGTTGACGAAGTTGCTGGCGTTCGAGAAGAGCTGCGGCAGGAGCAGACCAAATCCGATCAGCAGCACGGCCAGGGCGCGTGACCACCACGGGGGCAGCCAACGTTCGATCGCCGCGCGCCACTCGCGCAACACGGCGAGCAGCTCGCTCACCCGGCCTCCCTCGTCTCCTCGCCGAGCAGCCCGCGCGGCCGCAGGACCATGATCACGATCAGGTAGCCGAACACGATCACCGGCGTCCATTGCGGGCCGAAGGGCGGGCTGCGCGAGTCGCAGATCTGCTGGATCACGCCGATGATCAGGCCGCCGAGAACCGCCCCTTGGATGTTTCCGATTCCGCCCATGACCGCCGCGGTGAACGCGATCAGCCCCGCCTCGAACCCCTGGAGATAGGAGATCGTGGTCTCGTACAGGGCGTAGATCAGCCCGGCGGCGCCCGCGAGAGCCCCGCCGATCAGGAAGGTCAGCGAGATCGTCGTGTCGACGTTGATTCCCATCAGCCGCGCGGCCTCGGGGTCCTGGGCCGTGGCCCGCATCGCTCGTCCCATCCGGGTACGGCCCACGAACCACGTGAGCAGGATCACCAGCGGAACCGTTATTCCGATGGCGAGCACGTCGCGGCGATGGATCGCCACGCCGGAAATCGAGAAAACGATGTCGTTGCCGCGGATCAGGTCCGTGACTCCCGCCGGCGAGCCGCCGATCCAGAGCAGCCCGACGTTCTGGAGGATGAACGAGAACCCGACGGCGGTGATCAGCGGCGCGAGCTTCGGCGCATTACGAAGCGGCCGATAGCCGACCCGCTCGATCAGCACGTTCAGCGCGCCGCAGACGAGCATCGAGACGATTAGCGCCGCCGCGAGGCCAAAGATCACGCCGAAAGTCCCGGTCGCTAATGTCAGCCCGATCCCTGCCCAGAAGCCGGCGGCGGTCAACGAGCCGATCATGAACACGTCGCCGTGCGCGAAGTTGATCAGCTCGATGATCCCGTACACGAGCGTGTAGCCGATCGCGATCAGGGCCCAGATCGCGCCGTTCGAGATGCCCTGGAAAAGGTTGGTTCCGATGTACGAGAGGTCGTGGACCGTCGTCGCGTGGCCATTGACGAAGGCCGGATACCCCGAGACCAGGTCGTGAATGGTGTAGTAGACCGGCAGCGCCGCGAGCGCCGCGATCAGGCCCCACTTCCCCGCGAAGCGCCGAATGGCCACGAGGGCAGGATGCCCGGCCGCCGAGGCGGCCTTGGGAGCGAGCGAGCCGGCTTCCATATGGCCGAGCCTAACGCCGGAGCGGGGCCGCGGCAACGGCCCCGCTCTCGGTCAATGTCAGCCGGTGATCGACTTGATGTACAGCGGATTTCCGTCCGAGCCGACCTTGTAGAGGCCGTATTGCTTCAGCGTCGTGTCGCCGTTGGCGTCGAACCCGTAGGTACCGATCGCGCCGTGGTAGTCCTTGGTCGCGAACAGCGCGGCGAGGATCGCCGCCTTGTCATTGCCTTTTGCCCCGAGCTTGGCGATCGTGTTCAGCCCTAGCTTCATCGCCTCGTAGCCGTAGATCGAGTACGGATCTGGTTGCGAGACACCGTACTTGGCCTTGTAGGCGGCGAGGAATTCCCGGCCGCCCGGGTAGGAGGTCAGGCCCTGCGTCGCCACGGTGCACTGGAACAGCGGCGCGATGCTCGCCGGGAACCCGCCCATCTTTGGATTGGTCACCCCACCGGAGCAGACGCCGTCGCCGCCGAAGATCTTGGCGGTCGGCATCGCGGCGTTGAGGTCCTTGACCAGCTCCACCTCGCCCGGCGGGTTGAAGCCGGTGTACACGCAGTTGACACCGGCTGCCTTGAGCGACGACGCGTACGCCCGGTAGTTGGGCGCCGTCGGGTCAAGCCCCGTGCCGCTTGCTCCGCTCGTACCGGCCAACGTGATCCCGTAGTCGCCGTGGTGCAGAATGATCTGCGTCGCGAGCCCCACGCCGTACGGCGTCTTGTCGTTGGCCACCGCAACCCGCGAGCATCCGGCCTGCTTCATCGCGACCAGACCCGCGATCCCCTGGATCGTGTCGCGGGGAACGATCCGGAGGTACGTGCGCTTGCCGGTCGGGTAGTACTTCTGCGGCTCGCCGGGTGAGGTGCCCGGATCGTTGGTGGTCAATCCGGGATACGTGTTCGCCGGGCTGACCTGCGGTAGCCCCGCCTCGTTGGTGATCGGGATCTCGACCTCGGCGCAGCCGGAGTTGAACGGCCCGACGAGGTAGACGGCCTTCGAGTCGGTCGCCGCCCTGCGGGCATTGGCCTGGCAGACGTTGAGGTCGTAGTTGGTCGGCGACGTCGCCGTCGCATCGTTCATCGAGATGAAGTTGACCTTGAACTGGCCGGCCTTGCCGCCCGCCTGAGAGAGCGCGAGCTTTTCACCATTCAGCGCCGGAATCGTCTGCGCGGTCACCGCGCCCGTGAGCGGGAGGTCCGAATAGATGTCGATCGTGTTGGAGCCGCTGCTGCTGCTGCTCGAGGTCGTACTGGTGGTAGAGCTACTACTACTTCCGCAGGCGCCGAGTACGAAAACTGCGCCCGCCAGCATGCAGCCCGTCATTGCTCTGCCGAGTAAACGCATGCTCCTCCTCTGTGTGTGTCGATGCCGGACAACCAGTTCGCCCGCGTCGCAGCGCAGACTAGTGGGGCGCCCGGACCGCAGCAAGCTGGGAGCGCGCAAACTAAGGGACGCCCGCCTTACCCTAACGCAACCTCAATCGAGCGTTCGGCACAGCAAAGAATTGAGCCGTCAGCCGATCATCGTCTTCCAATAGACCAGATTGCCGTCAACCACCCGCCACACGCCGTAGCGGCGGATCGTCGTGTCGCCGGTCGAAGTGATGCTGTAGGTGCCGAGCACGCTCCGGCGATCGGTTGTATCGAAGATCGCATGGAGGACCTTCGAGCGCAGAACCGCCTCCTTGCCACCGTCGCTGGCCCGTGAGATCGCCGCCAGCATCAGGTTCATCGCCTCGTAACCGAAGATCGCGAACGGCTGCGCCGGGCCGTAGCGCCGCTCGTAGGCGGCATAGAACGCCTTGCCCGAAGGGGGCCCGGCGTCGGGGCCGAGGGCCGGTGCGGTCAGCAGCACGCGGCTGTCGAGACCCAGCGGGATCCCGCCGTACGCCGGATCAGTGAACGTGCTCTCGGCGACGCCGGCGGACCCGAAGATCTGCGCCTCGGGCATCGCCTCGCCGATCTGTCGGGCGAGGAGCGGCGCGCCGGACTCGGTCAGGGCGCTGATCAGGACGCAATTGGCGCCACTCTGAGCCACGCTCGTGGCGAGCGGCGCATAGCTCGTGGCGTGCGGCGGGAACGCCTGGACGCCGACGACGTCGAGGCCGGCGGAGCGGGCCACCAGCCCGAAACTCGAGGCGAGATCCTCGCCGTCGACCTCCCCATCCTCGAGTACGTACGTCTTGCGGCAGTCCTGTCTGAGCAACAGATCGACCAGCACGTTCGCCTGCACGGTGTCGTCGGGGACGACGCGCGCAAACGTGCGGATCCCCGTCGGGTAGTACTTCTGCGGCTCGCCCGGGGCCGCGCCGGCGGCGTTCGAGGTCAGCCCGACGGCGCTGCTGGAGGCGCTGATCTGGGGGATCCCATTGCGGTTGAGCAGCGGAATCGAGACCGCGCTGGCCCCGGAGTTGAAGTCGCCGATGTACCCGATCGTCGTCAGGTCCTGCATCACGATCCGGGCGTTGACCGTGGTCTGCCCCGGGTCCCATTCGTCGCCCTGCGGAGTCGCGTCATCGAGGGCGCGGAGCTGGATGTGGTAGCGCCCGACCCTCCCCCGCGCCTGTGAGAGCGCGAGCTGCTCGCCGTTGAGCACGGCCTGAGCGTTGAGGCGCGAGGCGCCCCGCATCGGCCCGCTCGTGTAGATCGTTAGCGTCGCGCCGTGGATCCGGTTGGCGACCGCGTCCTTCCCGCCGCAGCCGCCTGTCGCAACCGCGGTCAGCACGATCGCGATGACGATTCCGGGCAACTTCACCCGGTTCATTTTCACTGGTCAGCGGTCACGGACGCGAACGGCACCAAGTCACCGTTGCGCAGGCGACTGAACACGAACGGCGCGATACTGATGTCGCCAGACGAGGTGATCGAATAGGTGCCAAGCGGGGACTGTCGGTCCTTGATCTTGAAGAAGTCATCGACGACGGTCGTGCGGTCGTCGGCGCTGGTGCCCGCCTCGCGCAGGACGGCGAGCACCGCGTTCATCGCCTCGTAGCCGAAGATCGCCCCGAGCGCCGGGGCGTGGCCGTATGCGGACGTGAAGGCGCTCGTGAACTGATGGCCCGCCGGCGTCAGGTCCCTGGTCAAGAATCCGGGCGCCGACACGAAGACGTTGACCTTCGCCGGACCGAACGACGAGGCAAACCCGCTGGTGTCCAGCGCCGACGGCGCGAACAGCTTCACCGCGCCGTTTCCCTGGGCCACGTCCCCAAACAGCCGCGCCACCGCCGACGCACTGCCAGCCGACGCGCCGTAGAACAGGGCGTCGGCGCCGGAGGCCTGGAACTCCGAGGCGTCCGGGGGGCCCTGCACCGCGGTAATCCCGCTGCCCGCGTCCTGCTTGACCGCCAGCGCGATCGCGGCGCCGTAAGGGCTCCCGTCGTCGGTGACGTACAGCTTGCGGACCCCGAGCGTCGTCATCTCCCGGATCTGGGCCTTGGCCTCCTGAGCGCTGTTCGGCACGACCCTCGCGAACGTGTATCCGTACGTCTTCTGGGACTCGTAGTAGCTCTTCGGCGCCCCCGGCACCGCGGCCGTCGCCTGCGTGAGCTCGAGTGCGGTGTCGGCCGGGCTGACCTGGAGGATGTCCTCGGCGTTCGTGATCCCGACCGAATCCGCGGAATCGCCGGGGGTCAGCTCGCCCAGATAGGCGATCGTGCTCGCATCCTCGATCGCGGTGCGGGCGTTGTCGGAGATCTTGCCGGCGTCGGCGGTAGCGAACTTGACCGTGAACTTCCCGACCTTGCCGCCCGACTGCTGGAACTTCTGGAAGGCCAGCTTCTCGGCGTCGAGGATGTCCGGCGAGGCCGTCGTTCCCGCCGGCGCGGCGGCATAGATCGTGAGCTCGGTGCCGGTGGTGCTGACCGACGAGCTGCCGCTTGCCGAGCAGCTGCCCACACCTGCCGTCAGCGCTGCGAACGCACACACGCTGAGGAGCGGTCCTCGGCGCACTACGTCAAGAACCTAGTCCCGCCGGCCGGGCAGGAACGGGAGCAGGTTGCGAACGGCGATAGCCACGAGCACCATCACCACCGCGATCAGGATCGAGTCAAAGCCGCTGATGTTCAGCGACCACAGAACGATCCAAATGCAGAGGCCGGCGGTGCCGGTGAGGATCAGGCCCATCGGCGAGGATCCTAGAGGATTGACTTCGGGGACAGCGCCATGCGGAAGTCCGCGACGAGCTCGCGGACGGCCGCCGCCGGGTCGCCGGCTTCGCCCGCCGCCCGGACCAGTCGGCTGCCCACGATCACGCCGTCGGCGCCGGCCTGCGCCGCACTGATCGCCTGCTCGGGCGTGGCGATCCCGAACCCGACGGCGACCGGCACCTCGGTGTGGGCGGCGGCCCGCGAGACGATCGCCTGGAGCCCCCCGTCGAGGGCCGCCCGCTCGCCCGTCGTGCCGGTCAGCGACACCGCGTAGAGAAAGCCGCGCGCCTGCGCTCCGATCCGCGCCAGCCGCGCCTCGGGCGTGGTCGGCGCCACCAGCGGCACGAGCGCGAGACCGCGCGCATCGCATGCCTCGAGCACCACCGGCGCCTCCTCGAGCGGAAGGTCGGGGACGATCAGCCCACTGACCCCGGCCTGCACCAGGGCGTCGGCGAACCGCTCCACCCCGCGCGCGAGGATCGGGTTCGCGTAGCACATCGCGATCACGGGGACGTGCTGCGAGATCGACCGCGCGACTTCGAGCACGCGCGGGACCGTGGCGCCCGCCCGCAGGGCCGAAGTCGCGGCGGCATGGATCACGGGCCCATCGGCCAGCGGGTCCGAGAACGGCACGCCGAGCTCGACGAGGTCGGCTCCCCCCTCCGCGTAGGCGATGCCGACCTGGCGCGAGCGCTCGAGGTCGGGAAATCCGCCCATCAGGTACGGCATCAGCGCGGCCTGCCGTCCGTTCGCGCGGGCCGACTCGAAGGCCTCCGCGATCCGCTCGGTGCCGGTCACGACCGGTCCGCGAGCTGATCCGCGTCGAGGTGCTTGAGCGCCTCGGCCAGGTCCTTGTCGCCCCGGCCGGAGAGGCAGATCAGATCCAGTTCACTGGGGCCGTTGGCAAGCGCCCAGGCGATCGCGTGGGCGCTCTCGAGCGCCGGGATGATCCCCTCCAGCCTGGCCAGGCGCGTGAACCCGGCGAGCGCCTCCCGGTCGGTGACGGCGAGGTACCGTGCCCGACCCGAGTCGCGCAGCCAGGCGTGCTCGGGGCCGCTGCCGGGGTAATCGAGGCCGGCGGAGATCGAGTGGGCCTCGAGGATCTGGCCGTCCTCGTCCTGCATGATCGCGGAGTACGCGCCGTGCAGGACGCCGGGGAGCCCGCCGGCGGTCAGTGGCGCGCCGTGGCGGCCGGTCTCGAGCCCCTCGCCCGCCGCCTCCACGCCCACCAGCTCGACCTCGGCGTCGGCGACGAACGGGGTGAACACGCCGATCGAGTTCGAGCCGCCGCCGACGCACGCGATCACGCGCTGGGGCAGCCGCCCGGCCTGCTCCAGGACCTGCTCCCGCGCCTCGTCGCCGATCACCCGCTGCAGGTCGCGCACAAGCGCCGGATACGGCGCCGGGCCCACGCAGGAGCCGATGATGTAGTGCGTGGTCTCGACGTTCGCGACCCAGTCGCGGATCGCCGCCGACACCGCCTCCTTGAGCGTCCGGGCGCCAGCCTCCACCGGCTCGAGCCGGGCGCCGAGCAGCCTCATCCGCTCGACGTTCGGCTGCTGGCGGCGCATGTCCTCGGTGCCCATGTAGACGACGCACTCGAGATCGAGCCGCGCGCACGCGGTGGCGGCCGCCACGCCGTGCTGCCCGGCGCCGGTCTCGGCGATGATCCGGGGCTTGCCCATCCGCCGCGCTAGCAGCGCCTGGCCGATCGCGTTGTTGATCTTGTGCGAGCCGGTGTGGTTGAGGTCCTCGCGCTTGAGGAAAATGTCATGCCCCGCCATCGCGCTGAGGCGGCGCGCGAGGTACAGCGGCGTCGGACGGCCCACGTAGTCGTGCAGCAGCGCCTCTCGCTCGGCGCGGAAGCCGGGATCGTCACGGGCCTCGAGCCACGCCGACTCGAGCTCGGCCAGCGCCGGCATCAGCGTCTCGGGAACGTACTGCCCGCCGTAGGGGCCGAAACGGTGCTCGACCGCGCTCATAGGGCCGACACCGGGACGGCGGCGCGGACCGCCCCGGCGAACGCCTGGAGCTTGTCCGGATCCTTGCGTCCGGGCGCACTCTCGACGCCGCTGGCGACGTCGACCGCGAACGGGCGGACGGTGGCGATCGCCCCGGCCACGTTCTCGGCGTTCAGCCCTCCGGACAGGATCACCGGCAAGGGGCCGCGATGGGCACGCGCCAGCTCCCAGACGAACGTCTCGCCCGTCCCTCCCGGCCGACCGGGCGCGTAGCTGTCGAGCAGGTGATAGTCGGTGTGAAACGACGAGACGGCCTGGATGTCGGCGCCGCTGCGCACTCGCATCGCCTTGATCACCTTGCAGCCGGTGCGCCGCGCCGCCTCGCCACAGAACGCCGGCCCCTCGTCGCCGTGGAGCTGGATCATCGTCAGCCCGATCGAGTCCGCGCTCCACGCCAGCTCATCGAGGCTGGCGTTGACGAACACGCCGGCGATCTCGACCCGGCGCTTGAGCGCTGCGGCGATCTCGGCGGCGATCGCGGGGTCGCAGCGGCGCGGAGACCCCGGCCAGAAATTGAGCCCGAGCGCCCACGCGCCGGCGGCCGCGGCGCGCTCGGCGTCGCGCAGCGAAGTGATGCCGCAGAACTTGATTTTCGGGTGGGCGTGCTCCATGCCCACATCGTAGGGGGGCGCTTCCGGCGGGTGGTTGGAGCGTACCCGGGCCCTCGGCTGCGGGGCTAGTGCGGCGGCGGTTCCTGGCGGCTTCCGAGGACGACCTTGAACGACCGCGTGTGAGCGCCCCGGAAGGCGCGGACGACGACCGTCTGGCCGGGTAGCCGGGTGTCCAGGAGCGACTGGAGATCGGCCATTGAGGCCACCTTGTGGCCGTCGATCGCCACGACCTCGTCGCCGCGCTCGATCCCCGCGCTGGCAGCGGGTCCGGTCACGCTCTGGACGCGCACGCCGTTGTGCCTGCCCGGGGCGCCGGCGCCGCCGAGCCCGAGATAGGCGAGCCTGCCGTCATCGCCATGCTTGACCCGGATCAGGAACGCCTCCGCGGTGTTGATCGGCACCGCGAACGCGATCCCCACGCTGCCGTTGGCCCCGTCGCCCCCGGTCTCGATCTGCGAGTTGATCCCGATGACGTGTCCGGTGGCGTCGAGCAGAGGCCCGCCGGAGTTGCCCGGGTTGATCGGCGCGTCGGTCTGGATCACGTTGTCGATCGTGAACCCGTTCGGCGCCTGGATCTGGCGCTGGAGCGCGGACACGATTCCGCTCGTGAGGGTCCGATCGAGACCGAACGGGTTGCCGATCGCGAGCGTCGGATCGCCGACCTGGACCGTCGTTGAGTCGCCCGGTGCGAGCGGCTGGACGTCCGGCACACCGCGCATGTCGACCTGGAGCAGCGCCAGGTCGTTGTCGGGGTCCTGTCCGACCACCGTGGCCGGGCGGCTGATGTCGTCCTCGAACTGCACGGTCACGCCTGTCTCCCGGTTGGCCCCCTCGATCACGTGGTAGTTCGTGAGGATCCGGCCCGCGCGGTCGATCAGAAACCCGGAGCCGGTCGAGATGCTGCTCTGCTGCACCGGCCACAGATCGAACGGGTTCTGGACCTGCTCGATCTCCTGGGCGCGGACGAACACCACGCCCGGGGCGTCGCGGACGTAGATCTCGTGCGGCGTCAGCCCTGACTTGGTGCTCGACGCCGGCTCCGCCGCGACCGGGCCCTCCTCGACGATCGTCTTCGTGTCGCGGTGACCGGCGATGCCGGTCACGAGAAAGACGGCGGCGACGACCAGCCCTCCGAGCACCGCAGAGATGAAGGGGGAGCGGACAAGCGCCTTCATCCTCAACAGTGTTGCCCTGGCGGTGAAGTTCACCTAAAACCTTCGCGTGAACGCGCTACACGCGGCCTCGATGTCCGGTGAGCGCATCAGCGCTTCGCCGATCAGCACGGCGTCCACCCCGGCGTCGGCCAGCCGGTCGAGCTCGTCCGGGCGGCTGAAGCCGGACTCGGCCACGGTCACGGTGCCGGGCGGCAGCAGCGGCAGCAGCTCGAACGTCCGCCCGGGGTCGACCGTCAGCGTGGACAGGTCGCGGTTGTTGATCCCGACGATCTGGGCGCCGAGCGCGGCCGCCACCTCGAGCTCGTCGCGATCGTGGACATCGACGAGCGCGGCGAGGCGCAGCTCCCGCGCCAGCGCATGGAGCTCGGCCAGCGTCGGCTCGGGCAGCGCCGCGACGATCAGCAGCACGGCGTCGGCACCGGCCGCCAATGACTCGTGCAATTGGTAGGGATCGACGATGAAGTCCTTGCGCAGGATCGGGAGCGCCGCCGCGGCCCGGGCGGCGCGGAGATCGTCGAGCGACCCGCCGAAGCTCGGGCCGTCGGTGAGGATCGAGAGCGCCGCCGCCCCCGCGCGCTCGTAGGCGGTGACGACGTCCTCGAGGTCAAGCCCGTCCCGGATCACCCCCGCCGAGGGCGAGCGCCGCTTGTGCTCGGCGAGCACCGACAGACCTCCGGCGGCGAGCGCGCCTTTGAATGGGCGCAGGTCCCCGTCGGCGAGCCGCCGCGCGCCGGCGCGCTCGAGCTCCGCCAACGGCACGGTCCCGCGCCGGCGGCCGACCTCCTCGCGGGTCGCGGCCAGGATCGGCTCGAGCTGGTTCATCCCTGGGCGAGCGCCTGGGTGCGCTCGACGAACCGCTGCAGCGCCGCCGCCGCCGCGCCCGAGTCGATCGCCTCCTCGGCAGCGCGCACGCCCTGCTCGAGCGACTGAGCCTGCCCGCCGGCATAGATCGCCGCGCCGGCGTTCAGCGCCGACAGGTCGCGAGCCACGCCCGGCTCGCCGGCGAACACCCGGCGCGCGATGTCGGCGTTCCGCTGGGGGTCGCCGCCGGGGACCGCGTCGGCGGGGGCGCGCGCGAGGGCGACGTCCTCGGGCGTCACGGTGTAGGACCGCTGGTCCCCGCCGCGGACTTCGACGACGATCGTCGCCGCGGAAATGCTGAGCTCGTCCACGCCGTCCTCGCCGCTGACGAGCAGCGCGTGCTTGGTGCCGAGCCGCGCCAGCGCTCCCGCCATCGTCTCCAGATAGGCGGGATCGGACACGCCGATGAGTTGCCGGCTCGCGCCCGCGGGGTTGGTCAGGGGACCGAGGAAATTGAAGATGGTTCGGACCGCGAGCTCCCGGCGGACGGGCACCACGTAACGCGTCGCCTGGTGGTGGGCGGGAGCGAACATGAACCCGAAGCCGACCTCCTCGATGCAGCGGGCGACCGCCGGGGGCGGGAGGTCGATCCGCGCCCCGAGCGCCTCGAGCACGTCGGCCGACCCGGACAGCCCGGTGGCCGACCGGTTTCCGTGCTTGGCCACGGTGCAGCCGGCGCCGGCGGCGATCAACGCGGCGGTCGTGGAGACGTTGAACGTGCGCCGGCCGCCGCCCGTGCCCGCGGTATCGAGCAGATCGTCGCTCGAGACCTCCACGCGCGCCGCCATCGCGCGCATCGTCCGGGCCAGTCCGGCGAGCTCGTCGACCGTCTCCCCCTTCGTCCGCAGCGCGATCAGGAACGCGGCGATCTGGATCTCGGACGCGTTCCCGACCATGATCTCCGACAGGACGGCCGAGGTCTCCTCGAAGCTGAGGTCCTGGCCGGAGGCGAGCGTGTCGATCGCCCGCGTCAGCAGATCGGGGCCCGGGGAGCTCATTGCGTCCGCGCCAGGAAGTTGGCGAGCAGGTCGCGTCCCTGCTCGGTGAGCACCGACTCGGGATGGAACTGAACGCCCTCGGCGGGCAGCTCGCGGTGGCGGACCGCCATCACGATCTCGTCGGCGGAGGCGCTGCGCTCGAGCTCGCCCGGAAGCTCGGGGTCGGCGACCAGCGAGTGGTAGCGGCCGACCTCGAGGGGCTCGCGGAGGCCGCGGAAGATCGTCTTGCCGTCGTGCCGCACCTTCGTCGTCTTGCCGTGCACGGGCTGGTGGCGGACGATCTTCCCGCCCCACGCCTGAACCAGCGCCTGATGTCCGAGGCACACGCCGAGCGTCGGGATCCTGGCCGCCGGAAAGCGCCGTACCGCCTCGAGCGAGATCCCGGCCTGATCGGGGGTGCACGGGCCCGGCGAGACGATCATCCGGTCATAGCCGCGGACAAGCAGCTCATCGACGGTCGCGTGGTCGTTGCGGACGACCTCGATCTCAGCCCCCAGCTCCCCCAGGTACTGCACGAGGTTGTACGTGAAGCTGTCGTAGTTGTCGAGAACCAGGACCCTCACGGCCACTCCGGCTGGCGGACAGCGAGCTCGATCGCCTGGAGCACGGCCCTCGCCTTGGCCTCCGACTCCCGGTACTCGTAGTCGGGCTTGGCGTCGGCGACGGTCCCGCCCCCGGCCTGGATGTGGGCCACCCCGTCGCGGACGACGACCGTGCGGATGTGGATGCAGGTGTCGAGCTCGCCGGCGTAGCTGACGTAGCCGATTGCGCCTCCGTACCCGCCGCGCTTGACGGGTTCGAGCTCGTCGATGATCTGCATCGCCCTGACCTTCGGCGCGCCCGACAGCGTGCCCGCGGGCAGCACCGACCGCAGCGCATCGAGCGGCCCGACCTCCCCGCGCAGCGTCCCGGTGACGCTCGAGACGATGTGCATCACGTGGCTGTAGATCTCGACCGCCATGAAGTCGTCCACCCGCACGGTGCCGTACTCGCACACCCGGCCGAGGTCGTTTCGACCGAGGTCGACCAGCATCACGTGCTCGGCCCTCTCCTTGGGGTCGGCGAGCAGCTCCTCGGCCAGCTGCCGGTCCTCCTCGGCGTTCGCGCCCCGAGGCCGGGTCCCCGCGATCGGGCGGGTCGACACATGACGGCCGGCGACCGTGATCAGCGGCTCCGGGCTGGCGCCGGCGACCTCGAAGTCGCCGAAGTCAAGGAAGTACATATACGGGCTCGGGTTGACGGCCCGCAGCCCCCGGTAGATCGAGAACGCCTCGATCGGGACCGGCGCCGACCACCGCTGCGAGGGAACCACCTGGTAGGCGTCGCCGGCGAATATGTACTCGACGATCCGGGCCACGTTCGCCTCGAACTCGGCCCGCGACATGTTCGCCGTGAACGTCGGCGCGGTGCGGTCGGGCGCCGGCGGCCGGGCCGGCGGCGGGATCGGGCCGGCGAGGCGCTGGCGCACCTCGTCGATCGTCGCCATCGCCTGCCGGTAGGAATGCTCGAGATCGTCGTCGGCGTACACGTTCGCGAGGACGGTGACCGTGTGCTTGAGATGGTCGAAGACGACCAGCGCGTCGGTGAACATCAGCGCCAGGTCCGGCACGCCGAGCGGATCCGGGTTTGGCTCGCCGAGCGGCTCGACCGTCCGCACGAGGTCGTAGGCGAACATCCCCACGGCCCCGCCGGCGAACGGCGGCAGGCCCTCGAGCGGGGCGGCGCGGAAGCGGCCCAGCTCGGCCGCGACGAGCGCGTAGGGATCCCCTGGATCGCCCAGCGACCACCTCAGCACCTGGCGGGGGCGAAAGCCGATGAACGAGTAGCGGCCAACGCGGCCCTGGTCGGCCGACTCGAGCAGGAACGCGTGCCCCTGCTCTCTGAGCTTCAGAAACGCTGACACGGGCGTCTGGCAGTCGTCGATGAACGTCGCCGAGAGGGGGATCAGGTTGTGCTCGTGCGCGAGCGCCCGCACCTCCTCCAGCGACGGCGCGATCGCCGCGGCGCTCAGCTCAACGCTTACGGCGCTCATCGAGGACCGCTTCCGCATCGCTGAGCGAGAGCCCTCGGCTCGCCAGCAACACCGTCAGGTGGTAGAGCACGTCGGCCGCCTCCTCTGAGACGCGCTCGTCGGACTCTTCGCGCGCGGCGCGCACGACCTCCTCGGCCTCCTCCTCAACCTTGCCCTGCAGGCGCGCCGGGTCGGCGAGCAGGGTCGCCGTGTAGGACCCCGCCGGCCGGGCATCTTTGCGCTCGGCGATCGTCCGCTCCAGGTGCGCCAGCACCTCCTCGGGCGCCAGCGGCTCGAGCTCGCCGCGATGGAAGCACGTCCGCTCGCCGGTGTGGCAGGCCGGACCGGAGGGCTCGACCAGCGCCAGCAGCGCGTCGCCGTCGCAGTCGTAGCGGATCGCCTTGACCGCCTGCGTGTTGCCCGACGTGGCCCCCTTGTGCCACAGCTCGCCGCGCGAGCGGCTGAAGAAGTGGATCTCGCCGGTCTCGCGGGTCAGGCGCAGCGACTCGGCGTTCATGTACGCCAGCGTCAACACCTCGCCGGTGCGCCAGTCCTGAACGACGCACGGGACCAGGCCCTGCTCGTCGAATGCGATCTCCGAGTCCTGCACGGAGCCGCCGATTCTAGGTGGCCAGCCGACTCGCTAGGTTGACGGGATGCGAGCGATCTTCGACGGCCACAACGACGCGCTCACGCGCGAGGACCACGCGGGCTTCGCGTCCGGCCGTCCCGAGGGCCATCTGGACCTTCCGCGGATGCGCGCCGGCGGCATTCGCGGCGCGATCTTCGCGATCTTCACCCCGTCCGAGGGCGAGGATCACGAGCCGGTGCCGCGCGACGACGACGTGATCGAGTTCCGCTACGCGCCATCGGTCGCCCACGGCGTGGCGGCGGCCGACGCCACCGCGGCGGCCGGCCGCTTGCTGGCGCTCGAACGCGAGGGACACCTGCGCCTGGCGCGGGTGGCATCGGACCTCGACGACGCGCTCGCTGACGATGGGCCACCGGTGGGAGTGCTTCACCTCGAGGGCGCGGAGGCGATCGACCCGGCGCTCGAGTCGCTCGAGCTCTGGCACGCCGCCGGCCTGCGCTCGCTGGGGCCGGTGTGGAGCCGGGCCAACGCATTCGCCAACGGCGTCCCGTTCATCTTTCCGTCCTCTCCCGACATCGGCCCGGGCCTGAGCGACGCGGGGCGGGCGCTGGTGGAGGCATGCGCGTCGCTCGGGATCCTCGTCGACCTCAGCCATCTCAACGAGGCCGGGTTCTGGGACGTGGCGCGGCTGGAGGCGGGGCCGCTGGTGGCCAGCCACTCCGGCGCCCACGCCGTGTCCGGCGCCTCGCGCAACCTGACCGACGCGCAGCTGGACGAGATCGGCGCCACCGACGGGCTGGTCGGGATCGTGTTCGCGTGCCCGTTTCTGCGCAGTGACTTCGCCGACGACGCGGACACGCCGCTCGAGCTGATCGCGACCCACGCCCGCTACGTCGCCGATCGGATCGGCACCGCTCACGTGGGCCTCGGCTCGGACTTCGACGGCGCCACGATCCCGGCCTCGCTGGGCGACGCCGGCGGGATGCCGCTCGTGTTGAAGGCGCTGGCTGCCGCCGGCTTCGACGAGGCGGAGCTCGACGCCATCGCCTGGGGGAACTGGCGGCGGGTGCTCGGGGCGTGGTGGCGTAGTTAGGTGGCGCGCCTTTGGGGGCGCGCCCTGGGGGGTGGCTTTCGCTCCGTCTTGTCGATTGAGGGTCGGCTCGGTGGCCTTCGACTCAGAGCTTGCGGGCGCTTCGCGCCCGCGGCCTTGACTGGTGTCGGCCCGGTAAACGGCGCAGGGAAGGGGAGGGAGCGGTCGCGATCCCGTCCTTCGATGGTGATCGCGGTAGGGACCGCCATTGCTGACGGCCCCCCGCGCAGATCCCAGCGTGCGCGTCTAACGCACTGGGCTCCTCTCGAGGGTTCTGGCGCCAGACCAGCTGCGCACGCCTA
>Ga0116216_10000807_pt1 | contig 23378 bp, 21 predicted proteins | sample Sb_taG_11_FD_89696 | JGI IMG/M metagenome (GOLD analysis project Ga0116216, IMG submission 89696) | Peat soil microbial communities from Weissenstadt, Germany - Sb_50d_3_AS metaG | ecosystem: Environmental > Terrestrial > Soil > Wetlands > Peat | place: Germany: Weissenstadt | collected 2010-09-21
ACGCAGACCGGGCCGAATGGCACCTATAACGTCGCTCACCTGGCTGCGGGCCGGTACAACCTGGAGTTCTTCTCGTGCGCGCTGAGCCAAGCCAAGCTGGCCGGCGTGATCAGGGCTGATGTGCTGGTCGGCTCGCGCCGGGCGGTCACCGGCGTCAACGCCGCGCTGCCACTCGCCGGGTCAATGACCGGGACGGTGCTTGGCGGCACTTCGGCGGTGGCCCAGCCTGGAGTCTGCGTCGAGGCGGTCCCGAAGACCGGCAACGGCCTGCCGGGCCTCGCGTTGACCGGTGCTGACGGCAGTTACTCGCTGGCCGGGCTGGCAGCGGGTACGTACCTGGTCCAGTTCACCTCGCTCTGCCCCTTCGGTACCGCCGCGCTGGTACCGCAATGGTTCAGCGGCCAGCCCAGCCAAGCGCTGGCCACGCCGGTGCTAGTGACGTCGGGGGCTGCGGTTACCGGGGTCGGCGGCACGCTGGCCGCGGACGGCGGAATCTCCGGCACCGTTCAGGTCGCCGCGGTGGCCAAGGCCGGCGTGTGCGTGATTGCCTACCCGGCTGCCGGGGGTCAGCCTCCGGCCGTCGCGGAGACCGGCGCCGATGGCAGCTACCAGATCGGCGCCCTGGTTCCTGGCAGCTACCTGGTCGAGTTCACCGTCGGCTGCGGCGCGGCCAGCTATGCCACCCAGTGGTACAGCGCCGCCGCCAGCCGGAGCACGGCGACGCCCGTGGTGGTAACCGCGGGCACGGTCACTCCAGCCATCGACGCCCACTAGCCACGTCTGCCCACCAAACCCATCGACGCAACTCGCGCCGCTGAATTTGCCGTGTCCGCAGCACCCCATGCCGAATCAGGACCCCGGGGTGTAATCACTCAGACACTTAGTGTAGTTTAGTATCGATTCGAGGGACGGCGGGCAGGGCAACGCCAGCCGGCCAACTGGTCGGCCTACGGCCCTGGCCAGCAGGTCCGGCCCGCGGCCCGAGCATGCTCGTCGCGCCCGGGGCCTGACCATGCTCGTTGCGCCCGGATGCTGCGGGGGCGCGTCCGGGCGCTACGAGCAAGGTCAGGCCTTGCGGCCTGGGGGCCGGGGCGGGTGCCGGCGTTGCCGCCTGGGGTGGGTGCCGGCGTTGCCGCCTGGGGTGGGTGCCGGCGTTGCCGCCTGGGTGGGTGCCGGCGTTGCCGCCTGGGGCGGGTGCCGGCGTCGGCGCCTGGATCGGTGACTGGCGCGGTGCCGGGATTGGGTGCAAACACGGTGCCGGGACTGGGTGCAAAGACGCTGCCAGTGACTTAGGTCCCGGTGCCGGCTCGCTAACGGCCCTTTCGGCTGCGCCGCGCGCGAGGGAGCCTGCTCCCAACGAGGAGCAGGTGGTTGCCATGTCTGAGAAGACCCTGCGAGAGCTGAATCCGTTTCCGACCGGCTGTTTAGACGACCTGGTGGCTACAGCCGCCCGGGCGCCGTCGATCTTCAACACCCAGCCATGGCTCTTCCGCGCCACCAGGTACTCGATCGAACTCTATGCCGACCCCACCCGCAAGCTCCGGGCGGATCTGGCCGGCCGGGAGATGCTGGTCAGCTGCGGCGCCGCCCTGTTCGGACTGCGGCTGGCGATCCGCTCGCTCGGCTACCAGCCCGACGTCAAGCTCCTCCCCGACCCCGACCGGCTCAAGCTGCTGGCCAGGGTGCGGCTCGGCGAGCCGGCCCCGATGACCGGCCTTGAGGGCCAGATGCTGGACGCGCTGCCGCACCGGCATACCCACCGCGGCCCGTTCGAGCCGGAACCGCTGCCGCGCGGGCTGCTGATCGGCCTGCAGCACGATGCCGTGGCCGAACGCGCCGTGCTGGCTCTGATCGACCAGCCGCTGGCCTATGAGCGGCTCGCCGGCATCGTGGCGCAGGCCGGCCGGAGTCAGGAGGTCGCGACTGTGGCTCGGGCCGATATCCGGCAATGGGTCCGGCCGCCGGGCAGCGAGGCCAGGGACGGCGTGCCCGCAAGCGCGATACCGCCGACGTCCGGCCGCCGGCCGGGCTGGCTGCCGCAGCGTGACCTTGACCTGGGCCGCGGTCTGGCCATGCTGCCGCCAGGCGGGCCGCCGCCGGCCGCGACCGCAGTACTGCTCACGCCGGGAGATACCCGTCTTGACTGGATCAGGGCCGGGCAGGCACTGCACCGGCTGCTCGCCCACGCCGCCACCAGGTGGGTGTTCGCCACCCTCAACTCCCAGCCGCTGGAGGCCGCCTCGGTCCGCGAGCTGATCCGCAGCCGCCTGGCGCTGTCCGGAGCTCCGCAGCTGCTGCTGCAGCTCGGGGTCGCCAAAACGGCCCAGGCAACTGCCCGCAGGCCGCCACGCGAGCTGATCGAGCTGGAGCGGGCCCGCTGACCCGCGCGCGCCGACCCGGCCGTGCTGACCCCCGCGCGCCGACCCGGCCGTGCTGACCCCCGCGCGCCGACCCGGCCGTGCTGACCCCCGCGCGCCGACCCGGGCGCGTTTGATACTGGTGTTCGCGGCTGTCGGTGCATGATGGGATCATTGGCGGGCGGCCGATAGCGCGGCCGTACCTTACCAAGGTCCTATCCCGCCTGGACCTTCGCACCTGCACCGCCACGGCATGTGGCAGTCTGCTAGAAGTACGGGCGCAGGCCCGCGGCGACCGGACAGGAGAGGCCATGAACGTGTTCTGGGCACCGTCTGGCGAACTGCCCAAGGAGGCTAACACTCCGGCGGAGATCTCCCGATTCGTGGTGGAAGCGGCAGTCCACGCGCCGTCCGTGCTGAACACCCAGCCCTGGTGGTTCAGCACCGGCGAGAACGAGGTCAGCGTGCATGCTGACGTCGAGCGGCGGCTGCGGGTAGCCGATCCCGACGGCAGGGAGATGATGATCAGCTGCGGCGCGGCGCTGTTCACCGTGCGGGTCGCGCTTCGCTACCTGGGCTTCGTGCCGAAAGTCAGGTTGCTGCCCGACCCTGACCTGCCGAACCTGGTAGCCAGGATCAGCTGGGGGGAGCAGACCCCGCCGGTCGAGTACGAACGCCAGCTGTTCGCCGAGGTACCGAGGCGTCGTACGCACCGCGGCGGATTTGACCCTGAGCCGCTGCCTTCCGGTCTGCTCTCCGCCCTGCGCGACGAGGCTGCCAGGGAAAAGGCGACGCTGCGCATCATGGGCGACGAGGGCCAGCGGGCCGCGCTCGCCGCGGTCGTCGAGGCGGCTGACTACGCGCTCCGGCTGGACAGCGCACGAGTTCATGAAGAGTCCAAGTGGGCGCCGCCACCAGGCAGCCAGCGGCGGGACGGCGTGCCTGCCACCGCGTACCCGGCTCGGCCGGAGCGCACCGAGCCGCAGTTCCCGAGCCGCGACTTCGCGCATGGCCACGGCTGGGGACTGCCGCCCGCTGGCCAGGGCACTGTGCCGCGCGCGGCCGGGGTGGTCGCGGTGCTCACCACCGTGACGGACAGTCCGGAAGACTGGCTCAACGCGGGACAGGCCCTGCAGCGGGTGCTGCTGCTCGCCAGCAGCTGCGGCGTAGCCGCCGCGATTCACACCCAACCGCTTGAGCTGCCTCAGCTCCGGGATTTCATCCGCATTCAGCTGTGCGGCGGGGCGTTTCCGCAGATGGTGCTGCGGCTCGGAACCACCGGGCAGGCCGCCGTCAGCGTGCGACGCAGAGTCGAGGAGGTACTGCTCTAGCCGGACCAGCTGGCCGGACCAGGTGCCATCGGCGGCGTCCGCCGGTGCCGGCGCCTTAGCGTGTCGATCCATTGCCGCGATCCGAGCGGCATCGACCCCGGTCCGGCCTCGCATGACCATGGTCACTGGCTGATGTGGGGCTTAAGCCCGCCGCGCGGCTAGAGTTTGGCTGATACGTCGGGTTGCACGGCACGTGGCCGGTCCTGCGCCCCGGTGGGAAGGCGTTGCCGTAAATGACTAATAAAGCGCGGAAAAGCGACCAGATCCACGTCTTCTTGCTTGACGATCACGAGATCGTCCGGCGGGGCGTCCGTGACTTGCTCGAAGCCGAGCCCGATATCGTCGTGGTTGGCGAGGCAGGAACTGCTTCGTCCGCGCTCGCCAGGATCCCGGCGCTGCGTCCGGATGTGGCCGTGCTCGACGTGCGGCTACCGGACGGCGACGGGGTCAGCGTGTGCCGGGAGATCAGGTCAAGGATGCCGGACGTGGCCTGCCTGATGCTGACCTCGTTCGGCGACGACGAGGCACTCTTCGACGCGATCATGGCCGGCGCAGCAGGTTACGTGCTCAAGCAGATCCGCGGCACCGACCTGATCGGTGCGGTGCGGACGGTTGCGGCCGGCCGCTCATTGCTCGACCCGGAGGCGGCCAGCCGGGTGATGGCCAGGATGCGCGATCAGGCGCACCGGTCCGACCCGCTCTCCGCCCTGACCGGACAGGAACGCAAGATCCTTGAGCTGATCGGCGAGGGCCTGACCAACCGGCAGATCGGCGAGCGGCTGTTCCTGGCCGAGAAGACGGTCAAGAACTATGTCTCGGCGCTCTTCGCCAAGCTGGGCATGGAACGGCGCACTCAAGCCGCCGCATACGCGGCGCGGCTCTTCGACGAGCCCGGCCACGAAGCTGGCCACCAGGCAGGCCACGAGCACGGCTAGGCGCAGCGGCCGACGGTCAGGCCGGCGAGTTGTTAACGCATGAGAAATCATTTTCGCTTTTAACAAATCCCCCGTGGTCGGCCGCGCACCAGATCGCCCGCGCCGGATTCGGGTGCAACCGTCCGCCCGGCCAACCGGGTTCGTGCCCCGAGTTGTGACACGTCGTGCGCAGCTGAGCGGCCGTGGATTCGGTCGGGGCGTCGCGCAAGTCGCCGGCCGGCAACGGTTGTAGAACGCCTGCCGGGACGCGGCTGCTGCACTTTCGTCCTGCGCTACAGCTCTGCCAGTTCGTCGCTGATTATCTCGTCGCACAGGCCCAGGCACTCGTTGCAGATCCGCGCGTCACCGGCCGCTGCCATTGCCTCGACCTGGTGCTGGCGCTTACCGCAGAAGCTGCACCACTCGTCACGGCCATCATCGCTCACCTGCCGGATCGTGGCGATGGGCGTGCTAGCCGTCTTGCCGACCGCGGCCAGCACCGTGTGCACGCGGCCAGTACAACTGTCGCAGATGCAGGCATCCGGCCCGGCGATCAGCTTCGTGACCTGCTTTTGGTGCTTCCCGCAGAACGAGCACGACAGAAGCTCACCGTAACCGGCCTGGCCACCGCGCCAGCTTCGGCTTCCCCCGGTTGCTTCCACGATCTGATGAACGCGCTGGTGACTCAGGCCGAACTGCTCGGCGATCTCGCGCAGCGACAGGCTCAGCGCGTCCATACTGGCCGACCTGCCGCGATCAGGCACCTCGCGGCAGCGGGACGCGCCAGGTCAGCTCGGTGCCGGCGTCGTCGGCCGGCCCGACGAGCATCGCGCCGCCGAAGTCTGCAGCGCGCTGCTCCAGGTTGCGGAGCCCGCTGTGGCGACCGCCAGGGGCGATGCCGACGCCGTCGTCGCGGACGGTCAGGGTCAGCTCCTGGTCGGCCCTGATGGTGACTTCCACCCGGCTGGCGTCGGCGTGCCTGGCCACGTTGGACAGCGCTTCCCGCAGCGCGGTCAGCAGGTTGTCGGCCACGTTCTCCGGCACCGCCGTGTCCAGCCTGCCGTCGAGCTGCAGCGACGGCGCGAAACCGAGCGCCGAGGCCATCTCCTGCGCCACGAAGAGGATCCGGGCGCGCAGGCTGGCTGGCCTCGCCTCTGGATGCGTCTGGAGTGCGAAGATCGCCGAGCGGATCTCCCTGATCGTGTCGTCGAGCGCGTCCACCGAGCGGTTGATCCGGTCAGCCACCTCCGGTACGACGATCAGTGAGCTGGCGCCCTGCAGCGACATGCCGGTCGCATACAGCCGCTGGATCACCAGGTCATGCAGATCCCTGGCGATCCGGTCACGATCCTCGAACATCGCCATCCGCTCGGCCTGCCTGCGGTGCTCGGCCAGCTGCAGCGCGATGGCGGCCTGGGCCGCGAAGGTGGTCAGCATGTCGGACGCGGCCGGCGGCAGCGGCATCGAGCCTGGCCGGCGGCCAGCCGTCAGCACGCCGCGGACCTGGCCGGCCGTGCCTAGCGGGACCAGGACCGCCGGGCCGAGCCGCATGTGCTTCTGGGCATTGGCGCTGACCCGATCATCGGTGCTGAAGTCGGCAATCGTCAGCGGCTCGCCCGTGCTCAGCACCAGGCCCGAGGCTGAGTCCTTGGTCGGCAGCACCAGGCCGTGCGCCTCGTCGGCGCCCTCACCGACGGCGTGCTCGATCAGCAGCGTGCTGCCCTCGGCGGTCGGCAGCGCGACGACCACCAGATCGGATCCGGTCATCTCCAGCGCAAGCTCGGTGATCAGCGTCAGCGCGTCCCCGACCTCGGCTCCGGACAGCAGCCGCCTGGTCACTTCCGTGGTAGCGCTGAGCCAGCGCTGCTGCCTGCGCGCCTCCTCGTACAGCCGGGCGTTCTCGATCGCCACCCCGGCCGCGGCCGCCAGCGCGGCCAGCACCGACTCGTCCTCGGCGTCGAACTGGCCGGAGCCTTCCTTCTCGGTTAGGTACAGGTTCCCGTAGACCTCGCCCCTGATCCGGATCGGGGCCCCGAGGAATGACCGCATCGGAGGGTGCCCGGCCGGGAAGCCCAAAGATGCCGGGTGCTCGCTGATATCGGCCAGCCGCAACGGCGTCGGATCGGTGATCAGCAGGCCGAGCAGCCCCTTGCCCTCTGGCCAGTGGCTGATCTGCGCGATCTGCTCCTCGGTGAGCCCGACCGGGATGAACTCGGCCAGCCGGTCGCCCTCGCCGATCACGCCCATCGCGCCGAACCTGGCGTTCACCAGCTCGACCGCGGTCTCGACGATGCGCCGGAGCAGAACCTCGAGATCAAGGTTGGAGCCGACCGAGACGACGGCCTCGAGCAGCGAGTAGACCCGGTCCCGAGCGGAAAGCACGGCCTGCAGCCTGACCTGCAGCTCGTCAAGGAGCTCGTCCAGTTTGAGGCCGGGCAGCAGTCGCTGCCGATCTCTGGGTTCCACCAGCGCTCCCGCCTGTCGACGCCCCAACGCTGCGATATTACGTCCCGTCTAATCCGGGCAGGTAGTCACATCGAACACATGACCGAGGTCCCGTGATTAGCGGACGCACGGCCCTGAGGACTCGGCGGGCGCCGACCTGATGCTTAACCCAGCTAAGTAAATGAGGTTTCCGCCGGACCTTGCTGATGGCCCGGCAGCAGATGCTAGGAGGCATCACAATGCGCAGGAGGACATTCGACGCCCTTATGGTGTTCGCCGGTCTCGCGCTCGCCGCGATCTTGCTGGTCGCCGGCGGGCTGCTGACCTGGGGTCACTCATTCGTCAACAGCGAGGTCTACAACCAGCTGTCCGCCCAGAAGATCGTCTTCCCGGCGGCCAACAGCCCCGCGATCAAGGCCCCCGAGTTCGCGGCGATGAAGCAGTACGCGGGCCAGACCATGACCAATGGCGCGCAGGCCGAGGTCTACGCGGACCACTTCATCGCCAACCACCTCAAGGAGGCGGCCGGCGGGCTGACCTACGCTCAGGTGAGCGAACTGGCACTGGCTAACCCCACCAACGCGAAGTACGCCGCTGAGGACGCCACCTTGTTCAAGGGCACCACGCTGCGCGGCATGCTGCTGAACGCGTACGGCTTCTGGAAGATGGGGCAGCTGGCCGGCATCGCCGCGATCGTCGCCTTCATCGGAGCTGCCCTGATGCTGATCCTGTCCTTCGCCGGCCTGTGGCACCTGCGCACGGTTCCCGAGGAGAAGGAAGTGTTCGCCAAGGTCGCCCACCCGGCCAAGGTCCAGACGGCCTGACCGTATGGTCGGCCTGATGGCCGCTAGACGAGGTGCCCCCGCCGGCTTCCGCTGACGGGGGCACTGCCATGCGCCTGATCAGCCGCCGCCCAGCCGTGGCGAGGCCCGCGCCCGCGTGCGGAGTGCTTGCGGATCGGCCGGGCCGGACCCGTGCCTGCATGCGGAGCGCTTGCGGATCGGCCGGGCCGGACCGCGCCGCACGTGCGCATGATCGCGAACCCAGCCGTAACCGGACGTGCGCGGGGCGGCAGCGATAGTGTGCGTCCTAGGGACGAAAGTCCCGCACGCGCATGACTGACATCCCTGCCGGGTAAGGCCTGGCCCGGGCCACAGTATGGGAAACCTGTTCACGCACAGGTCAGGAATTGTCCTACTACTACCGTGTGGGAGCTTCGCATGAATCCCTCCGTCGTTGGCCATGCCGGGCCGCTGGCGATCAACCTGAATACACCCGGCCATTACCTGAGCTGGTCGTTCATCGATATCTCGCTGGCCAACCTGATTGTGATCGCGGTCATGGTCGTCCTCTTCGGCGCGGCCCTGCTGATCCCCTTCCAGGCCGGCAAGGTCACCAGTGCCGCCGCGGGTTCCGCTGACGCCGCCGAGGCTGACGCCGCTGAGGCAGGCACCGCCGAGGCAGGCGCCAGCCCGGCCACCATCTCGGCGGCAGCTGAGCCAGGGGACGAGGACATGTGGACCGCCAAGGTCCGCACCAGGGCCGCCAAGATGCTGCCGCCGAAGAAGCTGCTGCCTGACCGCCAGCCCGCTTACGTCGCCTCCTGGGTCTACGTGTTCGGGGTGGCCAGCCTGGCTGCCCTGGGGATCGTGATCGTCTCCGGCTTCGCCCTGGCCCTCGGCGGTTCCGATTGGTGGCACACTAACGTGGTCGGCCACTTCTTCAACAGCATCCACCTGTGGAGCGTCGAGCTGTTCATGGCCTTCATGGTCATCCACCTGTGGGGCAAGTTCTGGATGGCGGCCTGGCGCGGGCGCCGGGCGATGACCTGGATCACCGGCGTGGTCGCATTCATGATGTCCGTCGTCGAGTGCTTCACCGGCTACCTGTCGCAGTCGAACTTCGACTCGCAGTGGATCGCCACCAACGGCAAGGACGCGTTCAACGCGGTCGGCGTCGGCGCCTTCTTCAACGTGATGAACTTCGGCCAGATGCTGATGTGGCACATCGTGTTGATGCCGATCATCCTGGTCGCCATCACCGGCGCGCACGTCCTGCTGGTCCGGGTCCGTGGTGTCAGCCATCCGCTACCGGTCAAGCGCGTCTCGTTCCGCGACCGGGTCGCCCGCAAGGCAGCCGCCGACTCCGACGCCGGGCCATGGCACGGACCCAACCGCCGCTACGACATCCTCAAGGAAGGCACCGTCGCGACGCTGATCGTGAGCGCGCTGGTCCTGATCATGGCTGGCATCCTCTCCTCGCCCGACGTCCCTTCGCTGACCATCAGCACATGGGCGAAGGCCATGCCTGCCGACTTCGTCGGAACCGCCGCCACCGAGCTGAACGGAACCGCGCACTCGGCCTCCTACGGCCCGCCTTACAACAACGGCACCGGGTCCGTGCAGAAGGTCGGGCCGGTCAACTGGCAGACGCTGTCTGGCGTCACCCAGCCGCTGAATTCGGCACAGGCCTTCGTGGTTTCGCCGCTGTCCAGGATCGCGTCGAGCTCGCCGGCGCTCACCGCCGCGCTGGCGCAGTACAACAGCGCCCCGCCGGCTCAGCAGCAGCAGTGGGCGACCGAGTACGACAACGCCATCATCGCGAACAAGCTGCCGTTCAATGGCGGTGACCTTGCCGACGCCAAGGCCGGCCCGGTGCCGGTGATGATGGCCGCCGAGCTGCAGATGGCGCAGAGCGGGCAACTCGACGCGGCGCTGCTCGCTCAGCACCCGTTCTACGGCACCGACTACACCAAGCCGCTGCTGTTCGTCAACGACGGTACCTACTACGTGAACCAGGCGACCAGTTTGCACCTGACCGGCGGCCAGTGGGGCGTGATGAACGAGACTGGCAGCTTCCCAGGCCAGCCCTGGCTCTGGCTGTACCAGCTCTGGTACCACATATCGCCGTTCCAGAGCTCGACCAGCGTGGACATCTGGGCGGTCTACCTGACCGGCATCTGCACCATCTTGCTGCTGCTGATTCCGTTCATCCCCGGCCTGCGGAACGTTCCAAGCCTGATCCCGGTGCACCGGCTGGTCTGGCGGTCCTGGAACCGCTCGCAGGGCGCGCCGACCCCGACGCCCCGGCCAGAGGCAAAGCCAACTGAGCCGGAGCCAACCGAGACGAAGGCATAACCGAGGTCCGAGGTTACCGTTCCAGCCGCAGGGCCAGTTTCGGACAGAGGCGTACCGCCTCTCCGGCCTGGCCCTGCAGCTCGGGTGGGACCGCGCCCTCGGCGATGATCGGGAAACCCCAGTCGTCCAGGGTGATCAGCTCGGGCAGCACTTCGGCGCACAGCCCGCGACCATCGCAGGCGATCATGTTGACCCGGAGCCTGGTGCCGTGCCCGGTTCTGGCGGTCATGACTGGCTCCAGGCCGGCACCGGGATCACGCCGGCCTCGGCGGTGCCGCAGCACCAGCCCTGCGCGTGCAGGTCGAGTTCCGCGTTGAACACCGTCAGGGCGCTACGCACCATGCCGATCGTGACGTCCGGGTGCTTGCAGCCCCCGCGCCCCGACCTGAGCTGGCCGATCCACCGGTTCAGCAGGCGCAGGTCGTCCCCGCGCCCGTCGGCCAGCCGCTCCAGCTGACCGGCCACCGCGTCCAGCCCGAAGACGCACGGGCCGCACTGACCGGCCGACTCCCCGGCCAGATAGCGAGTCACCCGCGCGGTCTCTACTAGGCCGCAGGCGTCGGCAGGCAGGGCGGCCACCAGGCCGGCCCCGACGTGGGCGCCGAGCGCGCGCAGACCCTCGGTGCTGAAGGGCAGCGTCGCCGCGGCCGCCGAGTCGACCCAGGTGCCGAAGTAGCCGCCGATCAGCAGCGCGCTGAGCGGACCTGATGGCCCGCCGGCCTGGCCGAGCACGTCGGCGACCGACGTGCCGATCGCGATCTCGTAGACGCCCGGGTAGCGAACCGCTCCGGCCAGCGTGACCAGCATCGATCCCGGCTCGCTTGCGGTACCCACGGCGCGGAACCAGTCGGCGCCGTGCCTGGCAATCAGTGCCAGGTGGGCGAGCGTCTCGACGTTCTGCACCAGCGTCGGTCGGCCGTACAAGCCCCGCACCGATAGCCGCTGCGGGGTCGCTATCGGCTTGGGTACGCCGCGCTCGATCCAGTTCACGACCGCGCTCGCCTCGCCGCCGACGAACTGGTCGGCGGCAGGCACCACCCGGAGCCTGATCCGGTCGAGCCGCGCCCGCCGTCGCTCGGCCACCGCGGCCGCCACGATGTCGCTGACCGCGGGATGTGCCACGATCACTGCCTCGTTGGCTCCGACCAGCGCGGCGGCGACGACCGCTCCGTCCAGCACCAGATGCGGAGCCTGGGCGAGCAGGACCTTGTCCTTGGCGCTGATCGGCTCGCCCTCGGTGCCGTTGGCTACGACGATGGCACGCCGTCCGGCGCTGGCCACCGCGGCCAGCTTCCTCGCGGTTGGGAAGCCGGCCCCGCCGCGGCCCGCCAGCCTGGCCAGTTCCACCTCGGCGATCAGCTCATCGCGCCACCGCTGGTGACCGCCGAGGGCCGGGATCGGCCCGTGCTCGGCCAGGTGCTGGCCCAGCCCGGTCGGCTCGTCGGTGAAGCCGTCCGGCAGCAACCGGGGCAGCCGGTCGGCCGGCCTGCCGTGCCCGTGGTCGGCTGGGCCCGGCCGGCGTCCAGGCCGGCCTGCTCGCCTGCCGGGTGACTGGTCGCCGTGCCGCTGGTCTGGCTCGGTCGCCCAGCCGCCGGCTGCTGGCTGGCCGCGCCGCTGGTCTGGCTCGCTCGCCCAGCCGCCGGCTGCTGGCTCGCCGCGCCGCTGGTCTGGCTCGCTCGCCCAGCCGCCGGCTGCTGGCTCGCCGTGCCGCTGGTCTGGCTCGCTCGCCCAGCCGCCGCGTCCCGTATCGCCCCGCCACTGCCCAGGCTCAGTCGCCCAGGCGCCGCGGACCGGCCGGCCTGGCCGCCGCGGTTCGCGGTTCGGCAAGTCTTGGGCTAGCCCCAGGCTGTGCTGGTCGGTGGTGGCCCAGTTCATCGGTGAATCTCTCCTCTAGTTAGGTTCAGCGGCTCGGTAGGTTCAGGGCTAGGAAGGGTTCGGTGGTGGGCAGGGTCAGCGGCTCTGCGGGCGGATCCGCCGGCTCAGCGGATGGCCGTGGCATGTCCCCGGCTCGGCGTTCTGGTGCCTGGTCCTGGGCCTAGCGGACCGGGTCGGGTCCGGCTCAGCAGCCGGGCGATGATTGCGGTAGTGACAGCGGCCAGTGAGCCCCACTCGATTGCCGCGACCCACCAGATGTGCAGGTCATAGCTGGCCGCGCGGATGGCGTGAATGAAGGCGAACGGCCAGGCCAGGTAGGCCAGGTAATGCACGGCTCGCCAGGTCCGCAGCCCGAGCCGATTCCGCAGCAGGCTGGTGATCAGCACCGCGCCGCCCAGGTCGATGGCCAGCGCGCCGAGCCCGATCGCCAGGGTCTCGTAGTGCGAGGTGAACGGCAGTACCGTGGCCAGCCAGCCGATCGATACGTATGGATCGAGAATCGCGGTGATCACGTGCAATGCGAGCACTGCGACGGCGAACAGCGACACGGTCCGGTGCAGCTCGGCAACCGCGAACCTGGGCCAGCGGTCCGTCACCGAGCCGGTTCTGGTGGCGACGCCGAGCACCATGACGGCGCTGAACGCGGCAAGCAGGACCAGCCCGCTGCCTCGGGAGACGAGCCACAGGCTCTGCGAGCCGGTGGCGGCAAGGGCAGTCGCAGTCATGGTCATCCCCGCTCCAGAGCGGCGCCGGCCAGCAGCCGGCTAGTCGCAGGCGGGTCAACCCGCCCGCCGTCGGCCGCGGGCCAGCCGGCCGTCAGCACGATGGTGCCGTCGTGGCCGATCAGCCGGGCAGGCAATCCCTGGGCCGTCAGCCAGCTCTCGGCCTCGAACCCGGCGATGATCGCAGCCGTGGACGCCGCATTGGCCTCAGCGCAGCTGGCGGCCACCACGCTGACGGTCCGCCAGGGTCCGTCGGCCGGCCGGCCCGTGCTCGGGTCGATGATGTGATGCAGCAGCTGACCGTCCCGCCGCCACTGACGGCAGGTGACCGATGAGGTCGCCAGCCCGCCGCTGGCGAGCCTGATCTGCTGTGCGGTGACCGGATCCGCCTCGGCCGGGGGCCGGACCGGACCGGCGGCGTGCTCAGTCTGGGCGGCCAGATTCCTGGCGGCCCGGATCTGCCGGTGCTCGTCGGCGATCAGCAGCGGCCAGCCGCCCGTCGGCGGGTCCCCGGCAACAGCGAGATCCCCGCCAAGGCTGACCAGTACGCCGCCGCCGCCAGCGGCGGCGTACGCGGCCCGCGCTGCCCGGTCTGCGCCCAGGCCCTTCGCGGTCGCGCCCAGGTCGAGCCTGACGTCGGCGGGCAGCTTGAGCACGTTGCCGCTGAGCCGAACCGCCTGCCAGCCGGGGATTGGAGCGGGTTCTGGCGGCACACGTCCGCCGGACTCGATCGCGGCGAAGTCGCGGTCATAGCCGAGCGAGATCAGGGCACCGCCGACGGTCGGGTCGGACCGGCCTCCGGTCCACCTGGCCGCCGCCAGCGCGATGCCGATCGCCTCAGCGAGGCCGTCGCTGATCAGGTAGCTGCCGGCACCCCTGCTGTGCAGCACCGAGATCTCCGAGTCCGGCCGGAACCTGCTCGCCTGCTGGTCAAGCAGGTCCAGCTCATGGTCGACCACGGCGAGCAGTCGGCTCAGATTCGTCGGCGGCCAGACCACCAGCCGTGCCGTGGTGCCGAGCGCGTCCCGGTCGGCCGCAGCTACGCCGGCAGATCCGACGCCGACCCGGCTCCAGGTCGGTCGGCTGGTCATGATCATGTCGCTGGTATTCATCAGTCCCCTCCTCCGCCCGCGCCGCGGGCACCCGATCCGCCGGACGTGACCACCGGTGCCTGAACAGCTGGCGCCGGGGCAGCCGGGGCTTGCACGACGGGCTTAGTGGTGTGGTGGCGGCTCCGGGCGTGGCCGCTGGTGCTTGTGCTGGTGGCGGGGATGTTGTGGGCGAGGTATCCGGTCGTTACCGCCACGCCGGCCACTAGAGCTGCTGCCGTCCAGTTGGACGCCCGGCGGGTGCGGCGGATGCCGCTATCCCGCGGATCGACCGGCTGCCAGGCAGGTGCATACCGCCACCCGGAAGGTGGTTCATCGAACCGGGGCAGCCGGCGGCGTTCCGGCTCGTCCGCTCGATCGTTCTCCATCGTCCCTTTTCCTCCAGCCTGAGTCGCTGCCGGTGAGGCCGGCACTCCCAACACTGCCTGGGCGTGGGTAAGACGGGCGTGAGAGAACGATGTGAACCGCTCACATCTTCTTCATGCGGCGTTCTCATCTGCGGATGCGTAACCTGCGATCATGCGAGTTCTTGTGGTCGAGGACGAGGCCCGGATGGCCCGGCTGCTCAAGCGCGGGCTGGAGGAAGAGGGTCACGCCGTGGATGTCGCGGTCGACGGGCCTGAAGGCCTCTGGTTTGCTACCGAGAACTCGTACGCGGCGATCGTGCTCGATGTGATGCTGCCTGGCTTTGACGGCTACGAGTTGTGCCGCAGGCTGCGGGCAGACGGCGACTGGACGCCGGTGCTGATGCTCACCGCGAGGGATGCCGTCGGTGACCGGGTCCGCGGCCTGGATGCCGGCGCCGACGACTACCTGGTGAAGCCGTTCAGCCTGCTTGAGCTTGGCGCCAGGCTCCGCGCCCTGGCCCGCAGGGACGACCGGGCCCGCCCCGCGGTGCTGAGCGTCGGCGATCTGAGGCTTGATCCGGCCGCCAAGCGTGCCTGGCGCGGCAAGACCGAGCTGCAGCTCTCCCCGAAGGAGTTCGTGCTGCTCGAGCTGTTTCTGCGGCACCCAGGCACGGTGCTGACCCGGTCACAGATCCTTGAGGCTGCCTGGGATTTCGCCTATGACGGCACGTCCAACGTCGTCGACCAGTACGTGACTTATCTGCGCCGCAAGATCGATGTCCCGTTCGACCGTCATGACATCGAGACGGTACGGGGCATGGGCTACCGGCTGCGCCTAGCCGAGCCGGAGTAGTGCGATGTCGATCAGGCTCCGCGTCGCGCTGGTCTTCACGCTCGCTCTGGCGGTCGCCTTCGCGCTAGGCAGCTGGTTGTTCATCAGCCTGCTCGCCGCTCAGCTGCGCAGCTCAACCGACGCGGCGCTGCGGACCCAGCTCAATGGGGCCGGTCAGTACCTGCCCGCCGGCCGCAACCCGGCTCAGCGGCCGGTTCGGCCTGGGACCGCGCCGACCGGGGAGTATCTGATCCAGCTCATCGACGGGACCGGTCAGGTCCGCGGCAGCAGTCCGGGCACGGGTACCGTCCCACTGCTCACTCCGGCTCAGATTCGGCAGGCCCGAACCGGCCAGATTGGCCTGGCCGGCACGCTGGATGACGATCCGGTCCGGCTGCTCGCGGCGCCGCTCCCCGGCCACCCGGGCTGGATCGCGGTCGCCGGGATCTCGCTCGATTCTGAGAACGGCACGGTGAGCACGGCCAGCGTCGGCCTGCTGGTCGGCGGGGCGGCATTGGTGCTGATCGGCGGACTTGGCGCGTACTGGCTGGCGCGCGCGGCGCTCTCACCGGTCGAGCGGCTGCGCCGGGAGGTGGCCGCGCTGTCCGAGCGGGACACCGAGTCGAGCGTCCAGGTTCCAGGCACCCGCGATGAGATCGCCGCGCTGGCCGGAACGATGAACGACCTGCTGGCTAGGCTGCACGGCGCGCTGGCCAGGCAGCGTGGCTTCGTCGCCGACGCCAGCCACGAACTGCGCACCCCGCTGGCGGTGCTCGGCGGCGAGCTTGAGCTAGCCGGCCGGCCTGGACGCAGTCGCGACGATCTGGTCCAGGCGGTGGCCAACGCATCCGACGAGGTGTCCAGGCTGACCAGGATCACCAATGACCTGCTGGTGCTGGCCCGCAGTGATGAGGACCGGCTGATTGTTCGCAGGGAGCCGACCGACGTCGGGGCGCTGCTCGACCGCGCCGCCGAGCTGGCCGCAAGCCGGGCGCAGGCAGCTGGCGTCGCCTGCGTGGTCGACGCTCCGGCTGGACTTGTGGCACTGATCGACCCGGACCGGATTCGGCAGGCGGTCGACAATCTCATCGACAACGCGCTGCGCTTCGCCCCGTCGGGGACGCAGGTGAGGATCACCGCCAGGGCTGCCGCCGCTGATCTGAAGATCGAGGTGGTCGACTCAGGACCAGGATTCCCGCTCAGTTTCCTGCCGCAGGCGTTCGAGCGGTTCGGCCGACCCGACTCCGGGCGGGCCAGGTCGGAAGGGGGAGCCGGATTGGGCCTGGCGATCGTGCAGGCCATCGCCATCGCGCACGGCGGCAGAGCGATCGCGCGGAACCGCCCGATCGGCGGCGCCGCTGTCGCGATCGGGCTGCCCGGCACAATCCAGCCACCAGCGGCCGATCAGGCGTCATGACGTCCTGGCTGGCATCGCAGAAGGCTTCAGGAAGATCTGAGCAGAGCTTAAGTTCGGTTTATGGCGCAGCCTCCGAGGCTGGGGATGTCCACGAGCTACAAGCTAAGGAGATCCTCAGATGAACAGACTCACCATGATGGGCGTCAGCACGCTAGCAGCGGCTGGCATGGCCGCAGGCGGGCTCGCCGTTGCCAGCTCAGCCAGCGCGGCGAGCGGCTACCATACGGCGGCACGACCGGCGGCGAGCGCCAGCTGCCGGGTTGCCCGGCACAACTATGCGTTCCCCAAGGCGATGACCACCTACCAGGCAGGCGCGGCGGGCTCTGTCTCGATCGCGCCTGTCAACTCGGGGACGATCAGGGTGGCGGCTATTCACCACGCTGCGCACTGGCGAGGCTACGTCGACTCCCGCCAGGGTTCCTCGGTAGATGTGTACTTCCGCTCAGGAACGCATCAGATGAAGTTCGAGGCAGAGATAAACGACGGCGGCGGGCTGACGTTGACGGTCACCGCGTGCGGTTGAGCGCGGTTACCGGACCAGCCGCTGGCCCGCGCCCCGTCGGTCCTGCCGGGGGCGCGGGCGGCGGCCGCTCACCGGGATACGGCGCCAAGGCGGGCAGGCCCCTGAGTGGCCGGTGCGATGGCGGCGGCGCTGCGCCAGGCCAGGCTGCGCCGGAACCGTCGCTTACCCTTGGGGACGTGATCTCCGTCGTGGTGGTCGAGGATGACGCGCAGATCCGCGCCACGCTGGTCCGATCGCTTACCGAGCGCGGGTACGGCGCCCGTGGATCGGCAACCGGCCTGGACGGGCTGTCCGTGATCGTGGACTCGCATCCTGACGCTGTACTGCTCGACCTTGGTCTGCCGGACATCGACGGGGAGAACTTGCTCAGGATGATCCGGGCGGTTAGCACCGTGCCGGTGGTCGTCATCACGGCGCGCGATGAGGATGACCAGATCGTCCGTACCCTCGACGCCGGCGCCGACGACTACGTCATCAAGCCGTTCTCGGCCAACCAGATCGCGGCGCGGCTGCGTGCGGTTCTGCGCCGTTCGCTGTCGCCGCAATCGGAGGAGGCGATAATCGTTGGCGGACTGCGGATCGACCCGTCGACCCGCCAGGCCATGCTGGAGGACCGCGACCTCGGGCTGAGTCGCAAGGAATTCGACCTGCTGCACGCTCTGGCCATTCGGCGCGGCCGGGTGGTCACCAAGCGCCAGCTGCTCGCTGAGGTGTGGGACCAGCCCTATGGCGGTGCCGACAACACCGTTGACGTGCACCTTTCATGGGTGCGCAGGAAGCTCGGCGAGAGCGCGCTTGATCCGCGTTACCTGCGGACGGTGCACGGGGTTGGCATCCGGCTGGTCGATCCCAGCGGCGCGGACGATGATCGACGGGACGCTGAACCCGATGGCGCCGAAGGGTAGTGGCGCTCTGCCGTCGATCAGGCGGCGGGCGCAGATCAGGCGGCGGCTCGCAGTGATATCGGCCATCGCTACCGGCACTGTGATGCTGGCGTTCTGCCTGCCGCTCGCCTTCTACGTGCGCAGCGTGGCCTACGACCGCGCTGTCGACGGAGCTGAGCTTGAGGCACGCGCACTGGCGGCCGAGCTGGCCAACATCAAGGGCGTGGCCGTTATCGCCCATCTCGTCCGCCAGGCCAACAGTGCCTCAGCGAACCAGGTGACCGTTTACCTAGGCAACGGCAGGCGGCTCGGCGCTCCGCTCGGTAGTTCGGTCCGGATCCCACCTGCCGTCCTCGCCGAGCACGCAATAACGACCACTGCGCCGAATGGCGGCCGCCTGGCCTGGGAGCCTGTCCACGACCGGCTGACTGTCGCCGCTGTAGTGGCGCAGGTGCCCCCCAGGTTGCTGACCAGCGGCGTGGCGAGCACATGGGCGCTTCTCTTCGGCGGCGGAGCGCTGCTTGTCCTGGTCGCGGTCGGGCTGGCCGACTGGCTTGGCCGGTCGATCGTCCGCCCGCTCCTGGGGCTGGTACAGGTGACCCACCGACTGCGCGACGGTGAACTGGACTGCCGCGCCGGGCCTGCCGGGCCCTATGAGGTCGCCGAGGTCGGCCAGGCGGTCAACGAGCTGGCCGACCGGATCGACGAGTTGCTGGCCAGCGCCAGGCTCGCCGCCGCCGATCTCGGCCACCGGCTACGGACACCGCTGACAGCGCTGCGCCTGGATGTGGAGGCGCTAGGCGACCCGGCGGCCAAGGATCGGCTGCAGCAGGATCTGGACACGCTGGCAGAGGCGGTGAACGAGTTGATCCGGCAGACCCGCGATACGCCACCGCAGGTTGCAGCTCGCTCTGACCTGGCGGAGGCGGTGCGGGACCGGATGGCATTCTGGAGCGTGCTGGCCAGGTCCCAGAGCCGGCCGGTTGATGTCCAAGTACCAGAGCGCCAGGTCGACGTCGGCATCAGCCGCGACGAACTCGACGCAGCGATCGACGCGCTGCTGTCCAACGTATTTGCCCACACGCCAGAGGGCACCGGGTTCGGTGTCGTGCTGCGCCGACCCGCGCGGGGTGCCCCGTCATGGTCGCTGCTGGTAGAGAACCAGAGTTCGCCGGTCGTTCGGTCAGCTGGATCGCCGTCGGGCGAGCCTGGCCCAGTGACGGCGCAGCCACCGGTCGCCGTAGAGCGGGAGCCCGTGCGGCTAGCTGACCAGCAGGCGGCTAATTCCGCCCGGCTGGCTCGCTCTGCCACGATGCCGCCTGGGCGGGTAGGCACCGGCCTTGGACTGGACATCATCCGGCGGACCGCCGCCAAGGTCGGCGGGACGGTGCGGGCGGGCACCACGCCCGGCGGCGGATTCAGGGTCGAGGTCACGTTCCCTGAGGGGCCGTCCGGCGGGCAGGCGGTTCCCGGATCAGGTGATCTGGCCGCGAGCTGACGCCGTCCTTTCAGGCGGCGCGCGGCGCCGTTCTCGACGGATCCCGGTTAGCGGCGTCTGGCTGACGCAAGAGCCGAGGATCCGACATTCGCCCGGAGCCAGTCGGCCAGCGGCCGGGTGGCGGTCATGAAGTCGGCCACGTGCTCCTTGGCTGCGGCGGTGGACAGCCAGGGTTCGACCGGCCACTGCCGCCACGCCACCAGGCCCTTGTAACGCAGCAGGCCGATCCGCGGATGATCCGCCGGGTAGCCTCGTGGCGCGGTCTTGAGCACATCACGGCCCTGCACGGCGATGCCGTGACTGGTGACGGCGTCGATGATCCGCTCCAGCTGCCCGCCGCTGCTGTCGTCGGCCACCACCGCACGGAACCGATCGAGCTGGTCGGCTGCCATTTCGTACATCCCGTTTCCAGCCGCGAGGCCGTCCGCGGACAGCTGGATGTAGCCGCTGCCGATCATCGCGCCGATGGCGGTCTTGTAAGGCGACTTGTCCTTGCTGAACCTGATGTCGCGGTACGGCCGGAAGATCTTGACCTCGCCGAAGTCAGCAGCGAGCTCTTCGGTCAGCGCCGTCATCGGCGCCAGCACCGCCGCCTCGTAGCTGGCCCGATGAGCGGTCCAGTAGGCCTTGGAATTGTCCGCCTCCAGCCCTTCGTAGAAGTCGAGTGCTTCTTCGGGCCATCCGTTGAAGGGCATCGCCGCGTACCTCCCTGTGCCGACGCCGACCAGCATAGGCAGCGGACGGCCTGGTGCATCGCCGTTACGCAGGTGGCGCCAGCCGTATATTGAAGCCATGCCCGCCCACCCGCCTGGCCCGTTCGGGCCGGTGTCCTCGGTCGGCGAGGCAATTGCGCGGATGGAGTTCATCGCCGCTTCTACCTCCAGCGGGGATGGCCTCGCCTGTTTCAATCGCATGTACCTGGAGGTAACTACGGAGGTCGGCCGCCGAATCGGCCAGGGATTCTTCACCGATCCGGACTTCATGACCAGGCTCGACGTGACATTCGCCAATCTGTACTTCGACGCCGCGGATGCCGCGCGCCAGTCTGAGACTGTGCCACTTGCCTGGCGCCCGCTGATCGAGGAGCGGGCGAATATCAAGATCGAGCCGATCCAGTTCGCGCTGGCCGGCATGAACGCTCATATCAACCATGATCTGCCGCTAGCGCTGGTCAGCACCTGCGCCGACCTCGGCACGGAGCCGCAGGCTGGCACGCATCACGCGGACTATCAGCGGGTGGACCGGTTGCTTGACGCGGCGGAGCAGTCTGTCCGCCAGTCCTTCGAGTCTGCCGCTGAGCGCGCCGTGGATCAGCACCTGCAGGCGGTCGAGGACCTGGTAGCCAACTGGGCCATCAACTCTGCCCGGGACCTGGCCTGGAACAATGCGCTGCTGCTCTGGGGGCTGCGCGACGACGCGGTCGGCCGCGGCCTCTTTCTCGACGGCCTCGCCGCCGCGGCGGCCCAGGCGAGCCAGCTGCTCCTCGCCGCGGTGTGACGGCGGCGAGGTAGCAGATGCTCGCCGTCAGCTGGGATACCGTCCGGCTGTTCCTGCACGTGCTCGCCGCCACCGTCTGGGCCGGCGGCCAGCTGACGCTCGCCGCGCTGGTGCCCGTGCTGCGCCACCAGGGCCCGGACGTGCCGCGCGCTGTGGCACGCCAGTTCAATCTGGTGGCCTGGCCGGCCTATGGCGTGCTGGTGGTCACCGGCGGGTGGAACATCGCGGCCGCCGACCCGATGAGCGCCAGCTACCGAACGACGCTGATCGTGAAGCTGATCGTGGTAGCGGCCTCCGGAATCAGCGCCGTGGCGCACTCAAGGTCACGCAGCACGGTGGGCCTGGCCGTGTGGGGTGCACTGACCGGACTGACCGCTCTATCCGCCTTGTTCCTCGGCGTCCTGTTGGCCGGATAGCGGCCGAGCCCGCCGTCTTCCATGATCACGCGGTTCTTTCAGGCCAGGGCACTGAAAGAACCGCGTGATCATGAGTGACTGCCGCCTAGGTCTGCTCCGGGACCATCTTGATCGCGCCGCACGGGCACTCAGAGGCGCAGATCCCGAAACCCCTGCAGTAGTCAAGGTCGATCTGGTACCGCTGGCCAGGCCCGAGCTTGATCACTGCGTTGTCTGGGCAGACGCCGAAGCGTCCGCCATGATCCGGTCTTGTTGGCCAGGCTGGAACCCACGTCCAGGGTGATGGCAAGTACCCATCCGCCTCTGTGTCGGCCAGGCTCGTCTTGGCGCCAGGGTCAGCTGGGCCTGGTTCGGTGGCTGGCCCCGCGTCCGTGGATTCGGAGTTCGAACATTGGCATCACTGACATTCGATCGCGTCTAGGCGACGTGCCGGACGGTGCGGTGCACGACGACAACCGGGCAGTGCGCGTGGTGCACGCAGCGCTGGCTCACCGAGCCGAGCAGCGCTTCGGTGAATCCGCCGTGCCCACGGCTTCCTACCACAAGAAGATCGGCGCCAGCGGCGGTGTCGAGCAGCACCTGCGCCGGGTTGCCGGCCAGCACCAGCTGGTGCACCGGCACGTCCGATGCCACGTCGACCTCGGCAACGGCGGTGCTCAGCGCCTTGGCGGCCAGCTCGGCGTAGTCAGTGTCGTCCAGACCTGACGTGGGCGCCCAGCCGAGCCCACCAGCGGCGATCGGGTACTGCCAGGCGATCACGGCGTCGACCACGCCTCCGGTCAGCTCAGCCTGCCGCACCGCCCAGCGAAGCGCTTCAATTGACGGCTTTGATCCGTCCACCCCGGCTACGATGCGGGGCTTCTTCCCATTCGGCGACATCTTGAGCTCCTTAGCGATCAGGCGGCGAGCACTTCGTTTCGCCGCTATCTTCAGTTTCGGCCGCAGGTCGCGCCGCTGCGCAGTGTCGTTGCGCCTGCCCAATCGGGACCTTCGGCACGGAGTTCAGCGCAGCCGTCGCAAGAACGGATCCTGCGGCTCAGCCGGCACCAGCCGGATCCGCGCGTCCACCGGGAACGCGCCGTCCTGCCGCGCGATCACCGGGTTGAGATCTAGCTCGGCGACCTCGGGGATCTCATCGGCGAGCCGGGAGACCCGGAGCAGCAGGTCGGCGAGCGCGCTGACGTCGACCGGCGGCGTGCCGCGGTGACCAAGAAGCAACGGTGCCGCGCGGATGCCGTGGATCAGCTCGTCGGCATCGGTATCGGTGACCGGCGTCAGCCGGGCGGTGTGGTCGCCGAGCACGTCGGTAGCCACGCCGCCGAGGCCGAATACGACGAGCGGCCCGAACACCGGCTCGTGCACCACGCCGACCAGGACCTCGACGCCATCGGCGATCATGGGCTGGACCAGCACCCGGCGCAGGGCGGCACCGAACCGCTCGGCTAGCTCGGCGTAGCCATTGCGAACGTCCGCCCGGGTATGCAGGCCGAGCAGGACGGCGCCAGCCTCGCTCTTGTGCACAAGTCCGGCGACATCTGCTTTGAGCACAACCTGGCCGCCGAGTTCCGCCGCTGCCGCGGCTGCCGCGGCAGCGTCGGTGACCTCCCGGGTCGGCGTCAGCGAGATCCCGTAGCAGGACAGCAGCTCCGCCGTCTCGGCCGGCGGCAGCCAGCCGCCGAGGTGCTGGCCGGTCAGGAAGCGGGCGACGAGCACATGTGCGTCGTGCTGCCTTATCCCGGTCAGGTCAGGGACCTGGCCAGCGGTGCGTGACCGCCAGTTGCTGTACCTGACGGCGTAGCCGAGGGCGCGAGCGGCGCTCTCCGGGTACAGGTAGGCCGGGATCGACTGATCCAGCAAGCTAAGCGTCGCTGCGGTGCTGGCAGCGGTCCCGGCCGCCAGGGCGGCGGCAGAGCCAGCTCCGGCAGCTGTCGCTGCGATGGCGCTGACCGGGCTCGGCCTTGCGCCAGAGGTGCTGGTGGTGGTGCCGTTACCGGCAGCGTGGCTGGCTGCCGCTCTCCTGGCCCAGCCCGGGCCGTCTGCGTCTGTGCTGGCCAGGCCGCTGCTGGCCAGGCCG
>Ga0116216_10000810_pt1 | contig 23317 bp, 24 predicted proteins | sample Sb_taG_11_FD_89696 | JGI IMG/M metagenome (GOLD analysis project Ga0116216, IMG submission 89696) | Peat soil microbial communities from Weissenstadt, Germany - Sb_50d_3_AS metaG | ecosystem: Environmental > Terrestrial > Soil > Wetlands > Peat | place: Germany: Weissenstadt | collected 2010-09-21
CAGCATATCGGCGGGAACGCGCCGCCGACCCTGCGCCGTCACGACGCCCGCCTCCACCATTGCCACCATGGACGCGGCGACGATGGCTGCGCAGCGAAGACCGATGTGGCACTCGCGAGCGACAGCGGAATGATTCTCGCGGCTGCGGCGTCGACATCTTGGCCGTGCACTTCGCGCCGAGCGTATTCGGCTGCGACCTCCATCGATTCGCGCGCGAGCGCTGTCAAGCGTCTCGGGATGCCGGAGCTGCGCGTGAGAAGCGCCTGCAGCGCCTCATCCGCGAACGGCGAGCGGTTCCCGGCAAATCCGGCGCAGCGCAGCCGGTGGTGGAGCAAGCCGGCGGACTCTGCCGCTGACAACGGCCGAAGTTCGACCCACAGCGCGACGCGATCGCTGAAATTCGGATGACGCACGATCGCGGCGGCGAGCTCCATCTGGCCGGAGAGCGCGATGCACAGCAGCTTGCGATCGTCGAACTGATAGTTCAACAGGGCGCGCAGTGTCTCGAGCAGTTCCTCCGGCAAGAGCTGCGCTTCATCGATGAAGAGGATCGGCTGCCGGCCGGCGGCCGCAGCCTCGAAAAGGCAACGCTTGAGCGAGTCTTTGACGGTGCGCAGCGGCGCCGTGGCGTCGATCTCGAAACCCAACGCGTCGGCGATCGCGACGAGCAGTTCGGTCTCATCGGCAAAGGTGGGATCGAGGATCGCGCCCACAAGGTTGCGTTCGTCACAGGCGAGCTCGGATTCGACCGCATTGAACAATGTGGTCTTGCCCGCCCCGATAGGGCCCACCACGACGGCGAGCCCGCGACCATGCGCGAGGCATTGGGCCAGACGCCGGCGGCCGTGGGCTCCGGGCAGCGTATCGTAGTAGAACGCTGGGTCGGCCGTGTCCAAAAACGGGTCTCGGTTCAGCCCAAACGCTTCGAGGAACATCGCAATCGCGGGGTTCAAGCGGGCCGCAAGCACCCCCTGGAGTGCGCAGGAGCCAATTGCAAGGCCCCTCAAGCCCGTGATATAATGCTCGGAGCGCAAGTTTAGGGCAGTTCGGCGCGGGCGGAGGCGGCAGCTTCCGCCATCTGTGCGTCATATGGCTAAGGGACGACGCACGACGCCCTAGGAATGCCGCCGCTTTTGCGTGCGGCTGAAAGGCAGACTACCGTGACCGGGACCTCGATCATCTCCATGAAGCAGCTCCTCGAGGCAGGAGTGCATTTCGGGCACCAGACCCGCCGTTGGAATCCGAAGATGGCCCGCTACATCTTCCAGGAACGCAACGGGATCTACATCATCGACCTGCAGAAGACGGTCGTCAAGCTGCGCGAAGTCTACGACGCGGTCAAAGACATGTCGCGTCGCGGTAAGATCTTCCTGTTCGTGGGCACGAAGAAACAAGCCCAGGATGTCGTGCGGGAAGAAGCCGAGCGCGCGGGCATGTTCTACGTCAACCAGCGCTGGCTGGGCGGCACGCTGACGAATTTCCAGACCATCCAAAAGCGCATCGCGCGTCTGCGCGAGCTCGAACGCCAACGCGACACCGGATTATTCGAAGTGCTGACCAAGAAAGAGGTCAGCAAGCTCGAGGACGAGCTCAACCGCCTAGAGCGTTTTCTCAGCGGCATCAAAGACATGCCGAGATTGCCCGACGCGATCTATATCGTCGACCCGCGCAAGGAGCGCATCGCCGTGTTGGAGGCGCGCAAGCTCAAGATCCCGATCATCGCCGTCATCGATACGAACTGCGATCCGGACGAGATCGACTACCCGATCCCGGGCAATGACGACGCCATCCGCGCCGTCAAGCTCATGACCGGCAAGATCGCCGACGCGATCCTCGAGGGTCGCACGGAGACCGAATCCGCGGTGGAAGCCGCAGAAGAAGCGGCCGCGCAGACCGTCGGCGGCGCGGAGACGATCACGGCGGTGCCCTAGAGCGGATCTGACAAGGTCCGATGCTGCATATGCGAGGAAACGGAAAACGTTGAAAATGGCAGAGTACACCCCAAGCGCAGCCGACGTCAAGGCGCTGCGCGACGCGACGAACGCTCCGGTCATGGATTGCCGCCGGGCGCTTGCCGAGTCAGCCGGCGATTTCGAGCGGGCGAAAAGGCTTGTCGCCGAGCGCGGCCAGCAGATCGCCGCGAAGAAGGCCGACAAAGAGACAAGCGAAGGTTTCATCGGCCACTACATCCATCAGGGCGGCAAGCTCGGCGTGCTCGTCGAGCTCGCCTGCCAGACGGATTTTGTCGCCAAGAACGAGCTGTTCCAGAAGCTGGCGCACGATCTTGCGGTGCACATCTGCGCATCGCGGCCGCGATACGTCAGCCGCGAGGACGTGCCCGAGGCTGAAGCCAAGGCGAAAGAGGCCGAGTTCGATGGCAAGGTCGACAAGTATTACGAAGAGGTGGTGCTACTCGAGCAGCCGTACGTCCGCGATGAGACCAAGATGATCAAGGAACTCATCGATTCGGCGATCGGGGTCTTGGGCGAGAACATCAAGGTGCGCCGCTTCGCACGGTTCGACATCGGCGAGTCATGACGAGCGAGAACGGTATCGGCTCCCAGCCCGTCTACCGCAGGATCTTGCTCAAGCTCAGCGGCGAAGCGTTCGCGCATAAGGGCTCAGGCTCCATCGACACCGAGACCGTCTATCTCATCGCCAACCAGATCAAAGAGGTCGCTCAAGCCGGGGTGCAGGTGGCCTGCGTCGTCGGCGGCGGCAACATCTGGCGCGGCAAAGCGGTGGCCCATGCCAACATGGACCGCGCCACCGCGGATTACATGGGCATGCTCGCGACCGTCATCAACGCGCTCGCCCTGCAGGACGCGCTCGAGGACATCGGGATTCCCACGCGCGTGCAGACCGCGATCTCCATGAGCCAGGTCGCCGAGCCCTACATCCGGCGGCGCGCCATCCGCCATCTGGAGAAAGGCCGCGTCGTCATCTTCGCGGCAGGCACGGGCAACCCGTACTTCACGACCGACACGACCGCAGCGCTGCGCGCGCTGGAGATCGGGGCGGAGGCGATTCTCAAGGCGACGCAAGTGGACGGCGTGTACAACGCCGACCCCAAGAAAGACCCGAAGGCCGTGCGCTTCGACCGGCTCGAGTATCTCGAGGTCTTGCAGCTCGGCCTGGAAGTGCTCGACAACACCGCGCTCACCTTGTGCATGGACAATGGACTGCCCATCGTCGTGTTCGAGCTCATGCGTCAGGGCAACATCAAGCGCGTGATCTGGGGCGAGGCGATCGGCACGTTCGTGGGGAGGGCGAAAGACAATGTTACCCCAGCTGTTCCGTGATCTCGAAGAGCGGATGAAGAAGGCCGTGGAGGCGACTCGCGGCGAGTTCACCGCCATCCGCACCGGCCGCGCAAACGCCTCCTTGCTCGACCATGTCCTCGTCGAAGCCTACGGTTCGGAGATGCCGCTGCGCCACGTGGCAAACGTGGCGGTGCCCGACCCGCGCACCATCCTGGTCACGCCGCACGACAAATCCATCCTGGGCGACGTCCGCAAGGCCATCGAGAAGTCGGACCTCGGCATCACCCCGGGCGTTGACGGCAACGCCATCCGCTTGGGTTTGCCGCAGCTCAACGAAGAGCGCCGCAAGGAGCTGGTGAAGCTCGTCCACAAGCGCGCCGAAGAGGGCCGGGTCGCCATCCGCAACGTGCGGCGCGACATCCACGACCATCTGCGGTCCGTCCTCAAGGAGTCCAAGATCACCGAGGACGAGAACCGGCGCGCCAACGAGCAGCTGCAGAAGATCACCGACAAGTTCATCGGCGAAGTCGATCAGCTGGTGGCGCATAAAGAAAAGGAGATCATGGAGGTGTGAGCGGCCTGGCGGGCGTGGACCGCGCGGAGCTTCTGCTGGTACCCTACACGCGCGCCATCGAGCTGTGCAGCGGGCGCGACGTCACGCTCACCGTCATCACGCCGCCATATCCGGCGCTCGGGCTCGGCACGCTGCACATCGTGCGTGCCGCCGACGATGGGAACGCCGTGCACCTCGAAGCGACCTACGACTCATTCGAGCGGCTGCCATGAACACCGTCGCGGCGGCGGGGAGGCCCGCCTTGGCCGAGCGTTTCCGGCGTGAGCTCACCGCCAAACGCGTCATCATCGGCTTCGTGGTCGCGGCCATCGGCGTCGGTTCCATAGCAAACGAGATCGCCTTCGCGATCGTCATCACCTCCATCGGCGTCATCGGCGCGGTGGAGTTCGCGAACCTGGCGAGGCGCGCGGGCTACCAGGTCGCCCTTCCCATCGCGGTCACGGCCTGCGCCGCATACCCGCTGCTCGCTTTCTTCCACCTGCTCGGGCGGTACGAGTCGGCGCTCGTCGTCTCGATCGTGCTCGCATCGTTCATCGCCTCGCTCTCCGCGCAACTCGACCATTTCGCCGGCCGTGTCGCCATGACCGTGCTGACGACCATGTATCTGGGCAAGCTGCTGTCCTATTTCATCCTGCTGCGCCAGCAGCCGGACGGTGCGCGAATCACCCTGTGGCTCGTCGTCATCGTCGCGCTCACCGACATCGTGGGCATGATCGCGGGCCTCGGCTTCGGCAAGCGGCCGCTCGCGCCCAAGCTATCGCCATCGAAGACGGTCGAGGGCGCGATCGCCGCGCTCGTCGTGGCGACGCTGGTCGGCGCGGCCATGTGGTGGGTGATGCAGCTGCACACGCCATGGTGGCTGGCCATCGCGTTTCCGCTGTGCGTGTCGATCGCCGCCGAGCTCGGCGACCTGGTCGAGTCGGCGCTTAAACGCAGCGCGCATGTCAAGGATGCCGGAAACCTCATCGCCGGCCACGGCGGCGTGCTCGACCGTTTCGACTCGCACCTCTTCGCCGGCGTCGTGGGTTACGCGATCCTCCTCCTCGCCGGCAAGTTCTAGGAAAGGCGGCCCGTGGCGCGACGCGTCGCCATCCTCGGTTCGACCGGTTCGATCGGCCGCCAAGCGCTGTCAGTCATCGAGGCGCACCGCGACCGCTTCGAGGTGGCGGCGCTCGCCGCGAATGCGAACATCGACGTCCTCGCGCAACAGGCTAACGCGTTGCGGCCGGCCGTGCTGTCGGTGGGCAGCGCTCAGCTTTCGAGCGAGCTTGCGAAAGCGCTGACCTACGCGCCGGCCCACATCGCGCACGGCAGCGACGGGCTCGTCGCGGCCGCGACGGAATCCGGCGCCGACGTCGTCCTGGCCGCGACCGATGGCATGGTCGCATTGCGCGCACTCGTGGCTAGCCTCGAGCGTGGGATGCGCGTCGCGCTTGCGAACAAGGAGCTGCTGGTCAGCGCCGGCCGCCTGCTGTGCGATTTGGCGCGCGCCCGAGGCGCGAGCATCGTGCCGGTCGACTCCGAGCACAGCGCACTGTTCCAGTGCCTCGAAGGCGAGCGGCGGAGCAGCGTGGCATCGGTCGTGCTCACCGCATCCGGCGGGCCGTTTTGGACGCACACCCTCGAGCAGATGGGGCGTGCCACCCCTGAAGAGGCATTGGCGCATCCGATCTGGTCGATGGGTCCGAAGAACACCCTCGACTCGGCGACGATGATGAACAAAGGACTCGAGATCATCGAGGCGAGCCATCTCTTCGGACTGGAGCCGCAGCGCATCAGCGTCGTCGTTCACCGTCAGAGCATCGTGCACGGCTTTGTGCTCTTCAACGACGGCAACGTCAAGGCGCAACTGGCGGCTCCCGACATGCGCCTGCCGATCGGTTATGCGCTGTCGTACCCCGAGCGCTTGGCGCGAGCCTTCAGCGAAGCGGCGACGCGAGACGCCATCGGCCTCGGTGAACGAGCGGCGACCTTGTCCTTCGAGCCGGTCGACGAAACTCGCTTTCCGTCGCTGCGTTTGGCGTACGACGCCCTCGCCGCGGGAGGCACGCACCCGGCTGTGCTCTCCAGCGTCAACGAGGAGGCAGGACGGGCGTTCCTGCAGAGGAAAATCAAGTTCACTGAAATCTGCTCGATCGTCGAAAGAGCGCTTGAGGCGTACCGAAGCGGTGCCGATGGTCTCGGAGAGATCGAAGCGGCAGACCGCTGGGGTCGCGCTTTCGCGCGCGATGCCATCGGCGCCGCGATGCGGCGCTAGAGAGCGAGGAACGCCGGCCCATAAGCCGCGTGCGTGATGTTCGAAACCATCGTATGTAGCCTGCCGTTCGCCTTCGCCCTTGCGGGCATCGGCAAGTACGCCCTCTATCTCGTCCTGCTCAGCGTGCTCGTGCTGTTCCACGAGTTCGGCCACTTCGTGTTCGCCAAACGCTTTGGGGTGACGGTCACCGATTTCGCGCTCGGCTTCGGACCGACGCTCGTATCGACGCGCCGCGGCGACACGACCTATAGGATCAACGCGCTTCCGCTCGGCGGCTATTGCAAGATGGCGGGTGAGGATACTGCCGACGACGGGTCGAGCGACCCGGGCAACTTCCAGCACAAAAGCCTTGGGGCGCGCTTTGCGATCATCGCAGCGGGGCCGATCTTCAACCTCATCTTAGCGGCGCTCATCTTCATGTTCATCGGCGCGGTCATCGGCATCCCAACCGGCCTGACGAACGTGGTGAAAGAGGTCATCCCCGACACGCCGGCCGCCGCCGCCGGCTTGCAGCCGGGCGATGAGATCGTGCAGCTCGACGGCAAGCCCGTGCGCAGCGGCAACGACATGTACGAGTATATCCACGGGCATAAAGGCAAGGTCATCGCGGTCGACGTCGCCCGCCAAGGCCAGCTCCTCCATCTCCACATCCTGGCCAAGCCGACCGATGAAGGCGGCGCAATCGTCGGCGCCTTTGGGTTCCGCGCTCAGGACGTCGTCGAGCACAAACCGTTGATCGACGCGGTCTTCTGGGGCATCGGGATGGTCGGGCAGACCGCGGTCGGCCAAATCGTCGGTATCGGGGAAGCGATCGCTCATCACGACGCGTCCGTCATCCGCGGGCCGGTCGGCATCGCGCGCATCGTCGCGAGCACGGTGCAGTATGGCCTGGGGTGGTTGCTGCAGCTGACCGCGACGCTGTCGGTGATCCTCGGCATCGTCAACCTCCTGCCATTCCCGGCGCTCGACGGCGGCCGCCTTGCGTTCTTGATCGTCGAGCTCGCCCGCGGGCGTCCGGTCGATCCGGAGAAAGAAGGCCTCGTGCATCTGACCGGCTTCGCGCTGCTCATGGTGCTGGTCGTCTTCGTGACCTATCACGATATCGTGCAATGGGTGCAGGGAAAGGGCGGTCTGTAGACGTGAGCGGCGTCGAGCGCGACCTGCCCCCGGTACCAGAGTGGTCCGTGCGCGGACGAGAGCCACAGGCGCCACCGCTCGCCAAGCGGCGCACGACCCGCGCCGTGAAAGTCGGCCCCATCACCATCGGCGCCGGCGCGCCCATCTCGGTCCAGTCCATGACCACCACCAAGACCGACGATTGGGCTGCGACGCTCGAGCAGATCCACGAGCTGGCCGCTGCCGGATGCGAGATCGCGCGCGTGTCGGTGCCGGATCCAAAAGCTGCAGCTGCCTGCGCGAAGATCAAGGAAGGATCGCCGCTGCCGCTCGTGGCCGACATCCATTTCGACCACCGCTTCGCGCTTGCCGCGATCGACGCCGGCTGGGATAAGCTGCGACTCAACCCCGGCAACATCCGCGACCCGAACAAAGTGCGCGAAGTGGTCAAGGCCGCGCAGGCGCGCGGCATGCCGATCCGCATCGGCGTCAACAACGGATCGCTCGCACCCGACATCGTGCAGCGCTACGGCCACTCCGCCGAGGGCATGGTGGAGTCTGGCTTGCGTCATATCCGCATCTTGGAGGAGCTCGACTTCCGCGACATCGTGGTCTCGCTCAAAGCTCATGACGTGCGGACGACGGTCGCGGCGTATAGGCTCATGGCGGACAAGGTCGACTATCCGTTCCATCTGGGAGTGACCGAGGCGGGAACGCTACGCTCGGGCACGGTGAAGAGCGCCGTCGGTTTGGGCATCCTGCTGGCCGAGGGCATCGGCGACACCATCCGCGTCTCGCTGACCGCAGACCCGGTCGAAGAGGTGCCCGTCTGCTGGGAGCTGCTCAAATCATTGGGTCTGCGCGAACGTGGTGTCGAGATAACGTCGTGCCCGTCATGCGGGCGCGTGCAGATAGACATCGTCAAGCTGGCCGAACAAGTCGAGCGCATCACAGCAGAATACCGCGCACCGGTGAAAGTGGCGGTGATGGGGTGTGCCGTGAACGGACCGGGCGAGGCGTCGATGGCCGACGTCGGCATCGCCGGCGGCAAGGGCATGGGGCTCATCTATCGCGACGGCGTCATGGTGCGCTCGCTGCCCGAAGCGCAATTGCTCGCGGGCTTGCGCGAAGAGATAGAAAAGGTCATCCACGAACGGTACCCCGAGTACGTTTGAGGTGCCGCGCGCGAGGACGCTGCTCTGGGCGATCCTCGGCCTGGCGGTGTTCGTGCGCGGCGCAGCTGCGCTGCGCCGCCCCTTGCAGGTCGACGAGGCCTACACGCTTCACGTGGCGGCTATGCCGATCGGCCAGATCCTGCAGGTCGTGCGCGAGCTCGACGTGCATCCGCCGCTGTTCTGGCTCATCCTCCATGGGTTGTTAGGCGCGCATCTGCCGGATATCGCGATACGTCTGCTCATGGCGCTGACCGGGGTCGGGTGCGTGGCGCTGTTGTATGCGATCGTCAGCCTGTGGCACGGGACTAAGGCCGGACTTGTGGCGGCGTTTTGCGCGGCGGTCATGCCAAGCCTCATCTACTACGACGTGATGGTCCGCATGTACGGGCTTTTCGACTGTCTGGCGCTCGCCAGTTTCGCCATCTTGTCGCTGATCTACACGCGCGACGATCTAGGCGCCTCGTCGCGCCGGCTCCTGTGGAGCGCGTGGACGGTCACGATCGCGCTCTTGCTCTACACGCAATACCTGGGCTTCATGGTGATCGCGGCGCAGCTGCTCTATGCCGGGATTGCGCGGCGCGACGGCCTGGCGAGGTCGTGTGCCGGCGCGGTCGTGGCGCTCGGTTTGTGGCTGCCGCAGCTGCGCACGTTTGTCTATCAGCTGCCGGGCGGCGGCATCGCCTTCCCGTTCTATGCGCAGCACCAGCTCGCAGCGCTCTACGAGCTCGTGGGGCAGGCCACGATCGCCGTGCAGACCCATGGGGCGGCGTACTTCGTCGGGTGGACAAGCCTCATCGGATGGTTGTGGCTCATCGCGGCGCTTATCGTCGCGCTCCCCGGCAATGACAAAGCGCTCTCGGTGTGGTTGTGCGCTCCGGCCGCGCTGACGCTTGCCTACGGCGCAGCGGCGCACAAGCTGCTCTATGTCGATCGCTACTATCTCCTGCTTGCGCTGGGTCTGTGCGCGCTGACCGGCATCGCCGCCGAACGGCTTTCTGCGGCCAAGCGCATTGGCGCCGCGCCCGGTTGGGCAGCCGCCGTCGCACTGACGGCGTTCGGTCTCATGTATGCCTTCGACCCAGCATATTACCCAGCCGACTGGCCCGCAGTTGCCGGCCTCTTCGGCGCGCGTTCGCACGCCCGTGACCTCATGATCTTCGATCAAGGTTCGCCCTACTTCACGCTCGATCGCATGGGGGCGCTCGCCGGCCATCCGGTCATCGTCGTCTTCCGCCGGCGCGACGTGCAAGGAACAATCCGCCTCTCCCAGCCGTTCCGCCGAGTTTGGCTCGTCCTCTTCCAATCCGGACCGGTCGATCCCGATGCGAGCATCCTGCACGCACTCGCAGCGCGTTACAAGCTCGCGGGCTATTGGGAGTTCTTCCGGAAGCTGCCGGCGGAAGGCACGAGCGTGGTGCTCTTCGAGCGCTAAAGACTGTAGCGCTGGTCCCGTGAGGGGTTTTCGCTCCCGCACCAGGAAAAACGCGGCCGGTATGAAAGACGTCGCGAAAAAAGAGGTCCAGCGCATCCCGCGCAAGGCTGACGACCTCTCGGAATGGTACACGCAGGTCTGTCTTCAGGCGCAACTCGCCGACTACGCGCCGGTGCGCGGCTGCATCGTCATGCGGCCCTACGGTTACGCGATCTGGGAGCTGATCGTGGCGGAGTTCGACAAGCGCTTCAAAGCCACCGGACACCAGAACGCCTATTTCCCGCTGCTCATCCCCGAAAGTCTGCTCGTGCGCGAGGCCGAGCACGTGGAAGGGTTCGCTCCCGAGGTCGCCTGGGTCACCGAAGGCGGCGGCGAGCGCTTGAGCGAGCGCCTGGCCATCCGCCCCACGTCCGAAGCCATCATCGGTACGATGTACGCGAAATGGATCCAGTCGCATCGCGATCTGCCCGTGCTCATCAATCAATGGGCCAACGTCATGCGCTGGGAGAAGGCCACCCGCCCGTTCTTGCGCACGCTGGAGTTTTTGTGGCAGGAAGGCCATACGGCTCATGCAACCCGCGAGGAAGCAGCCGCCGAAGTGCAACAGATGCTCGGCGTCTACCGCGAGGTCGCCGAAGACGTGCTCGCGCTTCCGGTCATCAGCGGCCGCAAGAGCGAGAGCGAGAAATTCGCGGGCGCGCTTTCGACGTTTGCCATCGAGGCGCTCATGCCCGATGGCAAGGCGCTGCAGGCCGGCACCTCGCACGAACTCGGACAGAACTTCTCCAAGGCCTACGACATCACGTTCACCGACGTGGACGAGCAGGTCAAGCACGTCTGGACCACCTCGTGGGGTGTCTCCTGGCGCATCCTCGGCGGCCTGATCATGGCGCACGGTGATGACAATGGACTCGTGTTGCCGCCGGCTGTGGCGCCGCATCAAGTAGTCATCGTCCCCATCCCACGCAAGGGTGCGGACGATGTGCTGCCCGCGGCACGCGAGCTGGCCGCAGCATTACGGACGGTGGCCCGGGTGCACTTGGATGACCGCGCCGAGCAGAGCGCGCCCTGGAAGTTCAACGAGTGGGAGCTGCGCGGCGTGCCGCTGCGCATCGAGCTCGGCAAACGCGACCTCGAGGCTCAGTCGGTGACGATCGCCCGGCGTGACACCTTGAGCAAAGAATCCGTGCCGCGCGAGCACGTCGCCGCGCGCATCACAGCGCTCCTGGCCGAGATGCAAGACGCGTTGCTCGCACGTGCGCGCGCGCAACGCGACGAGCGCACGACGTCGGCGAGTGACAAGGACGCGCTCGTGTCGGCGCTGCGAGAGCAGAAGGGATTCGTGCTCGCGCCGTGGTGCGAGCTAGCCTCGTGCGAGCAAGAGATCAAGAATCTGACCGGTGCCGTCACGCGCGTCATCATCGGACCGGCACAGGACGGTGAGGCCTGCGCGTATTGCGGGCAGCCCGCCAAGGCGCGAGCCTATTTTGCCAGGTCGTACTGACCAGGGGCCCCGGCGAGCGGACCAGCGCACGCTACGGCTAGCGCTTGTTGCGATCGCTGCCGCATGCGTGAGCGTGCTCGTCGCGCGGCTCGCGGCGAGCGCAGCGCCCGCCGCCGTCAGCGCAATATTCATGTACCACCACGTGTCGCCGACGGTGGCCGCCGGGCCATACGCCCGCGATCTCACCGTGACGCCGCAGGAGTTCCGCGCGCAGCTCGTGTGGTTACGAGAGCACGACTGTCGCGTGGTGGCGGTCGATACGCTCTACCGCGACGTGCAGCGCGGCATGGCGGCTCGATGCGAGGTCGCGCTGACCTTCGACGACGGATACGCCGACGTCTCGAGCTTCGCGCTGCCCATCCTGCGCGATTTCGACGAGGCAGGCACCTGCTACATCGCGACCGGCCTCGTGGGGGCGGCAGGCCACGTCTCGCTGGCGCAGCTGCGCTCGCTGCATAGCGCGGGTATGGAGATCGGCGCACACACGGTGCATCACGTCGATCTGACCAAACTCACCCGCGCACAGGCTGCCGGCGAGATCGAGGCGTCCGCGCGCTCGTTGAACGAGTGGTTGGGGATGCGCGTGACGTCGTTCGCCTACCCGTCGGGGAGATTCGACGCGCCCGTCGTGGCCAGCGTGCGAGCGGCAGGTTTTGACAATGCGGTCACGACCCAACCAGGCGATGTGCGCATGGCGAGTGGGCGCTACGAGCTGCCACGATTTCGCATCGAGCGAGGTAAGGGGCTGCATCTCATGGCGGCGGTCCTCGGGCGGCACGACGGCGTCAGCGCGCCGGCTGGGCTTGTCCACGTCGCGCGCGAGCGGATTGCGGGGAACGCTCCTGCGATGGCAGAAGACGTGGCCGTCGCACTTCTGGCGCGTAGTTTCCCGGAACAGATCCTGAAAGTGCACCTCCTCGAATCGCCGCCGGCCACCGTGGCCGGCATCGTGCTCTCCGGCGTCAAGTTCCATCGCGCGGTGAGCCGACAGCAGTTCGAGGCCGATGTTTCGGATATGGTGGAGCTGGCGTTCGACGCCGCGCCGCAGATCGATGAAGTCGACGTATGGGCGACACAGCCTGTGGCCGTCCGCAGCGGGGCGACGGTGTCGGGAGATTACGCGGTGCCCACACAGAGAACGGTGTTTTCGGCAGCCGTCCTGCGTGCGCAGTGGGCAGGCCTAAAAGACCAAGGCGCGCTGGGAACCACGTATTGGGATCCCGGCTTCCTACGATAGGGGATCGATGGACGACGAGCAGACCTACGCCAAGACGGTGCTCGACAACGGCATCCGCGTGATCACAGAGCAAGTGTCAAACGTCCGCAGTGCGGCTATCGGCCTGTGGGTGGGCGTGGGTTCATCGCACGAAGACGGCAAGCTGCGTGGCATCAGCCATCTCATCGAGCACATGCTCTTCAAGGGCACCCCGACCAGGAGCGCCCGTGCGATCGCCGAGACGATGGACTCGATCGGCGGCAACCTCAATGCGTTCACCGATAAGGAAGTGACCTGCTACCATGGGCGCGTCGTCGACGCGCACACCGCGCTGGCGTTCGAGCTGCTCTGCGACATGTTCCGCCATGCCAAATTCGACCCGGCGGATCTGCGCAACGAGCAACAGGTGGTGCTGGAAGAGATACGCATGTACGACGATTCGCCGGATGAGGTCAGCCAGGATCTCTTCTTGCGCACCACCTGGGCGGGCAGCGCGCTGGGCGAGCCGACGATCGGATATGCCGACACCGTCTCGGGCATCACAAGCGACGTGATCCGCACCTACATGGGCCAGCGCTACACGCCGGATCGCGTGGTCGTCACCGCCGCAGGCAACGTCGATCACGCCGCATTCGTGAAGCTCGTGCAGACTCATCTGGGCTCGATGCAGGGACGATCCGACGCGCCCGAGCCGCCTGCACCGACATTCCGTCCAGCCGTCGCCGGCAAGAACAAGGATTGCGAGCAGGTCTACCTGCTCGTCGGCGCCGAGGGGACGAGCGCGAGCGACGAGCGGCGCTACGCGATGTCGGTGCTCGACGCCATCTTAGGCGGCGGCATGGCCTCGCGACTGTTCCAAGAGATCCGCGAGAAGCGCGGTCTTGTGTACAGCGTCTATTCGTCGCACAACGCCTACCGCAAGGGCGGGATCTTCAGCATCTCTGCGTCGACCAGCCCGAAGAACTCAGAAGAGGTCCTTGCCCTCATCCGCGCCGAGCTCTCGCGCGTCGCGGACGAAGGCGTTTCGGCGGACGAACTGTATCGAGCTAAGGAGCATATCAAAGGCAGCCTGCTCTTGTCGCTGGAGAGCACGAGCACGCGTATGATCCGGCTGGGCCGATCCGAGCTCAACGTCGGCCGCCACATCCCGACGGCGGAAGTGACCGCGCGGATCGACGCGGTGACGAAAGCTGAAGTGGATGAGCTGGCGCGGCGGCTCTTCGCGCCGCAGCGCCTGGCTCTGACCGTGCTCGGGCCCGTCGACCCACAGGCCGTCGCCGGCGCGTTCGAAGCGCTGGCGGAATCGGCATAGGCCGCGCCCGCGCGGTGCGTGGCCTCACGTGACGGCATACCTCGTCATCGCGGCCGTGCTGTATCTCTTCGCGCAGGCGCTGCAGATGGGCACGAGCGCAGCGCGGCTGGCCGGCGTGCGCAGCAGGCGCGTCGCGACGGGCCTCACGCTCTTCAACCTGTTCGCGACGAGCTCGCGGATGCTCAACCTCATCTACGCCCCGCTCATGGGAGCGCTCATCGACATCTCGCGTCGCACCGGCAACGTCGGTGGGTTCGAGCTGGACCTGCGCATCATCATCGCCGCATCCACGCTCGGCACGCTGCTCGGAGGCGCCCTGACGCCGACGTTTGCCGTGCTCTTGCAGCGCGGCATCAACTCGTTCGAACGATCGGGGTCTCTTGTGGGCTCGATCCTGCGCCTTGCCCGCCCGACCACGTTCGCCGCCGCTCTGGCGGAGTTTCGGCCGCCGCGCGCGGCCATGTTCCGCTACAGCCCAGCGGGATTGCCCAAGCCGTTCTTGTTCTGGAACGTCATCGTCATGGCGTTTTGGATCGCAGGCCCGCTGTCCGCATTCTACGCCGGCGTCATCGATTCAAAGGTGACCGGCACCGCGCTCTTGCTCTCAGGCCTCATCACCGGCGTGGCCACCGTGACGCTGACGCTCGTGGTGGATCCGACCGCCGCCGTCATCACCGACCAAGCGGCGCTCGGCATGCGCCCCGAGAACGATATCAAAGCGATGCTGCTCTATCTCGTCCTCGGCGCGGTCGTCGGGACCCTGCTCGCACAAGCGGTCCTGTGGCCGGCCGCCCATCTCATCGTGACCGTCGCGAGGTTTCTGGTGGATCATGGATTGCAACATTCGTAAAGGTGCGCTGACGTTGTGCGCCGCCGCCTGCGCGCTTGGCTTGAGCGGCTGCGCGCAGTCGATCACGCACTGGATGGTCAACTTGCGGACGTCACAAGGCGACGCCGCGCTCGCCAAGCCGAGTCTGCCGGAGGCGAAGAAGGAGTTCCAGCTGGCGCTCGCGCTGGATCCGAAGAACGAGCACGCACGCGCTGGCCTGGCCAAGTCGCTGTACCTGACCGCGAAGGCGGACTTCGCCGCGAGCAAGCTCGACGAAGCCGCGAGCGACATCGCAGAGGCTCTCAAGTACGCGCCCAGCGACGCGGCGACGCTAGCGCTGGCCAACGACATCGATCAGGCGAAGATCCGGCGGGAGATCGTCGTCGCCAATTACCCGCTGTACGGATCGATCAACGCCGCGCTCAAGCCGGTTTTCAAAGAGATCGCCGCTGGCAACCACGAGGTCGAGCTCGAGGTCAAGGCCTTCTCGAGCGACTTCGACACTGCGCATCTGACCAAGGCCATCGTCGAGTCATACGATCTCGAGGACGAGGCGCACCGCATGGGTCTACGGCTCATCACGTACCGCGGGCTCGTGCAGTCCGGTCAGGAGAAGGCCAAGACTCCAGCGGAAAGCGAGGCGCCCTCGCTCCTGCCCATCCCATAGGCATGGCAACGGGCCTTTGAAGCAACGGACCTTTAGGTCCGTTTTGCTTTCACCGAGCGAACGACCGAAGATCGTAGACCTGCCAGCCTGAACGGACCGGCACGCGCTCGTAGCGCTGCAAGAACGCGTAGAGCTCTCGATTGGCTCGCAAGCGAGGCACTTCGACCGCGACGAAATAGCGAGCGCCTTTGCTCATGGCGCTTGTCATGTCTGGAGCCGTCCACAGCATCGGGTCCTCTTCCCAACCACGGTGGCCGATCGTGTAGAGCACCGACGGGTCGTAGTGGCCCATGACGATGAGCGTGCCCGGCTCGAGCGTGCCGCGCACCTCGTTCGCGGCCGAGAAGACCGCGCGGCTCCAGGTGTAATACGGGTGGATCTCGAGCATGCCGCTGTAGACGGTGAAGAAGAGCGCGACGCCGAGAGCGAGAGTTGTGCGCCGTTCTATGCCCTGCGGCGCCACGAGCTGTAGGAGATGGTCGAGACCTCCCCCGACATAGAGAACGGCGAACGGCACGAAGGGCATGAGGTAGTAATCAACGCGCTCGACAGTGACGACGACGAACGCGTAGACGATGAGTGCACTCAGCCACGCGCCGAAGAAGGCCGATCGTCCGCGCGCCAAGCCATCCGGCGGACCCTGCACGAACGCGCAGACGAGCATAAGGCCGAAGATCACCGGGCCTAGGATGGTGGTGGTGAGCATTCTGATCAGAGCCAGCGTGCTCGCCACTCCCGCGAGCGCGCGCGCCGGGCTGGTCAACTCTGCGACGAGTGTGGGAACGACGTGGCGTGCGGAGATGCCGGTAGCCCAGTGCCACTCCGCGATGCGATGCAGGTGGCCGAAGTAGAGCCACGCCGGGGCACAACTGATGACGATGAGCGCCACGGGCGCAAGCCGCGACAATCGCTCTTGAAGCAACGGACCTTTAGGTCCGTTTTCTTTCGATGCGTTTTCTTCAGATCCGTACTTTTGTCGCGCGCGTACGAACCACGCCGCCAGCATAGGGGCCAAGATCAGGACAGCTGGCGGTTTAGCGAGCACCGCCAAGGCTGCGAACGCGGACGCCAAACAGAAATCGGCAGCTCTGCGCGACCCCATAAAGCGCCACCAGCAGCCTAGCGCCCCCACGCTGAAGAACAGCATGTCGCTCTCAGGGATGATCGCCCTTCCATAGTATACGGCTCCAGGGGCGATGGCGAAGAGCAGAGCGGCGATGAATCCAGCCCGGCGCGAGTAGAGCTCGCTTCCCAACAGGTAGACAAGGGGAATCGTGCCTATGCTGAACGCGATCACGAGCAGGCGAGCGAAAATCTCGTGCACGCCGAAGAACCGGTAGAGCTGAGCCGCTGCATAGGGCACGATCTGCAGCTCGAGCTCGACGTAGTTCGGGGGCGGGCCGTCGTAGTCGGTCTGCGGGTAGAAGATGTTGTTGCGCAGCTCGAAGAAATTCCGTGCAATCGCCGCCTCATCGCCCTGGCGCCAGGCCGGATGGTCGAGGATCGGGTTGTGCAGGTGGTAGACGCGCAGCGCCAGGCCCAACAGCATGATGAGGGCCAGGCCGACGCTCCAGGTTCGTCTCACGTCTTGGGTTCGGCGGCGGGCTGAGGTGCTTGGCGGAACGTCCAGAACTTGTTCCCGAAGAAGTTCCACCCCATGCCCACGAACGTGGCGGCCAGCCACACGACCGAATTGCGGAACGGCATGGCCGGAACGAAGCGCGCCGCCTCGAGCAGCACGAACTCGCTGATGCCGAGCGCGACGGCGGATACGGTGATGAATTGGGCGAGCTCTTTCCAAGGATGACCCTGCGAGCGAAACGTCCAGTGCCGGTTCCACCAATAGTTGTTCACGCCGCCCGTGATGAAGCCGATGGCGTACGCGAGCCAAATCGGGGCCGCGAAGAACCTGATGACGCTGTGATAGATGATGAAGTTGACGACGGTGCCGGACGCGCCGACCACTCCGAACTTGAAGAACTGACGAACGCCGCGGCGCAGCACGAACTTCGTTTGCTCGCTCATGCGAGCCAGTACCAGTCCGCGAACAGCACGGTGAAGAGGCCGAGCAGCGGCAGCGAGAGCGCGACGATGGCGGAATTGATGAGCGGGTTGCGGCCCCATAGAGCCATGAGCATGAACGCGGGGAAGATGACGAGCACGAATCGTGGCATGCTCATGAGGCTTGCGGTCGACATCGGGACGAGCAGCGAGGCGGCGAAATACCAGGAATACGATGGCCGCAACGCGCGGAACGCGACCACCATGAGCGCGAGGAAGGCGACGGTGAAGGCCAGCTCGATCATATGGTTGACCGAGGCGCTCGAGGCCAGCGGGCCAGCGGCGATGGCATGCACGGTGTTGATGATGCTGACCCAGGGCGGTGCGAGATGCCGTCCCCAATTGTCCTGCACTTTGGTGAAATAGAGCGGGTCACCGACGAGCGCACCGAGATAGGCCATGTAGGCGAACAAACCGGTGGGGACGAGCGCGACACCGATAATGCCGCGCGTCAACGTCGTGCCGCGGCGTTCGCGCCACCCGCTCCACGCCTCGTAGGCGAGCGGGATCGCGGTGAGGATGCCTTCGACGCGCGTCATAGACGCGAGCGCACCGAAAATGCCGGCGGTGACGTAGTTTCCATGGCGCGCGTAATACACCGACGCCACCGTCAGCGCGAGGAAGAGCGATTCCGTGTAGACGGCCGAGAAGAAGATCGCCGTCGGGAAGATCGCCGTGTAGAAGATGGCATGATAGGCGACGGTGTCGTCGCCGTATTCTAGGCGCACGAGCGCGTAGAGATAGCCCAAGGCCACGAAGAACGAGAGATTCGAGATGATCAATCCCGCGGTGAGATGGTCGCCGATCGCTCCGCCGAGCACGTGGATCAACCACGGATAGAGCGGAAAGAACGCCATCTCTTTGCCCGAGTACCCGTTGGTCGCGATCTGCAAGTAGTGCTGCGCGTCCCAGCGGCCCCACACGTTGAGCCAGACGTTGTGCGAGGCGGTGAAATGCTCGCCTTGGCGCTGACCGATGACCACTGCGGAGAGCGGGGCGATGATGATGAGCGGCAACCGCGTGGTGATAAACGCGATGGAGACGTGATGGACCATCGGATAGTAGCGGCCAAGCACGCCGATCTTCACCGCCACCGCGAGCAGGATGACCGTCCCCCCGAGCGCGGCGGCTGCGGTGAGCGTGGCGGGCATCCAGATGACATATGCCCACAGGCCGAGCAGCGGTACGTAGCTCCAAGCATCCGCCTTGAGCATGCCTTCGAGCGAGACGTTGCATGTCCAACTGATCCAGCGCGAATAGGCGTACCACGAAGCGGCGGCGACCAGAGGCGTGCCAAGCGTCAGCGCAGCGAGCGCGAAATTGGCGACGATGCCGGACATGGCGACGTGCGTCGCCAGCAAGTACCAGACGAAGAAACCGAGGCTGAAGCCGGCGACGAGGGTGAGGCCGAGGCCCAGCCGCGCACTGCGGGGCAGCAGCAGGACCGGGCGCCTGGTCTCTATCGCCTCATCCAGCCGAGGCGAGGCTGCAACATCCACGGCCTTTCGCGTTCGCCGTTGCGCCATATGGCCCTTTCATCGAGGGCGTCCGAGGGATTGCACGGTAGCTTTGAAAAGTTGCGACACATGCAGCCGGCATGCCGCGCATTCGTCGCTCTCATGGTTGCGCTCGCCGCATGGAGCGCGATGCCCGCGCGAGCGGATACCCCCGACCCGTTTGCGAGTGCGCAGGGCGTCTTCGTCGCGTCCGCGACGCAGGGCGCCAGCGCATCGATCACGATCCAACAAGGCGATCGGCTGATGGTCTATAGCCTTGCGCCCAGCGCCGTCGCGCGCGAGCGATCCGATAACGGCGCTTGGGCGCCGGTCACCACCTCACAGCTCGCCGCCGGCGAACCCATCACCCTGCACCTCGATCCCGCCGGCTACGTGACGGCGATCGATGCTTCGTACGCGACGGTCATCACGCGCCTGATCGCGCAGAAGAACGGCTTCGTCATCACCGCTTCGGGAGAAGCGTACCGGCTTGTCGGCGCAGCCGCCGTGGTGCAGCCAAGCTGGACGTTGGGCACGTTCTTGAAGATGCGCGTCGACGAGAGCGCGAACACCGCATTCGATATCACTGCGTCGAGCCAGCCGTTTGCCGGCGGACCGCTGGCGCAACCGATCCAGGTGACCATCGTCGTGACCGTGCCGTCGAACACGCCGACGCGCGACATCGTCTATATGGCGACCGACGCAGCCAACTGGGTGCCCAATGGCGTGCGCATGTCGCCGCTGACCGGCAACCGCTGGACGGCGACCCTCACGCTCGGCAAAGGGTCGTCGCTCAAATACAAGTACACGCGCGGCTCGTGGGAGACGGCGGAGACCAACCAATCCGGGATGGAGATCCCCAATCGTAGCTTGAGCATCACGAAGACCAATGACACGCAGCAGGTCCAGGACCTGGTCGTCCGCTGGTCCGACCTGCAGTAAGGAGACATCATGGATACGCTGGATTTCGTCAAAGTCACCGAGGCGGCGGCGCTCGCCGCCTCACGTTGGATGGGCAAAGGCGAGCGTGACAAAGCGGACGGTGCAGCCGTCGAGAAGATGCGCGAGACCCTCAACGACATGGAGATCCGCGGGCGCATCGTGATCGGCGAAGGCGAGCGTGACGAGGCGCCGATGCTGTTCATCGGGGAAGAGGTCGGGCGGGGCGGCGTCGAGGTCGACATCGCCGTGGATCCCGTCGAGGGGACGAATCTGGTCGCCAACGGGTTGCCGAACTCCATCGCGGTGCTCGCTGTGACCGCCAAGGGCTGCCTGCTCAACGCGCCCGACACCTATATGGACAAGCTCGCCGTGGGCCCGAAAGCGGCGCCCTTCGTGCATATCGACGCGACTGTCGCCGAGAATCTCGAGCTCATCGCCAACGCGCTCGAACGGCCCATCGGCGACGTCACGGTCGTCATCTTGGATCGGCCCCGCCACAAGCAGCTCATCGATGACGTGCGCAGCGCCGGTGCGAAGATCAAGCTCATCTCCGACGGCGACGTCGATGCAGCGATTGCGACTGCGATCGACGGCACCGGCATCCACGTGGCGATGGGCACGGGCGGCGCTCCCGAGGGCGTGCTCGCGGCCGCCGCGTTGCGCTGCCTGGGCGGCAATTTCATGGGCCGCCTCAAGCCGCGCAACGACGACGAGATCAAACGCGCGCTGCAGATGGGCTTCGACGACGTCAACAAGGTCCTCAAGATGGATGATCTCGTGAAGAACGACGACGTGACGTTCGTGGCCACCGGCATCACCGATGGCGATCTGGTCAAAGGCGTTCGGTCGTTCGGCAACGGCGCGCGCACGCATTCCATTATCATGAACAGCCACTCGAGCACGGTGCGCTTCGTCGAGACCGTCCACCGCTTCCGGGCCGAGCCGTTCCGGGTCCGCGCGCACTGAGTCTGCTGTCGTACCTCACGCCGGACGCGATCGTCGACCGCGTGGCAGACGTGCCGGCAGAGCTGTTGCGTCGCTGGGATATCCGTGGCATCGCCCTCGACCTCGACAACACCATCGTGCCGTGGTATTCGGATGCGCTCGCGCCGGGTGTGAAGGAATGGGCGCAGATGGTGCTCGAGCTCGATATCCGGATGTGTCTGTTGACCAATAACTACGGCGCTCACGCCATGGGCGTCGCCCGCGAACTTAAGGTGCCGCTCGTCCGCGGTGCGCTGAAACCCCTGCCCGCCGCCTACGCGCGCTGCCTGCGCGAACTGCAGACGGATGCGCACCAGACACTGTCGGTGGGCGACCAGCTCTTCACGGACGTCCTCGGGGCGAAGCTCTCCGGCATGCGCGCCGTGTACGTGCGGCCGATCGCCGGGCGCGTGTTGTTCACCACCAGATTCTTGCGCATGCTCGAGCGCCCGGTGTTCGCCCGCCTGCGGCGCGCCGGTGTGCCCGGCGCGTGAACGCGCGCGCTGCGCGATATGCGGTCGTCGGGAGTCCAATCGGGCATTCGCGCTCGCCGATCATGCAACAGGCCGCTTTTGACGCGCTTGGGATCGACGCGAGCTATGAGGCCATCGAGGCGGGACGCGAACACGGTGCCGAGGTCTTCGCGCGTTTACGGTCCGAGCGGTATGCCGGCTGGAACGTGACGACCCCGCTCAAGGAATCAGCCGCGCTGCTCGTCGATCGGGTGAGCCGCGATGCGGCTCTAGTCCACGCTGTCAACACCGTCCGCGCCGACGATGACGGCTCGCTTGTCGGCATCAACACCGATGGTGGTGGGCTCATCCGTGCGGTCCGCGAGCTATGGGGGTGGCAGCCCGGAGAAGGGACGGTCTTGATCCTCGGCTCCGGGCCTGCGGCGCGGGCAATCGCGCATAGCGTGCACGCCAGCGGTGCGACGACGCTCGCGTGCTGGTCGCGCGACGCGCTTCGTGCCGCGCGCATCGCTCCACCGCTCGCGGCAACTCCTGAACTGGTCATCTCCGCCTTGTCGGCCGATGCAGAAGTCCCCGCGCACATCGTGGCAGCGGCCGATGAGGAGACGATGATCTTCGACCTCAACTACGGCCGCGCGCGATCGCCGGTTGCGCGCATGCGCGGACGCAGACGCTCAGACGGGCTTCCCCTGTTGCTGCATCAGGGGGCGCTCGCGTTCGAATGGTGGACGGGCCGGCCCGCACCGCTCGACGTTATGCGCATCGCCCTGCGTGCCGATAGTACCTAACATGCCGGGAGCAGTCCCTTAGATGAAGGGCAGGATCGACTATATCGATGGCCTGCGCGCCATCGCCGTGCTTTCCGTCGTCGTCCATCACGCAGCGAAATACGATCAGAACATATCCGTGGGTCCGTTGCAGCACACACTCGTCGAAGGAGCCCACGGGGTCGATCTGTTCTTCGTGATCTCGGGGTTCGTGCTGTCGTATCCCACGCTGGCCCGGCTGCACGGCGGCAACAACGCCTCATTCGACGTCGCGCGATATCTCGCCCACCGCTTCATCCGCATACTGCCGCCCTACTACTTCGCAGTCGGTCTGGGCTGTCTCGTCCTCTACGCCGTCACCCAGCTCCATCTGAGCATGCCCTGGGGAATCGTCGGGCCCAACGTGACCCCGCTCGAGGTGCTCAAGCAGCTGGTCTTTTTTGACAACCGGCCTCAGCTCGTCAATGGTTCGTTCTGGTCGTTGGCCGTCGAGTTCCGCTGGTACTTCGCATTCCCGCTGCTGCTCGTGTTGTGGACCAAATCACGACGTGCCTTTGCGCTGCTCGCCGTCGTCCTGGTCTTTGTCGCCAACCTCACCCGAGCTGGAGCGCTCGACATGGCCATCATGCCGGCGTTCATGCTGGGCATCGCGGCAGCCGACATCGAGATCCGCGAACTGCCGGTGCGACGGCTGGCACCGCTGCTCGCCATCCTCGCGCTGTGCGTCGCGCTCGCGGTCGAACCGAGGGAACCATACGAGTTCTATTCTCGCGTGCAGGTGGGATGGCAGCTCACCGCCTTCTTCACGGTCGTCGCGGTGGGCGCTCTCCCATGGTTGAAGAGGCTCTTGAGCGCGCGGCCGATCGTCGCGATCGGCATCGTCTCGTACAGCATCTACTTGGTGCACGAGCCGCTTGTCGGCATCACCTTGGCAAACACGTCGTGGGGGTTTTTCGGCGCAGTCGCGGTCGGCATTGGGGCGGGTGCGCTCTTCTGGTTCCCGTGCGAGCGGCCGTTCATGGCGACCTCGCTCAAGGAGAAGCTGAGCGGCCTCCTGCGGCCGCCGATCGCACGGCTGCTCTCCTGGGTGGGAATCCCGAGGGAGATCCGGTTCGCTGAGACGGCAAGTGTGAGCGCCGTCCAGGGCATTGCAGCTGGGCCAGCCCCGGATGTCGAGCCTCGCCAGGCAAATGTCTAGAATGGCGGCGCGCCGTGGGCGAAAGCAGCCCCGGATTCTCATATACCATGC
>Ga0116216_10000812_pt1 | contig 23295 bp, 21 predicted proteins | sample Sb_taG_11_FD_89696 | JGI IMG/M metagenome (GOLD analysis project Ga0116216, IMG submission 89696) | Peat soil microbial communities from Weissenstadt, Germany - Sb_50d_3_AS metaG | ecosystem: Environmental > Terrestrial > Soil > Wetlands > Peat | place: Germany: Weissenstadt | collected 2010-09-21
CCCAATTCCGGCCGGTCAGACGCAACCCCAAGGCCCCGGCACGACAGCACAAACTCCCGTATCTACGGGCGATTCACTGTCAGTTCAGACCGCCACCAGGATCACTCCAGAAGAGCCGCACCCTCGTCGAGTTAGGCGCTAGCGGGAGATGTTGGCAGCTGCTAGCGTCCGACAGCCGCGAGGCGGGCCGTCGCAGATATCACTGGTCGCGGCTTCCCTCCCTCGAGATGGGTCGTCTGGGGGCGCGGAGAGTGCTCCCATTGCTCAAGCTCGGATTTAGGATCGCCGGCCGCGGCTGCCGGGTGTTTTGGTTCGTAGTGTCACTTCGGCGTCGGCGTCGGCGCACCGCTGGCGTGGAGCTCCGGCAATAGATGCACGAAGGCGTCCAGCACTGTGGCGTCTTCGATCGTCGGCGGTACGCTCCAGCGCTCGCCGTCGGCGATTTTGCGGATCGTGGCGCGCAGCGTCTTCCCTGATCGGGTCTTCGGAAGTGCATCGACGATCGCCACCGTCTTGAATGAGGCGACTGGACCGACGCGCTCGCGAACGAGGGCCACCAATTCGGCGGAGATGTCCTCGTGGGAGCGCTCGACGCCCGCGTTCATCACTGCGAACCCGATCGGGACCTGGCCCTTGAACTCATCTGCAACGCCGACGACCGCGCACTCAGCAATATCCCGGTGGCTCGAGAGGACCTCTTCCATTTGTCCGGTTGAGAGTCGGTGGCCGGCGACGTTGATCACGTCATCGATCCGGCTCATCACGTACAGGTAGCCGTCTTCGTCGAAATATCCGGCATCACCGGTGAGATAGAACCCGGCGTACGTGGAAAGGTAGGCGTCAATGAAGCGCTCTTCGCCGCGCCACAGGGTGGGCGAAAAGCCCGGCGGAAGTGGGAGCCGCACGCAGACCGCGCCGGTCTGGCCCGGCGGCAGTTCGGTGCCTTCGCGATCGAGGATGCGGATGTCGTAGCCAGGGACCGGCTTGGTCGGGGACCCGGGCTTGACGGGCAGCAACTCGAGCCCAAGGCAGTTGGCGGCCATCGGCCACCCGCTCTCGGTCTGCCACCAGTGATCGATCACCGGCCGCCTGAGGTGCCGGCCGGCCCAGGCCAGCGTGTCCGGATCGCAGCGCTCTCCGGCCAAGAACAGCGTCCGGAACGCACTGAGATCGTGACCCCCTATGTGCTGGGCCGACGGATCCTCGCGCTTGATCGCGCGGATCGCGGTCGGGGCGGTGAACATCACCGCCACGCGATGGTCGGCGCAGACGCGCCAGAACGCGCCGGCGTCGGGCGTCCCGACCGGCTTGCCTTCGTAGAGGACCGTCGTGCATCCGTGGAGCAGCGGCGCGTAGACGATGTAGGAATGGCCGACGACCCAACCGATATCCGATGCAGCCCAGTACACCTCTCCGGGGCGCACGCCGTAGATCGCCTCCATCGACCACTCCAAGGCCACGGCGTGGCCGCCGTTGTCTCGAACGATGCCCTTCGGCAGGCCGGTGGTCCCCGACGTGTAGAGGATGTACAGCGGGTCGCCAGCCGCGACCGGCACGCACGGAACCGGCCGAGCCGCGTCCATGCACGCATCCCACTCGATGTCCCGCCCCGGCTGAATCGAGCCCGGACCTTCAGGGCGCTGGAGCACAATGCAGCGAACCTGCTGCCCGTCGAGCAGCTCGAGTGCGCGGTCCACCAGCAGCTTGTATGGCGTGACCCCGGCAGGCGCGATGCCGCACGACGCGCATACGACAATCCTCGCTCCCGAATCGGCGATCCGGGCGGCCAACTCGTCGGCGCCGAAACCGCCGAACACGACCGAATGGATGGCCCCGAGGCGGGCGCACGCGAGCATCGCGATTACCGCCTCGGGGACCATCGGCATGTAGATGACCACGCGATCGCCTCGACTGACGCCTTCGTGCGCCAATGCGCCGGCGAACCGGGCCACCTCATCGAGGAGCTCCCGATATGAGTAGCGTCGTACAACACCCGTGACCGGGCTGTCGTAGATCAGCGCCGCCTGCTCGCCGCGCCCGTCGCGCACATGGCGATCCAGCGCGTTGAAGCAGGTGTTGAGCTCCCCACCCGGGAACCACGCCGGCCTTGGTGTCATCGACCGGTCGAGGATCGCATCCGGGGGGCGATCCCAATCGATCGCTGTGCTAGCGGCTCGCCAGAACCCCTCCGGGTCCTCTCGCCACTGCCGGTATGTCTGATCGTAATCGCCCACCAGAGCCTCCTTCGGACCGATCGGTCGCGGATGTCAATTCGGACCGATCGGTCGCGGATGTCGTCACTCCGCTCGTCACCGACCGGCCAACGACCAGACGGGAAGCACAGCTCGGCCATAGGAGGACTCGCAGAGCTCCGCCAACGCGAGATAGAACGCGCATGCCGCAGCCGCGAGGCCGAAGTAGCCACCCCAATGGATCAACGTCGTATCAGCCCCATAGTTGCCCGCGCCGAGGAAGAAGAACGTGACCACGAGGATCGCGAGCGCCAGTACGACGACAACGTTGGTGCGCAGCGACGTGGCCAACATCACCACGACGAAGATGCCGAACGCGTAGATGAACAGGCCCAGTGCGTGGCCCACCTGGAGTAGCGGGACGTCCTTCAGGAACCACTGCCCGATCGCGAAGAACGACAGCCAGAATGCGCCGAAGCCGGCGAACAACACACCCGAAAAAGTGTTGCCGGTCCGCAGCTGGATGAGGCCGGCGATCAGCTGCGCCAGGCCGCCGAACATGAGGGCGACCCCGAACACCACAGGCGTCACGCCCACGGAGACCGCGTTCGCGTTGACCATACTCAGCATGAACGTCGTCACGGCGAACGCCAACAGCGCAAGCGGCGCCGAGTTGCCCCAGTCGAGATTCGTGGCGCGCGGTCGCGCGCCGTTGAGCTCAGCCTCCTGCCGAGCCAATGGCGGTGCAGAAATGGTTGCCATGATGCAATCCCTCCTCTGAGTGCGTCAAAAGCCTCAGCGCACCGTATTCATTACGGGCACACACCGTTTTCATTACGGGCACAACCCGAGCAGACACCCGCACCACGCCGCACCGTACAGCAAGCTAGGAGTCGCGCCCTGAGACAATGCTCGGCACTCACTTTGGTAGTCACCGGTCATCCGGAGTGCTCATAACATCCTCGATGCGGGGCGTCGTGCCATCGGTGGGACACGCGGTTTCTCGTGCGGAAACCCCGCAATGCGTCTACGTATCAGCATGCTGCCCCGTCACCTGCGTAGCAAGCGCGGGGAACGGCCGCCGTAAGCGATCAGTACCTAGGCACGACCGGGCTGGGAGGAGCGCGTCGCGGAGCCTTGCTTGCCGCGCATTGCGAGACCGCACCGGACGGCGTCGAAATGCGCGTCACGCGAGCGAAGCAGGTCTCGCCAACGCCGCTGGGCGGGGGGCGCTACTGCTCCCAGGGAAGGGGCGGCCAAGCGAGACCGCTGGCGGTCGTCCATCTCGCAACTCTCGGCCTGGAAGACCGAGACGGCCGCGTGCGTAGCGATGCAGCAAGTGGCGCGGCAAAGCGCGGCTGGATCGGGGACGCCGAGTTTCCCGCGCGAGCGTGACCTCGCCTCGTGGTAGATACAATGGTGGCTATGTACCGCCTCGGTGTTGCCCCGGCCCTGCTGTTCGGGTTGGGCTGGCGAGTACCTCGGATCTGACGCTTCCGAGCGTCAGATAGCCCTCCCCTCCGACGGCTCTCAGCGGTCGTCAACTTGCGTCCATCTGCTGCGGCCATCGCCGCGGCTTCCCGAGGAGACCGCCCACCGTGAGCTCATCTGCCCCGCTTGACCCTATCCACGATCCGACTGCGCTCGCAGTCGGGCGCGAGACATCTCCGAGAGGGGGAGGCATGCGGTTCGGCCTGTTCGGCAGCGCCCAGGCGCGACGTGGGGACGGCGATCCGGCGCGAGGCTTCCGGGACTACGTCGACACGTGCGTCGAGGCCGAGGCGCTGGGGTTCGATTCGAGCTTCCTGGTCGAGCATCACTTCAGCGACCTCGGGCAGGCGTCGGCCTCACTCGACTTGCTCGCATGGGTGGCCGCGCGCACGACAACGATGCGGCTTGGTACAGCGGTCATCGTTCTGCCCTGGCACAATCCGGTGCTGCTCGCCGAGCGGACGGCGACCCTCGATCTGATGTCCGGCGGCCGTTTGGAGTTCGGCGTCGGCAAGGGCTATCGCCACTCCGAGTTCGCCGGCTTCTGCATCCCGTACGAGGAGGCGGAGGCGCGCTTCGAGGAGGCGTTGCAGGTCATCATCAGGGCCTGGACATCCAACGCGCGGTTCTCGCACAACGGCAGGTTCTGGCAGTACGAAGACATCATCGTTGAGCCTCCTGCTTCGCAAAAGCCGCATCCGCCAGTTTGGATCGCCGCTGGCAAACCGGATTCGATACGCAGCGTCGCCGCGCGCGGCTGCAAATTGCTGCTCGACCAGTTCGCATCAACTGAAACCGTTGGCGAGCGGCTCGCGCTGTTCAGAGCGGAGTGCGAGGCGCGCGGGCGCACGTTCGATCCTATGGACGTTGCGGTTGCGCGTAATCTCCACGTTGCCCGCGACGCCGCCGATGTGCAGACGGCGCTGGCGCGGCTAGCGCAGATGCATGCTGGCATGGTCGCTCTATCGCAGCATCCGGACGGGCGCAATCGATCGCACATCACCGCTTATGCCGGCGCACCTGGCGCGACTGAGGCGAGCGCGCTCTACGGTACGCCCGACCGAATCGCCGCGGAACTCGAAGCCTTGCGCGCGGTCGGCGTCCAGCACGTCCTGCTTCACGGTGGAGAGTCCACCAGGCAGAGCGTCCGGCGGTTCTCCACCGAGATCATGCCGGCGTTCACTCGCCCTCATTGAACGGTCAACGTGACCCCGACAACGAGGATCGGAGGCAGCACGCTCGCACGGATGATGGGAACTCTCGGCTTAGTCATCTCGGGCTGAGATGCGCGGTGTAGCTGGCTCGATCGGCGCCAGGAGGGCCACATAATCTGGGTTCTGGGCAGCTTGGCGGCTGCTCGGTTTCGGGGGATGGAAATGCTGTTTGAGGTTGGTGTCCGGGGCTGGGCCTAGGGTCCGGCTGACTGGGACAGGGGCGTTTGGGAGAACGCAGTTTGGGCAGGCCGTTTTGCGCGGTGGGCTGCGAGCCCGTGCTTTTTGTGGCCGCCCCTGCGACTTGCCCGGTTGCGCTTCGAGCGCGTATCCGTCCGTGTCGTTTGCCCACTGGTTCTCCATTCCGTTGTCCGATCGAGGCGATTGGGCTGGACGTGCATTTGGAGTTTTGCGAGGTCGCGGTCTGTGAGAACGGTGGGGTTCGTTCTGCTGGTCGTGTGGAGTCCAAGCCGGAGGCGCTGGAGGTGTTGGCGGCGAGTCTGTTGGCGACGGACCGCGTGGCGCTGGAGGTGACGGGTAGTAGCTGGGAGATCGTGCGGATCCTCGAGCCGCATGTCGCGAGGGTGATCGTGGTGAGCCCGGGTGACACTGGATCGCGCACGCGCGCGAAGACGGACCGGCTTGACGCACGGGCGTTTTGCGCCGGCGGCTGTCGCGTCGTGAGCAGCTGGTCCGCTCAAGGACGCGGTGCAAGAACGAGATCCACGCGGTGCTGATGCGCCGGCTGAAAGGCCGGTGCCCGTTCTCGGACATGTTCGGCAAGGCCGGCCGGGAGTGGTTGCGCGCGTTGGAGTTGGCGGTCGAGGAGTGCGAGACGGTCGAGTCAACGATGCGCCAGATCGAGTTTCTCGACGCGGAGATCGCCGAGGTCGACCGGGTGATCGCCGATCAGACGCTGCGCTCATGCGACGCGACACCTGCTGACCGTCCCCGGTGCGAACGTGGTGTGCGCGGCGACGTTCCTGGCCGCGATCGGGGATATCCGCCGGTTCAGGACCAGCCGGCAGCTGGTCGCCTATCTCGGTCTGGATCCGAAGGTCCGACAGTCCGGGTCAGAGCCTGCACGGCTCGGGCGGATTTCCGAGCAAGGGTCCTCGCAGGCGCGGTGGGGGCTGGTCGAAGCGACCCGCAGCTCAGACATCGCTGACCGCGAAGAAGCTGCGCAAGCTCGAGCTGATCGCCGGCGCCAAGCGCTTTGACGGCTCCGCCGCCGGGATCTGGGTCGCCAACCGAGCGGTGCGCGAAGCCGAGAAACGGCTCGCTCGGCAGGCCGAGGCGTCCTACGTGCGGATGGTCCGCGACCGGCAAGCCACGGCACCGAAGAAAGTGGGCGCGAGCGCGACACCGGAGCGCGCATAAATTAGGCCCTCGAAGGGCAAGCCGCGCGGCAGACTCAAAGCTCCTGACGTCTGCGCTTCGCTACGTCAGTCACCCGCGCCCGTCCAAAACCTACCACTGCCACACGACGCCGACAAGCCGGCAGCGACCAACCGCGCGCAAATAGCGACCGCGAATCCCCGATCCTGGTCAATCCCGACCGGATCAAGCCCACAGGAACCGATCTGCCGCCCTCCGAAACCGCCCAGCGACCAACCGGTCGCCCGAATCCCACCCCAAAGCTGGTCGCCGGACCCTTGACTTTCATCCGTCCGCGCAAAGGGAGGCCGTCGCGACCGGCGACGAGATGCTCGTCGGAGCTGCAAAGGAGGTCTCCGTGGGCACGGCCAATCACGAGTGCTGACCATCCTCGGGGCGGTCGGCAGTCGCTGGTCGCTTTCGATGCTGAGTCCGCATCAGTTGAGGCTGTCTTGGGATTTACGGTGCGCGCGCCCGTGAGACACTGAACGCCATGAGTCGGGTTTTTATCACCGGGTCCGCCGACGGCCTCGGGTTGATGGCAGCGCGGTTGTTGATTGCTGATGGCCACGAGGTCTTCTTACATGCACGCTCCCGCGCGCGTGGAGAGGAAGCGCTACTGGGTGCGCCTGGCGCTGCGGGGGTGCTTGTGGGCGATCTGTCCAGCATCCGTCAAACGCGTGACCTCGCCGACTCGGTGAACGCGACGGGTCGGTTTGACGCGGTGATCCACAACGCAGGTGTCGGCTACCGAGAGCGACGAACTGAGACCGAGGATGGGCTGGAGCACGTTTTTGTGATCAATGTTCTGGCGCCGTTCCTGCTGACCGCGTTGGTCGAGCGCCCCGACCGGCTGGTCTACCTGAGCTCGGGCATGCATGAGTCCGGGGATCCGGACTTCGCTGATTTGCAGTGGGAGCAGCGGCGCTGGAACAGTGCGCAGGCTTACGCCGACTCTAAGCTGCTGGACGCGGCCCTGGCGTTCATTGTCGCCCGACGATGGCCGGAGGTATCCGCCAACGCGGTGGAGCCCGGCTGGGTGGCGACGAAGATGGGCGGGAGCGGAGCGCCAGACGACATCTCGCAGGCTCCGCTGACCCAGGTGTGGCTGGCCGTGGACTCGGAGACGAGCGACGTCACCGGCGGCTACTTCTATCATCGCCGACCGCGTCGTCCGGCCCGGCTCGCTCAGGAGACAGAGGTTCATCAGTTGCTGCTCGAGAGCTGCTCATCGTTGACCGGGGTTGAGCTTCCGGCGTGAAAGACTGTGTTCTTGATCGGGGAGCTTGACCTGACCAAGCTCCGGGAACACGTGCATTTCGGTCGGGCCGCTGAGGCGCTGCATCTCACCCAGCCGGGGTGGCGCGGGCAGCACGGGGTCCGCGTTGCCTTGTGGTTGGGTTCCGCGCCGGCGTGATCCCGACGCCCGCGATCGCCGCGCTTTGCGAGTTACATCCCGATCTCGTGGTCGACGTCAAACGGCTGAAGTGGGACGACCAGGAGCTCATCCCGCTCAGCATCTGGTGGATATCGCGTATGTCAGCCAAGCCCGTCCGGTCAGGACGAGACACAATCGAGGCAGACGATCGCGAACCGCAGGCAATTGAGCAGCTCGGGGCGGGCGAATGCACCTGCCATCCCCTTCGCAACGTCTTCCCAACGGGTGCACGATGTACGCGGCCTACTCACGATCGCATTCGGTGCGGCCGACAGCTCGGAATGCGCTATCGCATCGGCGACGTCTAGATCACGCCGGCTGCCGGCGCTGGACGAGCGCACGGCCAGCCACGCATGCGATCGCGCGCCAGTGTCCGCTGAAGACGCGTGGAGTGACGGAAGCAGGACAGACCCTCAGCTCCGGTCGCGGCGAACAACTGCTGTAAATGCGTGGCGGGTGCTGTCAGAGCGACGGCGTAGGTTCCCTCAAAGGAGGACTGGCTCGAGCTCGGCCGCGACCTCACCACCCGCGGCCTCGCCGCGCCCCGCCTCGTCGTGGCCGATGGCGCCCCCGGGTTGATCTCGGCGGTCGAGGAGATCTGGCCGCGCGCCGATCGCCAGCACTGCGCCGTTCATCGCCTGCGCAACCTGCAGGCAAGCTGCCCAAGTCAGAGCACGACCGGATCCGTGGCGGCGGCGCCGGGGTGGGGGCTTGACCATGCCGCACCGCGGTCCGCTCGGGGATCCATCTGCCCTTCGAGCCGACGACCTCGTTCAGCTCCTCCTCCATCAACTCGCCCAGCACCCCCAGCCCAACACCGGCGCTCAGCGCCAACAACCCCTCCCTCGCTGCCCCAACCAACTGCCCCAACGCTTCCTGGACGCGCTCGGGCAACACCCCCTCCTCGCTGGTCGCCTCAGCGACCGGTACGGTCTGATTCACGGCGGTTCCTCCTTCGGTCTTGGCAGATCCACCCATCACGCTCCCATCAAGAGCGGACGGGCGGAGGGACCGCCGTCACCTCAAAGTTCTACGAAACCCGGGACAACCTCCGGACCGGACCGTAGACGCCATCACCGCGGACCTGCTCCGCCGCAGACGGGACAGGTGAAAGCCGCCGAGGCGATCGACACGTCGACCATTCACCGGTAGATCCGCGAGTACGGCATCATCGCCCCGGCTCACTTCTGACCAGGATCAGGTTCGGGCAGCTTCGGAGCGAGCGATACGCAGCTCCCAGTAGGCGAACGCGAAGCTTGCCGCCGCCACGGCCAGGAACGCCATCGTCCACCCGTACGTCTTCCAGTCGTTCCCGCCGAACGAGAGCGTCACGACACCAAGGCCGGCCAAGACGATCCCGCTCGCAATGCGCACGCGTGCCCAGGCACGGAGGTGGCGGTATTCCCATGGCGAGATGATGAGTCGCATGCCGGATCGGGGAGGAGATCTCCACCACCCCCGGAGACCCTCCGGAGCGCTGCTCCTACTCGGCGCCTGCATCGGGATACCTCCTGTTGGCCGTGGTGTCGGACACTACCCGGCCACCAATCAATATTAGGAGCACGATGAGCGCTGGCGGCAGCCGAGCTGAAGAGCCTCGCCCTCACGCGGTTGCGCTCTATCGGCAGCACTGCCGGTTTCGGCTGAGGGTGTCGCACAAAGCCCGCCGGGGCGGTATTGGTTATCGAGAGTTGAGAACCGCCCGCGTCGCGCGGGTGGAGGAATCGCGTCCCGAAGGACGGTCGCGGGACACCGGCCAGTCCGATCAGGGGGGTGGCTGCGAAACCGGCCGTATGTCGTATGTTCCGGTTTTACGTCCAGCCTCCGATTCGGACCTCCCGCGGAGCACGCCGCCGGCTGATGGGTTGCGGATGACCGGGTCCGCGGACGCCGCATGGCGCGTCGCGCCCAGGTTTGTCACCTTCGGACAAGGTCCGGGGTTTGTGCGACACCCTCGGCTATACGCAGTCGGAGCGGAGTGTTGGCACCGATCGAAGCAACACTCTCCCGGGTCCACATCGATGCGGCGACCCTCTGGAGCCGGCGCGTACGACGGGGATGTTGCCCATCAGCGAGACTCAACGGGGACGCAGCCAGACTGGTCATGTCAGCCGCGACGCTCCGCGGGAGGCCTGGCGTCAGGATGGCCACCGTTCAGTGCGTCGAGAGTTCGCGCTCGGCCTGAAGCCAGTTCGCGACATCGTCGCCGCCCCCTTGAGCCTCATAGATCTTGTGGGCGTGGATCGCAATTTCCTCGTGACTTGGCGTCGCTGGGCGACCAGCCCGGCCTCGCGTCTTCGCTGGCGTCTTCTTCGTGGCCGCCTTCGCCGGCGTCTTCTTGCTGGTCGACCGTTTTGCTTGGTTGTCTGGAGTCAAGGCCACGCTCCTCTCGCTCGTTGCAATTCGCCCCGCCCTGGACACGATATGCCGTCAGAACGTCGAGCCGTTCGTGCGGCCAGAGCCGGTTCTGTCAGTGGCTCCCTGCCAGAGCAGGGCAGCCACCCGGGCCCGGCACATCATCGGTTCACTTGCCGTGCCAAGAGTTCCCAAGATCGTGCAGGAGCGCATCGGTAGTTCACACTGATTCTTCTCCTTTGGGGCTACGAAGAGCAGAGCTCCGTAGGCCTCGAGTGTCGCTTTCGGCCCGCCGGCGTTTGCGGCCCGTCGGGGTAGCGGCAAGCGGACCGTGCTAAAAGGTCGTCAGCGCGACGGACCGGTTGCTGCCGCGGCTAGCCCAAAATCGGCGCTCTCCCGACATCCGCCGACGTGGCGAGTCTCCGGACCAGCTCACCGGCGGCCATCGGCTCCGCTTTTCGCGGTGTGAGACCGAGGCTGGCGAGCGGTTCGCCCGCCGAGGAGATTGCGCGCCTCAAGCAGCAGACCGGTGGGGATATCGGGGTAGCTGGCGGACGCGGTCGCGCAGTTCCTATCGCGAGAGCGGCTTATCGCTCAGTACCGCTTGACGGTCCATCCTGTCGCGCTCGGTCGAGGCAAGCCGCTGTTCGCCGATCGGATCAGGCTGCGACTGCTCGAGGCGCGGACCTTTCCCAGCGGCGTGATGATCAACACCTATGCGCCGGCAGAGAACGGCAACACGGCGCAGCGGAACCAACCATCGCATGGCTGAGAACACGAGGGCGCTCGTGTTGTCCGGCGGCGGCACGGATGCCGAGTTGCGGATAATCCTGGACGTGAGGCCAGGCTTCGCGACCGCTCCGCTAGCCGCCGCCGGACTAATCGTCGGCTACGCGGTGGCGGTCGCTACCGGTTCGCGTCCGCTCGGCGGGCTTGTGCTCGGGGCGTGCGGGCTGGTGTGTATCGCGACGTGGTTGCGCAGAGATGGTCGCAGGACGGCGACGCTACTGACGATCGCCGGCTTGGCCGCCTTCGCGCTCTCGCACGTGATCGGTCTCATCATCGGTCCGTGGCCAGCGGTGCTGCTCGCCGCCGCAGGCACGGGCGTGCTCACCTGGCGCGTGTCAGATTCCCGCCACGTGAATCTGAAGCGGCTAGCGGCCGCGATTCGCGCCGGCTCCTGACCTGACCCAGACGCCCGGCCTTCGCTCCCGCCAATCGATCGACTCAGAATGCTGCGCGATTGCCGTCAGAGTGCCGCTGGCGCCCGTCGCTGACCGGCTGATACGGATGAAGCACCCACCTCACGCGCTGGTCGCGGAAACCGTCCGCGCTGGCGCCGCTGCGCAGCGACCCGGCGCACCCGGGTCGCGGGCGTTCCGCCAAGACCCGCGAGGTTTGCGATAGCGGTGTTAGCCCTGCTGACTTGGAGGGCGCCTCGGCCGAGTTCACAGAATCTTGATGGCGTTGGGATGAATCTGCATGTTGTTGTCACTTTGTCGGGTGCACACTAGAGCGTGCATCAATAGCGTTTGAACGGAGGCGACGATGCCAATCTTTGATACAGATGCAGCGATCAGCCGGCGGCCGGTGTCGCCGACGCGTTTCTACTCGTTGGGCTTGCCGTCTTGGGCCGCGCCGACGGCTGGGCGCCCTGTGTTTGCGTCATATGCGGCGCTGACTTTTCGTCTTGACCGAGGGTCGCGACATAGGCTCGAAGGCCATCGAGGAGGCGTGAAGCGATGACAGAGGCGGTATGCAGCCCGCTGCCGACCCCGGCGTTCTCGGAGCGCGAGCTGAGGCCGGACCGGTTCGGGGAGTTGCTGGAGTGCTTGGCTGATTTGCTCGTTGCGACTACGAGGCAACGGGCGGAGATCACGGGGTTACAGGACAGCGACGATCCGCGTGTGCGAGAGGCTCTCGAGCGACTTACGCACGTGGAGCGTTCGCTCGGCGACCTGAGTGTCGAGGCGGCGTCTGTTCACCAGTTGCTTCAGCGCACGCGCTTGATCTGATTCGCGAGTGTCGATGAGCCGAGCAGCTAGTCCGGTCGCGTTGATAACGGAGGTCGAGCTCGCGCTGCTTGCGGGCCGAAACCTGGAGCAGATCGAAGCCGAGATTCTCGCGCGCTGCGACGTCGATGAGGACTCGCAGGCGGCGGCATGGCTGTATGCCTGGTGCCGCGAGGATCGACTCCCAGGCGGGCAGGCTCCAGTTGCCCGCGCCACTCGCGCGAGTCGTCATGTGTCGCTCCGAATCGTGTCTGCTGGCCCCAAGGGTCATCGGTAGAAAGCCGAGGACGGGCGCCGGCGGGTCCGGATGGCAGCGATATCTGGTCGATCGCCTCGCACGCATGAGATGATCGCCGACAGCACTCAGCCAGCACCGTGCCCGGCCGCGAGGAGGCGGAAAGGGACGCGTCGGGGCGCGCCTCGGCGGATGCACCCACCTCCGTTGCGGACATGGATCTCCCCACCCCCGCTCCGCGCAACCCGATCAGACGGGCCCCGCAGCCGGCTGGCGTAGAACAGTGGGTCGCTGCGGGGATTGGGAGATCGCGCGGATCTTGTCCGATCCCGGCCCTGACTCCGGGACCTTTGCCGTCACAGGTGGATCCCCTGGGTCAAAACGAATGCCTGAGCGCGGTTCGGTGAGGAAGTAGCGTGGGTGGGCGGGGTCGGGCTCAAGCTTGCGCCGGATCGCAGCAAGTTGCACGCGCACGTAGTTGTTCTTGGTGTCCTTGAGGCCCCAAACTTGCTCGAGTAACTGCTCCTGGGTGATCAGGCAACCGGGATTGCGGGCGAGGAACTGAACGATCCGCCACTCGGTGGCCGTCAGCTGAACGCTATCGGCGCCGCGTCGCGCTCGATTGGCAGCGAGGTCGAGCGTGAAATCCGCGGTCTCCACGACGGGCGCCTCCTCGGCGGGGCGGCTGACCCTCAGCGCGACGCGTAGCCTGGCCATGAACTCGGCGATCCCAAACGGCTTGGTCATGTAGTCATTGGCCCCTGCGTCGAGCGCGGCGACCTTTTCGAGTTCGGTGCTGCGAGCCGAAAGGACGATGATCGGCACCGATGTCCAGCCACGGAGGCCATCTATCACCGCGATTCCGTCAAGGTCGGGCAGGCCGAGATCGAGGACGACGATATCGGGATGTCCGCGTGCGGTGAGCGCGAGGGCGTGGCGGCCGTCAGCCGCGAGCAGCACGTCGTAACCCCGGGCGCGTAGATTGACCTCCATCGTGCGGAGGATCGCGCGGTCATCGTCGACCACCAGGACTCTTGCGGCGGTGGTCGGTAGAGGTGATCGACCCGAGGGCAAGCCCGCGTCGGCTTCCCTCGGTCGCACAGCAACTCCATCCATCGTGGTCGGTGACGTTAGACATCGGGCCGTGAAGACGCTATGAATGATGGGGGCGCACGCGTGAAGATTTCGCCAAGACGGGGCGTCGCGGCGCGACCGACGGAGTGACCGCCTGATCGGGCCGGGCAAGGCGGTAGCCGATCCCGACCTCGGTGCGGATCAGGTTGCGCTGCTGGCCGCGGTCGAGCTTTGCGCGCAGGTTCGCGATGTGTGCCCGTACCCGCAACGCCGGGTTGGCGTGCAGCGGCCCCCACACTCTCGTCGCCAGCTCCCCGTGCGTGACCGCCCCTCTGCTTGTCGCCAGGACGCGCAGCAGTGCAAACTCGATCGGGGTGAGGTGGACCTCCTCCCCGTCGAACGTGACGAGGTGTGCGGCGACGTCGATGGTCAGGCCGTCGACCTGGACTCGCAGCTCGCTCGGTGCGGCTCGCAGCCTCGCCGCGAGCCGCGCGATCAGCTCGCCCGGGCTGAACGGCTTCGTCATGTAGTCGTCGGCTCCACTCTCGAGCGCTTCGATCATCGCGCTCTCGTCGTTGATCGTGGAAAGCACGAGAATCGCGATCTCGCCGCACCGGCGCAGGCGGCGGCAGAGCTTGATCCCGTCGATGTCGGGCAGTGCCAGCTCAAGGATGACTGCCTGCGGCCGATCGCGGGTGACACGGTCCAGCGCCTCCTCTCCGCTTGCGGTTATGAGCACCTTGTAGCCTCCGCCGCGCAGGATCACCTGCAATGCCCGCTGGATCCGCGGATCGGGGTCGCAGACGAGGATGCTTTCGGTCCTCATCGTCGGGTTGCGAGGGGCTCGCGGGTCGGGGCTGCCTGGAGGTCGGCGATGGGCAGGCTGAAGACGAACGTGGCGCCGCCGCCGGGTGTGTCTTCGAGCACAAGCTCGCCTCCCATCGCCTCGACGAAGCCCTTGGCAATCGCGAGTCCGAGCCCGAGCCCGCGATGGCCGCGAGGGGGGCGATCGCCGAGGCGCTGGAATGGCTCGAACAGCTGATCGCGCCGATCGGGCGCGATGCCGGGTCCCTGGTCGATCACGCGGATTTCGACCTGTTTGTCGGCAACGCCGGCCTCCACACGGGCCAGCATTCCGGGCGGCGAGAACTCGCTGGCGTTGGCGAGCACGTTTGCGATCGCGCGCTCGAGCAGCCCGGGGTCGACCTGCACCAGGGGCAGCGCCTGCTTGGCGTCGATGAGGACCGAATCGGGGCCTGCCGGCAGGCTGGCGACCGCACGATCGACTACGTCCTCGACGCGGGTAGCCCGCACCGAGATCGGCAACGCTCCGGTCTGCAGACGGCTCATGTCCAGGAGGTTGGACACCAGCGCCGTGAGCCGATCGGTCTCGGTGTCGATCGTTGCGGAGAACTCGCGGATCTGCTCCGGCGACCAGCTCACGTCGCTGAGCATGCTCGTGGCCGCGGTCTTGATCGCGTGTAGCGGGGTGCGCAGATCGTGCGAGACGGCGGCTAGAAGCGCGGTGCGCAGCCTGTTGGTCTGAGCCAGGGCCGCGGCGGTGGCCGCCTGGCGCTCGAGTGTCAGCTCCTCTTGGGCCTGGCGAAGCTGGGCGACGAACGCTCCGAGCAGCCGGCCGTCCTCGGCACTCAGGGTCTTCCCGGCGAACACCAGCACCGCCTGGTCATCGAGCTGGGCCGAGAAGGGCGCGTTCTCGGGCCGGCTCGGAACCGGCCTTCCCGCGGACGCGATTGCTCGCCACAGGCCCTTGTCCGGCGCGAGCACGGCCACCATCTCGAGGTTGAACGTGCGGCGCAGCTCATCGACGAGCTTGGGCAACCGCTGGGGGTTCAGCGGGACCGATCCACTGGTCAGCCGCGCGAGCGCCTCGCTCTCCGCCCGAGCGCGCGTCATCTTCAGGCCCCGCCGGATCAACTGGTCGACCAGCGCACTGACCAGCGCGGCGGCGGCGAAGAACACGACCAGTGCGACGGCGTTGGCCGTGTCGTTTATCCATAGCGAGTGGATCGGGGGAACGAAGAAGTAGTCGGCGGCGAGGGCTGCGATCAGCGTCGCGCCCACGGCGGGCGGAATGCCGCCGAGCATCGCCACGACGACGACGACGAGCAGCAGGCAGAGGAGCGCGCCGGGCAGGCCGAAAGCGGGTCGAAGCGGGGAGAGAGCGAAGCTCACGAGCGCGATCCCGACAGTGCCGAGAACCCAGGCCGCCGCTTGGCGACGAGACGGGACAGCCGCCGGCCGGTAGCGTCGCGGCGACTCTGGAAGATCGGCACGCGACGCTTCCGGTATCGAGATCACGTGGACGTCGATCGGGCCGGATTCACGCACCACGCGATTGATCGCCGGCGGGCGCAGGAGTTGACGCCAGGCCGGTCGGCGGCTGGCGCCGAGGACGAGCTGCGTGGCGTTCTCGGCGCGGGCGAAGCCCAGCAGCGCGTTGCTTACGTCGGTGCCGGTGACCTCGGCGTAGCTGCAGCCGAGCTCAGTCAGTAGCTGGCGATGGGATTCGAGTGCCTCGGGTTCGCGCTGGATCAGGCCCTCCGCCGTGCGCACGTGCAAGCCCACGACCGTCCCGTCCAGGCGAGCACCCATCCGCGCGGCCCGGCGGATCAGGTTGTCCTCGTTGTGCGTGCCGTTCAGCGCGACGACGATCCGCTCCTTGGTCTCCCACAGCTCCTTGATTCCGTGCCGTGCGCGGTAGGCGATGAGCTGTTCGTCGGCCTGGCCTGCCACCCAGAGCAGCGCCAGCTCCCTCAGCGCGGCGAGGTTCCCAGGCCGGAAGTAGTTGGCCAGTGCGATGTCGAGCTTCTCGGGGGGGTAGATGTTGCCGTGTGCCATGCGTCGCCGCAGCGCCTCTGGAGTCATGTCAACGAGCTCGACTTGGTCGGCTGCGCGCACGACGTTGTCAGGGACGGTCTCGCGCTGGACGGCGCCGGTGATGCGGGCGACGACATCGTTGAGGCTCTCGAGGTGCTGGATGTTCAGCGTCGAGATCACGCTGATCCCGGCTTCGAGCAGCACCTGGACGTCCTGCCAGCGTTTCTCGTTGCCGGCGCCCGGAACGCTCGTGTGGGCCAGCTCGTCGACGAGCGCCACCGCTGGGCGGCGCGCGAGGATCGCCTCGAGGTCCATCTCTTGAAACACCCCATCGCGGTAGGCGATCTGCTTGCGCGGGATGATCGGGAGGTCGCGGATCTGGGCCTCGGTCGCCGCGCGACCGTACGTCTCGACATAGCCGATCACCACGTCGGTGCCGCGGTTGCGGCGGCGGAAGCCCTCGTCAAGCATCGCGTAGGTCTTGCCGACGCCCGGAGCCGCCCCGAGGTAGATGCGCAGCTGACCCCTTGTCACGATCCTCGCCTGTGAGCCTCCGGAGGGATTGTATTTCGTGCTACGCGCCTATCCCGTCCGGTCGAGTGCGAGGTTCAGCTCGAGCACGTTGACGCCCGGCTCTCCGAGGAACCCTAGCGAGCGGCCGGCGGTGTACTTCTTGATCAGCGCCTGCACGTCAGCAAGCGGCAGGTGTCGAGTGCTGGCAACCCGCGCGGCCTGCAGGTCGGCGTTGGCGACCGAGATTTGAGGATCGAGGCCCGAGGCGGAGGCCGTTACCGCGTCGACGGGCACCGCGACGTTTGCCGCCAATTTGTTCAGCTGCCGGTAGGCGAGCGCCCGCTCCGGGACCGTGTTCGGGTCGCAAACGTAAGCACCGTCGCTCTTTGCGTACTGCTGACCGGGTGTCGGACTTACGACCGGGTTGCCCTTCGGGTCCGTCGGGACGCAGTAAGGATCAGCCTTGGTCGCGAACGGATTGGTCTTTGACGGCTTGCCGTCTAGGCCGACGGTGTTGAAGCCGGGGATGAAGCCGACGAGCCTGGGATCGCTAGGGCCGAGGTTGCTGGCCGCGCTCGCGCTTGCGTTGTAAGGGTTCGGGCTGGTGGCCGACGGCCGCGGCTGGAAGTACTGCGGCAGTGGGTTTCCCTTCGCGTCGGTAAAGCTCTGACCGATCAGGCTCGACCCCACCACCTGCCCGTCGCGGGTGATCAGCGAACCGTTGGCCTTGCCCTTGAAGGCGACCTGGCCGACCGCATACACGACCGCCACGTAAAGCCCGAGGAAGACGACAACGAGCCCGGTGAGGATCAGCGAGGGAAGAAGGTGGCGTCTTAGCATCAGTGGATCCCCAGTGGGCCGACGATTGCCATATCGATCAGCTTGATCAGCACGAACGGCGTCAGAAAGCCACCGACGCCGAACAGCAGCACGTTGCGGCGCAGCTGCGCGGTTGCCCCGACCGCTTTGACCGTGACGCCCTTCAACGCCAGCGGGATCAGAAACAGAATGATGATCGCGTTGAAGATGATCGCCGACAGGATCGCCGAGTGCGGGTTGTTCAGGTGCAGGATGTCGAGGTCCGTCAGCGACGGGTAGACGGTGTGAAACATCGCCGGCACGACGACGAAGTACTTGGCGATGTCGTTTGTGATCGAGAACGTCGTCAGCGAACCTCTCGTGATCAGCAACTGCTTGCCGATCTCGACGATGCTCATCAGCTTGGTCGGGTCGGAGTCGAGGTCGACCAGGTTGCCGGCCTCCCGGGCGGCCTGGGTGCCGGTGTTCATCGCGACCCCTACGTCGGCCTGCGCGAGTGCGGGCGCATCGTTGGTGCCATCGCCGGTCATCGCCACCAGCTGACCCTCAGCTTGCTCGGCGCGAATCCGCTCGAGCTTCTCCTCGGGCGTGACCTCGGCCATGAACTCGTCGACGCCGGCCTCTTTGGCGATCGTGGCGGCGGTCAGCTTGTTGTCGCCGGTGACCATCACAGTGCGAATGCCCAGCGCGCGCATCTCCGCAAAGCGCTCGGCGATGCCCTCCTTGACCGTGTCCTTCAGGTACACGACGCCCAGCGCGCGGCGTCCCTCCGCCACCACCAGCGGGGTGCCTCCTTCGCCGGCGATTCGATCGACTACTCCGCTCAGATCTGCGGGCAGTCCACCGCCGTGTTCCTGCACCCAGCCGGTGACCGCGTCGCTGGCGCCTTTGCGGATCGAGCGTCCGTCCCACTCGACGCCGGACATCCTTGTCTGCGCGGTGAACGGCACGAGCTGGGCGCCGTCGAGTTGCTCACGGTGTAGGCCATACCGGGTCGTCGCCAGCTCGACGATCGAGCGCCCTTCGGGGGTCTCGTCGGCGAGCGAGGACAGCAATGCTGCTTCTACGAGGGTGGCCTCGTCGCCACCACCTACCGGGATGAACTCGAACGCCCGCCGATTGCCGTAGGTGATCGTTCCGGTCTTGTCGAGCAGCAGTGTGGTGACGTCGCCCGCCGCCTCCACTGCTCGCCCGGAGGTGGCGAGCACGTTCGCCTGGACCATCCGGTCCATCCCGGCGATCCCGATCGCCGATAACAGCGCGCCGATCGTCGTGGGCGCGAGTGCGACTAGCAGAGCCACCAACAGCAGGATCGGCTGCTTCTCGCCCGAGTAGATCGCGAATGGCTGCAGCGTCGCGACCGCGATCAGGAAGATGAAGGTGAGGCTGACCAGCACGACCGTCAGCGCGATCTCATTCGGAGTCTTCTGGCGGTCCGCGCCTTCGACGAGGGCGATCATCCGGTCCAGGAACGTCTCGCCCGGGGCCGCAGTGATCTCCACCACGATCCTGTCGGAGAGAACCCTGGTAGAGCCCGTGACGGCAGAGCGATCACCGCCGGACTCGCGGATCACTGGCGCTGACTCGCCGGTGATCACCGACTCGTCGACCAATGCCGCACCCTCGATCACGTCGCCGTCGCCGGGAATCAGCTCGCCGGTGTCGACCACACAGCGGTCACCGATCTCCAGTTCCGTGGAGGGCTTCTCGACGACCGAGCCGTCGGGTCCGATCACGTGCGCGAGCGTCGTCTTGCGCATCCGCCGCAGCGTCCCCGCCTGCGCCTTGCCGCGCCCTTCGGCGAGCGCATCGGCGAAGTTTGCAAACAGCACCGTAAACCACAGCCACACGAGGATCAGGGCCGCAAACGCATTCTCCGACCCGCTCGACTGACCCAAGTCGCGGAAGAACAGGATCGTCGCCCAGATCGTGCCGACGTAGACGACGAAGATGACCGGCTTGCGCACGAGCTGGCGCGGATCGAGCTTGAGGAACGACTCGATCACCGCCCGCCGCACGATTGCGGGGTCGAACGCCGACACCTTGCCCTTGCGGCGGACCGGGCCGCCCGGGGCCGGCGGCGGAACGTCCGGGATGCTGAGAGGTGTCACTGTGTCGCCCATCGCTCCTCCTAGATCCCGAAGTGGCCGGACAGCTGCTCGGCGAGCGGGCCGAGTGCGAGCGCCGGGAAGTAGGTCAAGCCGACCAGCACGAACACCACCGCGATCACCAGGAAGGTGAACAGAGGAGTGTCGGTCCGCACGGTCCCGGCTGTTACCGCGAATGTCCGCTTACGAACGAGCGAGCCGGCCAGCGCAAGCGCCGGGATGATCTCGAAGAACCGCCCGAAGAACATCGCGATCGCGAGCGTGATGTTGTACCAGGGGACGTTGCCGGTCAGGCCGCCAAACGCCGACCCATTGTTGTGCGCGGAGGAGGTGTAGGCGTAGACCACCTCGGTCAGACCATGCGGTGCCGAGGTAGAGACAGACTTCAACGCGACCGGCAGCACTACCGCGATGCCCGCGAGGATCAGCACCGTCGTCGGCAGCACGAGGATGTAGATCGCCGCCAGCTTCATGTCCGGCGCGAGGATCTGCTTGCCCAGATACGAGGGCGTTCGTCCCACCATCAGCCCGGCGATGAATACCGTGATCAGGACGAAGATCAGCATTCCGAACAGGCCCGTGCCGGTGCCTCCGGGGATCACCTCCCCGAGCATCATGTTGAACAGGGGGATCGACCCGCCCAGCGGCGTATAACTCTCGTGCGCGGAGCTTGTGCCGCCAGTAGAGGTGGCCGTCACATCTGCCGCGTTGAGCGAGTTGCCGACGGCTCCAAGACGCAGGTCCTTGCCCTCCAGGTTGCCGCCGGGATTGGTAGCCGTCGCCTTCTGCGTCACGCCAGCGACGTTTAGCTTGGTGTTGCCGCGCTGCTCCAAGGGCACCACGATCAACACCGATATGGCGAACATCACGGTCATCACCGTCAGCACCATCCGGCCCTGACGCATCGAGCCGACCATCCGTCCGTAGGTCCAACAGAACGCGAACGGGATCATCGCCGTCAGCCACAGGATGATGATGTTGGTGAACCCGTTCGGGTTCTCGAGCGGATGCCCGGCGTTGGCGCCGAAGTAGCCGCCGCCGTTGTCGCCGAGCATCTCGATCGGCGTCATGCTCGCGACGGGGCCACCCGGGATCGTCTGCTGGAGCGCAGCGCTCTTGGTGTTGTGAGTCGCCTGAGCAGCGACGGTAGTGACCGCCGTCGATGCATGGAAGTTGTCGATCACGCCCTGGCTCATCAGCACGATCGCGAACACGAACGAGAGCGGGATCAGAACCCGGGTGGTCGAGCGCACCGTGTCGACCCAAAAGTTGCCGAGCGTGTTGCGCCGGCGACGGATGATCGCGCGGATGAACGCGGCCGCCAGCGCCATACCGACCGCGGCGGAGATGAACTGGTGCCAGACAAGACCGATGATCTGGCTCAGCTGACTCATCGTCGCTTCGCCGGTGTAGTTCGTCCAGTTCGTGTTCGTGCCGAAGCTGACCGCGGTGTTGAATGCCAGCGCGGGAGACACCCCAGGAAGATTGTCCGGATTGCCGGGGAGCGCGTACTGGATCCTCAGGATCACGTACGTGAACACCATCCCGAAGAGGGTGAACACGAGCAGCGACATGACATACGTTCGCCACCGCTGCTCGGACTCCGGATCAATCCGGCAAACCCGGTAGACGAAGTTCTCGATCGGCAGGAAGAAGCGGTCGCCGGGTGCGGCCCGGTTGCCGTAAACCTTCGCCATGTAACTGCCCAGCAGCGGCGTGCTGATCGCCAGCAGCACGCCGAAGCTTAGGAGTGTGAGCCAGCCGTAGCCGGTCATCTACAGTCGCTCCGCCGTCAGCAGGATGTAGATCAGGTACGCGCCAACCAGCACTGCGATCACGATCGCCGCGACGTCACTGCCCTTGATCACTGCGGGCAGGAGAAAGTTCGCAGTCACGTGTGTCACGCAGCCAACTCCTCGAACTCGCGCTCACGCTGATCCCGGACCCTCTCCTCTGCGAGCTCCACGTCGTCCCGCCCGACGATCTTGTCGCAGCCGATCACGAACGCCACCGCGATGCCGGTCAGAGCAATCATGAGTACGACATACAGCACATCTGCCATGGTCACGTCCTCAGTGTGAATTCCGAGGTCACTGTCAACTGCATCGGCAGGTGTATACGACACGCCGCGAAGCTGCGGAAGCGATTTAGCGCTTTGCTTACGCCCAGCGCGACGACTTTTACGCTGCGTTTACGCGACTGGGCGTTGCGATCAACCCAGCATGTGCGAGCTCGGCTCCTGCGCGAACGGCGCCGCGGGCGAGTTCGGTTGGCTCGACCCACACTCACCCCAGCTGGCGAGCGCTCGGCAGATACTCCTGCCGTTCACCGGCACTCCTCTTTCCCAGCGCGCGCTCGAAGCGGCCATCCGCCTAGCCAAGGTCGACGGGGCCACGCTCATGCCAGCGTTCCTGGGACCGTTCCCCCTCGCACGACTCCTCGAACGCGAACAGTTTGATCGCGTAATCATCTCCGCCGCCGACCAGTCGGCCTGGAATTTCGATCCGCTGAGCGCGACAATCACAGCAACCACCCGTCGCCCCCTGGAGGGATCATGAGCGCCGATTACGCCCTCGCCTATGGCACGCATTCCACGCCGGAGGAGGGTCGATGCGCGATGGAGTGGGTCAGCTATCTCGCCGGCGAGCCGCACAGCGACCAGCCCGCGTGCGTGAGCCCTGTGCTGCGCGCGTTTTGCACGGCGCTGAACGACGGGCTCGACGACGCTCCGCGCCAGCGGCTGCGCTTGTATCTGGCCCGCACGATCGGCACTGCCGGCGACGGGCTGGATGAGACACGCGCGTGGGCGGCTATGGACTGGCTGATCCGCACCTACACCCCAACGTGGCTCTCATTGGCAGGACAGAGCGATGCGGCCGACGGCCTGCGGTCGCTGGGGGTGATGTCGGGCGTCGACGATCTGGCGGCGACGCTCGAGGCACTTCGCTTCGCCCGCCAGCGGGCGCGTGACGAGTGGGTCACGGCGCTCGCCTGGCTCCCCCCGGGCGTCGCCGCACGTGCGGCCGCCCGCGAGATGGCGTGGGCGAGCGCGGCAGCTGCGGCGTGGGCGGCAGCCAGACTCGGCGTCGGCGACATCGCCGGTGACCGAGCACGAGCCGCCGCGCGGGCGGCTGCTGGCGACGCCGCAGCCACGGTCGCGCGAGCAGCGCGGGCGAGCGCCGGGCGAACCGCCGCCCGCGACGCCGTGCGCGCGGCACTCGCTCCCACGCTCGAGCAGTTGCAGGCGTCCGCGTTCGCGCTCCTGGATCGCATGCTGCCAACCGTGTCGCTTGCGCAGCCGGACGCCGTGAACGCCGGTGAGCTGCACTCGCTCGCAGGGACGCCCACCTAGCTCACGTGCGCCGAACAGGAGCACTCAAACACACCGACCTGACTACCCCCGCACGATCCGTCGACCAACCGGCTCCCAAGTCGCCGAGCTTGTTGCATGGCGCCGGCAGCAGTCGCCGGATGCCCGTCCCGAGAGCAACGCAGGACTCGGCGGGCGCCATGCGTCGGCCCGCAACTCGCCACAAGCGCGCATCCGGTGCTTGCACGCTCGCTGCTGATAGCGCCCCGATCGAAGCAGCAGTCCACGCGGGGCTGCCGGCGCCGGTCCCACGGTGGCGACG
>Ga0116216_10000813_pt1 | contig 23246 bp, 23 predicted proteins | sample Sb_taG_11_FD_89696 | JGI IMG/M metagenome (GOLD analysis project Ga0116216, IMG submission 89696) | Peat soil microbial communities from Weissenstadt, Germany - Sb_50d_3_AS metaG | ecosystem: Environmental > Terrestrial > Soil > Wetlands > Peat | place: Germany: Weissenstadt | collected 2010-09-21
ATCGACGGCGCCACCGGACAGATCGAATGGCGGCTCGGCGGCAAGCACTCGAGCTTTGCGATGGGCCCCGGCGCGAGCGCCGCCTGGCAGCACGATCCGCGCGAACTGTCGCCCGGCACGTTCAGCATCTTCGACAACGGCGCCTCGCCGAAGATCCACGACCAGTCGCGCGGAATCGTCGTCAGCCTCGACCCCCAGCAGCACACCGCGACGCTCGTCAGCCAGTTCACGCGACCCTCGCCGTTGCTCGCCTACAGCCAGGGCAACATGCAGGTCCTGCCGAACGGCAACTGGTTCATCGGCTGGGGCCAGGTACCGGACTTCTCCGAGCTGAGCCCCACCGGCCAGCTCCTGTTCGATGCCCACTTTCCGGCGGGCGACCAGTCCTACCGGGACTTCCGCTTCCTCTGGACCGGCGCTCCCGCGCATCCTCCGGCATTCGCCGTGGCAGGCGGGGCTGGCGGTGCGAGCATGGTCTACGCGAGCTGGAACGGAGCGACGCTCGTCGCGAGCTGGCGGGTGCTCGCGGGCCCGTCCGCCGCGCACATGCAGCCCGTCGCCCAGGGTCCGCGCACGGGCTTTGAGAGCGCGATCGCGCTACCGGCGGGCACGGCCGGTCCCTACGTGACCGTGCAGGCCCTCGACGCGAGCGGGCGAGTGCTAGGCACCGCCCCGGCCGCCGCACGCCTAGAAGTCCGTGGACGCGGCGCGGATGCTTCGTCCTCAGTCACTCGCGTGCACAGCACGCCACGCTCCTTGCGTCCTCGCCCCGCTTGGTCCACGACCTTCTAGCAAGGACAGCGTTCCGGGACCGTCATCGTGGGCAGGGTACGGTGCTCGTTGCGCCTGCCCGGCTGCCGTCCAGGAAGGTGATGTCGACGCGGAAGGGAAAGCCCCCGCGGGGACAGCGTTTGGGGACCGCGATGCCACGCGGATGAAACGGCACGATCTTCTTGCCCATGCGCCGGTAGTAGGTCAGGCCGAGTGGGCCGATCGTGGAGGTCAGGCGTGTAACGACCACGTCGGCGCCGCCGGGCCAGGTGGGGATCAGCGGGATGGCGGTGTTCAGGCGCCCGCTGAAAGGAGCGTTGTCATCGAGGATTTGACCTCCGAACACCAGTTGGGCGGAGACCGGTGAACGGCCTTCGGCGTAGAACAGGACTTCCAGGTGTTCGCTGTTCGGCGGCCCGACGAACGCGGTTAGGCTGCCTTCCTCGAGCACCGATTCTTCTTCGGCGGGAACCGCGACGAGCGCACTGCCGAAGCCGATGCGCGCGTTTGCGGAACAGCCGGCCACGCCTCGCGCGAGCAGGGCCGCGGGTTCGCAGTTGGCCAGCCCGAGCGTGCTCGTGGCCAGTCCCAGACCGGCGGGCAGCTGCAGATCGACATCGGTCAAAGGCGCGGGCGCTCGCCTGGGGATCGTGCTGTGGACCGCAAAGCCGAACTCGATTGTCGTGCGCACCCCTAGCCGGTCGGGTTTGAGGCTGGTCTTCAGCGTGATCGTCTGTCCCGCGTGCGCGTGCGCCGGCGGACACACGCACAGCGCAAGCGCGGCGATCAGGAACGTTCGCTGGGTCCGGCGGATCGTCGAGGACATGATTTTCAAGAAATGATTTGTCGCGTATCGCCCTCGCTTCCGGTAAATGGGCGTCGCCGCACCGCCACTACAAGTCGATCTTGCCGTGGACGTGCACCGTCAGAGCGAACGTTTCGCGGTCGATCACGCCGCTGATCCCGATGTTCGTTCCCGACGCATGCGCGAAGCCGCCTGTTCCGCCAGTGATTGCGATCGTGCCGCCGAAGTACCCGTCGGCCCCCTTCTGCACGAACCGCGCCAAGCCCCTGCCGGTTACCGAGCCGCCCTTCGGCCTCACCGTGAACACGGCCGTCACGCGGTTGGCGGAGATGATCGTCAGGTGGACCGTGATCGAGCAGCTGTAGGTGCCGCTGGCGTGACCCCGCTCGTCGATCGTGTCTCCCGGTTCGCCGATGGCGTGGAGATACCCCGTCTCTTGCAAGCTCACTTCTCGCGCAGCCGCCCGTGCCGCGCCGGGGCCGAGGATCAGTGCGCCGATCGCGGCGGCCCCCAGCAGGGCGGCGCGGCTTCCGGCTGTCTGTTGCCGATGGCGGTCCACTTGCTCCGCCCTGGAGCATACTCCGATCGATTCCGATGATCAGGATATGTTTCTTGCCGGAGGTCCGGGATTTGGACGGAGGGGCCGGGATTCGAACCCGGGAGACCTGTTGCCAGGCCCAACGGTTTTCAAGACCTTGATCTATGGTGCCGTTTTTTGGCTTGCTAGAGCCAAAATACTCGTCGCGTGCGCCAGTGCTCGCGCCAGTCTTCGGGGTGCAGTTTTAAGACCGTTAACGTTTGGCTCTGTAGAGCCAAAAAATGACCACTCATTCTGCGGCTCGCGCCAGTCCTCGCGAAAAACCTACTTGAGGGTTGGGGCAGCCAGCTCGCTAGTGGTCCAATCACTCCTTGAGTGTCAGGCTGCCTGGGACTCACCCGTTCAGGTGTCGTTGGTGATAGGCGTCAAGGAGCGCGATGGCGTCGGCTTCGCCTCCGGGGAGGAGGTGTCCGTAGCGGTCGATGGTGATTGTGATCGAGGCGTGCCCCATGAACTTGCTGACTTTGTCGATCGTGATCCCGGCGTCGAGCATCTGCGAGACCGCTGTGTGGCGGCACTCCTGCAACCCTATCGGCCGTACCCGTTCCGTCGTGGGCGTAGTGTTCTGGCGGTCTTCTCGCTTGCGCGCGGTTACCCACGCTTTACGGGCTCGCTTGGTCACGGCGCTGCTTCCGAACGGCGTGCTCGGAGTGCTGCCGAAGACTAGGTCGGTGCCTTTGCGCCCGGTGTCTTGGATGTGTTTGGTGAGAACGTGCTGTAGCGGTCTGGTGATGATGGTTGGACGGGTGCCCTTTTCGCTCTTGGGGTCGATTTCGCCCTCGTACTGATCCCAGCCTCGTTGCACGTCGATCCGGCGTCGCTTGAGGTCGATGTCGCGTACTTGCAGCGCGCGTAGCTCACCGTGACGCAGCCCTGCATTGATCGCGGTCGCCCAAAGTGCGCGATCTCCCTGCTGGAGTGCCGCGATCAGCCGGCGAACTTCATCGGGGGTAGCGATCCGTTCGCGTCGCCCGCTGCTGGCAGGCAGACGCAGCCCGCGCGTCGGGTCGATGAGCAACGGATCATCGTGCCCGGTCAGGAGGTCAAGGTCTCGCCATAGCACCCGTGCGGCGTTGACGATCGACCGGATCTTGCTCGGGCCCAAACCCCCAGCCAGCCAGCTGCCCACGAGCCGTTGGAGGTCCGCGCGGGTGACTCCCACCATGACCCTCGCACCCAGGCTCGGAACCAGGTGCAGGCGCAGGTCACCCTCAATCGTGCGCAGTGAGCTCGGCTTGTAGCGGTGCCCCGAGCGGTTGCGTATCTGTCCCTCCTGGGCCATCTCGACCCACAGCGACGCAGCCTCGGCAAGGGTATGGCGGCCCGGAGTACGCAGCCGCTCGATGCTCGCCAGCTCGAGCTGCTGATGACGCCAGGTCTTCGCTTCCCAGTGCTCGGAGAACGTCTTGCGGACCTTGCCCCTGTCCTTCCGTGAGTACACCCACGCCTCCCACCGTGGGGAGCACCCACATGACGCATCTCGACGGCCCGGGCACCACTGGGAGTGCCTCACCCGTACGCCCTCTGCGGCGCGCGTACGGGGCTGGACAAAAGACTGCTCCGGGAACGTCGCAGACGCCAACAGCTTGATCTCGCGCGCAAACCGCCTGGTCTGATCCGGGGTCAGGCAGCCCACGATGCGCCATAGGCCCACCGCCGGACTCGGAGATGTCTCCGTGCTCGAAAGATGTTGCATCTGGCCTCCTTCGCGACCCGTGGAGATCCGCATTCGACATCGCCAGCCTTCGGCTAGGCAGTTCGACCGCATCTCTCGGACGGCATTGATCTATTAGCCTTGAGGATGTCGCCCAGGAGGGGTGGCGGAGCGGTTGAACGCGACGGCCTTGAAAGCCGTTTTCGGGGTCTTCCTCGGACGAGGGTTCGAATCCCTCCCCCTCCGTTTTGTTGTGGTTTGAGCTAAACACGATGTGATGCTTGTCGTCGTGTCGGAAAAGGAAGCGGTGCTCTGCGGAGGGTGCGATCGTGCACACCGCCGCGAGCGCCGCGAAGATCAGCGTCACGAAATACACGGTGCGCTCGAAGCTCCCTACATGCGCGAACCCGGTATTGAACGGAACGATCAAGAGGAACGCGAAGAGAACCTGCACGCCGGTGACGACGACGCGTAGCTCCCCGGTCATCTCCTCGAGATTGCGGTCGAGGCGCTCCAGCTGCGTCTCGTGACGAGCCTCGCCGTTTACACGCTGGGAGTCCGGCATACCAGGCAACGGTAGCCCCATCTCCTACGGCGAACCGTCTGTATCGGTCTCGCTGCTGGCCCGGTCTCGCTCGCTGCGATGGCGGCGCGCGTCTTTAGTGTGGCGTCGCGCGGCCTCGCGGGCGGCGCCTTTCTCGGCCTCTGGCACGTCATCAGGGACCTGCTCGGCCGGTGCCTCCTCGGGCATCTGATCAGAAGACTTCAAGTTGTGAGGGACAGGCGGACACATCACTCTCTTGCCTACCCGCACCCCTGAATGGAAAACGCCGCTCAAGCGAGCACGAGCGCCGCGCCGATCACCGCAAGCCCTACCACGAGCCACGCGATGTAGTCATTCACACACCCGGAGTGCAGGCGCCGCAACAAGACCATGCTCCCCGTGAGCGTGCGTTCGGCCCGCGCGAGCGCACGCCAGCTCGGCGCCCCGACGAGCGCGAAGCCAGCCACCACGAGCGCACCGATTACCGTCGTCGCGGCCAGCAGAAAGTCGAGCGCCACCACTCGCGCGTGCCGCGTATGGACCGTTATGGGTGCATGAGTGCCGAGCACGTCCGCGACGTAGGCGGCGCGGTCGGTCATGTCCGCGGCCGCGGCCGCGATCCCGTCATGCAAACCTGACCAGAGCCCGATCAGCATCCCGCCAGCGAGGAGGACTATGGGCGCGACGATCATCACCGCGGGAGTGCGATCGTGTGGGCTGAGCGTCTCCGGCTGCTCGCTGAGGGCGCTCAGCAGCTCGTGGTGGCGCGGCAGCCTTTCGCCCCAGCCGGCGAACACGCGGCCGGCGACGCGCAGAATCGCCCCGGCGGTCAGCGCGGAGCCGATCACGAGCACCGCCAGCACCCAGCCGTAGCCGGGCGTATGCGTGAGCGCGCCCTCCAGGGCAGACTTGCCGAAGAACACGCCGAACGGCGGCAGCGCCGCCAGACCCAGGCCGCCGAGGGCGAACACGATCGCGGCGGCCCGCAGGCCGGGGTCGCGGCTGCGGCCGCGGCCGCGCAGCTCGTGTTCGTCGACCGTGCCGAAGCGGTGCAACAGGATGCCCGCCGCCATGAACAGCGCGCCCTTGAGCAGCGCGTGCTCGATCACGTACTCGCCGCTGGCCGCCAAGCCCGCCGGCGTCAAAAGTCCCAGGCCGATCAGGAACATCCCCGTGTGGCTGATCGTCGAGAACGCCAGCAGTCGCTTGATGTGCCGCTGCGCCACGCACATCACTGCACCCACCAGCGCTGTCAGCACCCCGAGCGCGACCAGCGTAACGCGCAGCCCGCCAGTATGAGCGGCCAGCGGCGCGGAAAGCACGCTCCAGTACACGCGCGCCAGGCCGTAGAGCGCGAGCTCGACCATCACGCCGCTGAACAGCACGCACACAGGGACCGGCGCTACTGCGTGCGCGTCCGCCAGCCAGAAATGCAACGGCACGATTGCGGCCTTCACCAACAGGCCACCCATGATGAGCAGCAGCGCGACCTTCACCAGCCCGTCGGCCGGGTGCCCGGCGAGCGCCGTGCCGATCTGCGCCATGTTCAACGCGCCCGTGCGCCCGTAGAGCAGCGCGATCCCGGTCAGCATCAGAAACGAGCCGACGCTGTTGGTGATGGCGAAGTTGATCGCCCCCTGCAGCGGTCCTGCCTCCTCGATCTTGTAGGCGGTCAGTGTGTAGGCGGCGACGCTCATCAGCTCAAAGAAGACAAAGAGGTCAAAGAGATCGCCGGTCAGGCAAAACCCGACCATTGCCGCCAAGAACACCAGCATCAGCGCCCCGAACAGCGAGCCGACCTCATCGAAATAGCGCACCGAGTACAAGAGCGCCGCGCTGACCATCACCGCCGCCAAGCTCGCCATCCCCGCGCCAATCCGATCGACAGAGAAGGAGATGCCCACCGCCACGCCGCCGCGGACGTGAAACCCGCCGAACCAGTACACCATCAGGTGACTCGCGTCGATGACCAAAAGGACGCAAAGCACGAGCACCGCCAGCGCACACGCAAGGCCCACACTGTCGGTCGCCCAGCGCGGCAGCAGCTTGTTGGCGGCGGCGAGAAACGCAGCACCGAGCAACGGCACCACCACCGGCAGCGGGATCAGCGAGTGCACCGGCTACCCCCGCAGCGGTGTCAGCTCGTTCGGGTCGAGCGTCTTGAAACGCTTGTGCGCCTGTACCGCCAGCGCCAGCAGTAGCGCCACGACCGTTGCCTCGACCACCACGTCTGTCAGCGCCAGTGCCTGCATGGGCGCGTTCGGCCGCGCGGATGACTGCCCGGAGTTCGTCCAGGTCCGCCACGAGGAGATGGCCGCCTTCATGGCCTGCGCACACGCCAAGTTCACCGGCGAAGCCGGCGTGTGCCTCGCCACCTCCGGCCCAGGTGCGATCCATCTGCTGAACGGCCTGTATGACGCAAAGCTCGACCACCAGCCGGTCGTAGCGATCGTTGGTCAGCAGGCCAGGTTGGGCCTCGGCGGCAACTATCAGCAGGAGGTGGACCTCACAACGCTGTACAAGGACGTCGCGCACGAGTACGTGCAGATGGCAACCGAGCCCGGCCAGGTCCGTCACCTGATCGACCGCGCGATGCGGATCGCGCTCTCAGAGCGCACCGTCACCTGTGTGATCCTGCCCAACGACCTGCAGATGGAACCAGCGGTCCCGACACCGCCGCACGCGCACGGCACCGTCCACTCCGGCCCCGGCTACACGCCGCCGCACGTCACGCCCGCCGAGGAGGAGCTACGGCACGCAGCCGAGGTACTCAACGCGGGGGAGCGTGTGGCGATGCTCGTCGGTGCCGGCGCTCTGCACGCCACCCAAGAGGTGATAGAGGTCGCCGACGCGCTCGGCGCCGGGGTCGCCAAGGCGCTGCTCGGCAAGGCGGCCGTCCCCGATGACCTGCCGTTCGTCACTGGCTCGATTGGGCTGCTCGGCACCCGCCCGAGCTGGGACATGATGCAGGACTGTGACACGCTGCTGATGGTCGGCTCCAGCTTCCCCTACTCGGAGTTCCTGCCCGAGGAGGGCCAAGCCCGCGGCGTGCAGATCGACCTCGACGGGCGGATGCTCGGCATCCGCTACCCGATGGATGTCAACCTCGTCGGCGACAGCGCGCTGACCCTCAAAGCGCTCCTGCCGCTGCTCGAGCGCAAGGACGACCGCGCCTGGCGGGAGAAGATCGAAAAGAACATGAGCCAGTGGTGGCAGGTGATCGACAAGCGCGCCCACGAGCCCGCCCAGCCCGTGAACCCCCAGCTGATCTTCCACGAGCTCTCAAAGCGCCTGCCCGACGGGGCGATCCTCACCTCCGACTCCGGCTCAGCAGCCAACTGGTACGCCCGCGACATCCGACTGCGCGCCGGCATGATGGCCACCCTCTCGGGCACGCTGGCGACTATGGGACCAGGCGTGCCCTATGCGATCGCTGCGAAGTTCGCGCACCCCGACAGGCCAGTGATCGCGCTCGTCGGTGACGGCGCGATGCAGATGAACGGCCTCGCCGAGCTGATCACGATCGCCAAGTACCGTGAGCGCTGGGCAGACCAGCGGCTGATCGTCCTCGTGCTCAACAACCGCGATCTGAACCAGGTGACGTGGGAGCAGCGCGCGATGTCCGGCGACCCCAAGTTCGTGGAGTCCCAGGAACTACCCGACGTGCCCTACGCGCGGTGGGCGGAAATGCTCGGCCTGAACGGCATCCGCACCGATGACCCCGAGGCGATCGGCGAGTGCTGGGAGCGAGCGCTCGCGGCCGACCGGCCGACCGTGCTGGAGGTCTGCTGCGACCCCGAAGTCCCGCCGCTGCCGCCGCACATAACCGTCGAGCAGGCCCGCTCGTTCGCCTCAGCGATCCTGCACGGCGATCCCGGCAGCCGCAGGATCATCGCGCAGTCGCTGCGCCAGAAGCTGCCCGAGTTTCTCCCCGGCAAATGAGACAGCTGCTCGCAAACCTGCGGCGCGGTCGCGCGCAGCGCACCCTTGCCGCCGCGACCGCCGCGAGCGCACTGCCGCTGGGCCTTGAGATCTACTTCGAGCACTTCCGCGGCTCCTTCGGCGACAAGTGGATGTGGACCCCCGTCGCGCTCTCACCCTTGTTGAGCGCCGCCGGCGTCGCTGGCGTCTGCTCCCGGCGTGCCGCCACGACAGTGCTCCCAGCCGTCTCCGCGCTCTACTGCCTGGATGGGCTGATCGGCGTGTACACCCATATACAAGGCGTTCGCAAGCGCCCAGGCGGGTTCTCAGAGCCGCTCTACAACATCATCATGGGTCCGCCGCTGCTCGCGCCCGGCTCGCTCGCGCTGGTTGGCGGGATGGGCGTGGCGGCGGCGCTCGCCGAGCGGGAGCGCTGAAGTAATGGCCGACGCCCAGGCTGCCAGCCAGGCCGGGCATCTGCCCAAGCAGGGCGGCGACACAACGCCAGGGCCGCCTGCTGGGCTCCCGCGCCAGCGCAAGGGCACCACGCCACAGATGCGTGGCCGCTACCCCGACTACGACGTGCTCACAGCCGCCTCCCATTGGGACGCAAAGACCCGCGGCGTCGTACTCGACCGCGTGGCCAACGTCCCGACGATCCGTTTCTTCACCGAGCCGCAGGCGCGAACGCTCAAAGCGTTCTGCGATGTAGTGACCGGCCAGGACTCAGAGCCTCGCATCCCTCTGCTGGAGATGGTCGACGCAAAGCTCCACTCCGGTCAGCTCGACGGGTTTCGCCACCACGACATGCCCCCGGACCCCGAGACCTGGCGGCAGGTCGCCGCCAACCTCGACCAGAGCGCCAGCGAACACGACTCAGACGAGGGATTCGCGGCCGCGAGCAGCGAGACCCAGCACAAGATCGTGCAACTGTTCTCCGAAGGCGAGCTGGATTGGGAGCTGCCTGTCACGAAGGCGTGGGGCGTCGTGATGCGCGGCGTGCTCGGCGCGTTCTACTCACACCCCTGGGCGTGGAACGAGATCGGCTTCGGCGGACCCGCCTACCCACGCGGATACGCCAGGCTCGGAGCCGGTCAGCGCGAGCACTGGGAGGCACCACCAGAGTTCAGCCTCGACCCCGTGAGCGACGTGCGCGAGCGGGGCGTCGAGTGAGAGAGCACCTGCGTGTCGCGCTGAAGGGCGCGCTGCGGCCACCCGAAAACGACTCCGCGTTCTTGCTGGACCCTCACCGGCGGGGAGTGCCGGGGCGCGAGCGTATGCGCAGCTACAGGCCCGACGAGACGGTCGACATGCTGATCGTCGGTGCGGGCGCCGGCGGCGCAACGCTCGCGCAACGCCTCGCGCGCAAAGGATGGCGCGTGCTCCTGCTCGAGGCAGGGCCATTCTGGGACCCCGACGAGGATTGGGTCTCAGACGAGGCTGGCGCCCACCCGTTGTATTGGACCGAGGAACGGATCATCGGCGGCGAGGACCCCGTAGAGCTCGGCAAGAACAACTGCGGCCGCGGTGTCGGCGGCTCGATGATCCACTACGCCGGATTCACCCCGCGCTTTCACCCATCCGACTTCGAGGTCTACACGCGCGACGGCGTGGCCGCCGACTGGCCCATCAGCTACCAGGACCTCAAGCCCCATTACGAGCGGCTGGAGCGCGAGCTGCCCGTCGCCGGCGAATGGTGGCCGTGGGGCGACCCGCACGGCTACCCGCACGGCCCGCACCCGATCGGCGCCGGCGCTGAACGAGCATGGGAAGGCGCGCGGCGCCTGGGGATCGAGATGCGTGTCGGACCCGTCGGGATCGCCAACGGCTCCTTCGGACATCGCCCGCACTGCATCTACCGCGGCTTCTGTCTGCAGGGCTGCAAGGTCGGGGCCAAGGCATCGCCGCTCGTCACGCACATCCCCGATGCGCTCGAGCACGGTGTCGAGATACGCGCCGACTGCATGGTCACGAGAGTCGAGACCAACGAGGCCGGGCGCTGCACCGGCGTCACCTACTTCCACGACGGCCAGGAACGCTTCCAGGCCGCCGAAGCCGTCACCGTCGCTGGCTACTCGATCGAGACGCCAAGGCTGCTGCTGCACTCCACCAGCAGCCGCTTCCCGAACGGGCTCGCCAACGAGAACGACCTCGTGGGGCGAGCGATCATGGTGCAGGGCGCCCCGCAGGTCGCCGGTCGTTTCCCGCAGGAGATGCGGATGTACAAGGCGCCGCCGCCTGAGATCAACTCCGAGCAGTTCTACGAGACCGACCCTGGGCGCGGGTTCGCTCGCGGCTTCTCGATCCAGACCGTCGGGCCGCTGCCGATCGGTTGGGCCGAGCACGTCCTCGCCGACGGGCACTGGGGACAAGCCCTACGCGAGTACATGCGCGACTACAACCACTGGTACACGATCGGCTGCCTCTCAGAGCTCCTGCCACGGGCAGAGAACCGCGTCACGCTCGCCGACGTCACCGATCGCAACGGGATGCCCGTTGCGCACCTGGACTACACGCAGTGCGAGAACGACCGCGCGAACATCGCCTACGCCAAGAACAAGCTCCACGAAATCCTCCAGGCCGCCGAAGCGCAGGACATCCTCACGATCGACCGCTACGCCCACCTCGTCGGCGGCTGCGCCATGTCCGATAAGCCCGAGACCGGCGTGATCGACGCTGACCACCGCGCCTTCGGTGTCCCCAACCTGTTCGTGTGCGACGGCAGCGTGATGCCCACCCAGGGCTCCGCCAACCCAGCGCTCACGATCATGGCTCTCGCGTCACGCCTCGCCGAGCGCCTTGGCGAGAAGCGCATCGACCCGGCCACCGCGAAGGTCAGAAGCCACGCATGACCCTGATCCGCACCGACCGCATGTGGGACCTCAGCCAGCCCATCTTCCACGACGGTCCCGCCTGGGCCGAGTACGACCCACCGAACCTCACCCACAACTACCGCCGCCAAGCCGAGGGGTTCAACGCCGAGACGCTCACGCTGAACACGCACACCGGCACGCACGTAGACGTGCCCTACCACTTCGACGACACCGGGCCGACGATCGAGCAGATGCCGCTCACCGCCTTCGCGGCGCCCGCCGTGCTCGTCGACCTGCGCGATCGAGTGAAAGCGGGCGAGCCGATCGGCCCCGACACACTCGACGGCACCCTCGACCAGCTGCAGCGCGGCGACATCGCCGTCCTCGTCACCGGCTGGGGTGCCAAGCGCGCGGTCAGCGAGGAGTACCTGAAGCGCTGGCCCTACCTCGACGGCGACGGCGCCCGGCTCCTGCTCGACCGCGGCGTCTCAGGGGTAGGGATCGACGCGCTCAGCATCGGCGGCTGGGGTGGACCCGAGAAGGGCGAACCCGCCCACGTCGCCTTGCTCGGTGCCGGCAAGGTCATCATCGAGGAGCTGAACATCCCCGACGAGCTGGTCGGACGGCGCTGCTTTTTGACCGCCTTTCCCGTGCTGCTGGAGGGCTGCGGCGGCGCGTGGGCGCGTGCCGTCGCCTGGGAGCTCGACCAGGCAGGCTGACCGCGGCGATGCCGCGCCTGAGACGATCCGACTGCGCCGCGCCCGGCATCGCCCGCCGCGGGCGCGGCCGCGGCTTTGAGTACCTCGACCCCGACGGACAGCACATCGACGACCCCGAGGTGCTCGAACGGATCGCCGCGCTAGCGATCCCGCCCGCCTGGCGTGAGGTATGGATCTGCATGGACCCCCCTCGGGCACCTGCAGGCCACCGGCCTCGACGCCGCTGGACGCAAGCAATACCTCTACCACGAGCGCTGGCGCAGCCACCGCGACCGGCAGAAGTTCGACACAATGCGCGACTTCGGCCACGCCCTGCCACAGCTACGCCGCCGCGTAGCACGCGACCTGCAGCCCGCCGGCCAGCGCAGAGCCCGCAGGCTCACGGCTGCTGAGCTGACCGCTCCCGTCGTGCTCGCCTGCTCGGTGCGTCTGCTCGACCTCGGGTTCTTTCGCATCGGCTCAGAGGACTACGCCGAGCACAACGAGTCCTACGGGCTGACCACGATGCTCAGGGCGCACGTCACGATCACCGACGATGAGATCGTGTTCGACTTCCCAGCGAAGTCCGGGCAGCGGCGCGTCCAGGCGATCGCCGACGCGCAAGTGATGCAGGTCCTCGTCCCGCTCAAGCGCAGACGCAGCGGCACCCAGCTGCTCGCCTACCACGACAGTCACCAGCAGTGGGTCGAGGTGAACGCCGAGCAGGTCAACGACTACATCAAGCGAAGCGCCGGCGGCGAGTTCACCGCCAAGGACTTCCGCACCTGGAACGCAACCGTCCTCGCAGCCATCGCGCTCGCGGGCCACGAGCCACCGCGGAGCCGTGCACAGCGCGAGCGCAAGGTCTGCGCCGCGATCGAGGCTGTCGCCGGCTATCTCGGCAACACCCCAGCGGTGTGCCGCGCCTCCTACGTCGACCCGCGGGTCATCGACCGCTACCACGCCGGCGTGACGATCGAGCTCCCCGCTGACGGCCCAGACCTGTCCAAGCCGAGAACACGCACACGTATCGAGAGCGCCATCCTCGACCTACTCGGATGACATGAGACCCACGGCCGCAGAACGCCCGCGGCGCGGCGGTGTTGAAACGCAGCCCGCTGGGTAGGTCTAGCTCATGGCCGCTCCCGAGCAGCGAAACATCGACTGGGGCAGCGCAGAGATCGAAGACGCCACGCTCACCGTCGAGCTCACCGGCGCAAGCTCCAAAGCATGGAAGCAGCGCTTTGGAAGCGTCCTCGCTCTGCTCGACACCCCGCACAGTCACTGGGGCGAAGTTCACCTCGACAAGAAGGCAATCCAAGTCGCCGACGTACAGCAGGGCGCGGAAGCCGAGCTACGCCACTTCCTCGAGAGCATCGTGCTGCAAGTCAACTCCGAGCTACCCCAACCCGAGGAGCCAGAGCAAGACACCGACCAGCACCCGCACGCTGACGAGGCAGCTCAGGCCGACCGACAGATGACCACCGCGTTCAGGGCGTTCGCGGACGACTAAACAGACTGGAGGATCAACGATGGCCAAAGACCATGGGCCGAGCGTCAAGAACGACAAACAGTACGAAGGTCTCCGCAAAAAGGGGATGAGCAAGGAACGCGCAGCCAAGATCGCCAACAGCCCCGGCTCCTCCAAACGCGGCGGCAAGAACTCCGGCTCCGGCACCAAACGCCACGCGACGAGCCAAGGCGGCACCAAAGCGCAGAAGGCAGCCGCAGGACGCAAGGGCGGCAAAAAGAGCAGCTAGCCACGGCCCAATGCCAGAGAGCGCTACAGACACCCACAACGCAAACGGCTCCTCCGACGCTCTGGCCCAGTCCGCGTCGCTCGCCTCCCACTACGCCCCCGGACAGGAGCGTCCGCTGGGCTCCTACGCGATCCTCACCGGCGTCTACAGCAGCGCGCTCGCGGGCACACTCGTGATCCTGCGTGCCCGCGGCCGCGAGCTTCCGGAGCGGTTCACCGCAGCCGACGTGCTGCTGATCGGCATCGCCAGCCACAAGCTCAGCCGCCTGATCGCCAAGGACAAGGTGACGAGCTTCCTGCGCGCGCCGTTCACCAGGTTTCAAGAGTCAAGCGGACACGGCGAGGTCGAGGAGCAACCATGCGGCCACGGACTGCGCCTTGTAGCCGGCGAGCTGCTGGTGTGCCCCTACTGCCTCGCCCAGTGGGTCGCCACTGGCCTGACGCTCGGGCTGATCGGCGCCCCGCGTCTCACGCGGCTGCTCAGCACGATCTTCGTCGCTCACACGGTCTCCGACTTCCTGCAGGTCGCCTACCGCGCGGCCGAGGACGAGCTTTGAGCAGGCGCGAGCAGCGCCGCAGCGCCGGGGACACAGCGCTGGGGGAGGGAGCTACTGATGTGCAGAAGACGAGCAGCCGCTGAGAGCGCTGCCTAGCTCGCGCGGCTGATAGCGCGACGCAGCTCGTCCTTGCCCATCTTCGAGCGGCCGCGGATATCCAGGCGCCGCGCCTCAGATTCCAGTTCCCGTCGCGTCTTCGCTTGACCCGAGCGCACCTTGTTTGCCTCCCTGCCGAGCGCTGATCGCGTCTCGGCAGGGAGATGCTTCAGCGTCTGCTTACGCCTGGCCGCCGTCTGTGCCTTCTTGACGTTGCTGCGCGCAGCAGCCCGCTGCTTTTCACTGGCCATCGTCTCAGGCGGAGATCGCCTCGACCAGCTCGCCGACCTGCTCGCGCCCGAGCGCGGTGGCGAGATCGCCCTGGCTGACGACGCCGATAAGCTCGTGACCGTCGATCACCGGAAGCCGGCGGACCTTGTGCTCGGTCATCGTGTGCAGGGCGTCCTCGGCGGAGTCATCGGCGCCGATCGTCACCGGCTTGCCCTCCGCCAGCTCCGACGTCTTGGTCTGCGCGGGGTCCTTGCCCTGTGCGAGCACCTTCACCACGATGTCGCGGTCGGTCAGCATCCCCTTCAGGCGATTGTCCTCACCGCAGATCGGCAGCGACCCAACGTCCAGTCGCGCCATCTTCTCCGCGGCCGTGACGACCGTCTCGTTCTCGCCGATGCACTCGGCGTCGCTGGTCATTATCTCGCGCGCAGTCTTGCTCATCACAAACCTCGCTTTCCTAGATTGATTTCAGATACTCCGCAGGTCAGGATCGGGCGGGACGGGAGACGGTTCAGGAGTCGGCATCGGCGGTTGCAGGTCGGGCACAGGCGGGCCTGGGCCGCCTGGGGCGTGGGGTGCGGCGGGGCCTCACCGGCACCTACACAAAATTCAATCGACCGCTGCGACATACACACGCCCTTCGTTTCCAACCAGCCAAGCACAAGCCCGAACCAAAGAGAGCCGATGCCCATCAAGCCTCTTATGGGCCAATACCCAAAGCTGACTCGCACAAACGAACCGGCCACAGAGACCCATTGTTTGCTGGTAAACGCGCTGGGTAGATCACCCGCATCAACTTCTAGGAAGGAGGAAAAGCAAATGGTGGCACTCGTCGTACTGGTGTTGCTCCTTGCGATCCTCGGCGGTCTCGGGTTCGCTGCACACGTGCTCTGGTACGTGTTGGTCTTCGCCGTCCTGCTCTGGCTGATCGGGTTCTTCATCGGTGGAGCACCCGTCGGCGGAGGTCGCAGGCGCTGGTACGGACGCTGGTGAGCCCCCGACGGGGCCGGTGGACTCTCAGCTATCCGAGAGCGGACTCAGGCGTGTCGATCACATGAAGATGATCGTCCAAGCGCGTCAGACCCAGCAAGCGCTGGACCTGTGCTGAGCCTTCGGTGACGGCGAACCGCCGTCCGCTCTCGCGCACCGCCTTACGAGCTCTGAAGATCGCTTTCAAGCCAGTCGAGTCCAGGAAGCTGACGCCCCGGAGGTCGAGCACCACCGCGCCCGAACCGTCGAGATCCGCGCCGGCCACAGCCTCATCCAACTGAGGTGCACAGGCCATGTCCAGCTCGCCTCGCAGCTCAAGAATCAGGCGGTCTTGCCCACGCCGCACCGCGATGCGGAACTGCTGTTCAACCTCAGCGCTCATCGTTCGCTCGATTCTAGTCTCATGCGGCAGCTCCCGCGAGCCGCAGGCCAAGGAGGGCTATGTCGTCCTGCGGCTGTCCGTTGGCGCTCTCGACTGCCGCCGCCTCGATCGCACGGAGCATGTCCTGCAACGCCAGACCTCGCAGCTGCGCACCCAGACTCTCAGGTAGCGGTGCGGCCTCTCGGCAAGACCGCGCCGCCTCGGGAACCCCGTCGGTATAGAGCAGCAGGGTTTCCCCTTGACATAGCTCTATCGGAACCTCGCTGACCGCGATCGGATCGACCAGCCCCAGAACGGTTCCGGGCTCGCCGGAAGCGGACGCCTTCCCGCTGGGACCGACGATCAGTGGCCGCGGATGCCCTGCGAGAGCAATCGTGAGCCTCGCGCGCAAGTCCGGCGGGCCGACGGTCACCAGGCTGACCGTGCACATCTGGCCTTCCGGCTCTTGCGCTTGAAGCGTGCAATGAAGCAGCTCAAGCATCCCTGTCGGGTCCGCATCGAGTCTTGCCGCCGCTCGCAGCGTGTGACGCGCCAGCGCCGTCACGCTCGCGGCCTCCGCGCCCTTGCCACAGACATCGCCGATCACCAGCATCCAGCCGTCGCGATAGGGGAGCGCGTCGTAGAAGTCGCCGCCCACCTCGTTCAGCTCCCCCGCGGGGCGGTATCGCGCGGCAACCTCAAAGCCAGGCATCTCGGGCAACGAGTCCGGCAGCAGCGCTCGCTGTAGGACACGCGCTATGCGGCTGCGCTCCGTGTACAGGCGGGCGCTTTCGACAGCCGTGCCCGCGCGACGCCCGAGGCGCACAGCAACGCCGAGATCAGCGTCGATCAGCCGCCGGCCATCACGCGAAGAAACGAGCGTCATCGCGCCGAGCGTGCGCGCGGGCGCGGCCAGCGGCACAATGATCACGTCGCGCGCGCCCATCTGGCACAGCAGGCGCAGATGCTCGGCGTCGCGGGCATACGTCGACAGCGCCTCGGCGGTGATGTCGTTGAAGATCTGCGCTTCGCCGGTGCGTATCACCTCGGGGACACCGACGGGCTCATCGAGCGTCGGCCGGTAGGCTCGATCGAGCTGTTCGGCGAGCGCGAGCTTCTCAGGGTCGTTGTGATGAACGGCCACCCGCTCGAGCTGACCTCGCTCACCGAGAACATCAACAGCGCACCAGTCGGCGAGTTCGTCGGCCGCCAGGCGCGCGATCCGCCGTAGCGTCTCGCCATAGTCCAGCGAGGAAGCCAGCACACGACTCGCACGCGCCATGAACGCCTCGGCGAGCTGCGCGCGCTTGACCTGCGTCACGTCCTCGAACACATTCGCCGCATACATCACCTCGCCAGTCTCGGGATCGAGAATCGGGGAGGCGCGGACCATCACCCAACGCTCCTCGCCGGTTGCGCGCACGATGTTTCGCACAAGCAACGCGGGCGCCGGCTCCCCCCGGAAAAGACGCCTCGCAGGCATCGCATCCAGGTCAAGCTCCTCGCCTGACTCGCTGCGCACGATGAACCGCGACATGATCTCGCCGGGCTTGGCCTGTGCAAGCTCCTCAGCGGAGCGCAGACCCAGCAGGTCGAGCGCCGCCCGGTTTGCGAATACGGTTCGCCCAGCCTTGTCGACAACCGTGATCGCCTCAGCAAGATTGCTGAGCACTGCTTCCAGGCGCTGCTCGACGCTTCGAACATCGCGGAACAACTGTGCGTTGTCGATTGCAAGCGCAGCTCGGCGAGCAAGCTCACCCACGAGCTCAAAATCTTCGTGGTCATACGGTTGGCTCTCGCCGAGCCTAAGCGTGGACAGCGCGCCGAGAGTGCGCCCGCGGGCCGTCAACGGCGCGACGATGGCCGACCGATAACCGTTGGCGATCATAAACCGGGCGTGCTCAGACCCCTGCGCAAACGAGCGCAGCGACTCGCGGCTCATCTCCGGCAGCAGCTGGGCTTCGCCGCTTCGGATCACATGCGCCACCGGATGCGCACCGGCAGGATCGAGCGGGCACCGCGACCGCAGCCCTTCAAGGCTCCTCGCAAGCTCCGGGTCTGCCGAGGCCGCCGCGAGTTCGCTGATCGCCCCCTCACCGTCACGAAGGTCGATGACACACAGGTCAGCGAGCGTTGGAATCGTCAGCTGGGCCACATGGCTCATCGTGGTCGCCAGATCAAGCGAGCTGGACAGCACCGCTCCCGTCTCAACCAGTAGCGCGATCGACCAGCCGCGCTCCTCGATCCCGGCATCGGCCGTCGTCATGCCAGCTCCAGCGGGCTAAGGGCTTCGGGCACAGCGAGCATCATCGGTGACCCCCTCAGAGATACAGCACGAGTCGTTGCAACAAGTCGTAAAGAGGCTCTGTCGACATACGAAGTTTAGGCTCTATTGCCCGCGCCGCAACCGTGAGCCGAGACACATCCTCCTCAGACACGGGGCCGATCGCAACCTCAAGCGAGTCACGACCAGCGACCAGACGAGCCTGAACGCTCCCCGAGATCCAGCTCGCCTCCTCTGCGCCAAGCACCGCAGTGGCGACCCGCTGAACGTCGGCGTGTTTCTCAACCGAGAACTGGGCGCGAGAGGCCATCACGCGCAGCAGACGAGGCAAGACACGACGCGCAACCGACACCGGCGCCATCGCCACGTCGATCGCGTCAGCAAGCCCATCAAACTCGCCCGCGAAAGACCCAAAGAATCCATCGCCCAAGCCTGAGCCCTCCCACGCCAGCGGCCCGGTCGAGAACGTCATCTCCACCTGCGTACCGCCACCGGCCGGCTCGCTCCATCGCACGGTCCTCGCCAGAGCTTTGATCGAAGGCACCCCGATCCCCGCAAGCTCACCATCGACATCGCTCGGGAACTCAACCGGCGAACCATCATCAAGCGCCAACCCAACCCCACGATCACGCACCGTCACGACCATCGTTCCGTCCCACGCCAGCAACTCGACATCGAGCGGCCCATCACCGCCGCCGTAGGCGTGCACAGCAGCGTTGTTGCAAGCCTCCGTCACGGCCGTGCCGATGTCGTTCAAGTTGCCCTCAGCAAGGCCAGTCGCATCGGCAAACCCACTGAGCGCCTGCCGCACCACCATCACATTCTCAGCTCTGCTGGAGAGCCCCAATCGAATGCGTGCTGCCTGATCCAGTGTGCTCATTGCGATCAATCCGCTGCCAGCCTCGATCAGATCGACCCTGAGCGTAGAGCACACGCGCCGGAGAGGAGTCTCACCCCACCTCGACAAGCGTGTCCCGCAGCTGATCCAGCGACCGTCGCAGCAGCCGCGAAACCTGCATCTGAGAGACCCCGATCCGATCAGCGATCTGCGACTGAGTGAGTTCCTCCACATAACTCATCCGCAGGATCTGTCGATCACCCGGTTCCAGCTCAGCAAGGCCCGTGCACAGCGTCGCGTCGTACTCGATCAACTCAAAGCGCTCGTCCTCCGCGCCCAAAGAGTCCGCATAGCTGCCACCAGCCCCATCATCGCTAGGGCGTGGGGCCTCCAGCGAGCACGTCTCATACGCTTCCATCGCGGCCATTGCATCGAGCACCAGCTCGAGGTCCATCTCGAGGTACTCCGCAAGCTGACTCGCCGTGGGGCTACGCCCGTGCAGCGCACGCAAGCCCACGGCCGCATCGCGCACCACCAGAGCCCGCTCCTTGGCGGCCCGCGGCACGTGCAGCGTCCAGCCCGAATCCCGGAAGTAACGACGCAGCTCCCCCAAGATCGTCGGCACCGCGAACGTCGCGAACTGGCGTCCACGATCTACATCGAAGCGATCCACAGCGTGCAGCAGCCCGACCGACGCTACCTGCAGGAGATCGTCAAACGACTCGGAGCTACGCACGTAGCGACGCGCCAGACGCCGAGCGAGCGGCATGTAGCGCTCAACCAGCTGCTCACGTGCGAATTCGTCTCCATCTCGCTGCCACGCCAAGAACAACCTGCGTTCGCCTGTGGCGCCGGGCGCGCTGCGCGGCGCACACCGCCCCAAATCACGACGACTTCGGACAATGAGAGAGCTTGCCGACGCCCGGTCCATATCTCACTCCTGTTCCGGTTCGCTTCGCCTCACCGAGTCTCACCGCCCCGGTAGGGCCTTGAGACTTGTTTTACCCAGACCGTTCAACGCTAATCGCCAGTGCCGCATTGGCCGAGCGCCAGTCGCCTCGCCTGCCAAAGCTGATCGCACCCGAAGCAGGCGAGATCCAGGCGTTCAACCACCTCGACAAGAGCGCCACGTACGCCATCGATGAGGCCCTCGCCGACGCCGACCCCGGCAGCTACGACGCACTCGTGCTCCCCGGCGGGGCGCAAATCCAGACCAGCTCCGCACCAACGGGCGCGCAGTCCAGTTCATCCAAGCGATCTTCTCCGCCGGCAAGCCCGTCGGCATCATCTGCCACGGCCCCTGGACGCTCGTAGAGGCAGACCTCGTGCCCCGACCGCAAGCTCACCTCCTGCCCCGCGCCGCTCGCTCGTGCTCGACTATGGCTACATGCTCTCCTACGGCGGCTTCTTTACGCTCGCGGGTTCGCCGTCCGTGACACCGCACGGGCACGCGGCTGGCGGCGCCTCGCGGCGATCGGCGTGGTCGTCCCATTCTTTGCCCTTGCCGCTGCCACGTTCGACGCAAGCGAAAACATCGCGCTGCTTTTGACGCTCGCCGGCAAAGGAGGCAGCCTCGCTCCTCCGTTCGCGGCGGTCTGCTCGGCCATCAAGTTCACGCTCATCGCCATCGCCATCCTCTACGCGCTCAGCGGCCTCACGGTCCGGCCAGGGCACGTCTCCTGGCGCCGAGCTGATCCGCTAGGCGCGCCAGCCCCTGCCGACGAGCCGACATAACCCTCAACCAACACGGCCCTTCTCGCGCCAAACTCGCGCCAGTCCGACCGCGGAACGTGCGGTTTCTAGCGGTTTCAGGCGGCAAACGAGCCACCACCGACCAGCGTTCAGCAACCGCCGAATCCCGCTCAACCATGCGGAAAACGGCTTACGCAAGCCAAAAAAAGGGCACCGCGCGAAAGGCGTCGAAAATCTCGGCGTCCGGATTTCAAGACCGCCGCATTCAACCGCTCTGCCACCCCTCCAGGGGGAACGATTTGCCGAGGCTCCCAGCATGCCACACACAACGTGCGCAATCCCCGGGACAGCCTCTACACTGGCCGGACCTCCAGGAGAGGTGGCCGAGTGGCTGAAGGCACTCGCCTGCTAAGCGAGTATGGGGGTCAAACTCCATCGCGGGTTCGAATCCCGCCCTCTCCGTTTACGCTGAGGCCCTGCAAACACGGGGCTCTTGGGCGAGGGCGGTGGAAACGACCAACCCCCCGAAGTCCGACCCCGAGAGCCGTATGGAAGCGTTTTGGAAGCGAGACGACGCCGCCGAACCTAGTGCGACGGTGAGGAGCACAAGATTCGGAAAAGTCGGTCGGCTTGTCCGCAAGCCGGCGAGTCTGACGGTGCGCCACACCGCTCTGGGACAGTCGCTGACGCGCGCGTGATCGCGGCCAGGAAGTCGGTGAAGTCGATCGTCTCGCCGGAGCTCGTGTCCAGGGGCCGCTGCTCCCAGCCCACGTTCGACCCGCATCCCAGGCTATCCTTCAGGTCTCGATGCGTATGACACTGGTGATCGTCGGCAGTAGCCTTGCGGACTTCGAGGCCAGGATGGAGTTCGAGGACGAGTCAGAGGTGCAGCTCATCAAGCTCACGAGCGATCCGCAGGATCGCCTCCCGCAACCCACGTGTCTGGGCAGTCAGAAGCGCGATTACCTGGACAAGGTCGTCACCGTCGTCAAGGTCTGAGCGCTGAAGCTCGCGGTTCTCTGTAAAGGCGCGCTGAACCCAGGGCAGAGAGCCAAGCTCAAACCGCAGTATTCGTTCGACATCCGCCTCCACCGGCCCCATGTCGCGCTCCGACCCCTCCATGCGCGCGGAGTCTATGACGAAAGCTCAGGCGGGTGCGGCTGAGCCGGTCCGCACGCACCCTCGCCCGATGCAACGCTCAGCCTGAAGAAGAACGGGGCGGGATCGCCCTCTCAGAGCAACCTGACGCGCCTACACCCACCCGCGTCGAGCGACTACTCCACGACCGTCGCGTCCACCGACTCCTCCTCACCCTCCAACAGGATCGCCACGATGCGTTCCCGCTTCTCAAGCGGCACGTCCACCGGCTGGCGGCCACCATACAGGTCAGTCACGCCCACCTCGCCCGACACTTGGTGATCCACGACTGCGTGCTGTCCAAACTCCTCCGGTGCGAGACGTTCCAGCTTCCACGCAGCAGCACGCCAATCACCATCCACCTCCCCCGCAGCAGCCTGATCAATCTCCTCCGCGAGACGAAGCTGCGCGCCCACACGCGCGCGCGATACCCCCCCACAAAACTCAGCGTAATCTGTCTGCTTGTTTGCCTGGAGATCCTCGGCGCCTTGCTCGATCCAGCGGCGGATGGTGATTTCCTGCACGCCGGCAAAAGCGGCAGCCTTCTCGATCCCGAGGCCCGCGTCGAGCGCTCGGTAGATCTGATCGCGGGTTTCCTCCGTGAACTTTGTTGGGCGGCCTTCGGTGGTTTGGTCTACGTGTTTGGGGCAGACGTTGCGGCCTCGCATCGGCTTGTTACGGCACGGCTTGCCTTGGCGGGTGCGGCCCTTGCAGGTCCTGACGAGCTTCTTGGTGGTGGTCACGGATGCCTCGCGCGCCGGGGCGGTGAGTTGCAAGCTGTGGGCGGTCACGAGGGACATGATCGCGCGCGATCAGGACGCGACGGGCACCGACGCCTACAGCCCGGCGAGTAGATCGCCGGCCGGAATGTCGAGCGCTTTCGCAAGCCGGACGACGGTCAGCAGGCCAGGGTTACGCCGACCGCGCTCGATGCGATTGACCTCAGTCGGGTGGAAGTCCGCACGGAGTCCGAGGGCTTCTTGGGTGAGGCCAGCACGTTCCCGGGCTGATCGGAGGTTCGCGCCCAAGGTCGCGCGCGGGTCGCCTGCGGTAGGTGCGGACATAGCCGAGCACCATCAACAGACCTGACCGATAGCTCAATAGGGAATCTGTCACGATGTAGGGGTGATCCAGAGAGTTCGGCCAGCGATCTTGGGCACCCAGAGCCGCAACGGCTTGGGCGCTATCGCTCTCCTCGCCATCCTCGCACTCGCCACTGCGGGCTGCGGGAGCACTCAGACAGCCAGCCAGACGACCCCCGCAGCAACGCTACCCACCGCGGCCCAGCATCTAGAACTGGCACGCCAGGAAGCACGAAAAGCCGCCGAAGCGAAGCGCTCAGAAGCAGCGCTCGCAGCCAAACGCAAGGCTCATCCGACGCACGCCGAAGAAGCAGCGGCGCTGGTCAAGTCAGTGTGTCCCAAATGCAAGCCCGCGACGGGGGGCGAAGCGGCCGCTAATGAAGCGACAGCACGCAAGGAAACCCAAGAAGCGGAA
>Ga0116216_10000823_pt1 | contig 23054 bp, 25 predicted proteins | sample Sb_taG_11_FD_89696 | JGI IMG/M metagenome (GOLD analysis project Ga0116216, IMG submission 89696) | Peat soil microbial communities from Weissenstadt, Germany - Sb_50d_3_AS metaG | ecosystem: Environmental > Terrestrial > Soil > Wetlands > Peat | place: Germany: Weissenstadt | collected 2010-09-21
CGCGCCGGGTCGTGGTTGGTCCTACAGCAGCCCCGCTCGAGCGTCTGCTTGCGCCCTAACCGCCAGGCCGTCGCCGCGAAGCGGGAAACCCTCGCCGCTTAGGCGCGATCGAGGCTCTCGGCGATCATCACGGCGGCCCGCTCCTGCGCGGCATAGGTGGCCTCGAGCGCAGGCACCACGTCGTGCCCATCGGCGGACACCGGAGGCGGGTCTGCCACGAGCAGCGCCCGGACGCCGTGGCCGAGCGGCTCGCCGCCGACCGTGTCCGCGAGTGCCGCCAGCGCCTCAGCGCGCACACGCGCGCCCTCGACAAACGAGCCGATCACCGTCTCCCGCGCCAGCGGCGCGCCGCCGAAGACGCGGGCGTGCATCACGGCCGGATTGATCGCATGAGGCCGAATCAGCGCGCGGCGCTCGCTGCGCGAGAGGCCGGCCGCGGCCGCGAGGTGGTCGATCGCGCGGGTGAGACCCTGCGCGTCGACGGGCACGGAGGCCTCGAGCTCCGGCGGCAGGCGCGCAACGAGGTCGGCATGCTGGGCAGCGGCCTCGGTCAGCACCGTCTCGACATAGCCTCGATGGGTGAGCTCCATTCACCTCACGGTAGTGCGCAGGCCAGTCCGACCGCACCCGGCCTCCGTGCTACTGGTTCTGCGCCAGCAGACTCGGCCACGCCGCGCGCAGCAGCGCCAGCATCAGCACCTCGACGTGCTGGTCGTCGCGCGCGTTGATTTCGCGCAGCGCATCCTGCCCGGCGAGGGCGAGGCCTAAAGGCAACGGGTCCGGTGCGCCTGAGTGCATCGAACGACAGAACAATGCCCGTTACATAAGGTTGCGCTGCCCACCTCACGCAATTGCGTGATTGCCCGTAGGTTTCCGATTAAGGGTTCATTTCTGAACCGTTGAGGCGGTTGACGCGCTCTTCTCGGTACAGGCGATCCGCGAACACGCCGGCGGGGTGTTCGCGAAGGCGCCGGATCACACGGATAGCCGATTCAGGCATCACGTCAGGAGGTGGCAGCGGCGAGCCGTAGAGGGTCGGCAGCAGCACCGGCGCGGCCAGTGCCGCGAATGTCAGGTCGGCGGCGGTGAACCGGTCGCCGAGAACGAAGCGGCGTCCGTCGGACAGCCGCGCGGCGATGTCATCGAATTCGCGCTCGACCCGCTGCAGCGCGGCCTCCGCGGCGGGCACGTCGACGCCGAGGTAGCGGCGAATCACCACGGCAAACAGCGGCCCGGCAAGCCCGAACATGCGCCGCTCCCAATCTGGGATTCCGGCGAACGCCCACGGCGTGAGATCTTCGACCGAGGACAGCGTCTCCTGGTACATCCACAGGCGCCCGTCCGGCCCGAACTGCTCGTCCAGCCGCGACTCAAGCGCCGCCGCCTGTTCCCCGAGCTCCCCGTCGGGATAGAGCCGGCGCTCGCTCGGGAGGTGCGCGTCGGCCCAGCGCAGGATGTCGGTCGAATCCGCCAGCACCGTCCCTGATTCAGTCACGAATACCGGTACCGTCCGCCCCCCACCGGCCAGACGCGCGGCGAACACGTGGATCACCTGTAGGTGACGGTGTTCGACGTACGGGAGCCCAGCTCGGTCCAGAGCCCAACGCGCCTTCTCGCAGAAGTGGCTGATCGGGATCGTCACCAGGCGGCCGCTCACGGCGCGAGTCTTTCACACCGCAAGACCCGTGTGCGGGTCATGCCTGGGTCGGCCCGCGGGTGCGCCCGGTGACGACGCAGCTGGCACTGGGCGGGCCGCCCGCGGGGAAGGCTTGGGCGAGCGCATTGGCGATCAGATGAGCACGAGCGGCGTAGCCCGGAGAGGTGTAGTGAATGCCGTCCGGGATGAACCAGCTGTCGCGGACGACCGAAGCCCAATCGAAGATCCGCATGTTCGGGTAGGCGGAGCACGCTTGCATGAGTGCGGTGTTCCAACGTTTCATGTTGGACTCGGCATAGGGTCCCGACGAGACCAGCGACTTGACGGTGAGCCACAGCACCGGCTCATTCCTGATCACCGACATCATCTGTTTGATCCGTGCACGGAGCGATACCGAGGAGCCCACGTACACGTCAGCAGTGTCGTTTGTCCCCAGCGCGATCACCCAGCATCCACGGTAGCCGTCGCCCGCCAACTGCCGGGCGACGTCGTAGGCGTTGGTACCGCCGGGCAGCGTCTCCACGATCGACGTCGCGCCCGTAATCTCGAGGTGCTCGCGCCGGACTCCAACCCGCGCGTACTGCGCGCCGAGCCGGAGTCGCGGGTTCGGGAGGTAGTCGCTGGAGATCATGCCCTCCGAGGTCGAGTCGCCCAGGTGGGCCACCGCCCGGCATGACGTCTGGTTCACGGCCGCCCTCGGCGCGGTCGGGGGCGGCGTTGCCCCCCAGGAGCCGCTCGGGGCTTGCTGCCCCGACGGTGTCGGCGACGACACGACCTGGCTCGAGTCGACGGCGATGCCCGCCACCGTCGAGGTACTGGACCGCGGCGCGTGGATCACGATCAGGCTGACGACGGCGAGCGTCAGGCCCATCACCGCTGTCGTCAGCCCGATTCGCGTTCGGCCCGGCAGAGCCTGCGGGCGCCATCCCTCGACCCGCACCGTCGCCCACACCCGCTTGAGTGCGCCGTGGCGGATCGGTTCTTCGATGAACCGCCACGAGATCGCCGCGAGCGCGACGCTCGCCGCCACCTGCAACGCCGCGCCCGGTAGCTCGACACCACGGTTCGGGTTCGGAGTTGTGAGCACGATCACCGGTGCATGCCACAGGTATATGCCGTACGAGCGCACGCCGATCCAGCGCAGCGGGCGCCAGCCGAGCGCCACACCCACCCGCGATGCGGGATGAGTCGCGGCGGCAAGAACCAGCACGGTCGCCACCGACAGCAACACCATTCCGCCCTGGTAGACAAACGGTGAGTACTGGTTCGTTCTCCAGATCAAGACGAAGATCGTCACCAGCCCGATCGCCCCCGCCACGTCCAGGATCGCCCGGGCGTGTCCCTTGACCCTGCGGGTCAGCAGCCGGCTCGGCCAGACCATCGCCAGGGCGGCTCCGCACAGCAGGCCGAACGCGCGCGTGTCGGTGCCGTCGTAGACACGCGACGGGTCGAACGTCGGGTGGTAGAGGATGGCCATTTCGACCGCCGAGGCGAGCGCGAGCACGAGCGTCACCCCGGCGAGCCGCGGTCGCACAGCGACCGGACGTCGTCGCTCGTGCACAAACCGCACGCCGAGCAGCAACAGCCACGGCCACAGAAGGTAGAACTGCTCCTCGACCGCTAGCGACCACAGGTGATTGAGCGGTGATGGCGGGCCGAACCGAGCGAAGTACGGAACGTGCTGGAAGATCTGCCACCAATTGCTGACGTACAGCGCGGCGGCGCCCACCTCGCCACCGGGCCATCACCGGTCCCCGGATATCAGAGATTCACTGCAGAAGCCGTTCACAATCCCGAGCGGAACCAAGCGTCACAAAGTACTTCCGGGTCCTCCTCGGCTATGCACGCGCCGCTGCATCGTCGGTGGCGCGCGGGCGAACGGCATCACCCTTCCGGGGTGATCACCGCCGACGGATCTTCTTGCCGGTCACCAAACGCGAGATCGGCACATCGCCGACGCGGGTCATCACCGCGAGCGGACCGAGCGCGGCTGCCACCGCCGACGAGCGCCAGCGACCGTTCCGTCCGGCCAGCTGCGGCGCCAGCGTCGCCGCGAACCCCACGAGGCCGGCCAGCGGACGGATGAACACGTTGATGTCGCGTACGAGTCCGTGATCGTCGAGCAACAACGTATCCGTGCCCTGGATCCGCTCGCGGCCGACACGGGCCTCGAACACCAACACGCGGACGTTGCCCTCTCCGAAGTCGTGTATGTAGTGGAGCTCATCGAAGACGCCGCGCACGGTCTCGAGCAGCGAAGCCACCTGATCGCGCCCCTCGAAGCTGAACGAAGCGGTGATCGGCGAATGCAGCTGGACGTCCGGAGCCAATGCGCGAGCCACTCCGTCGAAGTCGCGTGACTCCATCGCGACGCGCAGCGGATGCGCGCCGCTCTGCGTGTCGGTGGTAGTCATCGTCAGGCTCGCGCGAACTGGCCGTGGAAGCCGAACGGGATCTGGTGCGGGACCTCGGCACGGGCAAGCTCCTGTAGCGAACTCGCGTCGAGCACGAGCAGGAACGAGTTGCCGGTGCGGCCGTCGAGCACGACCGAGAGCAGCACGCCGTCGTCCTCGCGTTCCCCGTCGGGGGCCGTGACGAACACCGCCTCGCCGGGGTAGCAGCCGTCCTCCGACCAGACCGTCGTCGTCCGCTCCACGACGTCCGCCTTCACGATCCGATCGAGCCAGCCGCCGTTGAACCCGACGCCCCATACGTACTGATAGGGACGCTCGTTGCAGCGCCCGTAGTTGATGCGCGGCAGCTCCATTGCGTCGTCGACGAGCCGCTCGTTCGTCACCGTGCCGGACGCCGGGGTGATCCGGAAGCGCTCCAGATGCGACGGCGCGACCGGCTTACCCTGGCGCAACCGCTCGAGGTAAAGGTCCTTGACCACCTGAGCGGTCGGCGCAGTGACGATGTCGACGACGACATCGCCGTTCTCCTCGTAGGAGTTGACGTGGTGAAAAGCGAACCGTGCCTCGGTCTCAAACGGGCCGAGCGCGTGACCGTTGGTCCGGTCGAACAGGTGAAAGCGCGTGCCGAGCTCGGGGCGCCAGCGATAGTTCTCGATGTACGGACGGCCGCTGAACGCCAGCCGCAGCGGATTGACGACGAGCGGGAACTCGGCGAGCACGAGCCACCGCGGCGTCAGGCCGAACGAGTGCATGTACGCAGGCTCGCGGACCGCCTGAGTGGCGATGATCTCGGGCTGGGTGCCGTCGGGCCCCAGCAGGAAGAACCGGTAGCTGTTGCGCGGCCCGAGCTTGGCGGCGTAGTTGAGCATCCCCTTGGTCGCCCGGTCCATGTGCGGATGGGCGGTCGTCAGCATTCCGGGCGCCTTGTACGCGACGCCCGCGGCCGCCAGCGTGTCATCGTCGAACTGGACGGGAATCGGCGTTTCGGTCATCGCGATGAACCGCTCGCCGAGTTTCACGAGATTGACGTTCGCGTTGTCGCTGATCTTCGGCGAGAACATCGCGCTCACACGCTGAAACAGCGAACGGCACGGGTCGGTCGCGAACTCCGAGTACTGGATCTTGCCCGTGTCGTTGGCAGCGCGCCACGCCTTGGTCTCCAGGAAGCGGTTCGCGTACGAGACGGCGCCGTCGGCAAACGAGAACCGGTGGAGCATCGCCAGGCCGTCGAACCAGTGGTTCATCGAGCGGCCGCCTACCTCCCACTTCGCCGGGCCGGTCCGGATCAGCGACCCCATGAGCCACGGCGGAAGCTTGCCGCGCACGGGGAGCCCGTCGATCCGGGTTTCGTCCTCGAGCGATTCAAAGCCGCGCTGCGGGGAGGCGATTGACTGGCGCGTCACGGTGCTCATAGTTCCTCCTGAATCGTTCAATCCGAACCATTCGGATCGTAGTGTAAGGTGCGCGCCGTGTCAAACGCCCGGCTCACAGATACCTCGTACGCGGTCATGGGGCTGCTCGATAGCTGCGGGCCGGCCACGCCGTACCAGCTCAAGCAGATCGCCCAGGAGAGCATCTTCCACTTCTGGTCGATCCCGCACACGCAGCTCTACACCGAGTGCGCGCGACTCGCGGAGGGCGGCCTGCTCGAGGAGCACCGGGAGGAGACCGGCCGCCGCCGGCGCGTCTACCGACTTTCGGCAAGTGGCCGCAGGGCACTCGGCCAGTGGCGAGCCGACCCGGACACCGAGCTGTACGAACTCCGCGACCCCGGCTTGCTCAAGCTCTTCTGTGGCGCCGATCCCGCGGCCGTCGCCGAGGCCCAGCTGGCCAAGCACGAGCGGCGCCTGAGCCGCTACAAGGAGCTGCTGGCCACGAGCGAGCTCCCCGAGGGCCAACGGCTGTCACTCGAGAGCGGGATCGGGCACGAGAACGAATACATTCGCTTCTGGACCCGACTGAGAAGCAACGGCTGACGCTTCCCCGTGACTGTCGCTCCGCGCAACGGAGAGGTCTCGTACTGGTGGGCCGATATCGGCGCGCCGCGGCAACGCGCCCCGCTACCAGGATCGACCACCGCCGACGTATGCATCATCGGCGCCGGCTTCAGCGGGCTGTGGACCGCCTACCACCTCAAGCGTGCGCGGCCAACGCTCGAGGTGGTTCTCCTCGAGCGAGAGTTCGCCGGCTTCGGCGCCTCGGGCCGCAACGGCGGCTGGCTGACCGATCGGTTCGCGGCCCCCAGCTCGCAGATCGAGGCAGTCCACGGCCACGACGCCGCGCTGGCGCTGCGGCAGGGGATGGCGGCAACCGTCGACGAGGTGGTCGCGATCTGCGCGGAGCAGGAGATCGAAGCTGACATCAGGCGAACCGGGGTGCTCCAGGTCGCCCGGGGCGAGGCTCAGGCGAAGCGGCTGCACGCCGCGTGGGTCGAGGAGCAGCGCTGGTTGCCGGCGTCCAAGGGCACGGTCGAGCTCGGCTGCGAAGAGACCCGCGCCCGCGTCAACGTCGCCGGCGCGACGCTCGGGCTGTGGAGCCCGAACGGAGTCCGGATCCATCCGGCGAAGCTCGCCCGCGGCCTCGCTGCCGTCGTCGAACGCCAGGGCGTCAAGGTCTACGAGGGCACCACCGTCGAGGAAGCCGGCCCCGGATACGCGCGCACGGACCGGGGCACGGTCTCCAGTCCGGTCGTGCTCAACTGCCTCGAGGGGTTCATGCGCACGCTGCACGGCCAGCGCCGAACCCGCCTCCCGCTCAACTCGGCAATGATCGTCACCGCGCCGCTTCCCGAATCGGTGTGGGAGCAGATCGGCTGGAGTGGCGCGGAGCTGCTGGGGGACTTCGCCCACGCGTACATCTACGCGCAGCGGACGGCGGACGGCCGGGTCGCCCTCGGCGGTCGCGGCGTCCCGTATCGGTATGGCTCTCGGATCGACCGCCGGGGGCGCACGCAGGCGCGGACGATCGGCTCGCTGATCGCCGCCCTCCACGACCACTTTCCCCCCACCGCCACCGTTCCGATCGAGCACGCGTGGTGCGGCGTGCTCGGCGTCGCCCGCGACTGGTTCCCATCCGTAGCGTTTGACCGGGGCACGGGCCTCGGCTCGGCCGGCGGCTACGTCGGAAACGGCGTAGGCACCGCCCACCTCGCGGGGCGCACGCTATGCGAGCTCGTGCTCGAGGCCGACACCGAGCTGACCCGCCTGCCGTGGGTCAACCACCGCGAACGCAAGTGGGAGCCGGAGCCGCTGCGGTGGACGGGCGTGCAGCTGGTGTACGCGCTGTACCGGCTCGCCGACCGGCACGAGCGAAGCGGCCTCGACCAGACCAGCGTGCTGGCGCGGGCGGCGGATCTGATCGCGGGCCGCTAGTCGGTGGCGACCCTGGCCATGGGCAAAACTCGGGTCGCGTGACCCCGCCGAAACAGGCGACTCACGCCACGATCTCGAGCACCCGATCGACGTCGTCCTCGCCGTTGTACACGTGCCACGACGTCCGCAGCCGCCCGCCCCGCACGGCGGCGACGATCCCCGCCCGCCCTAGGCGCTCGGCCGCGCCGGGCAGATCCGCACAGACGATCGCGCTGTCGCTCGACTCAAGGCCCAACCCCGCCCGGAACCGATTCGCCAGCGCCACGTCGTGACGATGGATGGCGTCGACTCCGATCTCCTCGATCAGCTCGAGCGCCGGCGCCGTGCCCACCCACGAGAACCACGCCGGCGACACGTCGAGCCGGCGCGCGCTCGCGGCCAGGCGCAGTGGCGGACCGAAGTAGCTGGCGTGGACATCCTCGCCGGCGTACCACCCGGCGCTGTGGGGAACGGCCGTCTCGAGGAGCCGCTCGGACACGGTCAGGAACGCGCTCCCGCGCGGCGCCATCAGCCACTTATAGGCGCCACACACGAGGGCATCAAAGCGCCCCGCTTCCAGCGGCAACCACCCGAGCGCCTGGGTGGCGTCGCAGATCGTGATCGCGCCGGCGCGGTCCGCCGCCGCCAAGACCGCGTCGATGTCGGCGACCTCGCCGGTGCTCATCTGCACCGCGCTGAACGCCACCGCCCCGGCGTCCTCATCGACCGCGCCCGCGAGCCCCGCGACAGGGACCGTGCGGACATCCAGACGCTGCTGGACCATCAGGGGGAACAGCGTCGAGGTGAACTCGATCTCGGGAACGACCACCCGCGTCCCCGCCGGCAACGCGGTGACCACCGACCCGACGAGCTCGGACACAGTCGAGCCGACGGCGACCCGGTCCACCTCGACGCCGACGAGCCGAGCGAACGCGGCCCGGGCGTCCTCGGTGCTCTGCCCCCAATGCTCCCAGCTCGTACGGCCGCAGTGCCATTCGGCGAGCGCCGCCTGCAATGCGTCCCATGCCGGCTGGGGCGGCAGGCCGTAGCTGGCCGTGTTGCAATAAACGCCGGACGGGGCCCACAACGACCGTGCTTCGGCGATGTCCACGACAGCCATTGCACCACAGTCGCGATCCCTTCCCGGTCACAGAGGGCGTGATGATCGGCGAAGCCGGAGCGGGAAAGTCGCGTCGGCTGGGCCTCGCAGATCGACGGGGCCAGCATCAGGAGCCGACCGACCCGACAACCCGGGGGGTATTGTCTTGGCCACGAGTACGTAACCAATTGCGATGCAGGGCGTAGAGTTGCCATGACCCGCGCGGAACGCACTGCCAACCTGATCGGAGTCGTCGTCCCGTTCCTGGGTGTGCTCGTCGCCATCGGGCTTCTCTGGAACCGGGCCGTCGACGGCGTCGACCTCGCGATCCTCGCGACGATGTACATGATCTCCGGGATCGGCGTCACCGTCGGCTTTCACCGGCTCCTGACCCACCGTTCTTTTCAAACGCACGCTTGGGTCGAGCGGACGTTTGCGGTGATGGGTTCGCTGTCCGTGCAGGGCTCGGTCCTCGACTGGGTCGCCGATCATCGCAAGCACCACGCCCACGCGGACAAGGAGGGTGATCCGCACAGCCCGCACGTCGGTCACGGCAGCGGCCTTCGAGGGCTCTGGCACGCACACACTGGCTGGCTGCTCGAGACCCAGGGCCAAGCCGACTGGAAGCGCTACGCGGCCGAGCTCTACGAGGACAGGCACATGCGACGGATCGGCCGCAACTTTCCGTGGCTCGTCCTTCTATCGCTCGCGCTTCCGACCGCGCTCGGCTTCGTCCTCGACGGCTTCACGCTCCGCGGCGCCGTGCTGGGGCTCGTCTGGGGCGGACTTGTGCGCATCTTCCTCGTCCACCACGTGACGTGGTCGGTGAACTCGATCTGCCATTTCTTCGGGCGCCGGCGGTTCGACATCGAAGATCAGTCGACGAACGTCGCCTGGCTGTCGCTGGTCTCGCTGGGCGAGTCCTGGCACCACAACCACCATGCCTTCCCCCGCTCCGCCTACCACGGCCTGCGGCGATGGGAGATCGACCCCTCGGGGTGGTTGATCTCGCTGCTGCAGCGGGTCGGGCTGGCCTGGAACGTGGTGCGGATCACTCCCGAGCGCCAGCGCCAGAAGGCCCCGCTCGACCTCCAGGCCTTCTAGCTCGGGTTCGACCTGCAGGCCTCCTGGCTCGGGCCCCATCGCGCGGGCACACGGCGAGCTGCGCCTGCACGACGGCGGGCAGCGACGCCACCGGACACGAGTACCGGGCGCTGTCCAGTACCGGCCGCCACGTGTCCCCGACCCGGTGGAAGATCGCGGTGATGTATACGCCGTAGCGCCAACACGGGCTCGCGCGATCGAGCGCCACGCGTGCGTACGCCGGGTCCGTGGCGGAGAACGTGACCGTCAGGCAGTTGGCCGGGTAGCGATACGCCGCCGCCACGGCCGCCCGTTGCCCGCCTGATGATTGGGCTATGTGGCGCCCCCTGTGGCCACCGGACGCGACGGTCACGAGGACCCCGGCCAGGAGCGCCGCGAATACACCGGCGAGGATGTGCGCGCTCACCGGTGGCTTGATCGAGGCGAGTCGCTCGCGCAGTGGACGGGGTCGGTCTCGAACGACGACGGTCACCTCCACCTTCGATCGCCCATCGGCGCTTTCTGGGATCCGACCGGGGCGATGAGCCGGCGCGGACAAGACGATCAAGACCCTAGCGCCAGTGCCGGTGCGCCCGGCGAACCTGCTCTCGCCAGCCGACGCCGACGAGGCTGCCGCAGGCCGAGGCGCCGGCCGCCTGCTCCGCGGCCGTCACCGGACGAAAGCCCGTGTCCTGCACGACGCTCGCGGTCACGCCGCCGCCGCCGTCGGCGAGTCGACACACGGGCACCGCCGTCGCCGCGATCGCGGTCAACGGCTGATAGCCCCACAGGTAGCCCTCACCCGTCTGGTCGCGCGTCCAGATCCGGCACTCGGCGGTCACGTCGAGCCGCTCGGACTCGAAGATGACCTGCGTCGCCTGACCCGGCTCATAGACCGTGCACGTCGTCGGACCGTTTGCCGAGCGCGGCAGCGTGACCGCATTGGGCGAGACCGGGGCGCTGGCCATGGCCCGTGGCGAGGGAATCTGCGCGGGGCCGGCGGACGTCTTGGCCCCGCCACCGCCACATCCGGAAAGGGCCCCGATCGCGGCGGCGAGCGCGCAAGCGCACCAGCCGATCCTCACCATGGCGAGAATTATGCGCCCGGGCGGCCAGCTCGGACAACGGTGAGCTCACCAGCAGGCGCGGTACGTCGAGCCGTTGAGCGCGAGGTTGTAAAGCGCGCCCATGATCCCCTTCGCGTTGTCGCGCGCGCAGAACCCGGGGTAGAGCGAGCGCTTGTACTCGGCGTCGAGCACCGGCTTGCCGGCGCGCAGGTACGGAGTCAGCAGATAACACTCGTGATACTGGCGGCACTGCTCGTCGAGCGCGCCGTCGAAATACGGCTCGAGCTTGCCCGCCTGCTCAGGATCACCCTTCTGGAAGACCGCCATTCCGAGCGAGTGGACGGTGCGCGCGACCCACTCGTCGTAGACCAGCTGCTCATGGGCGGTCAACCGGAACCCGGTCCGGTTCTCCCAGCCGTCGAGATTGTCGGGCTCGACGGCGTCGAAGCCCTTGGCCCCGCACATCCGGAAGCGCGCGGTCATGATCGGTTCCAGCACCGACAGGCGGCGGATGTCGAGCCAGCGCTCCCCCGGCCACCCGTTGCCCCGGCCGAGCACGGAGGCCGGGAACCTGTGCGCGTCCGGGCGCCAGTTCTCCCAGGTCCCGACGTCGATGTAACAGATCGCGTGCTGCCCGCGGGCGTGGAACTTCGCGACCGTCGCGGCGCTGTTGTCGAAGCCGTCGAAGTCGGTCGCCTCCACCGGCTTGACGGCGACCCTGCCCTGGAGTTGCCAGTACCAGGTCAGGTGCTGCGGTGGCGACCATCGCGCGCGTGGAGCCGCGCTGGCGATCGCCGACGCCAGCGCCAGCGCCAGCACGGCCCCGACGGATGCTGCCGCGATCCTCACCGTCGGCGACCGGGGCCGTAGGCGACGAGAAACACCTCAGCCGGTGGCGATCATCACGTCCGAGGCCTTCACGACCGCCGTGACCTCCGACCCCTCGGCGAGTCCGAGCTCCTCGACGGCCTCGACCGTGATCGACGCGACGAGCCGCTGGCCGCCGACGTCGAGCACGACGTTCGCGATCGCCTCGCCTCTGTGGATCGAGGTAACGGTGGCCGGGATCTGGTTGCGGGCGCTGAGCTTCACTTCTGGTCTCCTCTCGTCGGAGCTGTGCATCATGTCGAGTTCGGAGCCATTGTGACCGACGACCGACGAGCTGACGAGAGCCACCGATGGACGATCCGTTCGAGCTGCTGAGCGCTTCCGAGCGCGCGCTGTTGCGCGGCACTCCGGCGCCGGCCCACGCCGACGCCATGAAGGCGGTCCTGACCGACCAGCGCTTCGACGACCCGGAATGGATCTTCGAGCGCAAGCTCGACGGCATCCGGTGCATCGCAGTCCGGTCGGGCAAGCGGGTACGGCTTCTGTCGCGCAACGACCTGTCGTTGAACCAGCGCTACCCGGAGCTCGCGGCGGCGCTCGAAGCCGAGGATCGTGATCGGTTCGCGATCGACGGGGAGGTCGTCGCGTTCGAGGGGTCAAATACGAGCTTTGCCCGCCTCGCGCAACGCGGGCAGCGACCCGTGCAGGTCTTCTACTACGTGTTCGATCTGCTGTGGCTCGACGGCGAGGACGTCCGGACGCTGCCGCTCCGCGCCCGCAAGCAGCTGCTCCGCTCCGCCCTGAAGTTCCACGACGGCGTCCGCCTCACGCCCCACCGCAACGCCGACGGGAAGAAGTTCTTCGAGGAGGCCTGCCGGAAGGGGTGGGAGGGGCTGATCGCCAAACGGGCCGACAGCGTGTACACGGCGACCCGGTCGCGCGACTGGCTGAAGTTCAAGTGCGAGCACGGCCAGGAGCTCGTGATCGGTGGCTACACGGCGCCGCGCGGATCGCGAGCCGAGTTCGGCGCGTTGCTGCTCGGCTACTACGAAGTCGGCGAACTCCGCTACGCCGGCAAGGTCGGAACCGGCTTCGACGACGCACTGCTCCGCTCGCTCGGCGCGCGGTTGCGCGAGCTGCAGCGGCCGGACGCACCCTTTGCGGACGCCTCGTCGATTCGCGAGGCGCATGTCACGTGGGTGGCGCCGGAGCTGGTGGCGGAGGTCGGTTTCACCGAGTGGACTCGGGCGGGACGGCTACGCCATCCGCGGTTCCTGGGGCTGCGGGACGACAAGACCGCCCGCGAAGTGGTGCGCGAGCGATCGAGCTAGCCGGCCGGGTCAAGCCGCTCCTTGGGTTTCACGATCGACAGTGCGACTTGGTAGGCCGGAGCCGGTGGCGAGACTCATCGTCGGGGGACTTATCCTGTGGCTATGCCGTACCGGCATGTGCTTGTCCTCTGCGACGGCAGCTCCAAGGGATACGACGCCGTCCGAGCCGCCTCGGAGCTGGCGGTTCGCGACCACGCGGCGCTGACCGTCGCCGCGGTGGCCGAGCTGGAGCATCCCGGCCGGTGCAGCTCGTTCGGGGTGGGCGGCTGGAACGACACACTGATCGAGGCGGCCGACAAGGACCTCGATCGGGCGCGGGGAGTCGTTGAAGGGCCGGCCCGCTTCACGGTGCTGACCGGCCCGATGGAGCGGGCCCTGGCCGATGCCGAGCGTCAGCTCGGCTGCGATTTGATCGTGCTCCCGCGTCCCGGACGGGGGCTCGGCCGCATCTTCCGCCGCGACCACTCCAAGACGGTCGGCCGCCGGACGGGCTGCCAGGTCGTGCCGCTGCCCTGAGCGCGGGCGCGCGGGCGCCGGCCGTACAGGAGCAGCCCGGGAAGCGGCACCGGGGAGAGTCGGTCCACCGTGCGGCCGAACAGCATCCTCGGTTCAATCCGGGCGATCAACGCGGCGAGCTCCTCGTGCTCGGCCGCCGTCAGGTTGCGCCGGCGGCCCCGTCCGTGGCCGATCAGCGTGAGCACGCGACGGCGCTCCTGGGGCGTCAACCGGGCCACGTGCTCGTGCGCGAGCAACGCCAGCTCCGCGGCCAGCAGCAGCTTCAGCACCGGCAGCCGGCGCAGGCCGGGCACGCGGTCGGCGCCGTAGACGAGCCCGCGCAACAGGAGTCCTCGCGACATGACTCGAGTGTAGGAGGGCTTCACCGCCGCGACGAGCCGGGATACATTCACAGCGTGGAGGTGAAGCTGTACGCAATGGCGATCTCGCATCCCTCGCAGGCGGCACGGAAGATGCTCGAGATCAAGGGAGTCGACTACGAGCTGGTGTTCCCGTCATATCCGGGCCCGCTCCCGCCGTTCCTGCCCAGCGACTGGCTCCGCCCATGAGCCCGTACGACGACGACGACGACTGGGTCGGGACGCCGCCGGAAGGTCGCTACAGCCGCGACCGCGCCGACCCGGAGTTCTGGTGGCGCCAGCGACCGATCAGCATCGCCGCGGCCGGGCTAGTGCTGGTGATCGTGGTGGTGATCGTGATCGCGATCCTGCGGTGACGCCCCGGCCAATCGGCGCAGTCGCCCGAGCACGATCAAGGTCGTCGCGCACAGCCCGGCGGTGACGACGAACGGCAACGTGTCGCCGGCCGACTTCGCCACCGCGCCACCCCCGCCCGAGCCGATGATCTGACCGCCGGCCACGCGAGGTTCATCAGGGCGGCGGCCAGGCCCTGGTCGAGACGGCTCGTGTCGGCGGCCTCCGAGAGCAGCGCCATCGCCGGCGCCCAGAACGCACCGAGGGTCACCGCGATCGCGACGACCACGATCGCCTGCGTCACGGGCGCCGCCGGCAGCGTGAAGCAGACGAGCACAACGGTCGCCGCGGCCAGCCCGTAGCGGAGCGGGACCCATCGACCTCGCCGATCCGACAGCCGGCCGACCATGGGACTGATCACCGCCTCCACCGCGGTCGCGACCACATACGTTGCGCCGATGCCCACGGCGGTGGCACCCAGCCGATGCATCCGCAGCGGGCCCAGCACGTTGAGCAGTCCCGACGCGATCGCGGGAAGGGTCACCAGCCACATTCCGATGACCACACCGCGGTTCGACAGCGCATCGAACAGGTGGCGGAGCCCCTGCCCGGACATGGTGTGAGGCGAGGGCAGGCGTCGGGCCTGGTCGATCAGGATCACGGCGAAGACCACGACCGCGCTGAACGCCGGGCCCCGGCCGACCGCACCGGCGATTGTGCCGATCACGGGGCCGAACAGCGCGCCCCCGATCGCCGCGCCGAGGGCCCCGCCGATCAGCTCGCCGCGACGCGCCGGAGGTGCCTCGGCGACGATCCACGCGAGCCCGCCCGCCCACGAGCACGCACCGCCGATGCCCTCTACGAACCGCGCCACATCGAGTCCGGCCGCGCTCTGCACGAAGCCGAACGCCAGTGTCGAGCAGGCGAGCAGCGCGAGGCCGGTGACTACGGTGAACTTCGGGCCGGCGCGCGACGCCAGCACGCCTCCCGGCAGCGAGCCGATCAGCGTCCCGATCGGGTAGGCCGCGGTCATCACGCCCGCCGACAGCTTCGAGAGGTGCAGCTGGTTGGCCAGCGTCGGCAGCAGCGGCGCGATCGCCGCGTAGAACATCGTGTCGACGAACACGATCGCGCCGATCACGAGCACGAGCCGGCGCTCGCTCGAAGGGGCCGTGCGCGGCGGGCCTGACGGTGCGCCGCCGGGCCGCACCGTCGGGCTGGACGTCATGTTTAAGAACTGTAATGACTAACCTCAGAGCGACGATGGCCCTCACGTTGCTGACGGAATGAGCTGCGCGTGGGGGCGCGCGGGGGCCCTGATCGCCGCGTTCGTGTTCGCATCGGTGGCTGTGCCGGAGGCCGGCGCCGCCGCCCCATACGTGCGCAAGCTGCCACCCCTGAGCACCCCTTGGACGCGTTCGGTCTCGACGGTCGCGCCGCTCCCGGCCTATCCCCGCCCGCAGCTCGAGCGGGCCCAGTGGCTGAGCCTCAACGGGCGCTGGCAGTACGAGCAGGGAACGGCGGGCCGGGCGCCCCCGTTCGGCGGCAGCCTGACGCAAACGATCCTCGTCCCGTTCCCGGTCCAGTCGCCGCTGTCCGGGATCGAGCGGGGCGACACGAGGGGGTGGTACCGGCGAACGTTCGAGGTGCCGGCGGCGTGGGGCGCGCGCCACGTGATGCTCAATTTCGGCGCCGTCAGCTGGGAGGCGACCGTTTACGTCAACGGCCGGCTCGCGGGTACGCACCGCGGCGACTACGACTCGTTCGCGCTCGACATCACCCGGTTTTTGCACCGGCGCGGGCCCAACCAGCTGCTGGTTGGCTTCTACGACCCGATCGGCGGCGCCGACGAGCCCGTCGGCAAGCAGGTCCCGGGCACGCCAGGAGGCATCCACCACACGGCGTCGAGCGGTATCTGGCAGACCGTGTGGCTCGAGCCCGTGGCCGCCAGGCACATCTCCGCACTCGATCTGACCCCGGAGCTCCGCAGCGACCGGCTAATCGTGACCGCGACGGCGACCGGCGGCTCCGGCACGACCGTGGTCGCGCAGGCGCTGGCCGGTACCCACGTGGTCGCGAGTGCCAGCGGCCATCCCGGCCGGCGGTTCGCGCTGCGGATCTCCGATCCCCGTCTTTGGTCGCCGTCCGACCCGTACCTCTATGGGCTCCGCGTGCGCCTGGTCTCCCGCAAGACCACGGTCGATCGCGTCAGCAGCTACTTTGGCATGCGCTCGATCTCGCTGGGCCGGGTCGATGGGGTCACCCGGATCCTGTTGAACGGTCGGTTCGTGTTCGAGTCGGGCGCGCTCGACCAGGGGTATTGGCCCGATGGCCTCTACACACCGCCGACCGACGCCGCAATCCGGTTCGATATCGACGCGGCCAAGCGGCTTGGCTACAACATGTTGCGCGAGCACCAGAAGGTCGAGCCCGACCGCTGGTACTACTGGGCCGACAAGCTCGGGATCCTCGTGTGGCAGGACATGCCGAGCATGCCGACCGAGCAACGGCTGGCGCCGACGCCGGCCGGCAAGGCCGAGTTCAAGCGCGAGCTCCGCGCGATCGTGATCCAGCATCGCTCGGACCCCTCGATCGTCACCTGGGTTCCGTTCAACGAGGGCTGGGACCAGTTCGACGTCACGCGCCTCACGCGGCTCGTCAAGCGGCTCGACCCCGCGGCGCTCGTCGACAGCGACAGCGGCAGCGCCAACTGCTGCAACGCGGTGCCCTCCCCCGCCAGCGATCTCCGGGACACGCACCTGTACTTCGGCCCGTTCGCGCTGCCGGCGGACCGTCAGGCCTCGGTCATCGGCGAATACGGCGGAGTGCTCCCGTTCCCGCCGCCGGGGCATATCTGGCCCGGAGTCCTGACCAGCATCGGGTCGCCGGCGCTGTCCTGGCCGGTGCCGACCGTGACCGCGTTTCTCCGCCAGCAGTACGCGGAGCTCAGTCAGGAGATGCAGACCCGTGGACTATCCGCGGCCGTGTTCACCGAGCTCGGCTCATACGAGGACGAACTCGGCATCATCTCCTACGACCGGCGGTCCTTCTCGATGCCCCCAGGGCTGGTGAGGCGGTTGAACGAGTCCCTGATCCACGCCTCGATGCGCCCGGCCGATCTCCGCGCCGCCGGGCCCAAGGTCCCCCCGGGCACGAGCGGGCTGTGGCGGTTCGACGAAGGCCAGGGAGACACGGTCGGGGACGCCAGCGGTAACGGACACACCCTCTTCCTGCGCGGCGGCGCCGGCTGGACCCACGGCATCGCCGGCTCCGCGCTGAGCATCACCGCTCCTGGACAGTCGGCGCAGACGGCCGCCCCCGTGATCGACACGACCCACTCGTTCACGGTCTCGGCCTGGCTGAGCTCCGCGCGGGCCGGTCAGTCCGGCACGGCCGTCAGTGAGCCGGGTCCCGACGGCTCGAGCTTCTCGCTCGGGATCGAGACGGCCTCCCAGGGCGCGCAGTCGCTGTCGGGCGAGGTAGGGCGGCAGCCGACGCTGTCGCTCGGCGAGGGCACCTGGTGGACGTTCGAGGTCCCGGCCGCCCCGAACTGCGCCTCGTGGGAGTGTGGCGTCCAGGCGAACCTGCGATATGACGACGGCCGCTTCGATCCGTCGGTCGGGACCTGGTACCAGGTGACGGGCGTGTACAACACCGCCACGCAGACGATCGCGGTGTACGTCGACGGCATCCCTGAGGACGTCGAGCATGTGTTCGGCGTCCCGCCGGCGACCGGGCCGCTGACCGTCGGCGCCGGCCAGGAGGACTACGAACCCACCGACTCGTTCACCGGGGCGATCGATCAGGTGCGCACATACGGCCGGGCGCTGACCCCGACCCAGGTCTGGCAGCTGTACCGGGCCGAGCGCGTGAGCGGCAAGGGGATTTCCCCGAGCCGCTCGGCCGTCCATGTGTGAGGGGCTTGAACATTGTCACGGACGGGAAGCTCCTCACCAGGTAGGGCCCGGCTCAGCAGCCGGGGACACGATCGAGGAGGTAATCCATGTCAACCGGCGTCATCATCGCGATAGTCGTCGTCGTCTTAGTCATCATCGGGCTACTCGCGTTCGCACTCCCACGGATTCGCGAGCGTACCCGGCTCCGGGCCCAGGAGCGCGAGCTCCAGCAGCGCCGTCAGCAGGCGGTCAGCGCCCACCGCGACGAGGCCGGCGCCAGCAGCCACCGCGCCGAGGTCGCCGAGCGGCGCGCCCGGATCGCCGAGCAGGAGGCAGCCCGCGAGCGCGCGGAGGCCCAGCTGCACGAGGAACGCGCCTCGCTGCACGAGCAGGGTCTCGCCGACGACGAGCTGGTGCCCAACGAGGACGGCGACGCCGAGACGGCGGCCGATCAGCCCGGGGCGACGCGGTCCGCCGAGGCGCCGCAGACGGCGGACACCGAAGCCCGCTAGGACTTCCGCTCAAAAATCTGCGGAGTTTGGGTTTAGACGCCGGGCGCGGCGGGCATAAGGCGCTCAGACGGTCAAGGAACTGCGCCCCCACTTCCTTGACCCTCCGGGGGGATCCGGATGGATCCGGGTCCCCCCGGGGACCCCTCTCTGTGTCGGCACCTCTGCCTCTCTGTGTTGGCGCCTCTCTGTGTTGGCGCCTCGCCGCGTCGGCTTGACCCCGCGCGTGTGCCAGCGGCTACTCTGCAGCGCCGGTGAGCGACGACCGCCCCACATTTGACCTGCAGAGCCACTCGCGCCAGTCGGACGGCGCGCTCGCCCCGGGCGAGGTTGTCGCGACGGCGGCGGCCGCCGGCGTGGAACTGCTGGCGCTCAGCGATCACGACACGATCGACGGCGTGGAGGAAGCCGCCGGCGCGGCCGAGGATGTGGGCATCCGCCTGGTGCCGGCAGTCGAGATCTCGGCGATCGACGACGGCAAGACCGACCTGCACATCCTCGGCTACGTGATCGATCACCGCGACCCGGTGCTGGCCGAGCGGCTGCGCACGTACCGCGCCGACCGCGAGCATCGCGCCGATCGGATGGCAGAGGCGCTCAGGGAGCTGGGGTTCGAGCTCGACGAGACCGCGATCCAGGCCCGCCTGGAGCAGGGCAAGTCCGTCGGCCGCCCGCATCTCGCGCAGGCCGTGGTGAGCCACCCCGCGAATGCCGAGCGGCTGGCCGCCGAGGACCGAACCGACCCGACGGCGTTCCTCGTCGGCTACCTGATCGAGGGGGCGCCGGCGTTTCGCCCCCGGCTGCACCCGACCGTGGAGGAGTCGATCGATGCGATCCACGACGCCGGCGGGGTGGCGGTCTGGGCCCACCCGTTCTGGGACGTTCCCGAGCCGGAGGATGTCCTGAGCGCGATCGATCGGTTCCGCGCCTTCGGCATCGACGGCGTCGAATGCTTCTACCCGACCCACAGTCGGGAACAGGCCGAGCTGCTGGCGGATCGATGCGCCGAGCTCGGCCTGCTGACCACTGGATCGTCTGACTTTCACGGGCCCGAGCACCGCCAGTTCTCGAGCTTTCGGTCCTTCAGCACCTACGGGCGCGAGCCCGAGCTCGGCCCGATCGCCGCCTAGCGCGGCGTCCGCGCGATCACGAACGTCCGCATCGGGGCTTGCAGGACGATCACGTGCTGCCCGGCCTTGACGGCGAGGAGCGACGCTCGCTGGCCGTTGTCTCGCACGACGGCGCTCGCCGGGATCGTCACCGTGACCGTCTTGTATGTGGCCCGCTTCGTTCCCTCGCTCAGCGTCAGCTGCTGGCCGTTGACCGCCTGGACGAATCCGCGGTCGAACGTGACGTTCGTGAAACCCGATCTCGTCCGAACGACCAGGTCTCCGTGGACAGCCCGCAGCAGCAGCCGGCGACCGCCGAGCCGCCTTCCGCCGGCGAGCGCAGCCTTGGCCGGGGGCGAGTTGCCGGTCGTCGAGGCGCCCGCGGTCGCGATCGCGCTGACCCCGGCGCCGATTGCGGCACATGCGGCAGCGACCGCGATCAATCTTGCGTGTCTGCGTAGGAACTTCATGTCCGCCTTACCTCCTGGCTCTGGGATTTTCCGATCCGGCCGAGGAACATCGTGCCCGCTCTGTGAAAGGGGACGGTCAGCGGAACATCAGCTGTGTGTAAAGCCCTCCTCGCCGAGCGCCGCGGCGCTCCTACGATTCGCCGATGCCATCGAAAATCATGGTCGTCGAGGACGAGCCGAACATCGGCGCGCTGGTCCGCACCTACCTCCAGCGCAATGGCTACGAGGTCCTGTGGGTGAGGTCGGGGGAGGACGCCCTGGCGGAGCTCCGCCGGCATCCGATCTCGCTGGTCGTGCTCGACATCGGGCTGCCCGGAATCGACGGGTTCGAGGTGTGCCGCCGGATCGGTGGCGAGGTGCCGGTGATCATGCTCACGGCCCGTGACGACGTGCCCGATCGCGTCGCCGGGCTCGAGGTCGGAGCCGACGACTATGTCTCCAAGCCGTTCTCTCCGCGCGAGCTGACCGCGCGGGTCAAGGCCGTCCTGCGAAGGGCGGGCGCGGGCGGCGGCGAGGAGCCGGTCATCGCCCTCGGACCGATCACGCTGTCGCGCACCGCTCGCGAGGTCCGGGTCGATGGACGCGAGGTCGAGCTCACCCAGCGCGAGTTCGACCTGCTCGAGTACCTGCTCCGTCACCCGGGGCAGGTCGTCACCCGCGACCAGCTGCTGGAGTCGGTGTGGGGGTTCCTCTCGCCGGGCGAGACGCGCACCGTCGAGGTCCACGTCGCCCAGCTGCGCAAGAAGCTCGGGCTCCCAGACGCGATCAAGACGGTCCGCGGCCTGGGTTACAAGGCAGCGAATGACCCTCCAGCGCCGCCTGCTGGGCTATCTCGCGCTGGCCGCAGTCCTGTCGTGCGCGCTCACTGTAGGGGTGGCGGCGGTTCTGGTCCGCCACAAGCTCGCGACCCAGCGGATGAGCGCGCTCGAGGCACAGGCCGAGCTGCTCGCCGCGGCCAGCGCCGCCGCCGGCCAGCCCGGCGTCGGCGATCACGTCTACCGCGTCGGCACGGGCGGCCCGCGGCGACTCGGGCCCGCCCGAGCGGCGCTCGTGCTCGCCTCGATCCCACCGTCCGATCGGGTCAACGGAACGGTCACGATCCGCGGCGTCAGCCTGATCTACGCGGCCCGGGCGACTCCGTCGGGTCGGGTCGTGCTCGTGCGCTCGGCCAAGCTGGCGTTCTCGGAGTGGCGGCCGTTCTTGGGAAGCCTGATCCTGTCGGGCCTCGGCGGAGCGGTGCTCGCGGTGATCCTGTCCTACCTGCTGGCCCGCCGTCTGACCCGTCCGATCGGCGAACTGGCGCAGGCCACGCGGCGGCTGGCCTCGGGCGAGACCGGTGTCGCGGTGCCGGTCGGCGGCGATCACGAGCTCGCGGACCTCGGGACCGCCTTCAACGACATGTCCGAGCAGCTGGCCGCCGCCAAAGAATCGCAGCGGCACTTCCTCGAGTCCGTCAGCCACGAGCTGAAGACGCCGCTCACTTCGATCCGCGGCTACGCGGAGGCGCTCGAAGAGGACGCCGTCTCTCGCGCCGAGGGCGCGCGCGTGATCCGGGCGGAAGCCGGCCGGCTCCAGCAACTGGTCGCAGACCTGCTTGAGCTGGCGCGGTTCGGCCGCGCCGGCTTCGTGGTCGAGCACGAGCCGGTCGAGCTGGCCGCCGTCGTCGACCAGGCGGTCGCTCGCCATCGGCCCACGGCGCGAGCGCTGTCGGTCGAGCTGTCGGGCTCGACTCAGGACGGCGTGTCGGTGCTCGCCGACGAGGGCCGGCTGCTCCAGGTCACCTCGAACCTGATCGAGAACGCGCTCAGGCTGACCCCGGCGGGAGGGGCGGTGACCGTCCGCGGAGACGCCGGGCACATCTCGGTTGCCGACACCGGGCCAGGACTGTCCGCCGAGGACGTGCCCCGGGCGTTCGAACGGTTCTACCTGTACGACCGCTACCGCAGCGAGCGGCCGGTCGGGTCGGGCCTCGGCCTGGCGATCGTCGAGGAGCTCGTCGCCGCGATGGGCGGAACGGTCGAGGCCTCGAGCCCCGCAGGCGGCGGCGCCGAGTTCGTCGTGCGGCTGCCGCCCGCGACGTGATGCGGTGACGTGCCCTGCCGTGCACCGCGGCCCGACCTAGGCGGGAATGTTGCGCTCGGCGAGGTGGTGGCCGACCTTGCGTTTGACCCGCTGGAGCGCGTTGTCGACCGTCTTGCAGTCGCACCCGATCCGCCGGCCGACATCCTCGTAGGAGTGGCCGTCGAGGTATAGGGCGAGCACGCGCGATTCGAGCTCGGACAGCGCGGTCGAGATGCACGCCACCAGTGCCCGCAGCTCCTCGGAGGAGATAACCTGGTTGATCGGGTCGTGCACCGGCGAGCCGGGGAGCATCTCGTCGAGCGTCGGCTCGGCATCCCCGGATCCTCCCGACGGCGTGCTTGAGAACGAGACGTACTGGTTCAGCGGCGTGTGCTTGTTCCGAGTGGCCGTCTTCACGGCCGTGATGATCTGGCGGGTGATGCACAGTTCGGCGAAGTTGCGGAAGCTGGACTCGCGGTCGCTGCGATAGTCGCGGACCGCCTTGTAGAGCCCCACCAACCCTTCCTGGATCAGGTCGTCAGCGTCGCCGCCGGCCAGGAAGTACGAGGACGCCTTGAGCCGCACGAACCCGTAGTACCTGCGGACGATCCGATCGTAGGCATCCGGCGAGCCCTGCTTCGCAAGGGCGATCAGATAACCATCCTCAACCTGAGGTTGAGCGTTAGGAGAAGCAGAAAGTCGAGCCACGACCTGTTCCTTTCCCGGCCCTCGTCGACGACGTGGACCCGTCGGAATTCGTGACGCGCTACCTCCCGTGGCGCCGCAGCTGTAGGTGTAATGTGCGGATGCGGGATTGTGTGGCCGCACCCTCTCCGTCCCGAGTCTTAACCTCGAGTTGATCCTTATCTCCCGGCGCGAGCTTGACATAGCAACGCCTCGGTGTCAAGCGGTCTGCATGGTGGCGTTCAGAGTCCGGTTTTGCAGGTTTAGGTGCGACCGGCGCGGGCCTAG
>Ga0116216_10000824_pt1 | contig 23047 bp, 26 predicted proteins | sample Sb_taG_11_FD_89696 | JGI IMG/M metagenome (GOLD analysis project Ga0116216, IMG submission 89696) | Peat soil microbial communities from Weissenstadt, Germany - Sb_50d_3_AS metaG | ecosystem: Environmental > Terrestrial > Soil > Wetlands > Peat | place: Germany: Weissenstadt | collected 2010-09-21
CCGAACGACCGTCTCCTCCCGCTCGAGCACCGGGGCGGTCGCGGCGACCTCGGCCGCCGAGGGAGGAGCGGGACCTTCCGAGGGTCGCGGCGAGGGAGCGGGGGTGAGAGTGACCTCGGGCACCGGCCGCGCCCCTTCGGAGGAGCGGATCCAGTCCTCCATCGCACGGTCGTCGCCGTCGACCCACTTCCTCAGGACGTCGGCCGATTCCTTCGGGGCGGCCGAGGCGCGACGCCGGCGCGTGCGGTCCGTCCGGCGGACCGTGCCCGCCCACCGTTCGACGATCTGGTCGGAATCGAGACTGGCCGACCGGTGCTCCGGTTCGGCCAGGGGTACGTGAAGCCGCTCCGCCTCCTCCGGGGGGATGCCGAGCTCCGCGAGCGCTTCGCTCGAAAGCTCGCGCGCCGCCCCGGCGCTCGAATGGCCCGCCTTCACGAGCCGTTCGGCGGTCTCGATACTGACGCCCAGGGAGCGCGCGAGCTCTTCGACGGGGGCGCCGGACGACGGCACCACCGGCGCTACCGTTTCGGTCGAACCATCCATGGGCGGGGAGTAGATACTAGCAGCTCGGGGGGTCTTAATAAGACCGGGCGCGCACGAGCCGCCCGGCTCCGCCGGCCGGCCGCCGACCTCCACAGGATAAATACCGCCGGCCCTGCGTCCGGACGATGGACCTCGAAGAGCGCCTCGCCCTAGTGGTCCGCCACACGGAGGAGGTTGTCACCCCGGAGGAGGTTCGCACCCTCCTTGCGTCGACGTCCCGCCCGCGGGCCTACATCGGCCTCGAGCCGTCCGGTTCGCTCACCATCGCCCACCTCATCACGACCCGCAAGGTCCTCGACCTCGCGGAGGCCGGGTGCGATGTCACGGTCTTCCTCGCCGACTGGCACGCCTGGATCAACGACAAGCTCGCCGGCGACTTGGAGCGCATCACGGCCGCGGGACGGTACATGCAGGCGTCGTTCACGGCGCTCGGCGCGGACCCGGAGCGCGTGCGCTTCCGCTGGGCGCATGAACTGACGGGCTCCTCCGACTACTGGGCGCGGGTCGTCCGGGTCGCCAAAGCGACGAGCCTCGCTCGGACGAAGCGCGCGATGTCCATCATGGGGCGCGGCGAGGAGGAGTCGGAGCTCGACACCTCGCGGCTCTTCTACCCGGCGATGCAAGCGGCCGACATCTTCGAGTTGCCGGTCGAGATCGCCTACGGCGGCATGGACCAGCGTCGCGCCCACGTCCTCGCCCGGGAGGTGGCCCACCACTACCACTGGCCGGTCCCGGTCGCGATCCACACTCCGCTCGTTTCCTCGCTGAAGGGCGGAGGCCGAATGAATCCGGCCGACGGCACGGTCGAGCGGAAGATGTCGAAGTCCGATCCGGGCTCCGCCATCCCGATCCCCGCCGAGAAGGAGGCGATCGTCGAGCGGATCCAGGACGCGTTCTGCCCGGCGAAGGTCGTGGACGGGAACCCGATCGTCGAGATCGTCCGCCATATCGTACTGCCGTGGGAGGGACGCTTGCGGGTCGAGCGGCCCGCCAAGTACGGCGGCCCCCTCGAGTTCGGGAGCGAGCCGGAGTTCCTCGCGAGCTGGACGAGCGGAGGGCTTCATCCGCAGGACCTGAAGGGGGCCGTGGCGCTAGCGCTCGACCGTATCCTCGAGCCCTCCCGGCGGTACTTCGCCGCCCACCCGGAGCTCTCGCCGAGTTCGTTCGCCGCTCCCCCCTCGACCGGTTCCTGAGCGAGGGCGCGTTCGAGCTCACCGCGGAGGGCGGATGGCGACGACGGAGATCGAGCTCGCCGGGACCGGTGGGACCCTCGGGGTCGTCCTCATCCACGACATCTACGGCCGCGGCCCCTACATCCGGTCGGTCGCGGATACCCTAGTTTCCGCCGGGATCCCGTGCGCGACGGTCGACCTGTTCCACGGGGTCGTGCCGAAGACCGTCGACGAGGGGAGGAAGATCCTCGAGACGCTCCCCGACGAAGGGGTGCTCGCCATTCTGGAGGCCGCCCGGGTGGAGCTCTCGGAACGGTTGGCCGGACCGGCGCGCGTCGGCGCCCTCGGTTTCTGCATGGGCGGGGGGTATGCGCTCCTCGGCGCCTGTCATCGACCGTTCGAGTTCGCGGTCGACTTCTACGGCAAGATCGAGCGCCCGGAGGAGGTGTCGGGCCTGCGCGGTCCCCTGCTCGTGATCGTGGGCTCCGAGGACGAGCGGATCACTCCGTGGGTTTGGCAGGAGCTCCTGCCCGCGGCGAACCGGGCGAAGAAGCGGGTCTCGGTGGAGCTGTACCCTGGAGTGCGTCACGCCTTCCACCGGCCGGGGTGGGAAGGGCACGACGCTCGCGCCGCCGCGGACGCCTGGCGACGCACGCTCGACTTCCTCTCCGACGTGCGGGGCTCGAAGGAGCCCGCGCCGGCGCATCGTTAAATAGCCTAGCTCGTAGCAGGCCCCACCCGTGAGCCGAGGACCCCCCGTTCCGGGGGTTCCGCTGACGCGAGGAACCATGGCGCGACCGATCTACGTGCGATTCGAGACCCCGAGCGACCTCGCCGACAAGGCCCTGCAGCTCGTGCAAGTCGCGAGCGAGACCGGCAAGATCCGGGTCGGCACGAACGAAGTGACCAAATCGAGCGAGCGCGCGGAAGCGAAGCTCGTGATCATGGCCGAGGACGTCGACCCGGTCGAGATCCTCGTCCACGTCCCGATGCTCTGTGAGGAGAAGCGGATCCCGTACCTCTACGTCCCGAAGAAGCAGCGCCTCGGGCAATCCGCCGGCCTTTCGAAGTCCGCGGCGAGCGTCGCGATCGTCGAGGCGGGCGAGGCCCGCCAGCTCCTCGAAGAGCTCGCCTCCGCGTACCCGACCCTGAAGAAGTAGGCGCACCCGGGACGACGGACGAGGGGGAACGATGGCGGAAGACAAGGGCTCGCCGGCCGAGGTCGTCGAGCTCGTCGGTCGCACCGGCATGGCCGGGGAGGCGACGCAGGTGAAGGTTCGCGTGCTCGCGGGCCGGGACCGCGGCAAGATCATCACTCGGAACGTCGCCGGCCCGATCCGCCTCGGCGACGTGCTCATCCTCCGCGAGACGGCGCGCGAAGCGCGCAAGCTCTCCGTCCGGTAGGCCGCGGGGAACGTCGATGGTCGTCAAACGTCAGTGCTCGTTCTGCGCCCGGGAGATCGAGCCGGGCACCGGGATGATGTTCGTCAAGCGGGACGGCACCGTGTTCAACTTCTGCACCTCCTCCTGCCGCAAGCAGCAGCTCCATCTCCACCGGGTCGGGCACCGATTCAAGTGGACGCGGGCGCACGAGCTGAAGCGCGCCGCGGACCGCTCGAGCGCCCAGCGAGCCCCGGCCGCGGCGGCAGCGAGGTCGGCCGCCGCCCGTGGCGCTCGCCGACCGACCGCGGCCGCGCCCGCCGAGACAGCGGTCGCCACGCCACCGTCCGCTCCCGCTCCGGAGCCGGCCTCGCCCGCCCCCGCTGTGCCGGAGGCGACCGCCGAATCCCCCGTCGAGGCGCCTGCCGCGAAACCCCGGCGCCCGCGCAAGAAGCCCGAGCCCGCCGCGAAAGAGTAAACGCGCGACCTTCTACGACTGGAACGGAATCGGTAAACCTCCGCTCGGTGCGCCTCTTCCGGAATGGAGTCCGACGAAAGCTGGACCTCCGCCTCCGACCTCGCCGACTACACGTACTGTCCCCGGTCCCATTGGTACCGGCATCATCCTCCCCCGGAGGGGCCGACCCGCGCTTCGCAGCGGAGCGCCCTCGGCGGGGTCCGCTACCATCACCGCGTCCTGACCGGTGAACGCCATCGGGAGGAACGGGGCGGCGCCTATCTCGCCCTCCTCCTCGTCGGCATCGCGCTCGCGCTCGGGGGGATATGGTGGATCCTACATCCCTGACCCCACCGCTCGCCGCGGCGGCCGTCGCGCTCGTGGGGCTGGCGCTCACCGCGTGGGCCTTCCGGGCCCTCTCGATGCGACGACAGGACCGCGCGCTCGGCCGGCTCGTCGCGGTGGACGCCGGCCGCCCCGTCACGCTTCGCTCCGAGCAGTACCGGATCGTGGGCCGTCCCGACGAGCTCCGTCGCCTTTCGGACGGGCGCCTCGTCCCCGTCGAGTTCAAGAGCCGCACGACCCCCGCGCGGGGGCCGCCTCCGTCCCACGTGACCCAGGTCCGGGCGTACTGCCTCCTGGTCGAGGAGACGTCCGGCCTCCCGCCCCCCTACGGGGTGCTTCGGTATTCGGACGGAGAGTTCCGCGTCCGTTGGGACGAGCGAGCGCGCGAGGAGCTCCTCTCGGTCCGGGCCGAATTGATCCGGCCGTACGATGGTCGGGCCACCCCATCCGGAGCACGCTGTGCCCGCTGCCCGTGGAACGCCGTCTGCGATGTTCGGGCTACTTGAGGAACGCCCAGTAGACCTCGGTACGGTAGGGCATCGTGACGGACCGACGTCCCCGGGTGAGCGGGTCGGTCCTCAGAAGTTCGCGAATCTCCTCGGCGACGCGACGTCGCTCGGGCGCGGGTTGGATCGCCACGACGCTCACGGAGAGGACCCGGTCGACGAACGTCTCGGGGTCCGCGCGCTGGGAATGCCGGAACACTCGCGCATGGAGGGGTCCGAACGGGCAGGTCGTCTCCGCGAACGCCGCCTTCCATCGGTCGTCCCGGGTGCGGGGCACTCCTTGCCAACCGTACCGGTCGAGGATCGTGGTGATCCGCGCGGACCAGGCGACCGATTGGTCGCGCGTGTTCCAGACGAGGCCGACCCCTCCCCGGGGGCGAAGCACCCGGGCGATCTCGCGAAGAGCGGGTCGGGGTCGGAACCAGTGGAACGCTTGGGCGGCGACGACGGCGTCCGCGAACCGGTCGGGGAGCGGGATCGCTTCCGCGGTTCCGTTTAGGACCGCCACGTCGGGGACGGTGCGCTCGAAGACGCGGCGCATTCCCCGGGTGGGCTCGACCGCCACCACCGACACTCCGAGGGGTCGGAGGGCCCGGGTGAACTTCCCGGTCCCGCTGCCGAGTTCGACGACCGTTCGACCGCGAGCGAGTCCTAAGACCCGTCCGAGCGCCCGCACCGCGGTCGACGGATAGTCCGGGCGCCCGCGCTCGTATGCCGCCGCGGCCCGGTCGAATCCCCGGACCTTGGGATGGACCCGTTCGCGCGGTCGCGGCATCGATGTCCGACCGCGAAACCCGGAGAGGTATACGCTCTCGCCCTCGCCGCGAAAGCTTTACCCGTCAGTCGGACTCGGCGGGCCGATGGCAGAAGGGAACGTCGAGCGGACCTTCGCTCTGGTGAAGCCGGACGGGGTGCGGCGGGGCCTCGTCGGGGAGATCGTCGCGCGGCTCGAGGAGAAGGGCCTCAAGATCGTGGCGGCGAAGATGCTCCGGGTGACGCCCGAGCTCGCCCAACGCCACTACGCCGAGCACCAGGGGAAGCCGTTCTATCCCGCGCTCATCCAACACATCACCTCCGGGCCGGTCCTCGCGCTCGCGCTCGAAGGTCGCTCGGCGATCGCGGTCGTCCGCCTTCTCACGGGCGCGACCAACCCTCAGACCGCCGCGCCGGGAACCGTCCGCGGCGACCTCGCGCTCGGGATCACCCCGAACCTGATCCACGCCTCCGACTCGGCCGAATCCGCCGCCCGGGAGCTTTCCCTCTATTTCACTCCGGAAGAGTACCTCGCCTACTCGCGCGTCGGCGAGGAGTACTTCTAGACCGATGGGGTCAGCGCTCTCGGACGCGGTCGAGGCGCTCCGACGCGGTGGGCTCGTCGTCTACCCGACCGACACGCTGCTCGGCCTCGGCGCCCTCGCGAGCCATCGCGGCGCGGTCGGCCAGCTCCTCGCGACGAAGGGTCGCTCGCCCGCGCAGCCGATCTCGGTCTGCGTCAGCTCGACCGAAGAGGTCGAGCGATATGCTCGAGTCTCGCCGGCCGCCCGCCGGTTCCTGCGTCGTCACCTCCCCGGGCCGTTCACGGTCCTCCTTCCCCCGTCGTCCACCGCCCGTCGTTCGTTCGCGCCGAGCGTGGGGGGTCTCGCGACGATCGGCTTCCGCGTGCCCGACCATCCGGTCGCGCGAGAGTTGGCCCGCGCGGCCGGCCCGATCACGGCCACGTCGGCGAACCGCCACGGCGCCCCCGCCGCCCGCACGGTGGCGGAGGCGCGCCGAGCGTTGGGTCCGGCGGTGAGCATCTACCTGGCGGCGGTGCCGAAGGGCACGGGCCACCCCTCGACGCTGGTCGACCTGATCGGTGCGGAACCTCGTGAGATCGTGCGGAGCTGATGGCGGTGGCCCGATACCCTCCCGACCTCGAGCGATGGCGAGAAGCCGCGCGCATCGCGGCGAAGGCGCGGGTGCTCGGCCTTGAGCTCGCGGTCCCCGGCGCGCGCCTCACCGCGGTGGCCGAGGCGATCGAGGAGTACATCCGATCCCAAGGGGCGGCTCCCGCCTTCCCCGCGAACCTCTCGCGCAACGACGAAGCGGCCCACTTCACGCCGGCCCCGGACGACACCGCGACCCTCGTGGCGGGAGACCTCCTGAAGGTGGACGTCGGAGCTCACCTCGATGGGGCGATCGCCGACACGGCCGACACGGTCGAGGTGGGAGGAACGCACCAGTACGACCACCTGATCCGCGCGGCGCGGGAAGGACGGGCGGCGGGGATCGCCCGCGTGCGCCCGGGGGGCCGCGTCGACGACGTCTCCCGGGCGATCGCCGAGGCGATCCGCGCCCGCGGCCTGAAGCCGATCGTGGACCTCACGGGCCACTCGATCGAGCGCTACCTCCTGCATGCGGGCAAGGCGATCCCGAACGTCCCGGGAGCGAGCGCCGACGTTCTCGAGGAGGGCGAGGTGATCGCGATCGAACCGTTCGCGACCAACGGGATGGGGAGCATCGGGAACGGCCCGTTCGGTAACATCGTCCGCTTCCGGTCTGACCCCGGAGCCTCCGACCCGACCCTGGCCGCCCTGTTCGGTCGGTTCCGCACGCTTCCGTTCACCGCGCGCTGGCTCGGTTCGGCCGACGAAGTGAACGCCCTCCGACGGGCCCGACGCATCCTGCAGACGTACCCGGTGTTCGTGGAGCGGGGTCACGGACTGGTCGCGCAGGCCGAGCACACCGTCCTGGTGGGACCCACCGGCGCCGAGGTCCTCTCCGGCCCGTGAGCGGGTCCCCTAGCGCCGCGGGTTCTCGAAATCGGCGCGGGCGAGCGCCGCGCCTTGCACGACGGACTCGAGCTTCGCTCTCGCGACCGAGAGGCTGCGCGTCCGCAGGCCGCAATCCGGGTTGACCCAGATCCGGCTCGGGTCCCCGAGGTACTTCGCGGCCCGGCGGACCCGCTCTGCGACGACCTCCGGTGACTCGACCGTGTCCCGGTGCACGTCGGCGACCCCGAGGCCCACGTCCCGCGTGTCGCCGTATTCGACGAGCGCCTTCAGGACGGCGTAGCCGTCGTGGCCTGCCGAGTCGCGGTTCGCGAACTCCCACGCCCACTGCCGACACCGCTTCGCCTCGAGGAGCGTCGGAAGGAGGTCCGCGTAGTTCGAGTAGCAGATGTGCATCGTGAACTCCGCGTCCAATCCCTCGGTGGCGGCGTTGAACCCGTCGACCACGATCGCGGCCTCGTCCGGGTGGGTTCCGGCGGACGGCTCGTCGATCTGGATCACCCGGCAGCCCGCATCGATGAGCGCGGAGAGGGTCGGGCGGACCGCCCGCCGCGCGAGGTCGACCACGAACTCGTGCTGCGCCGCTCGGCGCGCCGAGCGGCCCTTCCAACCGGGCTGGAGCGCGAGGTAGTGCTCGTTGTACGACCAGTCGGCGAGCGTGTAGGGGCCGGTGATCGGGAGCTTCGGCTCGGCGTGCGCGTGCCGCTTCACGTAATCGAACTCCTCGACGTGGTACGGGTGGTCGAGCCGGACCTCGCTCGTGACGGCCGCCTTGAGGTAGTATTTGCTGTCGAAGGAGCGGACGTGGCCGCCGAAGCGGAACCCGTGCATCTGCCGGATCGGGTACTCGTACATCTCGATCCGACGGGCCTCCCCATCGTAGACCCGGTCGAGACCGGTCGTCTCGAGGAACCTTAGGCCGAAGAGGGCACCCAGGTCCCGTACCGCGTCGGGGCTCGCATCCCTCGGTCGGCCGTCGAGCAACGCGTCGCGCAGCGCGGGAAGCTCGGTCGCGAACCCGACCCGGGCGTCCCAGCTCCTCAGCTCCTCCCGAGCGGGTTCGTCGAGCGGTTCCGACCGCTGACCCTGGATCTGCCAGCGCGGCTTCGCGAGGCTCCCGATCTCCTGCGTCGGGAAGAGCGACCGCGTCATGGGGACCGTTCCGTGAGGGCTTGCCGGACCGCGGGAAGGACGTGGAGCTTGCGGGTGGCGGGCTCCCAGGGAAGCAGGTCGAGCGGGCCGCCGGGGCCGAGCCAGACGGTGTTCGCGTGTCGACGGGATTGGGCTTCCCGCACCACGCGCGCGACCTCCGCCGGGTCCTCTTCCAGGGTGGTGCGTGAGTCAACGACGCCGAGCCCGAGGCCGATGCGCGACGGACCGACCGGAAGCTGGTCGACCTCCGTCTCGGCGAGGTCAACGCCGACCACCGACACCGGCAAGCGGTCGAGCAGCGGGAACCCCGGACGAGCGTCGGCGCCGTACGTCCAGACGATCGACGTCCCGCCGTTGAGCGCGCTCTGGACCGCGCGATACCCGGCGACCACCGCCTCGGCCCGTGGGCCCTCGGGGGGCCGAACGACCAGTTGCGGTTCGGAGAAGAGGAACGTCGAGAACCCGAGGCCCCGCAGCTCCCGCACCTCGTCCCCCAGCAGCCGACCGAGACGGTGGATGAGCGCCGGCTCCGTTTCCCCGGAGCGGTTCTCCAGCATCACCGCGAAGGAGTACGGACCGGGGAGCAGGACGCGCGACGCCTCCGGGGCCGCGCGCAGCGGGGCCGGAAGACGGGCGGCGATCGCGCCCGGGGTCCGGCCCGGGGGAGCGAGAAGGATCGGCTGCCGGTAGAAGGTGTTCGTCTCGAGCCATCGGGTGAGCGGACCGACGGTGAACCCCTCCCACGTTTCGGCGAACGGTCGAAAGAGGTCGGGCCAGCGAAGGTACCCGGCGGTCCCTTCGTCGAACCCGAGCCGATGCTCGAGCCCGAGGACCTCGGTCTCGGTCCGAACGTAGAGCTCCTCGACCGCGTCCACCGTGGTGCGGCCCCGGTCGAGGTCCCGGGTCGCGCTCACCAACGCCTCGGAGCGGGGGAACGCCCCCGTGAGCCCGGTGCGGACGATCATCGAGTTCCCGACCCGGGAGGGGCCTTAACGCTGACGATTTTCGGAAAGGGTGCGGGTGAAGAAACGACGTTGCACGAGGGGAAAACCGGGCCGGTCCTACTCGTCGAGGTTCGTGCGGACGATCGTGTCGAAGTCGGCCGGCTTCGGCGGCCAGCCCTCCGTCATGTACAGAACGAACGCGTCGAGCGAGCCTTGGGTGAGCGCTTCGTTACGGACCTGCTCGAACCCGATCGTGGAGACGTACCGCTCGGTCAGCGCGTGCTTCGCGCCGTAGTGAGCGGGATAGACCTCCGTTTCGCGCGGCAGGGTGAGCAGCTTCTCCTGGAGCGACGCGTAGAGCTTCTCCGGAGAACCTCCCCCGAGGTCGGTCCGGCCGCAGCTTCCGAGCAGGAGCGTGTCGCCGGTGAAGACCTTGTCGCGCGCCTTCAGGGTCACGTGGTCGGGAGTGTGCCCGGGCGTCTCGAGGACGACGACCTCCTCTTCTCCGAAGGAGACCGAGTCCCCGTCCGCGAGCGAGCGATGCGGATACTGGGCCGGAGATAAGCGGCCCAGGTGGATGGGGGCGTCCGTCGCCGCATGGAGGGCCGAGTGGCCTGCGAGATGGTCCGCGTGCGTGTGGGTCTCGACGATCCCGACGAGGCGCCAGTGGCCCTCCGCCAGAAGTGCGCGGTACGGGGCGATGTCGCGACCCGGGTCAACGATGATACCCTCGCGGGCGTTCCGGTCGCCCAGGAAATAGGCAAGGCAGCCGGCGTCGGGCCGGGGGATCTGACGGAGGAAGAGGTGCGCCGCCGGGTCGTCTTCCGGATAGCGGGCGAGGTCGGGGTCCGCGACGCGAGAGTACTCTTCGAGGCCTCCCTCGAGCGCGGCGGAAAGCGGAAACCCGCGGTCCTGGAGGAAGCGCGCGGCCCGTCGGGCCTGCGCCCCGAAGTGGTCGTAGGTGACCAACGGGCGGTCGCGCGGGAGCGTCGAAAGCCGCGGGCCGAGGATATCGAGAGGGACGTGGAGGTCCCCGGGCAGGTGGACGACCGCCCGCTCCTCGGCGGAGCGGACGTCGAGCAGCACGGGGGGAGCTCCGGATTCGATCAGCCGCCGCAGGTCGGCGGGAGAGACCAGCGGTACCGCTCCGGTCCTCGGAGGGCGGACGAACGGGTGCGGGAGGATTTCCGGCGAAACGCTCACGGTCGGCGCCCCACGTGTTCCGGGTCCTATTTAGGCAGAGGTCCGGCGCGGATTCGGGAGGAGAGGGCGGCGGCGGGCGGGTCCGTCAATTGCCGAACTCTCCGCACGTCTCCGGCAAAGCGTTAATAAACCGATTCCGGGTGAATGCGGTCGATGGCCCAGAGCTCGCCGTCCCCGGTCGACTCGGACCGAAGCGCCCGGCGAAAAGCCCGGGAGGCGGCGGCCGCGGAGCGGAGCGAGGACCAGACCGACCTCCTCGGGGAACGTTCCATCGAGCTCTCCCGGTACTTCGCGGGGAAGATCGAGACCGTGCCCAAGGTGCCGGTGCGCTCCCTCCAGGACTTCGCGCTCTGGTACACCCCGGGGGTGGCGGCGGTCTCGCGGAAGATTCAGGCGGACCCGGACAGCTCGTTCGACCTCACGGGGCGCTGGAACACCATCGCGATCGTCACGGACGGTTCCCGCGTCCTCGGGCTCGGCGACATCGGGCCTCGGGCGGCGCTTCCCGTCATGGAGGGAAAGGCGTTGCTCTTCAAGTTCCTCGGAGGGGTCGACGCGATCCCGATCCCGATCCAGGTGAAGTCCCCCGACCAGTTCATCGCGACCGTCGAGGCGATGGCCCCGGCGTTCGGCGGGATCAACCTCGAGGACATCGCCTCCCCCAAATGCTTCGGGATCCTCGAGGAGCTGCAAAAGCGGCTCCCGATCCCCGTCTGGCACGACGACCAGCTCGGGACGGCCGCGGCGACGGTCGCGGGCCTTCTGAACGCCCTCGAGCTCACCGGCCGGTCGGTCCGGGACGTGCGCACGGTCCTCTTGGGCGCCGGCGCGGCGAATCTCGTGACCGCTCGCCTGCTGCTCACTCTCGGCCACCCGGCGCACCAGCTCTCGCTCGTGGACCAGAAGGGGATCCTGCACGCGGAGCGGGAGGACCTGGACGAGCTCGAGCTGCGCAACCCATGGAAGTATCGCATCGCCCTCAAGACGAACGGCGGAGGTCGCACGGGGAACCTCGCCGCGGCCCTCGATGGTGCGGACGTCCTCCTCGCCGCCTCGACGCCCAAGCCCGGTACCATCCTCCCGGAGCACATTCGGGCGATGGCGAAGGACCCGATCGTCTTCGCGCTCGCGAACCCGGTGCCGGAGATCTGGCCGGACGTCGCTCGCTCGGCGGGCGCCGCGATCGTCGCGACCGGCCGCAGCGACTTCCCGAACCAGGTCAACAACTCGCTCATCTTCCCGGCCGTGTTCCGCGGCATCCTGGACGCGCGGGCGCGGTCGATCCCCGACGAGGTCGTCCTCGCAGCGGCGAAGGAGCTCGCCCACGGCGCCTCGATCAAGGGGCTCACCGCCCACCACCTCCTGCCGACGATGGAGGAGCCGGAGGTGTTCCCGCTGATCGCCGCGGCGGTCGGGGACACGGCGGTCCGCCTCGGCATCGCCCGACAGAAGCTCTCGCACGAGGAGTTCCTCGCGCGTGCCCAGACGCTGATGGGCCGATCGGCGCGCCTCGTCAAGGCCCTCGCCCGCGCTCGTCTTACGCCCCCCATGCCTCGGGCCCCGGCGAAGCGGAGGCGAAGTCGATGAGCAGCGAGGGGGACGGAGGAGGGCGCTCGGGCGGACCGCGGGAGTCGCCGTCCGTCCCCATCCATCTTCGACTCGCCCGCGACGCGGACATTCCGGCGCTCGTCCCGCTGCTCCTTCGTCTCAAGCGGCTCAACGAGGAGTTCGACCCGCTCCTCAAGGTCCGGGACGACGCCGACCAGCAGGCGAAGCAGATCCTGAAGGCGGACATCTCGAACCCGAAGGCGGTCGTCCTCGCCGCCGAAGGGGTCGGCGGGGACAAGGACAAGGTCGTCGGGTTCGTCCGCGCGCTGGTCCGGGAGCGTCCGTTCTACGCCCCCGAGCACGAGGGCGTCATCCTCGACATCTACCTGCTCCCGCTCTACCGCCGCCGCGGCGTCGGCGAGTACGTCCTGCGCGAGACCTCGAGCGCGCTCAAGGCGAAGGGCGCCGGGGTCGTCACCGCCGAGTTCCCGGCCCAGAACGAGATCGCGAACCGGTTCTACTCGAAGCGCGGGTTCCGGCCGATCACCGCGGTCCAGGCGCGCTCGCTCTAGCGGCCGGGGTCCCGGCCGCGCCGGTACGAGCGCTGACCTTAAACTGCGGCGGGCTCCTCGTTCGCCATGGCTAAGACCCCGAGCGCCACCGCGCCCCGATTCCTGCGCCGAGGGAAGGTGAAGGAGGTCTACGAGATCTCCCCGACCGAGCTCGAGTTCCGGTTCACGAACGACATCTCGGTCTTCGATAAGCACATCCCGAGCGAGATCCCGCACAAGGGCGAGACCCTCGCTCGGACGGCGGCGTACTGGTTCGAGCTCTGCTCCCGCCTCGGAATTCCGCACCATTACCTCGGGCTCGCGGGGCCGACCGCGATGCGCGTGAAACGCGTGCAGGTCGTGCCGAAGCCCTCGACGCTCGGCCCGAACCCGACGGGGTACCTCGTGCCGCTCGAGCTGATCGTCCGGTACTACCTCGCCGGCTCGATGTGGGACCGGGTGAAGGCCGGCAAGGTCGCGCCGGAGGCGCTCGGCTTCCCGAAGGGGAAGACGCTCACCTACGGGGTCCCGCTCCCGCAGCCGCACTTCGAGGTGACGACCAAGCTCGAGCCGGTCGACCGGCTCCTCGCGACCGAGGAGGCGCTCTCCCTCTCGGCGCTCGATGCACGCCAACTCGACGCGATCCGGGAGACGATCCTGAAGGTGGATGGAGCGATGCAGAAGGAGATCGGCCCGCGCGGGCTCATTCACGTCGACGGGAAGAAGGAGTTCGCGGTCGACCACGACGGGGTCCTCATGGTCGTCGACACGTTCGGCACGGCCGACGAGGACCGGTTCTGGGACCTCGCCGCGTACGAGCGCGGCCGCCAGGTTGATTTCTCCAAGGAGTTCGTTCGCCAGCACTACCGCGGCACCGGCTACTACGACCAGTTGCTCAAGGCCCGCGAGGAGCACACGGCAGAGCCCGCAATCCCCCCGCTGCCACCCCTCCTGGTCGACGAGGTGAGCCGGCTGTACACGACGGTCTACCAGCGGTTGACCGGCGAGCCGTTCGTGCCGCTCGCACGGTCCGGATAGTCGTCAGCGTTCACCGTTTCGCGACCCCTCCCCTACGCTTATCTTCCCGCGTCCCGGTCGGTCGGACGTGCCGTCCAAGCCGAGCCCGAAACCCGCCGGTGCGGAGGAGACTCCCCCGGTTCCGAAGACCCCGATCGCCCTCGAAGACCTGCCCGGGATCGGAGGGATCACCGCCGAGAAACTGCGCGAGAACGGCTACACCGACCTGATGGAGCTCGCCGTCGCCTCGCCGGGCGACGTGGCCGAGGCCGCCGAGATCGGCGTCGCCATCGCCCAGAAGATCATCGGGGAGGCCCGCCGCAAGGCGGATGTCGGAGGGTTCGAGAGCGGGACGGTCCTCCTGGAGCGTCGCAAGAAGCTCGGACGGATCACGACGAACTCGAAGGCGCTCGACGAACTGCTCGGCGGCGGCGTCGAGACCCAGGCGATCACGGAGTTCTCCGGCGAGTTCGGGACGGGAAAGACCCAGCTCGGCCACCAGATCGCGGTCGACGTGCAGCTTCCCGCCGCCCAGGGGGGCCTCGGGGGCGAGGTCGTGTACATCGACACCGAGAGCACGTTCCGGCCCGAGCGCATCGTCGACATGGCGAAGGGCGTCGGCCTCGACCCGGAGGAGGCGCTGGGCCACATCCACGTCGCCCGCGCGTTCAACTCGAACCACCAGATGCTCCTCGTCCAGAAGGCGCAGGAGCTCGCCCGCGAGAAGCCGATCCGCCTCCTCGTGGTCGACTCGCTCACCGCGCACTTCCGCTCGGAGTACCTCGGACGGGCCGAGCTCGCGCCGCGCCAACAGCATCTCAACCGGCACCTGCACGAGCTGCTCCGCTTCGCGGACACGTACAACGCGTCCATCGTCGTCACGAACCAGGTCTCCGCCCGACCCGACATCCTCTTTGGCGACCCGACGCGGCCGATCGGCGGGAACATCGTGGCGCACGCCGCGACGTACCGCGTCTACCTGCGCAAGTCGAAACCGCCGAAGCGGATCGCCCGCCTGATCGATTCGCCCAACCTCCCCGAGGGGGAGGCGGTGTTCTCGCTCACGACCGAAGGGATCAAGGACTGAGGGCTAGCCCTTCTCACGGAACGCCTTCCCCCAATCGGGGCGCGTTCCGTTGCGGTCGGTGAACCCGTACTCCTTCGCGAGCGTCCACGACCCGAAGACCTTCCCAGATTTCGAGTGCACCCTCGGGTCGGCCGCGAGGGCGACGATCGCCCGTCCGAGGAAGTACGGGGTCTCGGAGAAGAGGAAGCGGCGCACCCGGGTCGCGGCATCCCGCCAGTTCTCCTCCGTGACGCGGAAATTGTCGAGCATGAACTCCGAGCGCAGGAACCCCGGCGTGACCGCGACCGCGCTCAGGTGCCGGAGCTTCGCCTCTTCGAACTCCTCGTGGTAGGCGAGCGCGAGGCGGATCACGGTCGACTTCACGAGGTCGTAAAAGAAACTCCCGCGGTACTCGAGATGGTCGCCGTCGGTGATCTCGAAGACGATGCCGCGCTCCCGTTTCACCATAAGGGGCACGGCGTAGCGGCTCGTCAGGATGTGCGAGAGGACCGCGCGCTCGAGCATCGTGCGGCCGAGCCGGTAGGACATCGTCCAGGGAGGCTGGCCCCATTCCGTGAGCTCCTCGCCCCCCCAGATGTCGTTCACGAGGATGTCGAGCCGGCCGTGCTCGCGTCGCCGGATCCGCTCGACGAGGCGCTTCACCTGTGCCTCGACCGTGTGGTCGGTCCGGACGGCGTACGCGCGGCCCCCGTAGGATCGGATCATCTCCGCCGTCTCGTCAATCGTCTCGGGCCGTCCGGGAGTGGCCGGATGGCCCCGCACGCTTCGTCCGGACGCGTAGACGCTCGCTCCGGCGAGGCCGAGGCTCACCGCGATCGCACGCCCGGCGCCGCGGGTCGCCCCCGCGACCAGCGCGACCTGGCCACGCAGCGGCTTCTCGACCGCGGGCTTCCAATCCTCGTTGGGGGGCCGAGAGACGGCTTCCGCGGTTCGCGAGGAGGATCGTCGCATCATTCCAGGAGCCTCCCGGCCTTCACCAGCGACGTTCCGTCCACCTTCAGGTCGGCGCCCCGCAGAATGAGCCAGCCCCACCAGTTGGCGTGGTTGGTGCCGCCGGCGTTCTCGTTCCGGCCGAGCTGGAGCGTGAGCGCCCCGGCCTCCTGGTCGCGGAGCAACGGTGCCATCGAGATCCGGTCGTTCAGCCCGACCGAGAGGAGCCCCACCCGGTCCTTTCCCGGCCCTCCGCGCTCATAGCTCTGGGAGAACAGGTCGTGCCCCCGACCGTAGCTGAACCGGGTGAGACGCCCGCTCGAGAACGTCCAAGACCCGTCATCGACTTCCCCCACTGTGTCGGACATCCCGACGGAGTTCCGAACGTTGGAACGGAAGACACCGTCCGCTACCCGTTCGTCCAGCGCCACCGAAACGACGCCGGCCGGAAGTTGAACGAGGCCCCAATCCCCCTTCACGTGGGCCGGCGGAACGAGTCCGTCCGAAACCTGGGGCCGACGATGCCGCAGGCCAAGCTGGAGGCGGGTGCCGTTGGGGTGCGAGACCTCGACCCGCCGGCCGGTCAGCAGGGCACGGGAGATGCGGCGGGCGCGCCGATGCAGGAGCGCCGGGTCGACCGTGGTCCCCCGCAGCAGTTCCTCCTTCCATTCGGCGAGGTCGACCCCGTACATGCGGGCGGAGGCCGGGGAGGCACGGCCCAGCGCGAGCTGGACCGCCCGGACGCCGGCCTTTGCGGCGGCTCCGTAGAGCGCGTCGGGGTACTCACCTAAGCGGAACCGGGTCGGCCAGGGAAGCGCGTGGGATCGCTCCCGATCGCTCGGACCGAAGAAGCTCACCAGGACACTCGACTTCGCGATCGCCGCGCGAAGATGGTTGCCGACCCGCGCCAGATCGGCCGGTCGGTTCTCCGCGACCGCTGCCCAGTACGTCGGCTCGTCCTGGTAGACCAAGAGGGGCCGAGCCCGCAGCCGGAGGGCCTCGAGAACGAACGCATTCGCGTACTCGACCGTCTCCGACCAGCTCTCGATCGCGACATGTTCCCCCGGCCGGACCCGCAGGCATTTTCGCAACACCACGCGAGCCATCTCGCGGGCGTGCGGGTCGGGCGGGGCCGGGGGTCGCATCGAGGGTCGAACTTCGGGGGCCTTCTTGAAGCCGGGGTGCCCTGTAACACTCAGGTCGTAGCGTAAGCGAGATCCGGAGTCGTGGGCGGCCACTTCGCGAGAGGAGGCCACCCACTGGAACGGTCCGCTCGATTCGGCGTACGCGCTGAGGAACAGGCCGATGGCGCGAGTCGTCTCGCCCCGCCCGAGCCCTCGACCGCCCGACGGAGGTTGTCGAGCGCTCCGGTCGAGGTACCTTAGCGCCTGGACCTTCCAATCCTCCCGGCCCTCCGCCCGCGTCAGCCATACCTTGGGGCGGCGGGTCAACCAGTCCCGAAGTTCGGCCGCGGGGGTCAGATTCGACAGGGCGGCGACGACCCGGATCGATCGGTTTCTCCCAGTGGCCCGCTCGAGCTCGCTGAGGAACTGCAGGAACTCTCGAATTCGCTGGCGGGGCGGCGGGGCCGTTGGCAGACGGGACCAACCGGCAGGAAGAGGTATCTCCGGCGGTTCCGTCGGGGGAGCCGGCGGGTCGAGCGCGGGACGGTTCGGTTCGTTCGTGGGCGGTCGGACGGTCCCCTCGCCGGCCGGGCCAAGGAGGAACGCGATCGCGAAATCCGGGGAACGGAGGTAGAGGCCGACCACGTCCTGAGGCTCGGGCGGAAGTACCGGGTCCGGGCGACGTGGGTACGCCTCGATGCCGGCCGGCCGAATGCCGAACTCTGTCCAGATGCGGCGGACGGTGGTGTGGCTGACGCCGAACTTTCGGGCGAGGGTTCGCGTGCTGACCCGTTGGGGCCCGACGTGGGAGCCACCGAGGGAATCGCGCAGGATCTCCCGGACCTGCGATTCCGCGATGCCGCCTTTCCGGGGAAGCCGGGCGGTCGGACGCTCGATCCCACGAAGGCGCCCGGCGAGGAAGCGCTGCCGCCATCGCGCAGCGGTCAATCGACCGACCCCCAGCCGGCGGCCGATCTCGATGTCCTGGCGGCCGCTCGCCGCCTCGAGGACGATCCTCGCGCGCAGGGTGCGCGCATTGCGGGAAGGGTTCCCCCGGGACCATCGCAGCAGGAGGACCCGCTCCTCCGGGCTCAGCACGACCGTCCGCGCGACGCGCACGACCGGGGAGGGGTACGTCAGGATTTAGCCCGATGGGAGAACGGAGCTTGCGTTACGTCGCATCCTGGATGTTCCAGTCTTCCCCGGCTTGATAACCTCGATACGGAGTGGGAACACCATGCCCCGCACACCCCGCAGCCCTCGAACCTCGTCGACGAAGAAGTCGCCCCCCAGCCCCCAGGAGATCGCTCCCGGGGTCTTCCTGGGAGGGTGGAACGATGCCGTCAAGTTCCGCGGAAAGAAGTTCTGCGTGCTCGACGAGGCACCGGAGGAGATGCCGAGCGCCACGCACGTGCCGATCTACGACGGGGCGACGGACGCCCCCATCCTCCCGAACCTCGACCGGGTGGCGTCCGAGATGAACTCCGCCCAACGCGCGAAGGAGCCGGTGCTCGTCTTCTGCGGCCACGGGATCCGGCGTTCCCCGCTCGCCGCGGCCTGGTATCTGCATCGGTACGAGAAGCTGTCGCTCGAAGACGCCTACGAGCGGATCCGTGCGGTCCGGCCAAAGGTCGAAACCGCCCGAGAATGGATCGGGAACTGGAAGAAGCTCGAGGGGTAGTCCGGCCCGGTACCCGGTTCGATGCGCGTCGAAGAGGACCCCGATGCGACCTGGGTCGCGGGCCTCGCCGGGGTCTCTCGCGCCCGGGCGCAGCGAGCAGTGCAGCTCGGCCAGGCGGAGCACCGGCTCTTCCGCCACCTGGAGCGAATGCATCGGCTCGGAGGCCGAACTTCCTATATCGAGATCGATGCGCCGCTCGAGCTGTACGCGCTCGTGAGGTTGCTCCGACCGGCCCATGTGGTCGAGGTGGGCGTTTCGTCGGGAGTATCCTCGGCCTACCTGCTCCAAGCGATGGATCGGGCCGGGCGCGGCACCCTGCACTCGGTCGACCTGCCGAAGGCGGAATCCCGACGGGGGGCCGCCCGCAGAAACCCTTCCTGGAGCCTCCCGCCCGGCCGGTCCTCCGGTTGGGCGGTTCCGTTCCCTCTTCGCAAACGCTGGGACCTTCGGCTCGGGGACAAGAAGGGGGTGCTCCCGCTCCTCGGGAAGGAGCTCCCATCCGTAGGCCTCTTCGTCTACGATGTCCCGCACGTCGAGGCCCAGGCGGCCCGAGAGTTCGCCGCGATCGACCGAAGTTTCGCACGGGGGGCTGTGGCGATCGCCGACCACGGTCCGGGCGGCGACCTGTGCGCGCCGTTACGGCGATGGGCTTCGGCTCGGGGCGCCCCGCCCCTGCGCCGAACCGGGCTCGGCCTCTTCGGTTTCCGCTCGCGGCGCTAGGTCCGGTGGGTCGGAAGCCCTCCCGGGTCCGCCGGACGTGACCTGCTTCAACCCCGGACGCGACGCACGGCCGGGGCTTTGACCTGAAGGAACGCCGGACGCCCCGGAGCGAGACGCAGCCGCTCGACCGACTTCGGCGTCACGACGACCCGCACGGTGAGGCCGTGCCACGTTCCGAGGACCTCGGTCTGGAGGCGGCCGCGGGCCCGCAGACCCGAGACGAGGATCGGCAGCACGTTCCGAGCGCTCGAGTCGAGGGGGCGCAGACTCACGACGATCGACGCCGGATCGACCTCGACCTCCACCGGTTCGCCGTTCCGACCGGGAAAGGAGACCTCCAGGGCCGCTCCTCCAGCGAGCGCCACGTGAGGAGGCGGTCCGGCCCGGTATTCACCGGCCCAACGATTCGCCCCGGTCGTTCCCCCCTCGGCCGCCCGGAGCAAGCGGCGCCCCAAGGGGGTGAGTCGAGTCACGCCGGCGGTGGTCCCACCGCGATGACCGGTGGCGACGGCGCCGTCGTAGAGGCGTTGGAGCCGAAGGAGTCGGTAGACCGCCCGGTCCCGCCCGATCCCGATCGCCCGCGCCGCATGGACAAGGTTCGGTTCTCGGGAGAGCTCGTTGAGGAGCCGAACGTCCACCGGCGTGAGCCAGCGCTCGGAGCTCATGGACCACCGTTCGCCGGAACGCCGATGAGCGGTTTCAGCTCTGCGGCCACCAGGTCGATGCCCACTCGGTCGCCGATGCGCACTCCCGGAGCGACCCCGGGAGTTGCCACATGGAAGGTGAGGGAACCGTGACGCAGCGCAACGACCCAGCCGGCGGCGGTCCATCGCAGGGCGGCGACGCGGGCCGCGTGAGGCCCCGCTGGGTCGGAACGCCAGACGATCGCCTCCGGAGGGACGACCAGCCCCCCGGGCCCCGCGGCCGAGACCAGTTGCGGCGCCAGGGACGCACCCTGCGCTTCGGCGAGCTCGTGCGCGGAGTAGAGGTTCTCGTAGCCGAGGAATCGCGCGACGAACCGGTCGAGCGGCCCCCGGGCGAGGGTCTCCGGCGTGCAGTCGTGCCGGACAGTGCCCGCGTCGAGCACGACCACCCGGGACGCGAGGGCGAAAGCGGTCGTCGGGTCGTGCGTGACGAGCAGGAGCGGGAGTCGCTCGGTCTCGAGAAGGTCGCGGAGCATGCGGACGAGGACGTCCCGACTCTCCACATCGAGCGCCGCGAGCGGCTCGTCCCAGAGGAGCGCGCGCGGGTCGGCGGCGAGAGCTCGTGCCATCGCGACCCGCTGACGTTGGCCCGACGACAGCTCATGCGGGTACCGGTCCGCGAGCTCCGTCAGGCCGAACCGCTCGATCCAGGCCGCGGCCTTTCCGGCGGCGTCCGTCGCGCCGGAGAGAGCGAGCGGATACCGGACATTGTCGCGCACCCGTCGCTGCGGAAAGAGCCCGAGATTGGGCGGGACAAAGCCGAAGCGTCGCCGCTCGACCGGGAGGGAGTCCACCGCACCCCCATCGAGAAGCACCGACCCCCCCACGAGCGGGAGGAACCCGGCGATCGCACGGAGGAGGGTCGTCTTCCCGGCACCGGACGGACCGAGCAGGACGGTGGCTGACCCGGCGGAGACCTCGCATCGGACCGGACCGAGATGGAACGACCCTCGGTCGACCCGCAGGTCGACAAGCTCGAGGCCGCTCACGAGAAGAATCCTCCGCGCGCCCAGGCGAACCCGCTCCGGTCGAGGAGACGCACCGCCAGGAAGATCGCGAGGGCCACAAGGACGAGGAGCGCCGAGGCCCCGACCGCCGCGGTCGGGTCGATCCCCCAGTAGTTGTAGATCCAGACCGACGCGGCGTTCGTCACGGGTCCGTTCCACGGCGTCGTCGGGTAGACCGCGTAGGCGAGGATCAGGAATCCGCCGACCTCGCTCACTCCCCGGGCCCACATGAGGAGCGCTCCGGTGAGGATTCCCCGCGCCGCAGCCGGCAGGGTCACGGTCGCGAACACCTCTCCCGGCCCGGCCCCGAGGGACCGAGCCGCCTCGATCACCTCTTCGTCTACCGACCGGAACGCCAGCTGGCTCGTGAGAACGATGTAGGACGCCCCGACGTAGAGCATCACGAGCACCACGCCCCAGACCGCATCGAAGATCGGGATGCCGAGGGCCGCGGTGAAACGACCGACCGGACTGTTCGGTGCGAACAGTAGGAGGAGCCCGATCCCGACCACGAGATGGGGGATGACGATGGGGATCGTGACGACCGACTCGAGAACTGCCCGACCCGGGAAGCGGTAGCGCGCGAGCACGTAGCCGAGCGGAACCCCCGTGAGGAGTCCGAGTCCGACCGCCATCCCCGACGCGAGCAGCGTGAACTCGAGCGCCGTGCGGAACCCGGAATCACCGGCGGCAAAGGCGAGCCCGCTCCCCCCCGCGTAGAAGAAGAGCGCGACGACCGGGAGGACGAAAAGGCCGACCAGGGAGGCCGAGAGGACAGCGGCGAGAGCGCGGGCAGCGATAGCGGTACGATGCATCGGTCGGGCCGACGGCCTAGGCGAGGAGCGCTGCGAGGTAGGAGGGGAGCGCGGCGACACCGACGGGCGCGGTGCCCGCCAGCGTCGCCGGGAGGTGCGAAGTCGAGTCGGTCCACACGGGAGCGAGCGGAGTGAAGCCGTCCGCGGCCCAGTTCGCGGCCGTCGCGTTCGAGAGAAGGTACGCCGCGAACGCCACCCCGATCGAGTAATCGGGGGCGTTGCTCGGAACGGTGAGGGCGAAGAGGACCGGCGCCCCCGACTTCACCGCGGTGCCCGTGCCCGAGAGTTCGGTCGTCTTGACCGTGTGGTACAACGCGACGTCGGTCGGGTCGATCGCGCCCAAATTCACCGAGCTGTTCAGGGAGACGTAGGAAAGGTGGTCGACGAGGGCGTACGACCGGTAGATGAGGAAGGTCGAGACCTCCCCGGTCGAAAGCGCGGTCGCCGCCACGTTCTCGGAGACGAGCTTGGTCGTGGCCGTGGGGCTGGCGAGCGCTCCCATGGCGCCCGTGAAGAAGTGGCCGTAGAAGCTCCCGCCCTGGTGGGTGAGCTGGTCGGTCAGCTCGAGCGCGAAGATCCCGTTCGCCCCGAGAGGGTCGGAGCTGGCGTTCGGGACGCCCAGTGTCACGCCAGGCCCGACCATCTTCTGGTACCAGTTCGTGTCGTTGATGCCCGAAAGTCCGGCCGCCCCGGGCTGATAGGCGAGCACGAGCGGGTCGGACGCAAACACGGCCTCCCAGCTCACGACCGTGGCCGTCGGAGGCTCGAGATGCTGGGGAATCACGCGGAAGTCCGCGGAGATGAAGAGGTCGTACGGCTGCTGGGGAAGGGTCAGCGCGCTCGCCGCGGCGGTGGAACCTTCGTAGAGCTGAGCGGCCAGCGGAGCCTGTGCGCCGGGGGTCGCGTTGGCGAAGGCACGGGCGAACGACGGCAGGATGGGGGCGAGGCTGCCGGCACCGATCACCGACAGGGTCTGCGGAGCGCTCGTACCCGAGCTTGACGAACTGGAAGGGTGGAGATACCAACCTCCGAGAAAGCCCGCGAGGGCCACGACGATGACGACCCCGACGAGGACGACGTTGCGGAGGACGGGTCGCATCGTTGTGGCATAATGCCACATCACTTAAACGTCGCGGTGAGCGTTCGACGCCGATCCGCCGGCGCGTAGCGGAACCAGGCTCGACCTACGATGCGCTCGACCGGCACCGCCCCGAAGCTCCGACTGTCCCGGCTCGCAACGAGATTGTCCCCGAGCAGGAAGACGGTCCGGGGGGCGAGCATCTCCGCGTCGGGGTAGGGGTATTCGCCGGCCACGAACGCCACCCTCTTCGCGATAAGACGCTGCGCGTCGACCGGTTCGTGGAGGATCACGAGGTCCCCTCGCTCCGGA
>Ga0116216_10000827_pt1 | contig 22945 bp, 20 predicted proteins | sample Sb_taG_11_FD_89696 | JGI IMG/M metagenome (GOLD analysis project Ga0116216, IMG submission 89696) | Peat soil microbial communities from Weissenstadt, Germany - Sb_50d_3_AS metaG | ecosystem: Environmental > Terrestrial > Soil > Wetlands > Peat | place: Germany: Weissenstadt | collected 2010-09-21
ATCCTCACCATCACCATGGTAGCGATCGCGCTGGCGCTGAAAAATCCGCTCACGCAGGTGATGGACGCCTACCACCAGGGGCTGTGGATGCTGCTGCCGTTCACCATGCAGATGACCCTGATCATCGTGCTGAGCGCGGCGCTGGCGGCGACACCGCTCTTCCGGAGGACCATCGCGGGGCTGGCGCGGCTTCCCAATTCGCCGAAACAGATTGTGGCGCTGGCGTTCTTGACCAGCGGAGCGGCGGCCTACCTGTATTGGGGGCTGGGATACGCGCTGGGCCCCATGATCGCCATCTACTTCGCGGCCGAGGCCGAGCGCCGCGACATCCCGGTCGATTTCCCGTTTCTGCTGGCGGTTACTTATTCCTCGCAGGCGCTGTGGCAGTACGGGCTTTCGGCCAGCGGTCCGCTGCTGGTGGCGAGCAAGGGCCATTTTCTGCAGGACATCATCGGCGTGGTCCCGCTTTCGACCACCATCTGGTCGCCCGCCGCCATCATTCATGAACTGGCCTACGCCACGGCGTCGGTGGTGGCGGCGTGCTGGCTGCTGCCGAAGACCTGCCGGTGGATCTCGCAGTACCCGGAGTCACTGGCGCTGGCGAAGACCGTGGAGCCCGCCGCGATCGATCAGCGCGGCCTCAGCTTTTCCCAGCGGCTGGAGAATCACCCCATCGTCAGCCTGTCGATGGGGGTGCTGCTCAGCGGCTGGCTGGTGGACCATTTTTTCGTGAAGCGACTGGGCCACGACATCAACTCGCTGAACGTGACGCTGCTGCTGCTGACGTTCCTGTTGTACCGGACGGTCAAGCGGTTCGCCAAGGCGGTGGAGCTGAGCGCGGGCAGGAGCTGGGCGGTGATCGTGCTGTATCATCTTTATGCGGGAGTCGCCGGACTGGTGCAGTACACCAATGTCGGAGACCGCGTGGCGCGCATGGCGGCCTCGATTTCGACGGCTGCCACGTTTCCGCTGATTACCGCGATCGCGGGGTCGGTGTTCGCCTGCTTCATACCGTCGAGCGGCGGGCAGTGGACGGTGCAGGGCTTCGTGACGGTGAAGACGGCGATGGGGGTGGGGGTTTCGGTGCAGCGCGGGATGCTGGCGCTGGGGGTGGGCGACCATATGGGCAACTTCCTGACGCCGTTCTGGTACGTGGTGGTGGCGGGGATTGCGCGCGTGGATTTCCGGATCTTCTTCGGCTACGCGCTGGTCTTCGCGGCGATCTGGTTTGCGATCGGAGTGGTGGTATTCACGTTTGCGCCGTGTTAGCCGACCGGCTAAACTTGAACCAGGGCGAAGCTATGCACAGCGAGTACATCGAACAGCGCAATGGGGGCTACTACGTAGCCGGGACGCGCATTTCGCTCGACTCCGTGGTGTGCGCCTTCAATCGGGGCGATTCGCCGGAGCGGATAATGGAAGAGTTCCCACGCCTGGGCAAACTCTCCAGAGTCTACGGGGCCATCGCCTTCTATCTGGATCATAAGATTGAGATCGACCGGTATCTGGAAGAGACCGAGCGCGAGTTCGAGGGAACCGCCATTCCCCTGGCACAGGCCAATCCGGCGCTTTGGGAGAAGATCCAGCGCGCCAAAGCCAAGTTGGGCGAGTCCCGCGCTTGAGTATTCGCTTCCAGGCGGACGCCGATCTCAATTGCGATATCGTGACGGCGGTTCGCCGGCGAGAACCTGCGATAGATTTCGCCACGGCGGCGGACGCTGAGTTGGAGGGCATGGGCGATCCGCAGGTCCTGGAACGCGCTCGAAGCGAGAATCGGATTCTGGTGTCACACGATCGCCGGACCATGATCCATCACTTCCGCCGCTACCTGGAAGCAGGGGGATCGAGTCCGGGATTGCCGATCGTTTCCCAGAATGCGCCGATCGGACCCGTAGTCGAAGCGATCGTGGTCCTCTGGTCGGTATCGGGTCCTTCGGAGTGGCGCGACCAGGTTCACCATCTACCGTCACTCACGCGCCACGTCACGCGCTTAGCGGAGTCGCCTTCATCTCGCGAATCTCCGGTTGCCACGCCGAAGCAGGTCCGCTTGGCCGCCATCGGACAAATCCGTTACAGTAAGAATCGTGAAGCGTCTGCGCGCGGAAGAGATCGCAGGAGAGGAGTGGGCGGCATGGTATGCGCTCAGCCCCGGCGAGCGGTTCCTCGAGTCGATTAGACTTTGGGAGACCTATCTCGCACTCGGAGGATCACTTGAGCCGGAGCCCGATACTCAGAGCCCTTTCTTCGATCCGGAAGAGTGGCGCGAGAACGCTGCTCATGGGCGGCCAGGCGTGCGTGTTCTACGGCGCGGCAGAGTTTAGCCGCGATGTGGACCTGCTGATCCTGGCGGAGTCGCAGAATCTCGCGAGCCTGCGGGCGGGGCTCGAGGCGCTGGAGGCCGAGCTGATTGCCGTCCCCGATTTTGAAGAGCGGCACCTGTTGCGCGGTCACGGGGTCCATTTTCGATGCCGCCGCGGCGATGTCGCGGGGCTGCGCATCGATTTGATGGCGTCGCTGCGCGGCGTGCCGGGATTCGAGGAGCTGTGGGCGCGCCGCACCACCATTGAGGTAGAAGGCGAGCCCGTCGATTTGCTGGGGATGGAAGACCTCGTGCGCGCCAAGAAGACGCAGCGCGACAAGGACTGGCCGATGATCCGGCGGCTGGTGGAGCAGAGCTACTTCGGGCAGTCCGGCAGCGCGACCCAGGAGCTGGTGCGGTTCTGGCTGCGCGAGCTGCGCACTCCGGAATTGCTGATGGAGGTGGCTGCCGCGCATCCCGATCTGGCGCGCGCGGAAGCTACCTCGCGTCCGGCCGTCCGCGCCGCACTGTTGCCACGGCTGGACGACGTGGTTGAGGCGCTGGAGGCCGAGGAGCGGGAGGAACGCCGCAAGGACCGTGAATATTGGGCTCCGCTCAAACGGGAGCTGGAGGAAATCCGGCACGACCGAAGGAAGAAGGAAGACTTCGAAGCTTGAGTATTTGATAAACTTACTCAGTTCCCCGTGAGCCCACAGTCCTCCATCGCGCACTATCGCATCACCGCCAAGATCGGCGAGGGCGGCATGGGGGCGGTGTATCGCGCCACCGATACCAAGCTGAATCGCGACGTCGCCATCAAGGTGCTGCCGGACTCGTTTGCCAACGACCCCGACCGGCTGGCGCGATTCACGCGCGAGGCGCAGGTGCTGGCGTCGCTGAACCATCCCAACATCGCGGCGATCTACGGTGTGGAAGAGCGCGCCCTGATTCTGGAACTGGTCGAAGGTCCGACGCTGGCCGAGCGCATCGCGCAGGGAGCAATGCCCGCGGCCGAGGCGCTGCCGCTGATCCATCAGCTCATCGACGCCCTCGAATATGCGCACGAAAAGGGCGTGGTGCATCGCGATCTGAAGCCCGCCAATTTGAAGATCACTCCCGAAGGCCGGCTCAAGGTGCTGGACTTCGGACTGGCCAAGGCGCTGTCCAACGAACCGGCTGCCGGCGACCCGGCTTCTTCTCCCACCCTCACCATGCGCGCCACACTGGCGGGAGTCATCATGGGGACCGCCGGCTAATGGCCCCCGAACAGGCGCGCGGGCATGACGCCGACAAGCGCGCCGACATCTGGGCCTTCGGCGCAGTGGTCTACGAAATGCTCACCGGCCAGCAGCTCTTCGCCGGGCCCACCGTGTCTGACAGCCTGGCCGCCGTGCTCACGCGCGAGCCCGACCTCGGCCGCGTCCCCGCGGAATTCCGCAAGCTGGTGCGCCTCTGCCTCATCAAGGACGCGAAGCAGCGCCTTCGCGATATCGGCGATGCGCGCATCGTGCTGGCCGATGGAGCGGCCGCGCCGCCAGCCGCGCCCGCCGCACGCTCGCGCATTCCCTGGATCCTCGCCGGCGCCTGTGCCGTGGCCGCGCTCGTCTCTGGCTTTTTTCTCTGGCGAGCGACCCGCCCGGTGCTACACCCGCTAATGCGCTTCAGCGTCGATCTCGGGCCGGATGCCATCCGGGGCCCGCACCTGACCGCCGCGATTTCCCCCGATGGAACCCGCCTGGTATTCCCGGTGCGCACCGGGAACGGCTCGAGCCTGCTGGCCACGCGGCTCCTGGACCAGCCCAAGCCCGACATCCTCTCCGGCACCGAGGGCGCCATCGATCCATTCTTTTCTCCCGACGGACAGTGGATCGGGTTCTTCGCCGATCAGTATATGAAGAAGATCTCCGTCCACGGCGGCGCCGCGCTCACCCTGTCTCCCGCGCCGGCCGCTCCGCGCGGCGGCGCCTGGAGCGAAGACGGCTACATCATCGCCAACCTGGACAATAACCACCTGGAGCGCGTACCGGAAGCCGGAGGCAAACCGGAGCCGCTACCCGCCAAGCCGGAGCAGCACGGCGAGCGCACCTGGCGCTGGCCGCAGATTCTGCCCGGCGGCAGTGTTCTGTTCACCGGCGCTCTGGGCGCGGGCGTCGGCGGCGGCTACGAGGAGGGCAACATCGAGGTGCTCTCCTTGAGGACCGGCAAGCTGACGGTGGTGCAACACGGCGGATACTTCGGCCGTTACCTTCCGAGCGGCCACCTGGTCTTTGTCCATCAGGGAACGCTCTTCGCCGTGCCGTTCTCGCTCGCGGATCTCAAGACGCGCGGCACGCCGGTTCCCGTGTTGTACGACGTTTCTGCCGCCGTCGGCCAAGGCGCCGGCCAACTGGATTTCTCCAGCGCGCCGGACGGGCCGGGGACTTTCGCTTACCTGAGCGGCCAGGCGGTCGGCGGAGCCGTGCCCCTGTCGTGGATCGATGCCGCGGGCAAAACGCAAACCTTGGTGATCACAACCACTGCGGCCACTACCCCCAGGATCTCTCCCGACGGCCGGTTGGTGGCGCTAACGACGGGCGGGAACATTGTGGTTTACGATCCCAAGCGCGATGCCAGGACGCCGCTGACCTTCGACGGCCTGCGGAACATCGGGCCGGTCTGGACTCCCGACGGGAAGCACCTGATTTACGCCAGCAAAGCGGCCAGAATGTCATCTGGTGGATCCGCTCCGATGGATCCGGACAGCCGCAAAAGTTGTTCGCCGCAGCGGAAGCCGTGAGCGCCCGTTCGATTTCACCGGACGGCCGGCGGATCGCTTTTTCACGGCTGGATTCGAGTTCAGGTAACGACCTCTGGACACTGCCGCTCGACCTGAGCGATCCGGATCGGCCCAAGCCCGGCGAGCCTGAGCTGTTTCTCCGGGAACCGGGCGAGCAGGCGAACCCCGTCTTCTCGCCGGACGGCCGCTGGATAGCCTACAGCAGCCTTTCGGGAACCGTCACCCAAGTGTTTGTGCGGCCGTTTCCCAACACCCCGTCCGCCGGCAAATGGCAGATCTCGACCAATGGGGGAACGTTCCCCGTCTGGTCGCGCAATGGCAAGGAAATCTGGTACTTCGCCCCCGATAATCGCGTGATGGTAGTTTCCTGCATCGCGAAGGGCGCGAGTCTTGCTCCCGACAAGCCCCGACTTTGGTCCCCGGCGCCGATCATCGGAGCGGGCCTGGTGGCCTGGAACTTCGACCTCGCCCCGGACGGCAAGCGAATCCTCGCGCTCCCGGCGACACCGATGTCGGAAGGCGACGAGAAAGGCTCCGTCCACGTGACGGTCCTGCTCAATTTCTTCGACGAGCTGAAGCGCAGGCTGCCTTGACGCCCCGGCGTGAGGCATTGCCGATTTGTGATGAAAAACGTGGCGCACGCACTCCTGCGTGCCGCGCCGAGTCAGAGGCTGACGCTTATCGGGAGTGTGATCCGTCGGGCTTTTTGCCTCAGGCGCCTCCCATGAGCCCCGAGACAACCCCAACCCCTGAACCCCATCCCCAACCCCCTCTTCGAGTACAATCGAATCGGCAACATGTTTCGCTTTTTGCTGCCCGCCGTGTTCGTCTGCGCCGCCTGGTGCCAGCAGCCGTACGAGCTTTCCGGACGGTTCTCGCCCGAGGAGCGGGCTTCGGTTTCGCTCTTCGGCGTGGCCAGTCCGTTCGTGGCCACTCTCATGAGCGAAGACGGACGATTCACTTTCAAGAAACTCCAGCCCGGAGCGTACACCATCGCGGTATTTGTCCCCGCCCGCGGCGAAGCGCGCCAGACGGTGGAAGTCGGTCCTGGCACAGCCGATGCGCACCAACGCGTGCAACTCACCCTGAACCTCAAGGAGTCCGATTTCGTGCTGGCCGATGCTTTGCGCCGCCACTCCGTTCCCGCCACCCAGCTCGCCGTGCCCGAGAAGGCCGTTCGTGAATACGAAGACGCGCAGAAGGACCTCAACCGCCGCGACATCGCTGCCGCCGTCAAGCGCCTCGAGCACGCCGTCGAAATCGCGCCGCAGTTTTCCGCCGCCTGGAACAACCTGGGCACCATCGCCTACCAGACCCAAAAATACGAGCGTGCCGCGGAGTGCTTCCGCGCGGCGCTGGAGGCCGATCCCACATCCTACGAGCCGCTGGTCAATCTGGGGGGCGTGCTGATCAACCTGCACGATCTCGACAGCGCCTGGAAGTACAACGTGTACGCCGTGCTGCTTCGCCCCACCGATGCACTGGCCAACTCGCAGCTCGGCATGACCTATTTCGAAATCGGGAAGATGGATCTGGCCGAGAAGTATTTCGTGGCGGCGCGGCAGATCGATCCGGCGCATTTCTCGCACCCCCAGCTCTTCCTCGCCGAGATTCATCTGCGGAGGGGCGATCGCTCCGCCGCCGCCCGAGACCTCGAGGATTTCCTCAAGTACCATCCGGATTGGCCGCAGGCCGCCAAAATGCGCGAGCAGATCGGCAAGCTCCGGTAACGCCTTGCCGCCGGCCGCAACTAATCCCCTCAGCCGGGTTTAAATAAATTCGCATGAATTCACCAAATACTTTGATAAATGCGATACTATACGGTCAGTGACGGGGACGCGGAGGAATGATGCACGTTCTAGTCACAGGTTGCGCGGGCTTTATCGGCTCCCACTTGTGTGAGAAACTGTTGGCGGCCGGCCATTTAGTCACCGGTGTGGATTCTCTCACCGAGTATTACGGCCCCGCCATCAAACGCCGCAATCTCGAAGCCTGTTTGCGTTAGCCGCGTTTCCATTTCCTGCAAAAATCGGTTGACCGCCTGGACGCCGGTGTGCTGCGCGCCGCCGAATGCATTTACCACCTGGCCGGGCGTCCGGGTGTCCGGAACAGTTGGAGCGGCGAGTTCCCCTTCTACGTCGCCGATAACATCCTGACCACCCAGCACCTCCTCGAACGGGTGGTGGGATCGCCGCGCCTGCGACGGTTTGTTTTTGCCTCCTCGTCGTCGGTGTATGGCAATACTCCCTGCGACCAGGTCTCGGAGCAGGCGGTGCCCAACCCCTTCTCCCCCTACGGTGTGACCAAGCTCTCCGCCGAGCACCTGTGCTCGCTCTACGCCGAGAACTTCGGAGTGCCCACCGTCTCGATGCGTTTGTTCACGGTCTGCGGACCGCGCCAGCGGCCCGACATGCTGCTGAGCCGCCTCATCTCGGCCGCCCTCGATGGCGGCGTCTTCACGCTGTACGGCTCGGGCGAGGTCCGCCGGGACTTCACCGCCGTCGCGGACGTCGTGGACGCCCTGCTCCTGGCCGCGGATTGCACCTCCAGCCACCGCGTCTTCAACATCTCGGGAGGGCAGCCCGTGGCCGTCTCCGATGTCATCCGGATGGTTCAAGAAGTCACTGGAGCGCACATCGCCGTGGAGAGAGCCGGCAGTCAATACGGCGATGTGAGACACACGGCCGCGGATCTGACTCGCGCCCGGTCCGAACTGGGTTACGTCCCCTCCTGGCGGATCGAAGACACGGTGCGCGCGCAGGTCGAGTTCACCAACACTCTCAGGGCTGCCGAACTCGCTGCCGCCCGGTCTGATTAGTCCGTGGCCGGAGTCACGGTTGTCGTTCCGGCGCGCAATGAGGAAATGGCGATCGCCCGCCAGCTTCACGATATCGTGGAGGCGATGGACGGATCCGGCTGGGCTTTCGAGATCATCGTGGTGGATGACGGCTCGACCGATGCCACCGCGAGCCTCGCCGGGAGTTGCGGGGTACAGGTCTTGCGCCTCGAACGCCATCGCGGATACGGGGAGGCATTAAAGGCCGGAATCCAGGCCGCCGCATACGATCGGATCCTGATCAGCGATGCCGACGGCAGTTATCCGGCGAGCGCGATTCCGGGCCTCCTGGCATTGGCATCCAGCGCCTGCATGGTGGTCGGGGCGCGCATCGGAGCCAATGTTCATACCCCCTTGGTGCGGCGCCCGGCCAAGTGGCTGCTGCGCCAGTATGCCATGCTGGTGGCTCTGCGCCCGATCCCCGATTTGAATTCCGGCCTGCGCCTATTCGACAAATCCGCCGCCCTGGCCTTCTGGGACCTGTACCCGCCGGGCTTTTCCTTCACCACCACCATCACGCTGGCGATGCTGGCCACCGGCCTGGAAGTGCGCTACGTGAAGATCGACTATCACCGCCGGCTGGGAGAATCCAAGATCCGGGCGGCCGATTTCTTCCGCATGCTGTGGCTGATCACGAAACTGGCGATTCGCTTTCGGCCTTTGCGCCTTCTCGTTCCCGCGGCACTCGCCGCCCTACTGCCGGCCAGGCCGTGGGCCGTGTTCGCTGCCGCAACTCTGTTGGCCGCCGGCCTTCTCCTCGAACGCAGGGCGCGCATCGCGCGGCGGGTGGCGCCATGAGTCTGCGGACCGTCCTGCTGTGGCTGCCGGCGCTGGTCCTCACCGGAGCGCTGGCCGCCATCTGGATTCACTTCCCCTCCCTGGATCTCCCCGTCCACGAAGACGGCCGCCACACCCTGCTCTCCACCATCTTCTATTTCCAGCACGAAGTTGGGGAATTACCGGCCGACCTGCTTTTAAGCGCCGCCGTGGCCGGCGCCATGCTCTATTGCGCCCGACCGGTCCTCGCGGAACGCCCGGTCCTCGCGGAACGCCCGGCCCGCGCCCACGCGGCCGGCATGCTCACCGCCGTCGCGTTCTCCGTCGATGGAATCATCCTCATCGGCTCGATCGCCACCGCCGGCCCCGCCGCGACCTTTCAATGGCTCGCCCAATTCCATACGCGTGACACGGCGCCGCTCGAATTCGGCAGTCACTGGGGATACCACTTCCTCAGCGAGGCGGCCCTCATGCTGCTGGCCATGGCTCTGGCCGCGGTCCTGGGGAACCAGCGCGAGAGTCCGCGTCTCCTGATTGCCTCCTGGATCGCGTTTGCCGTCCTCAGTGCGGCTTTTGGCGTTGGCTGGGCGCCCTTCACCGATGCGCGTTACCTGGGGCACGAAGCGCGCGAAACACTGACTTACGCCTTGACCGCTATTCCGCTGGCAATCGCGGCCTGTTCTTACCTGGCGAACCCACGGGCCGCGCGCCGTTCCGCGCCCCGCTATGCGCCGATCTGCTTCGCGGCGTTCGTGGCCCTGGCGCTGTACCAGGCTGCCGGAGCGATGGCGGGTGGAATCCGCCAGCACGCCCAATCCACTGACCCGGTCCGCCTGGTTTGCACTCACTTCTTCGAGCACACACTCAGTCTGTTCGTAGTGACTTCGCACTCGTGCTTACTCTACTGGTGGGCCTCTGGAAGGGGCAAGCGGTGAGCCCGGGTGTGGTGGTTCTCGGGGCCGGTCCCGCCGGCCTGGGCGCCGCTCTGCAACTGGCGCGGCGGAAAATTGCGCCGGTCACGGTACTCGAGCAGGCCCACGCCGTGGGAGGACTGGCCGGCAGTTTCCTTTTGGAAGGCATCCGCGTGGATTACGGAAGCCACCGTCTCCACCCCGCTTGCGATCCGTCGATTCTCCGCGACCTCCGCGAGTTGCTCGGCGGCGACTTGCTCCTGCGCCCGCGCCGCGGACGCATCCGCCTGCACGGCCGATGGATTCGGTTTCCTCTCAGCCCTCTCGACCTGTTGGCCCACCTGCCTCCATCCTTCTCCATCGGCGCTGCCTGGGACCTGGCGTGCAAGCCGTTCGCCCCACCGCCCGCCACCGGCGCCACGTTCGAATCGGTCTTACGCAGCGGTCTCGGCGCCACCATCTGCCGCGATTTCTACTTCCCCTACGCACGCAAACTGTGGGGAGTCGAGCCGGCCATGCTGTCGCCGGAGCTCGCGCGCCGCCGCATCTCCGGCAACTCGCCCGGCAAGTTGCTGCGCAAAGTGGCCAACGCCATCCCCGGCCTCAAGGCGCCCGAAGCGGGGAAGTTTTACTACCCGCGCAACGGCTACGGCCAGATCTCGGACCGGCTCGCGGAAGCGCTCGGCGAGGCCGGCGGAGATCTGATTCTGGACGCCCGCGTGACCTGCATCGAGAAAGCCGGCGGCGCCTGGCGAGTGCTCTACCAGCGTGCCGGTGAACCGTGCGCGATAGCGTGCAATCACGTGTGGTCCACGCTGCCGGTCGGCGCGCTGCCCGCCCTGATGGCCGCCGGTCCGCCCGCGGAAGTCCTCGCCGCGGCGGCCGCCCTATCGTTCCGCGCCATGATCCTGATCTACCTGGTCCTGGAGCAACCGCGTTTCACCGTCTTCGACGCCCACTACTTTCCCGAAGATACCGTGCCTCTCACGCGTCTCTCCGAACCGAAGAATTACAGCGCCGCCACCGATCCGCCCGGTCTCACCGCCCTCTGCGCGGAATTGCCCTGTGATCTGAACTCCAGCCTGTGGACCAAGTCCGACGAGGAACTGGGCGACGCCGTACTCGGCTGGCTGGCCGCCGTGGATCTTCCGGTGGTTGCGCGCGTCCGGCGGGTAGTCACGCGCCGTTTGCCGAGGGTCTACCCTGTGTACAACCGCGGCTACGAAGCACAGTTCCGCATCGTCGATGACTGGCTCGCGAGCCTGCCCGGCCTCCTGACCTTCGGCCGCCAGGGGCTGTTCGCCCACGACAATCTCCACCACGCTCTCTTTATGGGATATTCCGCCGCCGCCTGCCTGCATCCCGACGGTGCCTTCGACCTTGCCCGATGGGCCGAATGCCGGAAGACGTTTGAAAGCCACGTGGTCGCCGACTAAAGTAACGCGAGCGCAGCGAGCCACCCTTCCCCAGCCCACTCGCGCTTTGGCGAGCCCAACCCCCAGCCCCTAACCCCCTTTTTTTTCACTCCTGTGAACAAAGCGCCCAGTTTTCCACAATCGCGACGCATGTTCTAATAGAACTTACGATATGCTTCGCCTGTCTCTCTTTGCGTTCCTGGTGTGCGCCGCTTCCGTGAGTTGGGCGGCGGGCCGTCCTGCCGTCCCCGACCCCGCAGCCGCGCGAGCCAACGCCGCGCTGGCACAACTGCCCCTCCGCTTCGAGGCCAACCAGGGCCAGACCGATCCGGCCGTGCTCTACACGGCGCGCTCCGGCGGCTACACTCTGTTTCTCACGTCACAAGGCCCCACCCTCGCTCTACCCGGCTCCCGGCGCGTGGACATTTCGCTGCTGAACTCCAATCGCTCGCCCCGGGTCGAAGCGCTCGACCGCCAGCAGGCCCGCACCAATTACTTCCTGGGCAACCGCGCATCCTAGCACGCCAACGTGCCGAGTTACTCCAAAGTCCGTTATAGCAGTGTCTATCCTGGCGTGGACGTAGTCTACTATGGCAACCAGAATCGGCTGGAATACGACTTCGTTCTGCAGCCCGGCGCCGACCCGCGCGCCATTCGCCTGAAATTCCAGGGCGCCAGCCGCGTCCACATCTCTCACGAAGGCGACCTGGTCGTCGAAGCGGGCGGTGCGCAAGTGATCCAGAAGAAGCCCTTCATCTACCAGGAGACTTCTCCCGGCGCAACCCCCGGTCACCGCCAAATCGCCGGACACTACGTCATGCTGGCGCGCAACGTGGTCGGCCTGAGCCTTGACCGCTATGACCGCGCCCGACCCCTGGTCATCGACCCCGCCATCGCATACATGTCCTACCTCGGGGGCACCGGCGCAGATCATATCGATGCCGTGAAACTCGGCCCGCAAGGCTTGCTCTATGTCGCCGGCGATACCGCGACGTCGGACTTCACCGCCATCGGCAACTTTGTCAACGCCAACAACACGGGCCTCACCGATATCTTCATCGCCATTCTCGACACCACCCCGGCGGGCGGGTACGGCCTCGTGTACCTGACCTACCTGGGTGGCAGCAATGACGACATCCCCCTCGCCATGGATATCGATGCCGCGGGCGTCCTCTATCTCACCGGAACCACCACCTCGACGGACTTCCCGGTCAGCACCAACGCTTTTCAGACGATCGGCGCGGGCTCTACCACCGAATCCTTCGTGGTGCAGTTGGATCCCTCCCAGGTCGGCCCCGCCGGGCTTGTGTACTCCAGCTTTCTCGGGGGCACTACCGGAATCAACTCCGGCAACGGCATCGCGGTGGACCCGAACGGGTTGATCGACATCATCGGCACCACCAAGTCCACCGACTTCCCGGTGACCGCGAGCGCCTACCAGCCCGCCATCTGGGGGCCCTCCGACACCTTCCTCTGCCAGATCGATCCCGTGGGCGGCACCATCGTGTATGCCACCTACCTGGGCGGGGAAGACGAGGATGACGGCCGCGCCATCCTGGTCGACAAGAAGGGCCTGGTCTACTTCGCCACCTCCACGCTTTCCACGCAGTTCCCCATGGCCGCCTTCAACTACAGCGGCGTTCCCATCGGCGCCGAAGACATCATCGTCGGGGTGATGGATTTCACCCAACAGGGAAGCGCTTCGCTGCTCTACTCGACCTACTTCGGCGGTTCCGCCAACGACGAAGTACGCGGCATGGCCTGGGACGCCAAGGGCAACCTGATCATCACCGGCTACACGCTGTCGAGCGATTTCCCCGTCACGCGCACCGCCGTGCAATCGTCCTACCACGGCAATTCCGATGGTTGGGTAGCGGTGGTGAACCCCAACATTCTGGGACCCGGCTTTCTGATTTACTCGACCTACCTCGGCGGCGCTCACGGCGATGCGGGCTACCGCGTGGCAGGGGACAGTGACGGGAACATCTACGTCACGGGCTACACGCTCTCGTCCGATTTTCCGGCCACCGCCAATGCGCTCCAATCCACTTGGCCCGGAGGTACGGACACGTTCATAACCAAATTCAATCCCGCGGTTGCCGGCCAAAACTCCATCCAATTCTCGACGTTTTTCGGCGCCACCAACATCTACGTGCCTATGGGACTGGTGGTCGGCCCCGATGGGACCATCTTTGTGGTGGGTTACGGCGGCCCAGGCCTTCCCAGCGAGGCCGGCTACAACGGCAGCGGCAGCAGCGGCTTCATCCTCGCCGTATCGAAATAAGCCGCCCCCAGCTTCGTGGGGCAGGATTCTATCCTGCAGGCCGATTTGCCATCGGCCCGCTTCGAGTCGCAAAGTTTCTGCGCCAGAGACGTTCCCGCCAGAGACCGTCCCCCGCTCGCTGACTTCTGACTGCTGGCTTCTGTCGCCCCTTACTCCGCGGCCGAGTTCAGAAATCGGACGATCTCCCGAATGTCCTCTTCCGCCAGCACGGGAGCGGGGACTTTCAAATTCCGCGCGCGCTTGCACATTTTCGGACCGCCCCTTTCGAGCTTGGCGGCCAGAATCACGGAGTCCAGCCATTCGCCGAGCGGGCGTAGTGAAGGCCCGTGGCGGCTACCCTGCCCGCGGGAGCCATGACAGGTGCCGCAGCCGCTCTTCACATATGCCGCCAAACCGGGCTGGGTTTTCCGGCGCGGCGCCTTGTCTTTGGCCGCGGGCGCGGGCTGCCTGGCCAACTGCAGGATGTGGTATTTCGCGTCGTCAAAGCCAAAGTCGTCAGCCACCAGTTCCGCAGCGGTAAACGCCGGCTTATCCACGTCCCTGGACCCATGGCCCTGGGCCCGCGCGAAAATGTGGTACAGCTCGTGTGCCAGCACGCGGCCCATCGCCCGTCCGAAGATTCTCTCGCGCCTCGATACCTCCAGGCCCTGCATCTGGTGTTGCAGAAATACCTGGATGCGGTCGCAGTCCACATCGGCGAACGGGAGCACCACCCCGTCGCTGACGTGGCTCCAGGCCAACGCACCGGATTCGACGCTGGCCGGCATCAAGCCGGAGGCGGCGCAATTACCCTTGAACCTGGCGACCGCCAACTCCGAAAAAACTTCTCCCCGGATTCTATCCAGGGACCTCCAGTTCAGACGCAGTCCCCCGGGCGCCATGATGGCCGCCACCTCTTCCTGCATCGATTCCAGCACCGTCTGCGGAGGCTGCTTCTGGAACCCGGTGTACACGGCAACGGATTCCACCTGGCCTGGCGCGGGCAGCACGGCCAACACCAGGCAACCAAGACCGAATCTCACGTGGATCAGATCCTTATATCCTGAATACATCAGTGGGGCGTTCCGAAGTCAAGGGGGGGTTACCATTCGTTAACATCACCGCCCCAGAAAAATCATTAGACCAGCTAAAGTGGAGATGTCGTGACTAAAGCCATCTCTCTACTCTTCCTGCTGTCCGCGCCCATGCATGGGGCGATCTTCGATGTGACGGCATTCGGCGCCAAACACGATGGCAAGACTCTGGACCGCGAGGCCATCAACCAGGCAGTCCAGGCCGCCGCGGCGGCTGGCGGAGGCACCGTGTACTTCCCGCCGGGCACTTACCTCACCGGCTCGATTCGCCTGCGCAGCAACATCACCCTGCAATTCGAGCCCGGCGCCACGCTCGAAGCCGCGTCCGACCCCGCCGCCTACGACGCCGCCGAGCCCAACCAGTGGACCCAGTTTCAGGATTTCGGCCACAGCCACTGGCACAACAGCCTCATCTGGGGCGAGGAAATCGAAAACGTCGCCATGTCGGGGGCGGCCTGATCTCGGGCAAGGGATTGGGACGCGGCGACGCCCGCGGCGCCGGCGACAAGGCCATCGCCCTCAAGCTCTGCCGCAACGTCACGCTCCGCGATTTCTCCATTCTCAACGGCGGCCATTTCGGAATCCTGGCCACCGGCGTGGACAACCTCACCATCGACAACCTCAAGATCGATACCAACCGCGACGGCATCGACATTGACGCCTGCCGCAACGTGCGCATCTCCAATACCAGCGTCAATTCGCCCAACGACGACGCCATCGTTCTGAAGGCTTCCTATGCCCTCGGCTCCGCCCGCCCCGTGGAAGCCCTCACCATCGTGAACTGCCTGGTGAGCGGCTACGATATCGGCTCCCTCCTCGACGGCACTTACAAACGCACCGTCACGCGCGCGCCCGACCGCGACGGTCCCACCGGCCGCATCAAGATCGGCACCGAGACCGACGGGGACTTCCGCAACATCACCATCTCAAACGTAGTCTTCGACCGCTCCCGCGGCCTCGCCTTGGAAGCCGTCGACGGCGCCCACATCGAAGACATCGCCATTTCGAACATCACCATGCGCGATGTCTCGAACGCCCCCCTCTTCATCCGGCTGGGCAGCCGGCAGCGCGCGCCCGAAGGCGCCGCGATCGGCGCCATCCGCCGCGTGAGCATCAGCAACCTGGTGGTGTACGATGCCGATCCGCGCTACGCATCCATCATCAGCGGCATTCCCGGCCACGATGTGGAAGACGTGAAGCTGAGCGGCATCCGCATTCTCTACCGCGGCGGCCTCACGCTCGACCAGGTGGCCAAACAACCGGCCGGCATCGTGAATACCTTCTTCTTCCGCGGCCAAGGCGGCATCCCTCCGCGCGAGCCCTACGCCACACCCGAGCGCGAGAAGGAATATCCCGAGCCTTCCATGTTCGGACTCCTGCCCGCGTACGGCTTCTTCATCCGCCACGCGCGCGCGATCGAGCTGAGTAGCGTGGATGTAGGCTTCATGAAGGAAGACCGCCGGCCCGCCTTCGTGCTCGACGACGTAAAGGGCATCGACTTCGACCACGTCAAGGCGCAGAAGGCATCGGGCGTGCCCTCATTAGTGATGACCAATGTCGAGGATCTCTCGCTCGATCACTGCCCGCCGCTCGCCGACACCCGGCTGGATAAGGTGGCGCACAAAGAGATGTAGTTCGAAACGCCAGCCTGCTGGCATCCGGGCCTACCAGATCGTTTGGACCCGCGAGGCCCGAATCTTGCCATCGCGACTGATCCAAGGCGCCTGCAAAGCAGTCGCTGTGGCGGCCACAATTCGATCCGGCAAATCCGGAACCTCACGGCTTACGAGTTCCAGGGCATCGGCGACCATTCGGTCTAGGCTTCTCGACCGGTAAGGTCCTGACCGCTTCCAGAATGGCCTGCTCGAGAGACATTGCTCACCTCATCTTCATTCTCCGCCTCCACGTTATCATTGTAAAGAATGCCCCAAATCCTCGACGGAAACCGCGTCCGGGACGCCATCAAGACCGAACTCGCCCCGCGCATCGCCGCCCTTACCGCACTCGGCCGTCCGCCCGGGCTGGCAGTCGTGCTGGCCGGACACAACCCCGCCTCCGAAATCTACGTCCGCAACAAAGTCAAAACCAGCCAGGAACTCGGAATCCATTCCGAAACCCTTACTCCGCCCGTCTCCGTCACCACCGCCGAACTGCTCCACACCGTCGAGTGTCTCAACGCCCGCGACGATATCGACGGCATCCTGGTGCAGCTTCCCCTGCCTCCTCAGGTCGATGCCAAGCGCATTCTGCTCGCCGTCTCCCCCACCAAGGATGTGGACGGATTCCACCCGTGCAACGTCGGCAATCTCGTCGCCGGCCTGCCTGGGCCGCGCGCCTGCACTCCGGCCGGCATCATCGAGCTGCTCCATCGATACGGCATCCCCATCGCCGGCAAGCGCGCCGTGGTGGTGGGCCGCAGCGACATCGTCGGCAAGCCAGTCGCCATGCTGCTGCTGCACCAGCACGCCACCGTCACCATCTGCCATTCCAGGACGCCCTCGCTCGCCGCCGTCTGCCGCGAGGCCGAGATCCTGGTAGCCGCCATCGGGCGCGCCGCCATGATCACCGGCGAATTTCTCACTCCCGGTGTCACCGTCATCGACGTCGGCACCAACCGCGTGGACAATCGCGCGGAAGTGGCCCGCATCTTCCGCGGCTCTCCCGAGAAGCTGGCGGCCTTCGACAAGCGCGGCAGCGTTCTGGCCGGCGACGTCGATCCCCTCGACGTCGTCGAAAAAGCCGCCGCCTACACTCCCGTGCCCGGGGGCGTCGGGCCTTTGACCATCGCCATGCTCATGGCCAACACCGTGGCGTCAGCGGAGCGCCGCGCCGGCATATGCTAGCCGCCATTTCTCACGTGACGTGGCGCAGGCACTCATGCCGATGCCTGCCGCCGACGCTCTGGCGCCACCGCGAATACGTGTCGACACGAGGCTCTGACCTCCTGATGTCGTGGAAAATGCGTGAGCTGGCTTTGTGGCGCAGCCTCTCAGGCTGCCGGGTCGAGACTCGTCTCGACCCTCGTCCCGATGAGTCGGGACGCTGCAAGGCACGAGTGCCTGCGCCACGGTCTGGCTCATCGATCTTCCACGCCAGAGCGCGGATTGTGCCACTACATCAGGAGGTCAGAGGCTCGACACGGCAGGCACGAGTGCCTGCGCCACATCTGCTGGCGAGGCGTGAGAACTGCAGGCAAGGCATATGTTGAAGGTCGGACTCACGGGCGGCCTCGCCTGTGGGAAGTCCTTCGTGGGCGCGGTGCTCGCGGGCTACGGCTGCCTGGTCATCCAGGCGGATGAGCTGGGCCACGAAGTGCTGGCTCCGGGCGGAGAGGCTTACGACGCCGTGGTGCGCGAATTCGGCGCGGACATCCTGGCGCCCGGCGGACGGATCGATCGCCCCAAGCTCGCAGCCCGCGTCTTCCACTCGCCCGGCGACCTCGCCCGCCTGAACGCCATCGTCCATCCGCAAGTGGTCCGCCGCGAGGAGCAGTTGGTGGCCGAGTTCGCCGCCCACGAGCCCCACGGCATCGCCGTGGTGGAGGCCGCGATTCTCATCGAAACCGGCAGCTACCGCCGCTTCGACCGCATAATCCTGGTAACCTGTTTAGAAGAGCAGCAAGTGGAACGCGCTTTGCGGCGCGAGGGGGCGCTGCTAGCCGATATACGCGCCCGCCTCAGCCGCCAGATGCCGCTCGAAGAGAAACGAAAGTTTGCCGATTTTGTCATAGACACATCCGGAGAAAAGGAAAGTACCCTGCGGCAGACGCGGGCCGTGTACCAAGCATTACGGAGCACCCAATCATGAAACTCCTGCGACCATTTGTCTGGGCCGCCGCCATGGTGGCCGCTTTTCTGTACATCACCTCCATGACGCGTTGGGACGCCGGACACATCTTGCGGCCCGCGGGCCGCTTGTGGACGGAGCCTGAGCGCGCCGCCGCCGCCGCGGTGGGCGGCTTCACGGCCGACGAGCAGAACAATATCGACGTCTACCGCGGCGCCCGCGACGCCACCGTAAACATCACCTCGGTGGTCTATCGCGAAACCTGGTTCTCCCAGATCTATCCCGAACAGGGCGCCGGCTCCGGCTTCATCGTCAGCCCCGATGGCGAGATCCTCACCAACAATCACGTGGTGAGCGGCGGCTCCGCGCAGTTGACCGTCACCCTCGCGGACAAGAAAAGCTACAAAGCGAAGGTCCTCTTTGTCGACCCGCGCGACGATCTGGCACTGCTCAAGATCGAATCCGGCCGCAAGCTGCCGGCCCTTCGCCTCGGCGATTCCGACGCCGCCGTGGTCGGCCAGAAGGTGCTGGCCATCGGCAATCCCTTCGGATTCGGAGGCACGCTCACCACCGGCATCGTCAGCTCGCTCGGCCGCACCATCCAGACCGAAGAGAGCCACGAGCTGGAAGGCATGATCCAGACCGACGCCGCCATCAATCCCGGAAACAGCGGCGGTCCGCTGCTCGATTCCCACGGAAATGTGATCGGCATCAATACCGCCATTTACGGATCGCAAGGCAATATCGGGCTGGGATTTGCCATGCCCATCAATCGCGCCAAGTCGATCCTCGACGAGTACGGCAGAACGGGCCACATCTCGCGGCCCACCCTTGGCATTGAGACTTGGTATGTATCCGGCGACCTCACCGAGACGCTCGAACTGCCGTCGAGCGGGGGCCTGCTGATTCGCCGCGTGGAACGTGGATCCGCGGCGGAACAGGCCGGCCTGCGCGGCCCCTCCCGCTACGTCATCCGTTACAACTACCGCCTGCCCGTGGGCGCCGACCTGATTACCGCCATCGATGGCCAGCCGGTGGAGGGCCTGGATTCTCTGCAGCGCGCCATGAACCATCATCACGGCGGCGACATCCTGGAGATGACCATCTTCCGCGACGGCCGGCCGGAGAAGATCAGGGTCAAATTGGGAGAAGCCCCGCAGCAGATGTAGGAAGTTGGCAGGCGGAACCGCCCAATGCCGCTTACTTTGCGATTCTGCACATGTTGTGGGGCGGACCCCCTGGTCCGCGCGGGTCCCCCCGGACCCGCTTTCGCAAATAGAATCAGGTTCGGCTGAATGCGAAGAAGGCCGACGAGGGCGTCGGCCGCGGACCAGGGGGTCCGCCCCACGGCCAAAGTAAGTGGCATTGCGCTGAGAGCGTGCGCCACGGTCGGATACCAGATCAGTTAGCCAGCTTGCCGCGCAGCACGACGATCGAAGACTTGGGAAGCTGGTAGAGCGTATCCGCTCCGCCGGCCGTCACGGTGGACTTGGATGGCGGGCCATCGGGGGATGCGTGACCGCTGCCTCCCCGTCCGCCTCGGCCGCCCGCGGGAACGGGATCGGGGTGCCAGACGTATTCCGCGGGGCCGAAGACCACACGGTCCACCGCGCCCGAGAAGTAACGATCGTGTCCGGAGACGAGATCGGCGAATCTCACCTTCACGGAGTGATCCTCGTCGTGGTCCTTATTTACGAACATGACGGACCATTGCCCGTCGGGCCGCTCCACCGCATACGCAGTGACCAGGATGTTCCCGTCCTTGTCAGTCACATCGCTAGTGACTTTGTAGAGCTTGTGGGTGGCATCGACGGGCTGCACCCATTCCTTAGTAATCACCTGCGTGGCCAGGTATTGCGGCGGGTAATTAGTGACGTGATTGTCCTGATCGATGGGCAGGAAACCGCCTCCACCGCCACCCCTGCCGCCCGATGCGATGTAGTGGAAGTAGTAAGTGCCACTGCCGCCGGCGGTCAGGAAGGAGCCCACGTAGTCGGCCAGCCAGAGAGCGCTCTTTACCGTGCCGGCTCCTCCTTCGCCGAGATCGTTGCCTTCGGTCATGAAGAACGGCACATGGGGCGGCAGGCCGTTATCTTTCCAGGCTTGGATCACATGGTTGATGTAGGCCGGCTCCCAGTACAGGGAACTCCAGTCGGCGCATCTCCGGTTGCCCATGCAGGGATAGTGCTCGAAGGAGAAGAACGAGAAATCTTGCAACCGGCCGCGGGCCTTGAGGTAGTCCACGAAGCGGCCGAGGAACGAGACCCTTCCGTTGGCATCCATCCAGGAGTCCACATCGCCCGGCGTGCCCTCGAAAGCCGGCCCACCGAGAGGCGCGGCGGGCGCCAGCTTGTGGATGGCCTTGGCGAACTGTATGTAGAGCGTGGCGTAATCCTCGGGGAGCACGCGCTGCCCGTCCGCCTCTTCTCCCATCTCGATCCAGGAGATCGGATACTTACGCTTAAAGAGGTAGGCGATTTCGTTGGCGGCGTCCTCGGGAATGGCGTAGAGAATGGCGATCGGGATCATGGCCGGAAGACCGCGCGTGACCCCGCAATTGAAGAAGAAATCGAAGCCGATCTGGTCGCCTCTGCCGTAATCCAGGTCGGAAGCCGCGTGCCACGGGTCCACCGACGAAGGCCAGGTGATGGTCTGCTGGCGGCTGGGCAGGTGCTTGACGATGTCTGTGAATTGGCCGTCCGCCGACACCGTCCCGACGTATAGCTCATTGATGGCGTACCCCACGCAGTTGCGCTTGTCCTGGGCGCCGTGCGTGTCGCAGGTGTTGGACGACTCCGTCATCCAGATGCGCAGATACCGCGCGGGGATCTTCCAACTCACCAGCTTCAAGGTGGGAGTGCCGCCCTTGCCATCGGTGATGGTGCCCATGGGGAACGTCTGCCAGGCGCCCTTGTTGATGCCGTTGTAGAAGGGCTCCTGGTCGCCGGTCCAGAACTGCACGTAATAGCGGCGGGCGTAGGGGTCGGCCCACGCGATCCTGATGGCATTGACGTCCACCTTGGCGCCCAGGTCGATCATGACCCACTGCGGATGCAGTGAGTCGTCGTCTCCGGTGTAAGCTTTAGTCAGATAGGGGTTGCTTTTCCAGTAGGATGTCAGGTCGCCATCGGTGAGGCGGGACCAGCCGTTGCCGTCGCCCTGAGTGGCGCCGCGATGGGGAAGCGGGTAGGCCCAGGAGTGTTGGATCTTCTCGCTGGTCGGCTCGGCGCTGCCGGTGAAGTAGCCTTCCTGTTTGGCGGCATTGCTCCATGTGCCGCGCGGATTCCAGTGCCACGCTTCGATCATGAGCTCGGTGTTCTGGCGGTAGGTGACGGTTTGCCATCCAGCGCCCAGGAGTTCCTTGAGGACGGGATCGGTGAGCAGGCGCTCGGTGTGCTTCTCGTTCTCCTCTTTGGTGGCGCCGCCGCGCAGACGGTCGATCGCCCCGCCGAGGGCGCGGAAAGGGCTGAAGGAATTCACCGCGTGCGAGGGAGCGGCGTCGATCACGATATTCTGCGCGGCGAGGAACGGGACCGCGACGAGAGTGATGAGGAACTTGGTGACCGCTGGCATGATTGCCTCCTTGACGACCGCCGAGTGTAACGGCTTGCGGCGTCGGGCACAAGGGCGGGGATCCGTCCGCCCTTCACTCAAATATCGGCGATATCTTCGCCAGCACCTCGTCCATGACCGCGTCTGGAATGCTTTCCAGCTTCCTGCCGCCGCGCGCGGCCAGATCAAGAGCGCGGGGCTGGTCGCACCGGACAACTCCAGTCGTCTTAGTCCCGGCGCCTGTCAGCGGCACGGCGAAACCCGCCGTCCGCGCGAAATTACCCCCGCTCGTGATCGGGAGAATTACAGGGAGTTTCGTCATCCGGTTGAAGGCCTCCGGCGACACGATCAGCACCGGACGGCGGCCTTTTTGCTCGTGTCCCGGCGCAGGGTCGAGACCGACGAGCCAGATTTCGCCGCGCTTCATCAGATGAGCTCGCGGCCCACGGGCTTGCTATCGACCCATTCCCGCTCTTCCTTGCCGCGCCGCGCCTTGGGATTGCATTGGGCGAGCAACTCGTCCAGGGTATACCGGCGCCGCGCCCGCGGCTCCACGACGAGACGGCCACTCTCAACCGCGATGCCGACCTTGGCGCCAGGCTGCAAGTGCAGTATATCGAGCAGCGCGGGTGGGACTGCCAGCATGACCGAGCCGACGACCTTGCGAAGATTGGTGGTGTGCACTGGGTTCCCTCCCTGAGTTATATTTTAGTATAACATTATGGAGAAAGATTTTCAAGATCCTTTTCCGGCACCCTCCGGATGATTTGCGCCCTCGGCGAAGATGTTGCTGCCATCTGAAGCTACGACGCACATCACTAGAATTTGCCACAATAGGACCGGGAGTCATTTGTGGCCATCCAACTAAGCTCTGAGCAGGAGCATCGAGTTGCTGAAGCTTTGCGCTCCGGCGCTTATCAAGGACCCAAGGAAGTGATCGACCGGGCGCTGGAAGTTTTGCGCGAGCAGGATGAATGGCTCGCCGCAAATCGTCAGGAAATCGACGCGAAAATCAATCGAGGACTCCAGGAACTCGACCGTGGAGAAGGAATACCCGAAGACGAGCTTGACCCGTATCTGGAACGCTTGAAAGCACAGCCCGAATGAGGCGGAGGTGCATCCTCGCGCCTCAAGCAGCCCGGGATTTAGCACAGATCTGGCGCTATCTCAAGAAGGAGAGCGGCCAGGAAACCGCCGATCGCATCGAATCCATCATCCGCGACAAAATTGCTTTCC
>Ga0116216_10000828_pt1 | contig 22945 bp, 24 predicted proteins | sample Sb_taG_11_FD_89696 | JGI IMG/M metagenome (GOLD analysis project Ga0116216, IMG submission 89696) | Peat soil microbial communities from Weissenstadt, Germany - Sb_50d_3_AS metaG | ecosystem: Environmental > Terrestrial > Soil > Wetlands > Peat | place: Germany: Weissenstadt | collected 2010-09-21
GCCCCGCCAACCAGCGACCGCACGACGACCCCAAAGGCGTCCACTCCCTGTTCCTCTGACCGCAAAAACGTCTCCATCCGAATCGAGTAGGAACATACGTTCGGATGCGGTGGAGCAATCTCAGCACAGAGGCGGAGGAGGAGCGGGCTCGGCTGCCGGGCTACGGAGAGGAGGCCGTAGTGCGCCATTTCGACGCGCCGGAAGCGATCCAGACGAGGTTCTATGAAGTCCGGGCGAAGTCGATCCTGAACAAGGTCCCTGAGGCCTCGCAGATGCCGTTTCGGTGGACGATCAATCCCTACCGCGGATGCACCCACGCGTGCCGGTACTGCTTTGCTCGCCCGACGCACAAGTACCTCGACTTCAACGCCGGACGAGACTTCGAACGAGAGATCGTCGTCAAGGTCAACGCACCGGAGCTGCTGCGGACCGAGCTGGCCCGCCGCTCATGGGGAGGGGAGCACGTCGCGCTCGGTACCAACACCGATCCGTACCAGTGGGTCGAGCGTCGCTACGAGCTGATGACGGGCATCTGGGAGGCCATGCGGGACGCCGGGAACCCATGCTCGATCCTGACCAAGTCCCCGCTGCTGCTCCGCGACCTGCCGCTGATGAAGGAGATCTCGGAGCGGACCGAGTTCGCGGCTGCGCTGTCGGTCCCGACGATCGATGAACACGCCTGGCGGGCGACCGAACCGCACACGCCCAATCCACGCGCGCGGCTGGAGGCAGTGGCCGAGCTCACGCGGGCGGGGATCAGGACCGGCGTCCTGATCGCTCCGCTGATGCCGGGGATCAACGATTCCCCGGAGCAGGTGGCGAAGATCCTCGAGCTGGCGTCGGAAGCCGGAGCCGCATACGTGACCCCGATCGCCCTGCACCTGAGGGGGGAGGTGAAGGACGTGTTCTTGAGCTGGCTGAAGACCGACCGCCCGGAGCTGATGCCGCTCTACAAACGGGTCTACCGGGGCGCCTACGCGCCGGAGGAGGAGCGCAAGCGTCTCGCCGCCCTCGTCAAGGGGCCCGGCGAGGAGTCCGAGCTCCGGTCGGGGCAGCGGATGCGGGGGCGGATCGAGCCGCGGGCGCGGGCTCCGGCAGATCTGCAGCCAACCACCCAGGGGAGCCTGTTCTGAATTCAGGTGAAACCGAGCATGGCGATCGGTGGTAGGTAATCAGGGCCTCCGATCGGGAAGACTCGTTCGCGAGGCCAGATAGTGCGCGATGATTCAAACCAATCTCCGATGATCCGGAACCGTCTGAAGAACACCAAGGACCTTCACCTCGAGCGGATGTTCGAGACCCGCAGCGACGCCTGGGAGAAGGTCGGGCTGGCCGCCAACGTCAGCCAGCGCGCAGTGCGCCGTGCTCGGCGCCAGATCTTCGTCTTGCTGCCGCTGCTAATTGGCGTCCTTGTGCTCTACCACTACCGGGTCCAGATCCTCGGAAGGCACACCGAGCGCCGTTGGGACACGTGGATCCAATGGGTGACCGTGATCGCGCTCCTGACGCTCGGGTGGGCGTTCGCCCGGGACATCGGCCGCGCCGCCGGGCCCACGTTCTTCCGCCGCATGGACCCGGCAACGGCCGGAACCGTCGGCTTCCTGATCCGCCTGGCGACGATGGGCATCACGCTGTTGATCGCCCTGAGCGTCGCCGGGGTCAACGCCGCATCGCTGGTCGCCGGAAGCGCCTTCACGGCGATCGTCCTCGGTCTGGCGGCGCAGCAGACCCTCGGCAACCTGATCGCCGGCGTCGTGCTCCTCACGGCGCGCCCGTTCCGCGTCGGCGAGCGGATTCGCCTCCAGGCGGGCGCCCTCGGCGGCCAGCTCGAAGGCGTCGTCAGCTCACTGGGTTTGCTGTACACCACGATCGCCCAGGGCGAGGACCGGATCCTGGTCCCGAACAACGGCGTTCTCTCCGCGGTGATCGTCCCGGTGCGCGAGCCCAAGTCGGTGGACGTCCGGGTCAGGCTCAACTCGGGCGTGCGACCAAGCCAGGTGCAGGCGCTGCTCGATGATCAAATCAAGACGCCGATTCGCAGCCCGGCGTCGGTCTTGCTCGAGGAGCTCGATGGCGAGGATCTCGTCGTGCGCGTGCAGGCCACGCCCGAGCGCTCCGGCGAGGGAGCGAGGCTGGCGGACGAGATCATCGCGGTGCTCGCGAGCGTGACCGGCGAGCACGAGCGCGTCGACCTCGACACAGACGGAGCCAAGGAGCCGGCCGGCGGCCAAGAGCACGAGCCGGCGCCGGATCGCTTCAGGACTCAGCGCTTGTCGCGCTGACCCTCGGCGAGCCGGCTGGCGATTCGCTCGTTGCCCATCCACCGGCTGGCCGTCTCGGCCGCTTGCGGGGCGATCGAGGCGAACGCCGCCCCCAGCCGCACCGGCGGTGGCGCCACGTCGATCTCGGCCCGGTTGCGCTCGATCGCCCGGATCACCGCCGCGGCGACGTCCTCGGGCGAGCGGGTGCCGACGTAGGACGGCAGCGAGATGCCGGCGTCGGCGAACATCCCGGCGTCGCGGATGAACCCGGGCAGCACGACCGACACGCCGACGCCGTGCGGGCGCAGGTCGGCGCGGAGTGCCAGCGCGAAGCCCCGCAGTCCGAACTTGGTCGCCGAGTACACCGAGGACGCCGGCTGGGCCGCCTTGCCCGACTGCGAGGAGATGAACACCATATGGCCGCGCCGCCTGGCGACCATCGCCGGAGCGAGGCCACGTGCCAGCGCGATCGGCGCCCGCAGGTTGACCTCGAGCATCCGGTCGATCTGCTCCTCGGTCAGCTCGGTCAGCCTCCCGCTGGCGGGCAGACCGGCGTTCGCCACAAGCACGTCAACCTCGCCGGCTTCGCTCAGGAGCCGGTCAACCTCGTGCCGATCGGACAGGTCGCATGCGATCGCGCGCCCTCCGAGCTCGCGCGCGAGCGACCCGAGCGCGTCGACTCGGCGCCCCGTGAGCACGAGGCTCGCGCCCCGGGACGAGAACGCCCTGGCAATCGCGTTGCCGACCCCGCCCGTGGCGCCCGTCACCAACACGCTGCCGCGGACGATGCTCACGGCGGCGCAGTCTAGTGTCAGGACTCGCCGAGCACTGGCGCCCCGCCGGCGGGCGAGACCGGAGCCCGCGAGCGAGGCGCGGGCTACTTGGGAAACAGCGCCAGCGTGGCCGTGAAGCCGTGCAGGAAGCTGCGACCGCCGACCGGGCCGATCTCGCCGGCGGCGAAGAAGCCCGCCGCAGGCGCTCCGCCCAGCTCGCGCTGGACCATCGCGGCGTCGTGGTCTCCCGGCCCGAACATCGCGCTGCCGCGTCCGTTGCAGGAGAACACGAGCGCGCCGGCGGGCGCATCGCCACGCAACGCCGCCACCCGCGCGCGCAGCGCCCGGCGCAGATCCTCGTCGGCCGAGCGGGCATCCCGTGCGTGCAACTTGATCACCTGGCCCTCGTGGACGGCGGCACCGACGACGAGCTGGCCGGAATCCGGGTCGGCGCCGAGCAGGCCCCGGACGAGGAAGTCGCCCTGTTCATACTCGGGCTGGCCGCTGTCGATCACGATCCCGATCAGCAGTCCGGCCGAGATCAGTGCCCGCTCGCGCGGCCCCAGCTCGGCGACGATCTGCTCGACGGTCTCGAGTGCGGGGCGGCTGGCGAGCTCGTAGATGACGTTGCCCTCGGCGGCCGTGATCGTCACCTCGCGGCCGAGTGGGGCGGCTCCCTGCGACACGCAGGGCAGGATCTCGACGCCGTCGCATCGCACGCCGACGGCGCCCTCCTCGTAGACCTCCTCGCCGAGGAACAGCGCGCCGGCGCCCTCCCGGGTTCGAGCGCTCGACAGTCCGCCGAGGACCGGCGTGGCCGGCGCGAGCGTGGCCAGCTCGCGCAGCACCGCCTCGGTCGGGAACGTGTAGGGATCGGGCAGCAGGATCGCCGCACTGGCGCCGTCGAGCTCGGGGAGGCCGTCGATTACGCCGTTCTCGCGCAGGCTGGCGTGGAATGGCGTGACCGTGCCGGGGCCGTCGAACGTGGCCATCCACACCGTCACGGCCGTCCCGGACTCGAGCTCGCGGTCCTCGCCGAGAACGCCTCCGGCGCCGCACCCGATCAGCGCGTGTGGGTCGATCACGGACTTGACCCCGGCCAGCGTGGCCTCGGGCGCGGCCAGGTGGGCGCCGCTGGCGAAAACCACGGCGAGGTCTGGATCCGCGCCACCGAGGGCCGCGGCGGCAGCCCCGGCCGCCTGGATCCCTGCCTCGAGCGGATCGTGCTCGGTCGAGACCGCAGCTCCGGCCCGCGAGCTCACGAACGTCCTTCCGCTGCCATCACTGCACGATACTCCGGGCCATGTCCCGGCCGGAGGTGATCGCCCTGTTCGGACCGACCGGGGTGGGGAAGACCGGAGTCGCGATCTCGCTCGCGCGCGGGCTTCGGCGGCGGGGGGAGGATCCCGTGGCCGTCTCGGCGGACGCCCTCCAGGTGTACGCGGGGCTGGAGACGCTCACCGGGGCCGCCGGCGCTGCCGAACGTGTCGCGCTCGAGCACCGGCTGCTGTCGTTCCTCCCGATCGATGCGACGTTCAGCGCAGGCCAGTATGCGGAGCTGGCCCATGCCGAGATCGATGAGCTGCTGGCTGCCGGACGGCGCCCGATCGTCGTCGGCGGCACCGGGCTCTATCTGCGCGCCGCGCTGACCGAGCTCAGCCTGCGTCCCGCACCCGCGGAAGGGGTTCGCGAACGGTGGCTGGCCGAGCTCGACCGGAGGGGCCCGCAGGCTCTGCATGCCACCCTGTCGGAGCGGGCGCCGTGGGCCGCGGCCGAGATCGATCCGGGCGACCGGCAGCGGATCGTCCGGGCGCTTGAGCTGCTCGACGCGGGCGAGCTCGAGCCGCCTGAGGGAGAGTCGGAGCTGTGGACCGACACGGTTCGCCGACCGACGCTGCTGATCGGGCTGGTGATGGAGCGCGAGCAGCTGTACGCGAGGATCGACGCACGAGTGGACCGGATGGTCGGGGCCGGCGCCGCCGCGGAGGTGCGCCGCGCGAACGCCGCCGGCGCGTCGATCACGGCCCGCAAGGCGCTTGGCTTCAACGAGCTGCTGACCGGCGACGTCGAGGCGATGAAACGGCGCACGCGCAACTACGCCCGGCGCCAGCTGACCTGGATGCGCAAGCTGCCCTCAGTGCACGTGCTCGACGTCACCGACCGCGCTCCCGACGAGGTGGCCGGAGAGATCGAGGAGCGGTGGCTCACGGCAGTGGGGTGAACGGGTACATCAGCACGGCCGCCACCACCACGGTGAAGGCCCACACCGCGATTGCCCTGCGTGAGACGCCGCTGCGGGCGATCAGGTCGGCGACCACGAGGTAGATGCCCGGCATCACGATCACCATGTAGTACAGGTAGCTCGTCCGGCTCCAGAACAGGCTGAGCACTTCGAACGGCACGAACGTGCCGATGAACCACGCGAGCCCCACGGTCGCCACCGGGCCCGGACCGGGCGCGAAGCGGCGCAGCCGGCGCGGAAGCGAGCGGGCCATGCCGAGCGCGGCCAGAAGCAGTCCGGGGAGGGCCAGCAGCATGATCGGCGGGCTGATCATGCCCAGGAAGTGGACGGCCGGGTGGATGCCGATCAACCCGGGCGCCGGCTCGGCCGGATTGACGTTGAGGTAGACGATCGGCTTGTAATCGCCCAGCCACTGCCACGGGTAGGACGCGATGCCGTGCGGGCCGTGGGGGCTGGTCAGCGAGCCGGCGTAGGAGAACATGTGGGAGAGATGCGCGAATGGACCGCCGGCGATCGTGTTCCCAGTGGCGGTGTTGAAGGGCGGAGCGATCTGATCGAGGACCGCGAGCCCTGCCACGAAGACGACCGCGGCTGTCGCGGTGCAGATCGCCAGTGATCGCCACCGGGCGTTACGCCACGTGGCGTAACGCCATCGAGCGTAATGCTCACGGGTGGGCGTCAGCGAGCGCAGAAGCTCCAGCGCCGCGAGCGCGAGGAGTACGGACGGCGCCACGAGCTTCATGCACGCGCCGATGCCGATCAGGAGTCCGGCGGCCAGCGGTGCTCCGCGCAGATAGAACGTCGCGCCCCAGATCATCGCCGCCAGTACGTAGATGTCGAGCGTTCCGATCCGTCCGTGGACGATCATCAGGTTGTCGGTGGCCATCAGCGCGCTCGCTCCGAGCGCCAGCCACCGGCTCCCGCCGGCGGCGCGAACCAGCGCGTAGCAGCCGAGCAGCGCCAGCGATCCGAACAGGATGCTGCCGATCCTCCACGCGAACGGGTCATCGCCGAACAGCTCGATCGCCCCGGCGATCATCACCTTCGCCAGCTGGGGGTGCTCGGAGTTGGGGTCGGTCCCGAGGGGGGCGGTGGCGTACGGGGAGCCGGGCGGCGGGTGGATCCCCGCGATCACGCGGGCGGCGTTGACGTAGTAGCGCTCGTCGAACACGAGCACGCGGTCCGAGGCCGAGCGGCACGGCTTCCGGCAGGGCTCGTCCAGCCACGCGAGGCGCACCGCCAACGAGAGCGCGGACAGCAGCACGAGCAGCACGAGCGGATCTCGCAAGCGCGCGGCCATTTCGGGCGACGGTACCTAGACTGCCCGCGCGTGGAGTTCGAGAAATGGCACGCGCTCGGCAACGACTACATGATCGTCGAGGCCGCCGCGCTCCCGTTCGAGCTGACGGCGGCGCGCGTGCGGGCGATCTGCGCCCCTCACACCGGCGTGTTCGCCGACGGGATCCTGTTGCTCTCCGAGCCCGACGAACCCGGTTACGTCGCCCGGCTGCGGATCTTCAACCCCGACGGTTCTGAGGCGGAGCTGTCGGGCAACGGCAGTCGCGAGGCGGTGCTCTACCTCCGCCGCCGTGGCTGGACCGACGCGAGCACGTTCTCGATTAAGACCATCGCCGGCGAGATCCGCGCCACGATCACCTCCCAGGACACGTGCACGATCGACATGGGCCGGGCCCGCGTGCGCAGCGCCGACTATCCGTCCGGGGCTGACGACGGGCGGGGCGAGCTGACGGCTGACGGCCGGCACTGGCGCTTTCGGCACGTGCAGGTCGGCAACCCGCAGTGCGCGATCCGGGTCGGTGGCGAGCGCGAGCTCGCGGCGTTGGAGCTCGGCGCGATCGGCTCGGAGATCGTCGACCACGAGCTGTTCCCGAACCGCACGAACGTCTCCTGGTTCGCCGAGCTCAGCCCCGGTCGCCTGCGGGCGCGGATCTTCGAACGGGGCGCGGGGGAGACCACCGCGAGCGGCACGGGCGCCACCGGCGCCGCCGTCGCCTACGTGCTCGACGGTGGCGACTCGCCGGTCACCGTGGAGCTCGACGGTGGTGAGCTCGAGGTCGAGGTGGGGGAGGACATGCACGTCAACCTGACCGGCTGGGCGGTCCCGGTGTTCCACGGAGCGCTCGCCGATGAGTTCGTAAAGGAGCTGAATGCGACCGAGTAGGCGTCTGGAGCAGATTCCGCCGTACCTGTTTGCCGAGCTGGAGCGCAAGGTGTCCGCCAAGCGCGCCGCCGGCGTCGACGTGATCAGCCTCGGGATCGGCGATCCGGACACGCCCACCTACGCGCCGATCGTCGCCGCCGCGCAGCGGGCCGTGGCCGACCCCAGCACCCACACATATCCCTCGAATCGTGGCCGGGCCGAGTTCCGCGAGGCCGTCGCGCGGTTCTACGACCGCCGTTTCGGCGTGACCCTCGACCCGGAGACAGAGGTGATGCCGGCGATCGGCGCCAAGGAGTGCATCTTCAACCTCAACCTCGCGTTCCTCGATCCTGGCGACGTAGCGATGGCGGCAGACCCCGGCTACCCCGTGTACACGGGCGGGCCGCTGCTCGCCGGGGCTGAGCCCGTGCTGATGCCGCTGATCCCCGAGCGTGGATTCGCGCCGGATCTCGCCGCGATCTCCGCTGATCAGCTCGAGCGCGCGCGGCTGATGTTCTTCAACTACCCCAACAACCCCACGGGGGCGATCCTGCCCGACGGCCTGTTCGAGGACATCGTCGAGCTGGCGCAGCGGGCGAACTTCCTCGCCGTGCACGACAACGCCTACAGCGAGATCACGTTCGACGGCTACGTCGCGCCCTCGTTCCTGGCCACGCCCGGCGCCAAGGAGGTCGGCGTCGAGGTCTTCTCGCTGTCGAAGGGCTACAACATGACCGGCTGGCGCTGCGCGGCGATCGTCGGCAACGCCGAGGCGATCGCGCAGTACTGGCGGCTGAAGTCGAACATCGACTCCGGTCTGTTCGAGGCCGTCCAGCTCGCCGGAGCGGCCGCCCTCTCCCCGGAGCTTGACGCCGAGGTGCGGGCGATGAACGAGATCTACGCGCGCAGGCGCGATCTCGTGTGCGACGCGCTCGCGCAGGCCGGCGTCCAGGTCACGCGCCCGAAGGGCACGATCTACATCTGGGCTCCGATTCCCGACGGCTTCGAATCCGCGGCCGCCTACTGCGAGCACGTGCTCGAGGAGGCGGCCGTCGTGATCACTCCCGGCGGCGCGTACGGCGCCAGCGGCGAGGGCTTCTTCCGGATCTCGCTGACGACGCCGGACGATCGCCTGCTCGAGGCCGTGGAGCGACTTCGCCAGCTTTAGTCACAGATGGCTCCACCGGCACGGCTACCATCCCCGTAGTGCAGCGAAGCCGCCACGGTCGCGCCAAGACATCGTCCTACACCGCCGATGGTCAGCGTCAGCCTGGTCGCGCACGGCAGCGTGCGTACCTGATCGCGGCCCTTCCCGACGGCGACCACGATGATCTCGCCGAGCTGCACGAGCTGCTGCGGACCGCCGGCGTCGCCGGCGTCGGGGAACTGATCCAGCGCCGGCAGCATCCCCACCCGAATACCTATATCGGGCCGGGCAAGCTGGAGGAGCTGAAGGCCGACCTCGCCCGCGCGGACGCCAACCTCGTCGCCTGTGACGATGAGCTCTCACCCCGCCAGGAGCGCAACCTCGAGGCCGCACTCGGCGTCCCGGTGATCGACCGCACGGCGATCATCCTCGACATCTTCGCCTCGCACGCTCACACCGCCGAGGGCAAGCTCCAGGTCGAGCTGGCGCAGCTCGAGTACAACCTGGCCCGGATGCGGGGCCTGTGGTCACACCTCGAGCGTCTTGGCGCCGGCCGGATCGACGGCGGGATCGGGACCAGAGGCCCCGGCGAGACCCAGATCGAAACCGACCGGCGCCTCGCCCGCGACCGGATCTCGGGGCTGAAGCGAAAGCTCGTACACGTCCAGGCGAGCCGCTCGGTGATGCGGGCCCAACGCGAACGGGCCCATCTACCCAGCGTGGCGCTGGCCGGCTACACCAACGCGGGCAAGTCGACGCTGCTCAACGCGCTGACGGGGGCATCGGCGGGCGTAGGAGACCGGCTGTTCCACACGCTCGACCCGACCACGCGCGTCCTACGCGCCGGCGGGCGCGACTATCTGCTGACCGACACGGTCGGCTTCATCCGCAAGCTTCCCCACCAGCTGGTCGAGGCGTTCGGCGCGACCCTGGAGGAGACCCGCCGGGCGGACATGATCCTCCACGTCGTCGACGCCTCGGTCGACGAGGATGAGCTGCTCGAGATGACCCGCGCGGTCGAGGACGTGCTGCACGAGATCGACGCCGACGAGGCCCCCAGGCTGCTGGTCCTGGCGAAGGCCGACCAGGTCGGCGCCGAGCGGCGCGCCGAGCTCGAGAACCGTCATCCCGACGCCGTGCTGGTCTCGTCGCTGACCGGGGAGGGGCTGACCGAGCTGATCGAGCGGATCGAGGGCGAGTTCGCGCGCGCCCTGCACGAGGTCGAGTTGCTGATTCCGTTCGACGAGGGCGGCCGGCTGGCCGAGCTGCACGAGATCGCCGGCGATCTCGAGCGTAAGGAGACGCCGGGCGGCGTCCACGTCGTCGCGCGCCTTCCGGCGAGCGTGGCCGCGCGTTACGAACGCTTCATGCTGCAACCTCACGGCTGATGGGCCTTCGCGTGATGCGCCTCGACGAGCGCGCGACGCTCCCGCGTCGTGCGTACGCGGGCGATGCAGGACTCGACCTGCACGCGCTGGAGGGCTGCGTGCTCGCCCCCGGAGAGCGGGTGTCGGTCCGCACCGGCATCGCCGTCGAGATCCCCGACGGCGAGGCTGGACTGGTGCTGCCCCGCTCGGGCCTCGCCGCGCGCCACGGGCTCGCGCTCGTCAACGCTCCAGGGCTGATCGACGCGGGGTACCGTGGTGAGATCGGCGTGCTCCTGCTCAATACCGACCGCTCCGAGCCGGTTGAGATCGCTGCCGGTGACCGAATAGCGCAGCTGGTGCTGGTCGGGGTGCAGACGCCCGAGGTGATCGAGGTCGACGGGCTCGCGGCCTCCGATCGCGGCGCGGGCGGGTTCGGCTCGAGCGGCAGCTGAGCTCGTTCGACGCAGCGCGCTCAGGAGCCGAGCGGGACGAGCCCGTGTGCCTGGAGGAACTGCTTGGCCACGGCGGCGGGGTCCTGCTGGTAGACGCCGACCTGGTCGTTGAGGTTGCGCATCGTCGCCGTCGTCAGCAGCCCGCTGACCTTGTTGATCGTCGCCGCGAACGCGGGCCCCTCGGCGGCCAGCACCTTGACCGGCACCACCGGCACCGCCTGTCCCCAGCCGAACACGTTGTCGGGGTCGCCCAATAGGCGGTACTCGCCGGCGTCGAGCTGTCCGTCGGTGGTGTTTACCCACGCTGCCTGGACCGCGCCCTGGTCGAGTGCCTGGTAGCCGGCCCCTACGTCCAGCGGCTTGAACGAGGCGGGGACGAACCCGTACGCCTGCTCGAGCGTCCCCAGGCCGCCGGGGCCCTGCTGAAGCTGCGGCGGCGCTCCGAGCGTCAGCTTCGTGGCGACCTTGCGCAGGTCGGCGATCGTGTGCAGGCCGTGCGCCACCGCGTAGGCGACGGTCACGGCGATCCCGTCCGTGTCGCTGAAAGGTGTCGGCTGGAGCAGCCTGAGGCCGTGCAGGCGTGCGTAGTGGCGGGCCGCACGGACCGCGTCGGTCTCGCTGCCGAAGCTGTGCCTGTAGCCGGCGACGCTCGTGTTCCACGTGCCGAGGTACTCGGGATACATGTCGAGCCGGCCGCTGTAGAGCGCCTGCAGCGTGACCTCGGTCGGGCCGATGTTTCGGTTCAGCTGGACGTTGTAGCCCTGGGCGCTGAGCGCCTGTGCGTACAGCTCACCGAGCAGGAACTGCTCGCTGAAGTTCTTGTCGCCGATAACGACCTGCGGCTTGCCGGCGCCGGGAAGCGCAGGGGCGGGGGTCGTCGTCGTGGGCGGTGCGTCGGCCGTGGCGTCGTGCTTGCCCCCGCCGCAGGCTCCGAGGCCGAGCGCGACGAGGACGAGCCCGCCGGCCAAGAGGTTTTTTGTCATGCGGGATCTGACGCCTCTTGAAGGTCTCGATACCGGGCTCGCGGCAATCCTAAAGCCACTACAGGCCGGCAGCGCGCCGAGCGTCCGCGTGGGCGGCGGCCTCGAGGGCGTCGTCGAGCGCGGGTAGGGGATCTGGCAACCGGAGTGCGGTGGCGATCAGCCAGTCGGCGAACCAGGCGTTCTTGGGCAGCAGCGGGCCATGGAGGTAGGTGCCGATCACGTTCCCCGCGATCACACCTTCGTGGCCGTCGGTGCCGTTGTTGCCGTGTCCCTTGAGGACCTTGCCGAGCGGTCGGACGCCCGGGCCGAGGTGCGTGCGCCCGCCGTGGTTCTCGAATCCGGCCAGGACGTGTGGACGCCCGGGCTGCAGTTCGACCTCGATCGCCACATTGCCGATCAGCCGAGGCCCGTCCGAGCGGACCGTGTGGAGGTCGACCAGGCCCGCGCCGGGGAGTGACTCGTCCCCCAGCTGGTAGCTGTGCCCGAGCAGCTGGTAGCCGCCGCACACGGCCAGGATCACGCCGTCGCGGTCGGCGACGGCGTGCAGCGCGTCTCGCTTGACCTCGGCCAGGTCGAGCGCGCACAGCCGCTGGTCACGGTCCTGGCCGCCGCCGATGTAGTAGAGGTCTGCGCCATCCGGATCGAGCTCGTCACCCAGGCCGCTCGCCCGGACCGAGAAGCCGATGCCACGCCATTGACAGCGGCGCTCGAGCAGCAGCAGGTTGCCGCGGTCGGCGTAGATGTTCATCAGGTCGGGATACAGCGCGCAGACGCGCAGCTCCCGCTCAGGCACGGAGGATCACCACCTCGCTGCCGACGTGGTCCTCGGTGGGGGGGACCGTCCGGATCTCGATCGGGATCAGGCCGCAGGCGGCCGCCTCCTGCTCGAGTTCCTCGCCGGTCAGACGGTCGAGGTGGATGAGGTCGCGGGCGACAGACCTGGTGCCATCGACGGTGACGGTTTCGCGGCGGCGCTCGAGCACGTAGCCGCCGGCCTCAGCCCGCACCGCGGTGGGATGACTCGAGTAGACGATCCCGTCGAGCTCGCAGATGTCGGGGAGTGGGGCGGCGGCCCCGCCGGAGACGTCGAACAGCTCGAACACCTCGCTGATCGCGATCGCGACGACACCGCCGTCGAGCAGGTGGCGCTTCGCGCGTTCCAGGAACCGCCTCCGTCCCTCGACGCCGCCGAGCAGCTGGATTGTCTGCATCGGCACCAGGCATACGGCAAAGCGGTCCGGGTGTTCGAACTCGCGGGCGTCGGCGACCACGGTCTCGACGTCGAGCTCGCCGGCGCGCTGAGCGAGTTCCGCGAGCAGCTCAGGGTCGCGATCGAGCGCGGTCACGCGGTAGCCGTGACGAGCCAGGTCGAGCGTGACCCGGCCCGTGCCGGCGCCGATGTCGAGCACCGGATCGCCGTGCTCACGGACGACCGATCGCCACAGCTCGAGATCCTCCGCGTAGCGCCCGCACTCGAGGTCGTGCCAGACCACGCTCACCGCGGCACCGCCACGTCCGGCTCCCAGAAATGGCCGGTGAAGCCCCGGCTGGCCAGCTCGTCCCGGAGCTCGAGCAGTGCCGTGTACGTGGGCAGCGCGAACAGTCGGCCGGTCGGAGCCTCGGCCACGGCGGCGTCGAGCGCGGCCGCCAGCCCGGGGACGACGTAGAGCCGGTCGGTCGCGACTCCGGCGTACTTGAGCCGCAGCGCCAGCTCCGCGGCGCGGGTACCCGAGCAGGTCACGCGGCGGACCCGTGGCGCAAGGACCTCGAAGTCGGCGTCCCACACCCACGAGACGTCGCGACCGTCCGCGGTCCGATCGTTCAGCACCGCGAGCACGTCGAGCTCGGAGCACTCGAGTGTCAGCGTCCGCAGAATCTCGTTGGCCCCGGCGGGGTTCTTGACGAGCAGGATCGAGAGCTCGACGTCGCCGATCTGGACGCGCTCGGCGCGCCCGAACGCCGCGGTCACAGCCGCGAGCCCGTCGACGACCTGCTCCAGTCCGATCCCCAGCTCGACGCACAGCGCCGCGGCCCCGAGCGCGTTGTAGACGTTGTAGAGGCCGGGGAGCGGCAGCTTCACCTCGCCCGTGCCCGCCGGGGTACGCAGGCGGAAGCTCGCACCGCGGGTCCCGTCGAGGACGATCTGCTCGGCGGCGACCGTCGGAGTCGGACGCCGCTGGTCGCAGCTCGGACACCGGTAGACGCCGAGGTGGCCGAGGTAGATCGCGTCGTAGACGTAGGCGGTGCCGCAGCGCCGGCAGTGCTTGGAGTCCGACGCGTGCTGCATCTCGGGCATCGCCACGGAGGGGTCCTCGACGCCGAAATAGGTGACCGTCGGCCGCTCGCGGCCGAGGTCGGCGATCAACGGATCGTCAGCGTTCAGCGCCAGCCGGACCTGGCCGGGCAGCGAGGTTACGACCTCGGCCCAGCGGTCGGCGATCGTCTCGAGCTCGCCGTAGCGGTCGAGCTGATCGCGGAACAGGTTGCACAGCAGGACGGCGCGTGGGTCGAGCTCGGGCGTCACCCGGTCCAGCCAGAACTCGTCGAGCTCGAACAACCCCATCTCGCCCGCGATCCTGCCCCCGGAGCGAGCGGCGTCGAGCAGCGTCGAGGCGACGCCTCCGGCCATGTTCGCGCCGGCGCGGTTGTGAACCAGCGAGATTCCGGCCCGCTCGAGCACCGAGGCGGTCATCGCGGCGGTCGTTGTCTTCCCGTTCGTCGCCGAAATCACGGCCGAGCCGAGCGGCAGGCGGGCCGCGAGCTCGGCGATCGCGTGGGGTTCGAGACGCATCAGGACCTTGCCCGGAAGCGAGGTCCCGCCTCCGCGGCCGGCTCTGCGCGCCAGCTCGCCGACCGCTCGCGCGGCACCGATCTTCATCGACAGGGCGGTCATCGCGGCGCGATTACCCGGATCGCGCTCGGGAGCACGCGGACGGTGACCGGCAGCTCGGCGATCGGGTCTCCGTCGGCGAACATCGTAAACGGCCGATCCGCGCTGATGTCCACGGCGGCGGCACGGAGCACCTGGACGGCGGCCTGACGTACATGGGTGCCCTTGAACACTGTGGGAAGCAGCCGGAGGAATCTGAGCTTCGGGACCTGGCCGACGATCACGACGTCGAGCAATCCGTCCTCGAGCGAGGCGTCCGGCGCGAGCAGCATCCCCCCGCCGTAAGCCTTCGAGTTGGCGGCCGCGATCGTATAACCGGTCAGGTGGCGGGGCGCGTCGCCGTCGACCGTGACCTCGAACCGGGCCGGATGCCACGAGAGCAGGGCTCGAAGCGCGCCGTAGGCGTAGACCAGGTTTCCGCGCACGACCCGGGTCTCGTTGGCGATCCGATTGGCCTCGGAATCGAATCCGCAGCTGGCGATCCCGATGAACGTCCGCGTCCCCGCGAGGCCGAGGTCGATCTTGCGGATCGTGCCCGAAGCCAGGACCTCGCACGCGGCGTTCGGCTCGAGCGGGATCCCGAGTGTGCGCGCGAAGTCGTTGCCGCGACCGCCGGGCAGGACCCCCAGCACGCCATCGGTGTGCCTAAGCGCGCCGGCGACCGCGCCGATCAGCCCGTCGCCACCGAACGCGACGGCGGTCTCGCCGGCTGCGGCCGCTGCGGCCGCCAGCTCCTCGGCATGGACGAGGCTCCGCGTCAGCTCGACGTGGTACTCGATTCCGAGCCCAGCCAGCGTCTGCTGGACTCCTTCCAGGGCCCGTCCCGTACGGCCCCCGCCGGCCGAGGGATTGGCGATCAGCGACAGCTTCACGTCGCCAGCGTGAGCGCGTTCAGGTCCTCGGCGATCGTGACGGGAGCGGGGTCCGTAGCCCGCTCGGCCTCCTGACGGGTGCTGACACCCGTGAGCACGATCGCTGCGTCGAGCCCCGCGGCGGACGCGCCCGCCAGGTCGGAGTCGAGGCCGTCGCCGACGACCAGCGTCTGGCCGGGGCCGAGGCGGTCCAGCGCGGTGTAGAAGATCTGAGGCTCGGGCTTGCCGACAGCCCTCGCTGTCCGCTCCGTGGCGTATTCCAGCGCCGCCACGATCGCCCCGGTGCCGGGACGGATCCCGTCCCCGTCGGGGTAGATGCGATCCCGGCCGGCGGCGATCATCTCGGCGCCACCGATCACCGCCTGGGTCGCGATGCGCAGCTCATCGAACCCGAGCTCGTCGTGGCCGGCGACCACGACGATGTCCGCCTCGGCCTCGGCGTCGGTGTCGTTCACGATCCGCTGTCCAGAGTCGGCGACGTGCCGGAAGATCGCCTGCGAGCCGATCACATAGGTGGCCGCGCCCGTCCCGCGCTCGGCGAGAAGGTGCTGGATCGATGCGCCGACGGTGACAACCTCCTCGAGCGAGGCCCTCAGCCCCAGCGACCACAGCTTGCGCACGTAGTCCTCGGGAGATCGCCGCGCGTCGTTGGTGAGGAAGATCAGCCCTTTGCCGGCCGCGCGGAGCTCGGCGATCGCCTCGGGCGCCCCGCGCGTGACCTTGTCTCCGACCCACACGCACCCATCGAGGTCGAGCACCACGTGGTCATATCGATCGATTAGCGGGGAGAGGGGCATCGGTGACCCGGGTGAGTCAGAACAGGGAGGTCTGGGCCTCGACGGGGACCCCGAGGCACTCGGGCCCGTCGTAGCGGGCGTCGTTGACGGCGGGACCGACGGGGCGCACCGTCGTGCCCGACGGGGAGAGGCCGTCGAGCAGCTCTCCCAGGTGGCCTGTACCGGTCGAATGCTCGAGCCACCGCGCCTCGGCGTCCGGCGCAAGGATTATCGGCATCCGGTCGTGCAGATGTGCGATCGCCGAGTTGGCCGCCGTCGTCAGGATCGTGCAGGTCCGCAGCGTGCTGCCGTCGTCGCCGTGCCAGATCGACCACAGACCGGCGAACGCGAACAGCCCGCCGTCGTCGCGGGTGATGTGAAACCCCTGCTTGGGGCCGGCCGGGACCGGACGCCACTCGTAGAACCCGTCGGCGATGATCAGGCACCGGAACCGCTCGAGCGCACGGCTGTACGCCGGCCGCTCGGCCACCGTCTCGACCCGCGCGTTGATCATCTTCAGCCCGGTGTCCGGCTTCTTGGCCCACGACGGGACGAGTCCCCATCGCAGCAGGTCGCCGCGCGGGTGACCTTCCCGGTCGGTGGTGACGGCCAGTACCTCGTCACCGGGAGCGATGTTGTAACGGCGCCTGACCTCGATCGACTCACCGATCGGAAACCGCGCCCGGACAGCTGCCGGGTCAGGCGTGGCGAGCGTATACCGTCCGCACACGGCGCGTCTGGTGCTTTCAGCGCGACCGCGCCGCGATCTGCTCAGCCCGTTCGGCCTGGGCTCGTTTCTGGCGCCGGCGACCGAGAAACGCGAGCACTCCCAACACGATCGCGACGAGCACGACGCCGTAGAAGATCCCGAGGTCGAGCGAGATCCCGCCGAACGGCAGCGCCACCAGGTTCACGATGCCGAATCCCAGCGCGAGGATCGCCACGACGAGGACGATGATGATCACGATGCCGCGGATCCGCGCGAGCATGCCGGCGCTCTTCGGCGGGGCGATCAGGCCCATGAACTGCAGTCCCCGCAGCTGGCGCTTCGTCGGCGCCTCGACGCCGAGGCGCTCGGTCGCCTTCTTCAGGTCGTCGGCGCGGCGTTCAGCAAGGGCGAGCGACGCGTCGGCCATCCGGCGCAGCTGCAGCCGCTCCTGCGGGCGGGCCGCGGCGATCGCCCGCTGGAAGTGGGCACGCGCGGCCTTGGCGTCATAACGCTCCGCGGCGCGGGCGCCGAGGATCGCCTGGGCCGCGGCCTTGAACTTGGTCTCGGCCTCGAGCTCCTCGTCCGAACGGCCCTCGAGCTGCTGCATCGCGGCAAGCTGACTGCGCTGCTCGATCCGCATCATCCGTTGCTGCTTCGGCATGTGAGTGGAGTCTAGTAGCGCTTCAGCGGCGTGGCTTGATGACTAATACCTGCTGGGCCCTCAGGTACTTCCCGGCGTCGGTCGAGCTCGGCGGCGGCGGGCGGAAAACATCGATGTGACGGCCACCGATCGCCCCGCCCGTGTCCTGGGCGATGAACCATCCGCCGTGTCCGTCGCTGCGGTAGGACGGGATGTACACGCGGCTCCCGAGCGGGATCACCGACGGGTCGACCGCGATCGACTGGTAGTAGCGCAGCGGCAGCGCCGGCCCGGCCGCGAACGTCACGTCTCTCAGCGGCATGTACCTGCGCCCGGGCCCGGCCGACCAGCCGCCGGCGGCGAGCGGGAACGTCACCGCGCCCGATCGGGTGCGCCAGTAGCCGCCGGCGCGCCAGTACGGGGCGCCGGCCGCCCAACCATCGAACGGCGAGGTCGGTGCGCCGCTGACGGTCACCCAGCCGCCGTTTCCGAGCGAATCGATGTGATACATCCGCCCGTCCAGGCCGATGCCCTCGCCGTTCATCGAGACGCCGGTCGCCGAGTAGAGCCAGTCGATCCGGTGCTCGCCGGCGAGTCCGGGCGTCTGGACCATCTTGCCGACGAACCAGCTCTCGGGCGCGGGCCAGTACTCGGTGATCGTGACGCCGCGCAGCCACGTGCCCCGGGTCTTCTTCGACGGTGGCTTCGGGATTCGTTTCGGCTTGCTCACCGGCGCGAGGCCGCCGCCGCCGCTCGGGAGCCTGGTCGTGCGCCGGGTCGCCGCCGTGGCGCTGACAGCCCACGTGAGCACGCCGCTTAGGAGCGCGATCAGACACGCAAATCCGACCTGCGTCGGCCGGCACCTGGCATCGCTGCGAGCGTCACGCATCATCGGGAAGTTCTCGCTCGCCGCGGGCGACCCTCCGGATGAGCGGTACCTTGCGAGGATCGACCCGCGACGCGGAACGCGGACAGGGTAACCATTGTGTTGGTCGGTCCGGCGCCGGGCCCCCACCAGGTTTACATAACGTGGTCGCCTTGAGAGCCCGCAAACCAGTTCCTTGGCCAGATCCGGATCTGACAGACGGGACGGTGCACCTGCGCCGGTGGGAGTCCGCGGACCTGCCGGCCCTGCGAGCAGCGGCGAAGGATCCCGAGATTCAGCGGTTCCGGTACTCGTTGCCGACCACGGATGAAGAAGCGCGGCGGTGGCTCGCGGGGCTCGAGCCCGACCGCCGGTCCGGGGAGCGGTTGGAGTTGGCGATAACCGTCGCTGGCAACCGTGACGCGAGCGGCTCGATCAGCCTGACGGATATCGAGCCTGGGACGGCGATGATCCGGTACTGGCTGCTGCCCGAAGCTCGCGGACGCGGGACCGCCACCGGCGCGCTGCGGCTGCTCGCCGGCTGGGCTGTCGAGGCGCTTGCGATCGCGCACATCGTGCTCCTGATCGAGCCCGACAACGAGTCCTCGTGGAGGCTCGCCGAACGGTGTGGGTTCGCGCGCGAGGCCCGGCTCCGGTCGTACTTCAAGACCGGCGCCGGCGACCGCCGCGACCTGCTCGTGTACGGGCTTCTGCCAGGCGAGCTGCGGTAGCCGACAGCGCGGGGCTGCCAGCATCCGATCCGTGGCGCAGGACGGAGTCATCATTGAGACTCATTCCCGCCGGGTCGGTCCTGCTGGGGCCCCTTGCCGACGGTCACGGCGAAGTCGAGGTGGGTTGGCAGTTTCACCCGGACAGCTGGGGCAAGGGCCTGGCAAGCGAGGCCGGACGTGCTCTGCTCGGTGTAGAACGTCGGTCGAATGACAGCGGGACCAACTCAGCGAAGAATTCGTCGCTCCTTGCGCCGCGGCTACAGCGAGGGTTGACCCTGTTCGAGCGTCGCCTACTCGCCTGCTGCCTTCGTCGGGAAGGAGAAGCCTTACGAATGGGCTGCGGTGGACCGCCCCCGGTTTGGACGACACGTCTTGGCTGTTGTAGTTGTTGTTTGTATCAGCGAGCTTGTTCCTTGACTACAGGTCGGAGAGGCCACCGGTTGCCGTTCGTCTCTTGACTGCCGTCCGTCGCGGCCTGAGCGGGACCGGTTGGAGGGACGGTGGCGTTCTCGGGAGAGATCGAGGGTTGGGCAACGAGATCGGCGCTGACCGTCGAGACGCGGCGGGTTGTGAGCCCGTCTGAGGCCCTCGGCGCGGTCGACGCGACCGATCCGTTGGCCGAGATCGAGGTCTCGAGCGCCACTTGGGCGAGCTCGGTGTGGTGTCGTTCGAACTCGATCCGGGAGAGGTAGCCCAGCGTGGAGTGCCGGCGCCGCGGGTTGTACCAACCCTCGATGTACTCGAAGATCGCGGCCCTCGCCTCAGCGCAAGTCGGCCACGAGCGCCGGTAGATCCGCTCTTTCTTGATGCTCGCGTGGAACGTCTCGCTGGCGGCGTTGTCATAGCAGTCACCTCAGCTGAGAGCCCTGATCGGAGTGGTGAATCAGCCCGCGGTCAGGACGACGCCGATACAAGGCCATCTCGAGCGCGTCGACGACGAGCTCTGAGCGCAGATGATCGGCCATCGACCAGCCGACGATCAACCGCGAGAACAAGTCCTGGACGTGCGCGAGGTACAGAAACCCCTCCCACGTCGAGATGTAGGTGATGTCCGCCGACCAGGTCAGGTTCGGGGCGCTGGGACGAAAGTCGCGCTCGACCAGGTCCGGCGGGACGCGCAGCCCGGGCAGGCGGACCGTGGTCCGCCGACGCTTGCGCGGCACGACCCCCGAGATACCGGCCGCCTTCATCAGCCGCTCGACCCGCTTTCGCCCGACGCCGATCCCATGCTCGAGGCGCAGCTCGGCGTGGACCCGCCGCGCGCCGTAGGTGCCGTCCGAGGCGGCGTGGATCTGCTTGATCCGCTCGGTCAACCACGCGTCGCAAAGCGCGCGGTCAGACCGCGCGCGCCGCTCCCAGTCGTGAAAGCTGGTGCGGTTCACCCCGAGCGTGCGGCACATCACCGCCACCGGGAAGTTCGCCCTCTCGGCCTCGATCAGCGCGAAGATCTCTCCTACGGCTCGCCGGTCTCCCGGGCGAAAAAAGCGGCCGCCTTCTTGAGGATCTCGCGCTCCATCCGCAACGTCTGATTCTCACGACGCAACCGCGCCAGCTCCTCACGCTCATCGGTCGAGAGGCCGTCCGGGCGCTTGCCCTCATCATGCTCAGCCTGCTTAACCCAATTGCGTAACGTCACATCCGAGATCCCCAGATCCTCCGCGATCTGATGCTGAGACTCGCTCGAGATGCGAACTAGCTTGATCGCCTCCCGACGAAACTCCGGCGGGTACGGCGGTCTGGTCCGAGGCACTTCTCACACCTCCTCGCCCACGTCTTTCGACGAAAGCGCTCAGGTGTCCTCGAAACCGGGGGCACTCCAGCGGAAGGCCCAAGGGTTCTGCGTGTTCGTGGAAGGAGAAGCGTCGCCTTGAGGTGCCGCCGGGTCGCCTGCTGGCGAACGGGGAGCCCCCGACTCGACGGCACCGTCATCGTTGGTGCAGACGCCGGTGCGTAGGCACGAGTAGGACGTCGGCGAGTCGCTGATCACCGGTGAGATTCGTCCAACTGAGTGAGCCTCGCTCAGGAGCCCGAGCAAAGCCGCTCCGTCGAGTCGAAGCAGCAATATCGGGCTCGTCGAGCGTCGTGTCGGGGTCCTAGCGGCGGATGGTCGATCGGAGACTGGCCCTCCTGGTCGACTTCAAGCGTCCGGATGCCCGGCTGTGCCTCGGCGGCTTGCCCACGATCCAGTCACGCTTACGCACGACCCGCGCTCTGACCTCCGGCCGTTTGGCATCGCGGGCTTTTTGCGGTCTGGCCGCGATCCGCCGTGGATTGCGTGCGTCTGGTCGTGGTGCTCAGCTCATGAGAAGAACTGCTGGTAGATCAGGAAGATGTTCATTGCGCTGATGGCCGCGGCGATCGTCCAGGCGGAGATCTTGAGGATGCGCCCGTTGACGTGGACGCCCATGATGTCGCGGCGGCTGGTGAGCATCACCAGCGGTATGAGCGCGAGCGGGATGCCGAACGAGAGCACGACCTGGCTGAGCACGAGCGCGCTGGTCGGGTTCGTGCCGACGGCGATGACCACAAGCGCGGGGATCATCGTCAGCCCCCGGCGGAGGAACAGGGGAATCTTGCGGTTGATGAAGCCGCCCATCACGACCTGGCCGGCGTAGGTGCCCACGCTGGAAGAGGAGGCGCCGGAGGCCAGCAGCGCGACCGCGAACGCGATCGCGGCGGTGCCGCCGACCAGGCGCCCGAGCTGGAAGTGGGCCTGCCCGATCGTGCTCAGGCCTGAGAGCGCGGGGGTGTGAAAGAGCTTGGCGGCGACGGCGAGCATCGACATGTTGACCAGCCCGGCAAGCCCGAGCGCGATGTACACGTCGAGTCGCTCAAAGCGCAGCACGCGCTTTTTCTCGGCGTCGTTGCGGGTCGGCATCCGGCCCTTGGTCAGCGCCGAGTGCAGGTAGATCACGTGCGGCATCACGGTCGCGCCGACGATCCCGACCGCGAGGTAGAGCTCCGTGCTGCCGCCTTGTAGGCCGGGGATCAGCCCGTGCAGCGACTCGTGCACGGACGGTCCGATCCTTAGCGTCTCATAAAGAAAGCCGGCGAAGATGATGCCCAGCAGCCCGCTGATCGCCAGCTCGAACTTTCGGAAGCCCAGCGCCTGCAGCGCGAGGATCGCGAACGCGATCACGCCGGTGATCAGCCCGGCGATGAACAGCGGCACGCCGAACAGCAGGTTTAGCCCGATCGCGGCGCCGAGGAACTCGGCGATGTCGGTCGACATCGCCATGATCTCGGCCTGCACCCACATGCCAAAGCTGAACGCGCGGTGGTATTTGTCGCGCACGACCTCGGGGTAGTTGCGGTCGGTGACGATCCCGAGCTTGGCTGACAGGTACTGGATCACCATCGCGACCAGGTTGGCCGCCAGTACCACCCATAGCAGTATGTAGCCGAACTGCGCGCCGCCCGCCACGTTGGTGGCGAAGTTCCCCGGGTCGACGTAGGCGATCGACGCGACGAACGCGGGGCCGAGCATGAACACCGTGGCGCGGAGCTTCCCGCGCGAGAGCAGTCGCTCCAGCGCGCTGGCCTCGAGCTGCTCGCTCAACGGCAGGCTTCTGTTTGCGCCGGCGCCCTCGAGCGCGGGGACCGGTGGGCCGGGCGGCGGGGTCACCGCGCGTCTTTGTCGGTCTCGATCCGCATCGCGCGTGCCAGCTCGCCGCCGATCGGATGCTGGCGCTCGTCGAACCGTATGAACACCGGCCCACCGAACGGCTGGCGATCCACAACCTCGAGCCGAGCGTCGAGCGCGATGCCATGCTCAGCGAGGTAGCGCAGCATCTCCGGGTCCGAATCAGACACGCGAACGAAGCGCCCCGCGGCACCGACCGGTAGTTCGTCCAGGCTGGACGTCGGGCGCTCGTCGATCTCGAACAGGGGCGTGGGCATCGGATCTCCGTGCGGGTCGACCGCCGGGTCGCCGAGCCGCGCAGCGATCAGCTGCTCGAGCTCCTCGGAGAGCACGTGCTCGAGGACCTCCGCCTCGGCGTGCACGCGATCCCACGACATCCCCAGCTCCCGGGCGAGGAACAGCTCGAGCAGCCGGTGATGGCGAAGCACCTCCA
>Ga0116216_10000835_pt1 | contig 22777 bp, 20 predicted proteins | sample Sb_taG_11_FD_89696 | JGI IMG/M metagenome (GOLD analysis project Ga0116216, IMG submission 89696) | Peat soil microbial communities from Weissenstadt, Germany - Sb_50d_3_AS metaG | ecosystem: Environmental > Terrestrial > Soil > Wetlands > Peat | place: Germany: Weissenstadt | collected 2010-09-21
CGGCGGCCGCGGAATCAGAGGGTACAACGCCTACTCGTACTGGAACCCGCTCGCCGCGAAGTACGAGTCGTACACGCAGTGGTACGTCAACCACTTCGTCTCGCGGAGCCAGTTCTTCAACGACACCTCCGCCGGTCAGCTTCCGGACATCTCCTACGTGATCCCGAACGCGAGCTTCTCCGACCACCCGCCGGCGATCGTCTCCCTCGGCCAGTCGTACGTCGCGCGCGTCGTCGACGCCATCGAGGCGTCCCCCGACTGGCGGTCGACGGCGATCTTCGTCACGTGGGACGACTACGGCGGATTCTACGACCACGTCGCCCCCCCGTCGATCGACCCGCTCGGCCTCAGCTTCCGCGTGCCGATCCTCGTCATCAGCCCGTACACGCCGGCCGGGCTCGTCGACCACTCCCTCGGCTACTTCGAATCCCTGCTCCGTTTCGTCGAGTGGCGATTCGACCTCGGATGCCTCACCCCGAGGGACTGCCACGCCCCGTTGCCCCTCGGGCTGTTCGACTTCTCGATGCCGCCGCGCGCGCCGGTGTTCTTTCCGACGTCTCCGGCGAACGCGACCTACCCGTACGTCCCTCCCCCGTCGGGGGCCATCGGGCTGCCGCTGACGGGAGCGTTCACCCTCATCAACCCCGACGCGTGGAACACCGCGCCACCCAATCCGAACCTGCCGGACAACGCGACCGACTGACCGCGGAACGGTTCAGTCGCGCCAGTCGAGGCCGACGGTCCGTAGCCCGAGCTTCGGGATCGGGGCCGGTCGCCGCTTGTGGCGGTTGACGCGGACCCGCTCGACGACGCCGTCGACCTCGGTCCTCGACAACCCCGACAACTTCGCGATCTCCTCCGGCTCCCGGAGCTCCTCGAGCCCCCGGAGCACCTGGTCGATCGCCTCGTACGGCAGCCCCAGATCCGCCTCGTCGGTCTGGCCCTCGTAGAGCCCGGCGGTCGGCGCCCGGGCGAGAACCGGCTCCGGCAGGCCGAGGTCGGCCGCGAGCGTGCGGATCTCGGTCTTGTAGAGGTCGCCGATGGGCAGCAGGTCGGCGCCGCCGTCGCCGTGTTTCGTGAAGTAGCCGAGGAGGAGCTCGGACTTGTTGCCCGTCCCCACCACGAGACCCCCCACGGACCCCGCCAGGGCGTACAGGACCACCATGCGGGCCCGCGCGGCGAGGTTGCCGACGCCGGTCCGGTCCGTGACCTCGGGGACCGCGGCGCGCAGCGCGGCGACGATCCCATCGACCGGCACGATCCGGACATCGTCCGCGAGCGGTCGGGCGTACCCGACGGTCTCCTCCCGCAGAACCTCGGAGTACGACTCGGTGGGCAGGAGGACCGCGACGACGCGGGACGGCCCGACCGCCTCGGAGACGAGCCTTAGGACGAGCGCCGAGTCGATCCCTCCGGAGACCCCGACGACCGCGCGGCGGACGGGAGGTCCGTCGAGGTGGGCGCGGAGGAACCGGACGATCGTCTCGCGGGCGTAGCTCGGCAGACGGGGCGTGAGCGCGCTCACGCCTCGACGCCGACCCCCTCGAGGTCCCTCCGGCGGGCGTAGCCGGCCCGGCACTCGCAGTCGAGCGCGTCGAGCCCGTCGAACTGCTGCGAGAGCGACGCCTCTTCGAGCGCGGCGAGGACCGTTCGGTCGCACCGGCCGCAGTTGTGCGGGCCTCTCGGCAGGCCGCCGGCGGTCGGGAAGGTGACGAGGCGGGCGGAACCGCGGACGGCGGCCGCCCCGCGCATCGCGTCGACGAGGCTCCACAGCCACGGAGGCCGGTATCGGCCCCGTCGGAACAGCCACTCGACGACGGTCCCGTTCTGGATGTGGACCGGGTTCACGGAGATCGCCTCGAACCGGTCGTGGGCGACGTCGACCGATCGGACGACGTCGGCGACCGCCTCGGCCTCGGTGAGGTACGGGGGCTTGAGCAGCAGGTACGCCTTCGGGTGGACGCCGAACGATCGGAGCCGGTCGGCGGCGGCGAGGTATTCCGACGGGGTCTCGCCCTTGTTGATCAGTCGGCGCAGGACGTCCGGCTGCGTCGACTCGAGCCCGAGCGCGACCTCGAGCTCCCCGCCGAAGGCGTCCCGCACGGCGCCGACCGCCGGCGCGAGGGCGAACTCCGGCAGGGTCTCGAACAGGAGACGCTTCGCCCGCCCCCGGAACGCCTTCGCGATCGCCTCGCGCGATGCGGGGTCGACCTCGCGGTCGTCGAGGAAGCTGCCCGAGGTGTAGAACTTCACGTACGGCTCGTCCCGGTAGCGTCCGAGGACGGCGTCCAGCTGCCGCGCGAGCTCCGCCGGGGTCGCGGACCGGCCGAGCGTGTCCTTCGCGTAGCCGCACATCGAGCAGCCCTTCACATCGGCCCAGTAGCAGCCGCGCGTCCGGAGGATCGCGACGAACGCCCGGACCCGGTCGGGGCCGATCGCCTCGTCCTCCACCCACGTGTTGACGGGTTCGCGGGCCGTCGGCGGTCCGCCCGGCGTAGGGCGGCGCTCGCGGGCGACCGAGCGCGCGACCGACTCCGGCACCTACCGCTCCTCGATCGTGACGGCGACGCGGTCGCCGTCCTTCGCGGGAAGGGCCTCGCGGAGGAAGACGGGCGCGATGAACTCGGCGACGTCGGTGTGGTGGGTCCGGTCGGGCACGATCCAGTGGCAGGTGTGCGTCCCCAGCCGCGCCGCAAAGCACGTCGCGCCGCCGAACGTCCGGCCCGCGGCCTGGAAGCCGTCGATCCGGATCCCCGCCCAATGGCGGGCCGCGTCGAGCCGCGCCCGGTCCGCCTCGCCCATGCGGACGTTGAGCGTCCCGGGGTACGGCGTGTAGCCGAGCCGCTCGGTGAACTGGAGCACGTACCCCGGCTGGCTCAGGTAGTACCGGCCCTCGCCGAGCCCCGACGCGACCTCGCCCTCGAACGCGAGCCGGCCGGGCCCCTCGAAGATCCGCCGGTACTGCTCGTACTCGACCCGCAGGAGCTCCATCGCCGCGGGGGCGAGCGCGATCCGCTGGCGGCGCGCGGCGAGCTGGCGGTTCACGAGCCCGCGCTTCGCCAGCGCCACGAGGTGCCGGTCGGCCGCCTGCTGGCTCGTCCCGGTCTTCTCCCCGATCTCGCGGGAGGTGAGCGTCACCGGCGTGTGTCCGGCCCCGAGGGAAGCCAGGAGCCGGAGGATCGCGACTTCGGGCCCCTTGGGACCTTTGGTGGCGGCGGCCATCGTGTGCTATCGGGCCCCGGTCCGGGACACCCGACGGTCGGCCCGGCGGGCGGCTCGATTACGGGACGGCGTCCGGGTCGAGTGCGAGGTTTTCGCCGGCGTCGACGTCATCCGAGGCCGCCGACCCGAGAACGCTCCATAAGCCTTTCCGGAACGTCGACGGCCTCCGGTGTCTCCCGCGGGGCCGGCGGGCGTACCGCACCGACAGCACGATTTGGACCACCGCGGCGGCCACGACCGCCCAGAGCAGGAGATTCGTCGCCGGCGGGGGAGGGTGGCTCGGCGGCGGCGGGCCGGAGATGGTGCCCGGCGGACCATCGACGACCGTGACGACCAGATGCGTCGTGGCCGTCGCCCCGAGCGCGTCCGTGACCGTCGCCCCGAACGAGTACGACCCGGGGAGCTGCGGGTCGCAGCGGAACGTCGTCGCGTTCACGTGGACGCAGCCGGGAGGTACGGCGCCGTACGAGTAAGCGAACGGGGGCGTGCCGCCCGACTCGTTGATCGCGAGGGCGAACAGCGTGTCGCGGTCGATCGCGGTGGGGGGTCCGACGGCGGCCGCGGACACCGGCCGGTTGACCGTGACGACGACCGGGCCGAGGGCCTCGAGCGATCCGGCCCGGTCGCTCGCCGTCGCGGTGAGCACGAATTCGCCCGGCGAACTCGGCTGGCACGTGGCGAGGAACGGACCGAGGAACTCGCAGGGGCTGCCGTCCGGGAGCCGGACGGAGACGTTGCCACTCCCCTGGCTCGCGAACGTCGCCGCCACCGTGAGGCTCATGCCGAGGTCGATCACCGCCGCCGAGCCCCGGAGCGCGCCCACCAACGGCGGGGCGACCGTCAGGAGCTCGAGGCCGCTCGTCGAGTGGACCCCGTGCGCGTCGACGACCGTGACCTCGACCTCGTACTGACCGGTGTCGACGGGCGTGCAGGTCAGGTTCGCGACGTTCGACGCCGCGCAGCCCGGCGGCAACCCGGAATACCCGAACGTGAACGGGGCCGACCCGTTCCACGTCGCCGTGTGGATCGTGACCGGTTGGCCGAGGTCGACCACCGCGCCGGAAAGGGCCACCGTGACGAGCGGGAACGGTTCCACGTGGACCGCCACGGTCCGGTTCGAGGTGATCCCGAACGCGTCGGTCACCTCGGCGTTGGCGAGGTAGGTCGCGGCCGCGGCGTACCGGTGCACGACCGTCCAGTTCCCGGACTCCGTCGCCCCGTCGCCGAACGCCCAGCTCACGCGGAACGGAGCGGTCCCGTTGGCGACCCCGGCCGAGAAGGAGGTGTTCTCGAACACGTCCACCGTGGACGGAATCGGCGCGAGCGCCGCCCGCGGGTCGGGCACGACCGAGACGGACCGGTTCGCCCAATCGAACGCCAATTGCCCCCCGACGGTCGCCGTGGCCGTCGCATTCACGTCGTACGTCCCCGACGAGGAGTAGGTGTGGGACGGAGCGGCCCCCACGGCGTCGGTCGTGCCGTCCCCGAACGTCCACGCGAGGGAGGTCGCCAGACTCGCGTTGGCGAGCAGGTTCGAGAACACGTCCGGAACGCCGACGTCGACCTCGCCATGCGCGGCCGCCACGGCGACCGCCGGGGCCCGGGTGAGTTCCCAGGCGGGGATGGCGTAGCCCGGGTAGCTCCAGTGTCCGAGCGAGACGAGCCCACCGAGCGTCGGGTCGGGGGCCGTCACGGTAACGGGGGTGGTCGGGGAGTTGCCCGAGAGGTCGAGCTCGCTCCAGGTCCCTCGCTCGTACACCCAGGAGGACGGCGGGTACCCGGTGAGGGACCCGAGGTACCAGCTCGTGCCGCCGCCCGTGAGCACCGATCCTCCGATCGACGGGTCCCAGACGAGCGACGCCGCGACGCTCGGGTCCGGTCCGGCGGCGATGTCGAGATTGCGCCAACTTCCGTTCGACCATGCCCACGTGACGTTGCTGCCGGTCTCGTAGTAGGCCTGTTCGTCGGGGACTCCGCCGACGAGGACAATCGATTGCGTCGTCGGGTCGTACGCCATGGCCGAACCGAACACGCCCCGCGGCTCCGTGCTCCCGGTCGCGTTCGTCCACGAGTCGTTGGCGAACAACCAGGTCTCGTTGCTCGTCCACGTGTTCCCGTTGGTGAGATGACCGTAGCCCCCGAACCGGACGAGCGCGTGGAGGATCGGGTCGTACGCCATGCTCGCCGAGAGCGTGGCGGGCGGACTCCCGACGAGGGAGGTCGCGAGCTGCGTCCAGCTCCCGGCCCGGTACTCCCACGTCTGGGCATCCGAGGTCCGTTCGGAGGCCTTCGCGGTCGCCCCGACGAGGACGACGCTGCCGAGGTCCGGGTCGTACGCCATGGACGCCTCCCCGAGCGGCGGCGGGGACGTCGCCGGGCTTTCCTTCTGCCAGACGCCGTTCGCGAGAGTCCAGGTCTCGTTGGTCGGAGCGTTCGTCGAGGAGTTTTGGAGGTATCCACCGAACAGGACGTCGACCCCGTCGGCCGGATCGACCGCGAACGCCGGGTAGCTCCGGGCCGTCGGGGCGGTGGTCGTGAAGTTCGAGAGCCGGGACCAGACGACCGGGACCGGCGCCGTCATCGGGTGGGTCGAGCCCCCGACGACCGGGGGCGAGGGCCCGCCCGCCGGGACCGGGCCTATCGCCGGGACGATCCGGGTCGGAGGCCCCGACCCGATCGGGTGCGCGGACACCCCGAGGCTCCCGAGCAGCAAGCCGACGACGCCGACGAGGACGAGGGTCGTCCGATAGCGGGCCGAGAACGTCCGATTGAAGGATCCCCGGACGATCATGAAGCCGCCCGCGTCCGGCAGCCGCAACGCCGCCCGAGTATAACCGCCCTGCTAGGCCGTGTCACGCCGATTCCCGGGCCGCGGCCTCTCGATCCCCCCGCACCCGCCCGGCGCGGCGGAGATTATGAGAGTCGACGGCTCGGGGGTTCCTGTGTCGGCCGCCGGCCCATCGAAGGGACTCGAGCACGTCGTGCTCGGGGACTCGGCCATCACCCTGGTCGCGGGGGAGACCGGCGGGCTCGTCTACCGAGGGTACGACATCAACGAGCTCGTGCCCCGGGCGACGTACGAAGGGATCGTCGCCCTCCTGCTCGACGGGGCGGCACCGTCGCGGGACCCTCCGGAGAGGCTCGCCGACGAACTCCGGCGTCGCCGTGCTCTCACCCCCTCGGAGGCGAGCCTCGCGGACGCCGTCCCGCTCGGACTGCCCCCGCTCGAGGCGATGCGCAGTTTGGTGAGCCTGCTCGGTGGCCCGGCGTGGGCGTATCCGCCGACCCGCGACCAGGGGCTCGAACTCGTCGCGAAGACCCCCACCCTGCTGGCCCGGTACGTCCGCCGGTCGATGGGTCGGTCGGTCGTTCCGGACCGGCCCGAGCTCGGACATGCCGCGCACTATCTCTACCACCTTACGGGGGAAGTCCCCACGGCGTCCCACGCGCGGGCCCTCGAGCAGTACCTCGTGATGCTCGCCGACCACGGGATGAACGCCTCGACGTTCGCCCTCCGGATCGTCCTGTCCACCCAGTCGGACCTGATCTCCGGAGCGGTCGCCGCCATCGGCGCCCTGAAAGGGCCGGCCCACGGCGGAGCGCCGTCGCGGGTGTCGGACATGCTCGACGGCGTCGGCCGGCCGGAGAACGCCGAGGCGTGGGTCGCTTCGGCGCTCGCCCGGAAGGAGCGCCTCTACGGGTTCGGCCACCGGGCGTACAAGACCGAGGACCCCCGCGCGGTCCTGCTGAAGCAGATCGCGCACCGGATCGCCGACCCCGATCGTCTCGCCGTCGCCGAGGCCGTCGAACGGGCCGGCGTCGCGGCGCTGCGGAAGAAGAACCCGGAGGGGCGCCTGTTCCTGAACGTCGAGTTCTACGGCGCCGTGGTCCTCGAGGCCGTCGGCCTTCCGAGGGAGTTGTTCACCCCGACGTTCGCCGTCGCTCGGACGGCCGGATGGGGCGCCCATGCCCTCGAACAGGCCGCCGACAACCGGTTGATCCGGCCCGACGTCCGGTACACCGGCCCCGGCCCGGGCCTTTCGTGGCCCGGGCCCGTCCGGTAGTCGACCGGCCTACGGCGGGCTCTTGCCCGGCTCGGTGGAGTCGTCGACGACCTTGAAATCGGCGTCGACCGGTCCGGTCGACGAGGGCGGCTCCGCCGCGGGAGGGCTCTCCGGCGCGGCGGTGGGCGGCGCCGGCGACTCGCCCTCCGGCGGGGAGGCCGATCCGGCCTGGTAGAGCTTGCCGGCGAGGGCGTGGAGCGCTTCCGTGAGCGCCTCGACCTTGGCGTCGAGGTCGGGGGCGTCTTTGGCGGCGAGCGCGTCGCGGACCGCCTTCACCTTCGCGGTAACGTCGGCCGCGTCCGGTTCGGAGACCTTCCCCTTCGCCTCGCGGAGCACCCGCTCGGCCTCGTAGGTGAGCGCCTCGGCCCGGTTGTGGCTCTCGACCCGCTGCGCCCGCGTCTTGTCCTGGTCGGCGAACTCCTCCGCCTGGCGGAGCATCTTCGCGACGTCCTCCTTGGAGAGCTTGTTCGACGCGGCGATCGTGATCCCCTGCTTCTTCCCGGTGGCGAGGTCCTTCGCGGAGACCGACAGGATCCCGTTCGCGTCGATGTCGAACGACACCTCGACCTGCGGAGTGCCGCGGACCGCCGGCGGGATGCCGGTGAGCATGAAGTCGCCGAGCGCGACGTTGTCGGCCGCGAGCGGCCGCTCGCCCTGGTAGACCTTGATCTCGACCGAGCTCTGGTTGTCGGCCGCGGTCGTGAAGATCTGGCTCTTGCGGGTCGGGATCGTCGTGTTCCGGTCGATCAGCTTCGTGAACACGCCGCCGAGGGTCTCGACGCCGAGCGATAGCGGGGTGACGTCGAGGAGCAGGACGTCCTTGACCTCGCCGGCGAGGACGCCCGCCTGGACGGCGGCGCCCATCGCGACGCACTCCATCGGGTCGACGCCGCGCTCGATCGGCTGGCCGACGGCCGTCTCGACGAACTTCGTGACCATCGGCATCCTCGTTGGGCCGCCGACGAGCACGATCTTGTCGATCTGGACCTTCTCGAGCTTCGCGTCGCGGATCGCCTGGTCGAGGGGTGGCTGGCAGCGCTCGATGATCGGGCGCACGAGCTCCTCGAGCTTCGCTCGGGTGAGCGTGAGCGCGAGGTGCTTCGGCCCCTCGCTGGTCGCCGTCAGGAACGGCAGGTTGAGCTGGGTCTCGAGCGTGGAGGAGAGCTCGATCTTCGCCTTCTCCGCGGCGTCGCGCACCCGCTGCATCGCCATCTTGTCGGAACGGATGTTCACGCCGGACTCCTTCTGGAACTCGGCGGCGATGAACTCGGTGAGCGTGTTGTCCATGTCCGTCCCGCCGAGCTGGGTGTCGCCGCTCGTCGACAGCACCTCGAAGACGCCGTCGCCGAACTCCATGATCGTGACGTCGAGCGTGCCGCCGCCGAGGTCGAAGACGAGGATCTTCTGCTGCTTGCCCGCCTTGTCGAGCCCGTAGGCGAGCGACGCGGCCGTCGGCTCGTTGATGATCCGGACGACCTCGAGGCCGGCGATCGCGCCGGCGTCCTTCGTCGCCTGGCGCTGGTTGTCGTTGAAGTAGGCCGGGACGGTGATGACCGCCTTCTCGACCTTTTCGCCGAGGAACGCCTCGGCGTCCCGGCGGATCTTCTGGAGCAGGAACGCCGAGAGCTGTTGTGGGGTGTACTCCTTCCCCGCGAGCCGGTACTTCGAGTCGGTCCCCATCTTCCGCTTGAACGCGGTGGCCGTGTTCTCCGGGTTGGAGATCGCCTGCCGGCGCGCCGGCTCGCCGACGATCAGTTGCCCGTCCTTGGAGAACGCGACGTACGACGGGAACGCCTTCCCGCCGCCGACCGTCGTCCCCTCCGCGCTCGGGATGATGACCGGCCGCCCGCCTTCGAGGACCGCCGCCGCCGAATTGCTCGTTCCGAGGTCGATTCCGATGATCTTGCCCATGTGTGGTTCCCCCCGTCGACGGACGGCCCGCGCCCGCCCCCGGGATTCCAGTTCCAGATAGTTTGCGCTACTATAAGATGATTGCTAATTGTCTTGGCTCGCCTCGGGCGAGGCTGGCGAGCGGGATGGCCCGGTCGACGAGGACCGGAACCTCCGGCGAGATATACGGTTGACCGCGGCGCCGGGCCGACCGGCCCGGGCGCGCCCCGAATCCTCCATGGCCCGCCGCCGCGCGACGGAGAGCGGGCGACCGGCTCCCGCCGCGTTATACCGAGCGGCGGTTCGCAGCCCGCGGATGGCCCGCGCTCCCGGACCCTGGACGGCCGCCGCTCGCCGGGTCCTCCCGTCGATGCGCGCCTGGCGGAGGTCGTTCCACGAGGAGCCGGAGCTGGCCTACGAGGAGCGGAAGACTCGGGACAAGGTCGTCCGAGCGCTCCGGGAACTCGAGGTCGAGCCGACGGTGTTTGACGACTTCACCGGCGTGCTCGCCACGCTCGGGGCGGACCGTCCGGGACCGGTGGTCGCGCTCCGGGCGGACATGGACGCTCTTCCGGTCCTGGAGGCGACGAGGCTTCCGTTCCGATCGAAGACCCCGGGCCGGATGCACGCGTGCGGCCACGACGTGCACCTGAGCTGCCTGCTCGGGGCCGCGACGATGCTGGTCGAGGCCGGTCCGAAGCTGAAGGGGCCGGTCCGCCTGATCTTCCAACCGGCCGAGGAGGAAGGGGAGACGGGGGGCGCCCAGCCGATGATCGAGCGGGGGTGCCTCGCGAAACCGGACGTCGATTTCGTCCTCGGCCAGCATGTGGCGCCGGAGATCCCAGCGGGGTCGGTCGGTTGGCGCAAGGGTCCGATGATGGCCGCCGCCGACCGGTTCCGGATCGTGGTGCGGGGGCACGGCGGTCACGCTGGGTATCCCCACCGGGGTCCCGACGCGGTCCTCGCCGCCTCGGAGGTCGTACAAGGGCTCCAGGCGATCGTCAGCCGCACGAGGGACCCGGTCGACCCGGTCGTGGTCTCCGTCGGGATGATCCACGGCGGGACGCGCCCCAACATCCTGCCCGAGGAGGTCGAGCTCGAAGGGACCGTTCGGACGTTCCGACCCGAGACCCGCGACGAGGTCGAGCGGGCGATCCGTCGACGGGTGCACCACATCGTCCGCAGCATCGGCGCGACGGCGAGGATCCAGTACAAGCGAGGGTACCCGGTCCTTTCGAACTCCCCCCCGGTCACCGAACGGGTCGTCGACATTCTCGGCGAGGAGTTCGGCGAGGACCGTCTCGTCGAGCTGTCCGCCCCCGTGATGGGGGCCGAGGATTTCTCGCGGTACCTTGAGCGGGTCCCGGGCACCTTCCTCAAGCTGGGCGCCGGTGTGCGGGGACCGGAGGCGACTTTGCATAGTCCGACGTTCGCGCCCCCGGACGAGTCGCTCGTCACGGGGGCGGCCGCTCTCGCCGCCGCCACGATGGGGTTGCAGGCGCGATGACGACGAAGCTCCCCGGCGTACGCGAACGGTTCCCCGCGCTGCGCCCCCGGCCCGGCGGGTTCGTCCCGGCCTACCTCGACTCGGCGTGCATGTCGCTCGTCCCGGAGGAGACCCTCGAGGCGATGGCCGCGTACTACCGGGATTACCCGGGCTGCGCCGGCCGCTCCCTCCACCGGTTCGCCGAGGAGGTCTCGCACCGCTTCGAGCAGGCCCGCGAGACATTTGCGTCGTTCCTCGGCGCGCCGTCCCCGACGGGCATCGTCTTCGTTCGAAACTCGACCGAGGCGATCAACGTCGTCGGCCAGGGGCTCGCGTGGAAGAAGGGCGACCGCGTGCTCGTCTCCGACCAGGAACACAACTCGAACCTCATTCTCTGGCAGCGCCTCGGGCCGGAACGGGGCGTCCGGCTCGAGATCCTCCGACTCCCGGACGACGGCACCTTCGACGGCGACGCCCTGGACGCCGCGCTCGAGCACGGCGTCCGACTTGTCAGCCTGTTCCAGACGTCGAACCTCGACGGCCGGTCCCTCCCGGTCCGGGAGATCGTCGAGCGCGCCCACGCGCACGGCGCGCTCGTCCTCATCGACGGTTGCCAGGCCGCCCCCCACCGGGCCGTCGACCTCGACCGAGAGGGCATCGACTTCTACGCGATTTCGGCCCACAAGATGCTCGGCCCGACCGGCACCGGGGTGCTTGCCGGCCGACCGGAGGCGCTCGCGGATCTCCGCCCCCTGATCGCCGGCGGCGAAACCGTCGAGTGGTCGACGCTCACCGAACACAAGCTGCGCCCTCCGCCGTACCGGTTCGAGGCGGGGCTCCAGAACTACGCCGGCGTGCTCGGCGCCGCCGCCGGGGTCGAGTTCCTCCGGAAGACGGGGCTCGAGAACGTGACCGCCCACGACCGGGCGCTCAACGCGAAGGTCACGCGCGCGCTCGCGGACGAGCCGCGCGTGCACCGGCTCGGACCGGAGGACCCCGCGGCGCGGCCCAGCATCTTCGCGTTCTCCATCGATGGCGTCGACCCGCACGACGCCGCGCTGTTCCTCGACGAGGGTCACGGGGTCATGGTCCGCTCGGGCCGGCACTGCGTGCACTCGTGGTACGCCGAGCGGGGCCTCGACGGAAACGTCCGGGCGTCGTTCTACCTGTACACCGACGACTCCGACGCGGACCGGCTCATCGCCGGCGTTCGCGAGATGCTCGAACGGATCCCGGGCGAGGCTAGCGGTACATCGGCGTCGACGCCGGCGCCGGGCGCTCGGAGTGCCCCTTCTCGGCGGCGCGCCGCTGGATCGTCAGGAGCTGCTGCTCGATCCGCTCGGCCTCGTGGTACAGCGGCACCGCGTCGAGCGGCGTCCTCAGCAAGATCCGGTTGATCGCCTCGATCACCTTCGCCGCGGCGCGGGCGTCGGGATACTCCGCCTGGGCTTCCGCGAGGAACGTCAAGACGTCGAACCCGCGGCGCCGCCCCTCGTTGAGCAGGACCCCCGCGATCCCGGTGATGACGCCCTCCATGAACGGGGTCATGTTCGGCTCGATGTACAGCTCGCGCGCCTTCCTCGTGCTCGCGACGCCGTAGATCTTCACGTCGGAGAGCTTCATCGGCTTGTGAGCCCCGGCCGGGCCGCTCGGCCGGTCGACGACGAGCCCCTCGGGCGAGACGAGCATCCCGCACCGCTGCTCCTGAACCCAGTCGAGGATCGCGGTGGCCAAGGGATGGATGATCGCCGGCGCGGGATGGAACTCCGAAACGAACGCGACGATCTTGTCGGCAACCCGCCCGGCCCGGTCCTGCGGGGGATGGCCCGCGTAGATGCGGACCGGGTGCTGCGGGTTCCCGTTCCGCACGAGGGAGACCGTCGGGAAGGCGGGGGACTCGACGATCCCGATCTGCTCCATCTCGAGCGTGTCGATCAGGTAGTTCGCCACGATCGAGCTGACGAGCCCGACCGACGGGAACCCGTCGATGACGATCGCGCCCTCGACGTCCACGCGCTTGACTTCGTAGATCCGGACCCCGTCCGCCGGGATCGTCATGGGATCAGAGGGACCTCTCGGCGATCTGGCCGAGTTCCCGGCCGATCAGCTCGACAATGTCCTTCGTGAGGGCGGTGCGGATCGCGGGCGGCATCGTCGCGAGGCCGAGTCGCGCGGTGCACGTCCCGACCCGCAAGAGCGCGGCGTACTCGAGCGCCCGGGCCTCGAGGAGCGAGCGTACCGCGTCCTTGAGGTCCTGCGCGAGCTTCGGGTCCTCGCGCAGCGTCTTCTCGAGGTGCTGGCGGATCTCGTCCTTGACGATGTCCCGCGCGGCCTCCTGGACGATCTCCTCGGGCCGGAGGAGGTCGCGGGTGCTCTTCAGAAGAATATCGATAGGCCCGCCCGCGCCGGGGCCGTCGCTCATCGAGGGCCTCCGAGCCGGGGGTGAGGCATAAGGGTTGTCGTCGAGCGGGCCCCGAAGACGGGTGTTCCCCGCGTCACCCGACCTCCTCGGCGCCCGGAGAGTTCCCTCGAACCGCCGCGGCTCCCGACCTTCCTCCCGAGGGGGGGAAACGGTCTTAACCGGCGCACGGTAGGAGGAACCCGATGGCCGGGCGAGCGGTTACTCGCCGGGCGCTCCGATTTCCGGCCACCGTGGGGATCCTCGGGGTCGCCCTGCTCCTCCTGGTCGTTCCGCCCGGGGCCGCCGGTCCCGCTACCGGATCGGCGACGAACGGCGGCGTGGTTGTCCCGCACGCCTGGATTCTCCTCCACCCGTCGACGGCTCCCTCGAAGCGCGACGGCCAGTCGATGGTCTACGACATCGCGGCGGGGGCCGTCGTGTTGTTTGGCGGGGAGGGCTATTCCCACGCCTTCAACGATACCTGGACCTTCCGGGCCGGGGTCTGGACCGACCTGGGGCTTTCGCACGCGCCGCCCGGGAGGTCGTTCGCGAGTTTCGCCTACGACCCCGATTCCCAACGGGCGATCCTGTTCGGGGGCGTCCCCGTCTCCTCGTCCATCCCGATGAACGATACCTGGGCGTTCGCGAACGGCACCTGGCACCGTCTCTCGGTCCACGGTGCGCCTCCCGCCGTGTTCGACGCGTCATTCGTGTTCGACCCCGCTATGGGTCGCTTGGTCCTGTACGGCGGCTACACCTGGAACAGCTCCGCCCATCTCGGGGCTTGGAATAACGCGACCTGGAGCTGGGCGAACGGGAGCTGGACGAAGATCCCGACATCGTCCGTCGCGAGCGGGGACATCTCGGCTGCGGCGTACGACCCCACCTATGGCGGGATCGTGCTCGTGGGCCCGGTCGCCCGCTCGGGCACCACGATCGGGACCTGGTTGTTCCGCAACGGCAGCTGGTCCGCCCTGTCGGTGGGCGTCGAGCCCCCCCAGCTCCCCGGTCAGGCGCAGAGCCTCGTTCTCGACCCGACCTACCACTTCCTGCTCCTCGTCGGACCGTGGAGGGACACGTGGCGGTTCCACAACGGAAGTTGGACCCAGCTTCACCTGGTCCCGACCTCGACGCCGAAAGACCGCTACGGGTTCGGCCTCACGTTCGACGCACACGACCGCTACGTCCTCCTGTTTGGTGGGTTCACCGACCGGGCCTCGGACGCGCTCCACCACCAGAATGACACCTGGACGTACTGAACCGCGGCGACCACGGCCCTCGCGCCCCGCGAAGAGGCCCGCCGAGCGGGAAGTCCTTATGGCCGCTCCCGCCTCCGCGCCCCCGGACGTGGGCCGGTAGATCAGTCCGGAAGATCGCTACCTTGGCAAGGTAGAGGCCGCGAGTTCAAAGGGGCCCGGCACCGCCGGGCCCGGAGACTCTCGCCCGGTCCACTCCCGCCGGCCGCGCCGGATCGGCCGGCCCCCACCGACGAGCAAGTTCGGCCGGTGTCGAACCCCCCGGACGTCATCCAACCGAACCGATTTATACGCCCGTTCCAACGGTCGGCCGTGGAAACCGAGCTCTCCGAGAAGATCGCGGGAGAGGTCGTTCTCTCCTCGCATCCGGGGCGGACCCTCCGCAAGTGGCGGGAGGATTTCGGCATCTCGCAACGCGACCTCGCCAAGTCCCTCGCGACCGTTCCGTCCGTCGTCAGCGACTACGAGTCCGAGCGCCGCGCGAGCCCCGGGGCCGCCTTCATCCGGCGGTACGTGGGAGCGCTCCTCGAGGTCGACCGGCGCACCGGCGGGCGGATCGGCCAGCGGCTCGGCCAGAAGGCGCATTCCGACGGCATCGTCGCGCTGCGCGAATTCGCGGTCGCCGTCCCGCTGAAGGCGCTCGCCGACCGTCTGCAGGCCGAGGCGGCGAGCCGGGTCGACCTCCACCGCGACATCCACGGCTTCACGCTCCTCGACGCCCCGCGGGCGATCCTGTCGATTGACGCGAGCCGGTTCGTCGAGGTCTACGGCTGGACGACGCAGCGCGCGCTCATCTTCTCGAACGTCCGGTACGGCCGCTCCCCGATGGTTGCTATCCGGGCGCACCCGCTCAAGCCCGCGGCGGTCGTCTTCGCCCACCCGGGCCGGGTCGACCCGCTCGCCATCCGGCTGAGCGAGATCGAGAACATCCCACTTCTCACCACGGCCCTCGGCGCCGCCGAGGTCCTCGAGCGACTGGAAGAACTGTAGAGGGAATTCCATGAAAGGGAACGTAGGGATCGTCAGCTACGGAGCGTACGTACCGCGATACCGGATCACGCCGGCCGAGATCGGTCGCGTCTGGGGGACCGATGGGGCCGCCATGGGCGCGGGCCTCGCCGTCCACAGGAAGAGCGTCCCGGCCCCCGACGAGGAAACGATCACGATCTCGACGGAGGCGCTCCGGACCGCCCTGATCCGCGGCGCGATCGACCCGCAGGAGATCGGGGCCCTCTACATCGGCAGCGAGTCCCACCCGTACGCCGTCAAGCCCTCGGCGACCGTGGTCGCGCAGGCCGTCGGCGCCACTCCGAACCTGACCGCCGCCGACTTCGAGTTCGCCTGCAAGGCCGGGACGGCGGCGATCCAGACCTGCCTCGGCCTCGTGGGCGCCGAGATGATCCGCTACGGCGTCGCCATCGGATCCGACACGAGCCAGGGCGCGCCCGGCGACGCGCTCGAGTACTCCGCGAGCGCCGGTGGCGCCGCCTTCGTGATCGGCCGCGAGCGGGTGATCGCGCGGGTGCGGGAGACGCTCTCCTACACGACGGACACGCCGGACTTCTGGCGCCGCGAGGGCCAGCGGTACCCGAGCCACAGCGGCCGGTTCACGGGCGAGCCCGCCTACTTCCGGCACGTGACCGAGTGCGCGAAGCGGATCATGGACCGGGCGGGCACGACGCCGAAGTCGTACGCCCACGTCGTCTTCCACCAACCGAACGGGAAGTTCCCTCAGCGGGTGGGGAAGCAGCTCGGCTTCACCGACGCCCAGATGAAGTACGGGCTCGTGACGCCGCACATCGGCAACACCTACTCCGGCGCGGCGCTCATCGGTCTCGCGAACGTGCTCGACCACGCGCTCGCCGGCGAGTCCGTCCTGATGGTCGGTTACGGCAGCGGCGCCGGCTCGGACGCGTTCGACCTCGAGGTGACGGACGAGCTCACCCGGTTCGACCGTTCCTACGGTACGCCGGTCCAGGAATTCCTCGACGGGGGCGTCGAGATCCCGTACTCCGTCTACGCGAAGTTCCGCGGCAAGATCCACATGGGCGGGGAGGCCTAGATGCGGGACGTCGCGATCCTCGGCGTCGGCCAGACAAGGTTCGGCGAGCTGTGGGACCGGTCGTTCCGCGAGATCGGCATCGAGGCCGGGCTCCAGGCGCTCGTCGACGCGAAGCTCTCCAGCCAGGACCTCGGGGCGATGTACCTCGGGAACATGGCGAGCGGCTCCCTGATCGACCAGGAGCACATCGCCCCGATGATCCTCGACTACGCCGGCCTCGCGAGCCACCACCTCGGGGCGACCCGGGTGGAGGGGGGCGGAGCCTCCGGCGCGCTCGCGTTGCACGAAGGATGGCTCGCGGTCGCGAGCGGCGCCCACGACTTCGTCGTCGTCGGCGGCGCGGAGAAGCTGACGGACGTCCCGGACACCGAGGCGAACCGGGTCGTCACCGGCACCGCCGACAACGAATGGGAGGGGGTGTTCGGCGCGACGCTTCCGGCGCTCTGGGCGATGGTCGCCCGGCGGCACATGCACGACTTCGGGACGACGCGCGAGCAGCTCGCGCGCGTCGCGGTCCACGCCCACGACATGGGCTCGAGGAATCCGAACGCGCACTACCGGAACAAGATCACGCTCGAGGCGGTCCTGGGCGCGAGCCCGGTCGCCGAGCCGCTCGGCATTCTCGACTGCGCGCCGTTCTCCGATGGTGCGGCCGCGCTCGTGCTCGGCCCCCTCGACCGCGCGCGGAAGTTCACCGACACGCCGATCCGCCTCGCGGCGAGCCAGGTCGCCTGCGACACGATGGCCCTCCACCACCGGCGCGACATGACGACGCTCGACTCGACGGTCGTCGCCGCGAAGCGGGCGTTCGACCAGGCGCGCCGAGTGCCGGCCGACGTCCGCGTCGCGGAGATCCACGACGCCTACACGATCAGCGCGCTCGTCGCCTTGGAGGACCTCGGCTTCGTCGACAAGGGGGCGAGCGGCCCCGCCTTCGCGGCGGGCGAGTTCGGCCCGGCCGGGAAGCTGACGGTCAACACCTCCGGCGGCCTCAAGTCCCAGGGCCGGCCGTTCGGCGCGGTCGGCGTCGCCCAGGTCGTCGAGATCGTCCGCCAGCTCCGCGGGGAGGCCGGGGACCGCCAGGTCGCGGGCGCCACGCTCGGACTCTCCCACGACGTGGGAGGGACGGGGGCGACGAGCGTCGTCCACCTGATGGAGCGGGTGAACTAGGAGGGAGGACGATGTCGATCGCACGGTTCTGGAGAGAGACCCCGCGGCGGTACAACCTCGGTGGATGCCGGTGCCCCACGTGCCGGACCGTCTACTTCCCACCGCGCTCGGTCTGCCCCGTGTGCGTCCAGCATCGGAAGTCGATTGGGCGGATGGAGCCGTTCCAGCTCTCCGGGGAAGGCGAGGTCGTCTCCTTCACGATCGTCCACGACGCCGCGCCGGGGTTCGAGATGCAGGTCCCGTACGTGATGGCGATCGTCCGCGCCCGCGAGGGGCCGCAACTGACGGCGTCGGTCGTCGACATCGCGCCGAAGGACGTGACGATCGGCCTCAAGGTCCGCGCGACGTTCCGCAAGCTCCGGGAGGAAGGGAAGGCCGGCGTCATCCACTACGGCTACAAGTTCGCCCCGATGGACGACACCCACCGGCCCCCCGACCGGCCGTCGGGCGGCCTCCCGATCCCGTCGGGCGGGGCGGCCAAGGTCGCCTCGGAAGCGGGCCGTTGAGCGACTCGGACGGCCCGCCCCCCGAGGGCCGCGGAAGCCTGCCGGGGGACGACGAGTACATCGAGGGGTACGCGAAGGGGTACGGGGACGGTCTCCGCGAAGCGCTCCGCGAGCTGCGGGCCCACGCGGGTCGGGGGGCCTCGCCGCAAGAGCTCCGCATGCTCATCGAGAGCCGGCTCGCCCGGATCCCCGAGGACGTCGCGGTCCGTCGGAAGGGGCTGCTGACGCCCCCGCGGCGGGCGCCGTGGGTGAGCCTGCTGAGGCCGCCGGCCGCCCCGGTCTGGACGCCGCCGAAGAGCTCGCTCCCCGTCGTGCCGGTCGAGCCGGGGAGCACCCATCTCCTCCGGGAGGACCGGCCGCGGCGGGCGGTCGAGCTCCTCCGGGTCTCGGCGCCCCGGTTCCGGCGCGTGGTGCTCGTCAGCCAGCGTCCCCCGGAGCTCTCCGGCGTGTCGGCGGACATCGTGGAAGCGATCGTCCCCGCCGGGGCCCGGACCGACGGCGGCTCGACCGCCGGGGCGATGGACCCGAGCGGCTTCGCCGGCCGGATCCGCACCGCGGTCGATTCGGGCGCCGCGCTCGTCTACCTCGACGCGATCGAGTTCCTCGTCACCGAGTACCCGCTCGACTTCACGATGCGCGTGGTCACCTGGATCGCGGACTACGCTTCGAAGAACGGCTCCGCGCTCATCGCCGCGCTCTCCCCGAACACGCTCGGGCCGCGCGACGTCTCCCTCCTCGAACGCGCGTTTCATATCGTCGAGTGAGGGACCCTCGGGGGGAGGCACGCCGATCGAGGTCGCGTTCTTCACCGAGAGCTACCTGCCCACCCGCGACGGCGTGGCGCACGAGGTGAGCGCCCTCGCCGGCGCCCTCACCCGGCTCGGCCACCATGTCCGGGTGTACGCCCCGAACCCCGTCGTCGGCGCCGCCCCGAAGCACGAGGTCGTGGACGGCGTCCCGGTGCTGAGGGTCCGCTCGCTCCCGGTGCCGCTCTACGCCGAGTACCGCTGGCCGCTCTGGCCGTTCCCGGCGCTGCGCGCCGAGCGGATCGGCAGCTCCGTAGACGTCCTGCATCTTCACACCCCCGGGATGCTCGGGAGCGCGGCGTTCCTCGCCGCCCGGCGGTGGAACAAGCCGCTCGTCGGCACGTTCCACACCAACGTCTGGGCGATGCGGAACTCGTTCCCGCCGACGATCCCCGTGCGACTGTTCTTCCGGGCCGCCTGGTGGTACACCCTCGGCACGTACTGGCGCTGCGACGCCGTCACGGCGCCGACGGCGCCGGCGCGCGACGCGCTCCTACGGGCCGCGAAGAAGCCGTTCGCGCGCCCGGTCGAAGTGATCGGCAACGGCATCGAGATCGACCGGTTCCGGCCCGGTGTCCGAACTCCGGACTGGCGGCTCCGGTGCGGACTCCCGGACGCCCCGCTCCTCACCTACCTCGGCCGGCTCACGCAGGACAAGGGGGTGTACCGGTTCCTCGACGCGCTCTCCGACCTCGCCGGACGCGCCGACTTCGGCGCGGTCGTCGGCGGCGTCGGGCCCGAGGAGGCCGGCGTCCGGGCGCGCATCGCCGGCGACCCGCGACTTGCCGGCCGCGTTCGGTACGTCGGCCCGGTCGCGGAGGAAGAGAAGGCCGCGCTCCTCTCGCAGACCGACCTGTTCGTATTGCCCTCGACGTCCGACACGAGCTCCGTCGCCCTCCTCGAGGCCATGGCGTGCGCGTCGGCGTGCGTTGCCTCCGACGTCGGCGGACCGAGCGAGATCGTCCGGAACGGCGAGACGGGCCGGCTCGTCAACGTCGGGACGCCCGGCGCCCTCGCCCGGACGCTGGCCGAGCTCCTCGACGACCGCGCCGAGCGCCGTCGGCTCTCCGCGACCGCCCGGGACTGGGTGGTCCGGACCGCGTCGATCGACCTGACCGCCCGCCGCTTTATCTCCCTCTACGAGCTACTTCTCGCCGAGAGGCGCCACGGTGCCACCGTCGACGCTCACTGACCTCGAATCGTTCGCCCGGCGGACCGTCGGTCCCCGCCTCGACGTCCCGGCGCTGACGGCGGCGTACCACGAGTACCTCCCGCAGCGGGGCGAGCCGCTCGCGAGCTTCCGATTCGGCGAGGGCGGCTCGCTGTTCGCCGTCATCGCGGACCCGTCGTTCGACTTCGGCACCGCGGAGATCAGCCTCATCGACCCGCCGAAGCCGGGACCGGCGTGGGAGTACCTCCGGCCGTTCTCCCGGATCGCGTTCTCGCCCGACGGCTCGGCGGACGTCTTCGGCCCCGACGGCGGGGCGCCGACCCGCGCCATCGCGCGCGTCCTCCTCCGCGAGCACTACCTGGCCCCGCCGGAGGGCAAGAGCCCGAAGGCGCTCCGCGCCGCGACCCGGGCGCTCGCCACCCCCGTGCAGGCGGTCGACTACGTCCGGCAGACCGGCGTCGTGCCGTTCTCCGTGGCGATCCTGCTGTACTTCTCCGAGGAGCGGATCCGGCTCGAGCTCGACGTGCTCGAGGACCGGTTGCTCCGCGACATCCGCACGGGCCGGTTCCCGACCGCCCGACGGGTGCGTAGGCCGCCCCGCGTCGCCTTCGGCGTCGACTCCTACATCGCCCGCGGGACCCTACCGGTCGTTTCGTGCCGCGTGCTCGAGGTGCTGAGCGAGACCCACGGCACCTCCGCCGTGGAGCTCGCGCCGGTGTTCCGCGGGGCGCGCGAGCTCGTGCAGACCACCTTGCAGGGGCTCGCCGCGCGGCGCCTCGCGACGTTCGACCGGCGGACCGGCCTATTCCGCCCCCGGTTCGAGAGCTTCGTCCCCGGCGGCGCGGCCGCGGAGCTCGCGGAGGCGGCCCCCGTCGCGCATCCCCAATTGCGGACGAACGTCCTCGAGCTGATCGCGGCCGCCGACTCCCGCGCGACCTGCCCGCTCTGCGGGGACTCTCTCCCCGCCGGCCACCGGGGCCTGCTCTGCGACCGCTGCCAGGCCGAGGTCGGCGCCGAACCGGGCCCGGCGTAGCGCGAGCGTCCCACCCCGAGGATCAGGCGGGCCTGTCGGGAGTCTCCGCGTCGGCGTTGGTCCGCCGATGCCTTTGAACCCGAGTGTGCTGGCTTAGAAGGCCAGTACTTCGTCCTGGCTAAGCTACAGGCCCGAAGTTCCAATCGCCCCGGGGTTTAATTGACTGGCGGCCGCGCGGCGGCGCGCGCGACGAGCCGGGCGAGGCGGAGCGGCTCCGGCCAGAGTCCCTGGACCGTCGCGCGGCGGACCAGCGCGGCCGCCTCGGCGCGCGTCGCCCCGGCGACCGCGGCGAGGACCTGCCCGGTCGGCAGCTTCACGGGAAAGAGGGGCCGGGACCGGAGCAACTTCCCTCGGCGCGCGCGGTCTCGAGGGAAGTATCGCTGGAGCGCCGCGTCGATCGCGGGAAAGTCCGGCGCCTTCGGCGTGACCGCCACGACCGGGCGCTCGACCGCCTTCGCGAGCGCCGCGAGGTCGACGACGTTGAACCCGGCCACGGTCGCGCCGTCGAGGATAACGGCGCGGAGGCCGTCCCACTGCGGGGAGGCCCGGATGGCGGCCGCGATCCGCTCCGTCGCGTCCCGGCCGTCGACGGCCACCTCCGCGAGGGCGATGCCGTCGACCCGCCCGGGGAGCGAGCAGAAGACGAGCGCGACGAGGGCGCGGCGGCTCCGGCGGCCGAACGGACCATCGTCGACGCCGACGACGCGGAGATGCGGCTTCGCGAGCGCGCGCCCCAAGGATATACGCGGCCGCCGGGTCTCGGCGCCCCGATGGGCGGGCCGCTCGTGACGATCCGGTGCGTCCGGTGCGGTCGGCTGCTGGTCGCGCCGATCCCGCCGGGGGCCGAGCCGGCCTGGTTCGCGTGCCCGCATTGCGCCCAGCCCCTGCCGGTGGTCGCGCCCCGCGACCCGCCGCCGCTGTTCTCCTGGGAGGTCTATCCCCACCTATATCCTCCGGCCCGCCCGCCGAAGGTCCCGGGGCCGGCGGTCGGCCGGCTGCTCGTCGCCCTCCTCGTCACCGCCGCCCTCGTTCTCGTCGGACTCGCCGGCGGACTGGGCTGGGCGGGCGCGAGCTCCCTCGGGCCGGGCGCGTTCACCGTCGAGGGCGTCGTGCTGCTCTCGACATCGGGCGGGACCAGCGTGGCCGCCGCCAACACGACGATCAACCTCACGAGCGAGACCGGCGAGGTCCGGACGATCGTGGCGGCGTCGGACGGCGGCTTCGCCTTCCCGGGCGTGCCGAGCGGCGGTGTCGTCCTCAACTTCACCCACCCGGCGTACGGCCCGACGGTGGTCCAGCTGTTCGCCTCCGCCGTGTACTCCTCGGCCGGGGTCGGCCACATTCTCGTCGTCACCCTCTCCCCCGGGTCGGTCGGCAATGTCAGCTACCAGTCGTACACGCCGTTCGGGGACCTCGACGGATTCCTGACGAGCCTCGGGTCGGCCGCCGTGCTGCTCGCGTTCGGGGCGGTCGTGGCGACCGTCGGCGCGGTCGCCGCCCACCGGGGGCGGCGGCTGCCGTACGCGGTCGCGGGGGCCGGCGCGGCGATCGCCGGCTCGCTCGCCCCCGGCCTGCTCGGCGTCGAGACCGCCTTTCCCGTCGTGACGTGGTTCGCGGGGCTCGCGATCACGACCGGCGCGGTCGCCCTCGGCCTCGCGACGGTCCGGCTGGCGAGCCTCGGCACGCCGCCGGACGATTCCTAGGCCGGCC
>Ga0116216_10000838_pt1 | contig 22739 bp, 23 predicted proteins | sample Sb_taG_11_FD_89696 | JGI IMG/M metagenome (GOLD analysis project Ga0116216, IMG submission 89696) | Peat soil microbial communities from Weissenstadt, Germany - Sb_50d_3_AS metaG | ecosystem: Environmental > Terrestrial > Soil > Wetlands > Peat | place: Germany: Weissenstadt | collected 2010-09-21
CTGCTCGCCCAGGCGTTGCGAAAGCTTGGGGCGACCGAGAACTCACTGCTGGTCCGGACGAGGAGGAGAAGACCCGCGTCGGTCGCCGCGCTCGGCTTCCGACGCTGCTGCAACTCGTCCAAACCAGCGACGTCGTTGGTGCCGATCGAGGCGCTCGCGTTCAATGGGGATGCAGCAGTCGGCGTGGTTGACCGCGGCCGCGTCGCGGACTGTCCCAACGCCTGCGAAGGCGGCAGTCAGACGAGGGCGCGATCGCATCGCTGCTCCATTGACGAGGAGCCGCACAGTCGCGCGAGGTGCGTGCTCCTCGTCCAACCTCGGGGGTCTCGGTCGACGCCGTCAGGGGGGTTGCTTTGCCAGCCGAAAGCGGCTGCGACGAGGGCGCGACTACCACGAAGCGCGGAGTGGTGAAAGATGTAGCCGACGTGTCACACACGGCCGTTTGTGCGACGGCGTGCTTCGACCGTCGGCAGCGTGTTGCGCGCGGGTCAGGCTGGGTTCGTTCAGGAGCGGGCGCAGCCGCGTATCGCGGGTGTCGGGAGCGACTCGGCTTCGAGGTCGGGATACACGCTGAGGAGCGGCCCGTCGTCAATTCGAACCCGGGCGAGCTGCTGCACCGTGCCCTTACCGATCGCGTCAGGCCTCCTCGCCACCCGCCTCCCGCGAGCCAGCCAATCGGTCGGACTTGGGCCCTGACGGGCGGTGCAGGCGATACCCCAGCGTCCTGCGCCCGTCCGGGTCTTCGCAGCTGACGCGGTCGATGCCGTATCCAGCGAGCTGGAGAGTGTACACGGCTTGGGCGGGTGCCTTGACTCCGCGCTCCCGCAACGCGGCGATCGTGATCGGGCCGGCCTGATCGGCTTCGAGCAGCGCCAATGCCCGCGCCACGTCACGATCCCCCACGCTTCGCGGCTGAGTCTGGTCGATGCCCGCGGCAGCGGCCCGGTGGCCCATCAGCGCGCACCGAGCGGCGAGGCCGAGAGCTGGCGTCTCTCGGGCACCTTCTCAGCGGCGCGCGACGCCTGGCGGATACGTTCGGTGGCGATCGCCCGGCGGTAGACATCCTCGTAGCCGCCGGCGGTGACGGATACGTCGTAGCGCTCGGCCACGCTTGCGCGGCAACGCGCCGGATCGATCGAACCGACGCGCTCGATCGCGCGCGCCATCGCAGCCTCGTCGGCCACCAGCAGCCCATTCTCGCCGTCGATCACAATCTCGGCCGCGGCGCCCTCCAGGAACGCGATCACGGGAGTGCCGCACGCGAGCGCCTCGACCATCACCATCCCGAACGGCTCCCGCCACCGGACCGGCATCAGCAGCGCCGTCGCGTTCGCGAACAGCTCCTCCTTGGCAGAGCCGCCGACCTCGCCGATGTGCTGCACCCGCAGCCCGTCGACGTGAGGCTGGACGCGCTCGCGGTAGTAGCTCTCCTGCCCGGTCTGCATGGGCCCGGCGAGCACGAGCGTCCGGCCCGCGAGACGTGTCGCCTCGACCGCTCGGTGCGCTCCCTTGATCGGATCCATCCGGCCGATCCACAACCGGTAATCCTGCTTGTGCACACGCAGTGGCCAACGGTCTACGGCGATCGGGTTGGGCACGACATCGGCTACGGACACGCCCGGCGGGGTGCTCGCGACCTGAGAGCGGCTGATCGCCACCAGCCGAGCTTTGTGCCCGTGGCGCTGGTAGAACCGTTCGGTGTTCTCGTCGAACGGGCCGTGGACCGTGTGCACAACCGGGGCGGACACGCGATCGGCCATCGCCAGCGCGGTAAGGCCAGAGTGGTCATGCACAACGTCGAATGCCCGGCCTTGCTTGGCGGCCAGGTCTATCTCGCCCCACGCGCAGGCGGTATGGTCTGACTCGTGCAGCGAGGAGCCGATCGCGTCCGGATGGGCGGCCTCGAGCGGCGTTCGCACGCGCGCCGCCGAGCGCGACCCCGGCGCGGCGAATAACGTCACCTCGTGACCACGGTCGACAAGCGCCTCGCACAGCAGATCGACTACCGCCTCGATCCCCCCATAACCTGACGGTGGAACCGGATCCACGGCGGCGCGACCATCGCGATCCGCAACGACCCCTGAGTGGCGTTGACAGCCGGGAGCAGCCGCAGAGACGCACTGGCGGCGCGGATGGCAAGGCTCGGATCTGGTGGCGGCTTGCTCTTCATTGCGAGTTGGCGGTGATCGTTGTGGTGACGACGCGCGGCTCGGCATGCGGCATCAAGCCCTCGCGGCACAGCGCGACCGTAGGCACCGCCGAGGAGAACAACCTGACCAGGATCCGGACGCGCGCGATATACCGCGGGCAGTACTCGATCGTCCAACACCGAACGTTCGGCCTGACACTCAGCTCACGGCTGGACAGTTCAGCAACGACGGAGCTAGAGCGAGACCCGTGGGACCGTAACCCTGCACGACGAGCCTCAACGCTCTGACCGAGCCACGCCGACCGCGACCGGCCATCCGACATCGTTCGCCGTGTAGACGTCGGAGCTCATCCCCGACGACCTCCAGCGTCAGCGGCCGCGCAAGAGCACCAGCATGGAGGGATGTCGCCGATCGGCGGACGGCACAACGGACGCGCGCTGCGTCTGTCATCTGCACAGCTCCGTTTCGGCGCTCTCATCGGGCAGGGCCTGCGCAGGGAGAGAGCTAGCCGAAGGACGACCCAACGAGCAGGACCTCTCACTATAGACGCTGCGATTAGGACGCCCTAAGACATTGATGCGCCCGGACACGACACGTGCGCTGGATCGCAGTCGGCGTGGCGTGCTGTTCGCCGTAACCCTGACGGAGTTTTAGTTCCCGACAAGGTTGTTCATCCGGCCTTCGTGGAGGTTGGGTGGAGCTGAGGCCAGCGACAGGATTCGTCCCAGTACCAACCTCGACGCGTCACGCCGATCTGGAACGAAGGGCGGCGAGGCCTGCCTCCGTTACCGGTTACCGCGACGTTGCGCGCGATCGGGGCCGGCTTCTCGTTCGGCGCGGCATGGGGCCAATCTAACCGAGCATCGCTGCTAGAGTCGGTGCATTAGGTTGGGCTGTTCGCCCAGCAAACGTAGTGCCAGCGCTCGTAGCCTTTGCTCAGCAATCTCCGCGTTCGCAGCACGTATCAACGCCGGAGGAAACACGATGGCTACTGGAACCGTCAAATGGTTCAGCGACGACAAGGGCTTTGGGTTCATCACGCCCGATGATGAGTCCAAGGACCTGTTCGTCCATCACACCGCGATCGTCGGCGACGGCTATCGCTCGCTCGTCGAGGGCGCAAAGGTCTCCTACGACGCCGAGGCCGGTGACAAGGGACCTAAGGCCACAAACGTCCGGCTGGTGTAGCGCTCTTGCGCCTCGTCCTTTTCCGTGCAGCCGGCGGTGCATCGGCCAATTGGGGGTTCTGAGTGTCTCGACTAGATTCCGCCGCCAGCGCCAGCGTTCCTCCTCCCGGCGTATGGTCAATCGATGCCGGGAGGTCGAGCGTGACGTTCGCGGTGAGACACGTGCTGGCGACCTTGCACGGCGGCTTCAGCGAGTTCGAGGGAACCCTCGAGGTAGCCGCGAACGGCGTCGCTAAAGGGTTCGGGACGGTCAATGCTGAGTCAATCGACACAGGCGAGCCAACGCGCGATGAGCGCCTGCGGCGTTCAGCCGACTTCTTTGACATCGAGCGCTTTCCGAGAATCACCTTCGCGTCTACCCGGATCGACCATCTCAATAGCGGGCGGTTTCTCGTCGTCGGCGACCTAACGCTGCGCGGCGTCACACGCGAGCTCGAACTCCACGCGCGAGCCCACGGTGCCGCGCGCGACGCCGGGGGGTACCAGTGGATCGCGCTCGAGCTGCGCGGAGAGCTCAGTCGCAGAGAATTCGGCCTGACCTGGAACCAAGCCTTGGAGACTGGCGGCATGCTCGTCGGCGACAGGGTGAAGATCGCGCTTGACCTCTCGGGCGTACAGACCCAAGCGACGAGACCAGCGGTCTGACCATCGCCTGGCACCCGACGTGCGGCTGCCCTAAGCGAGATCGGTACGCTGCAAACTGCCCGCCGCATCGCACTGAGCTGGCAGCCCGCACCCGACCGGCCCCTCTACCGCCCGGCACCCACTGCGCGACGCAAAGGCAAGCCGTTCGGTCGGCTGCGACGTTCGAGGTCGTCGTTGCGGGCGTCGGCTGCGCAGTTGCGCCCGGTCTCTTCCCGGCAGTGAATAGTCACATATCCGGTCGGGTTAGCTTCTCTGTGGTGGCGCTTTACGCGGCCGCTTGGGGCGTTATTCGGCTCGCTGTGTGCCGCTCGCGGGCGTGTAGATGATCTCGTGGCCGTCGTCCCAGCGGATGCGATAGCGAGGCGACGGATCGCCGCGCAGGACTTCCTCAATGACACCCGGGCGCGATCGGCGGACCGTTGACTCGGACTCGGCCACGACGCGCTCGCCGACTTCAAGGGCCATAGTTCATTTCTCATCGTTCGTGTCAGTCGAGCATAGCCAGCAGCTCGATCTGTTGCCGGCACTCGGTGACGCCTGCAAACTGCACAGGCGACCGCGCCGCCGCACGCACCCGCTTTGTGCGCGCCGTTCGGATCGCCCGGAGGTTCATGACCATGTTCGGCCGGGACAGCATCCTCACCAGCCTGCAAGCGCTTCCGTTCACGCCCGAGCTCGCCGCGACGACGCTGCGGGCGCTCGGGGACTGGCAAGGCGTTGGCCTAGACGACTTCCGCGACGAGGATCCGGGCCGGATCCTCCACGAAATGCGCTACGGCGAGCTGACCGCCTTCGAGGAACGTCCGCACTCGCCGTATTACGGTTCGGCTGACGCGACCCCATCCTACGTTGTGCTGTTCGACGAGTACGAGCGCTGGACAGGGGACCGCGCGCTCGTGCCCGAGCTCGCGGTCGAGGCGCGGGCCGCACTCAACTGGATCGACGGGTACGCCGATCTCCAGGAAACGGGCTACATCTGGTACAAGCGCCGCAACGAGGAGACCGGCCTCGAGAACCAGCGCTGGAAGGACTCTTGGGATTCGATCTCGTTCCGTGACGGCCGGCTGCCCGGCTTCCCATGCGCGACCTGCGAGCTGCAGAGCTATGCGTACGACGCGAAGCTCCGCGGCGCGCGCCTGGCACGGCTCGTCTGGAAGGACACGGGACTCGCCGACAGGCTCGAGAAAGAAGCCGCCGACCTAAAGCGATGCTTCAACCGGGATTTCTGGGTCGAGGACGAACAGTACTTCGCGCTCGCGCTCGACCCTGACGGAAACCAGGTCGACGCGCTCGCCTCAAACAACGGCCACCTGCTCTGGAGCGGCATCGTCGAGAAGTCCAAGGCGAAAGCCGTCGCACGGCACCTCCTCGGCCCGCGACCGGGGGAGATCTTTGACGGCGCGTCCGTGGTTCTCGTCGTTCTACGACGAGAACCACGGCGCGTTCCCTGACTTCACGAAGCCTTGAGCCGTCTTGACAGATGCGGCCGTGAGGTCGGAGACGTCCGCTTCGGTCCGGGGAACTGCCGAAGCAGGACTCGAGTCCTCACCACCCCGTGGGCGACAAAGCAGGTGCCGACGTTCAACCAACGCCCGGCTTCTGCTTCCCGCGCGTTGCAGGTCGGTCCCCGGCCGCGGGGAGATGCTCGTTCCGAGAGGAATGCAGGAGCGGCGCGAGTCGGCGGGCGCGGCTTCCGCGACTTCTCAGGAGCGACCACGCGACCGACCTCCGAGCCGACTGCCGCTTTGAAGTTTCGTCCGGGCGGCGTTTGTTGGAATCCCACGGCCGGCATCTGAGTCCGTCGTCGGACCAGACGCCGACGGAGTGCTCGTTTCGTCGCATGGTGAGCGTCAGCGGCCGGGGAGGTCAACTGGCCGCGCGTTGGAGCGGGGGCGCTCTTACGGTGGTCTACCGACGTCCGGAGCAAGCCATGTACGGCAAGGGTCTGATGCCACAACATCCGCGCTAGGAGGGGTCGGCGCATGCCTGACGGTCCGGAGTCCTCGATGGCGGATGGGTAGGCTGCTCCTGTGCCCGATTCTGGCTCGTTTGCTGAGTGCCGGCGGGGCCGCATGCATGTGTTCCTCGGCGCGGCGCCGGGGGTGGGGAAGACGTTTGCGATGTTGGATGAGGGGTTGCGGCTGGCTGAAGAGGGCGTGGGCGTGCTGGTCGGGGTGGTTGAGACGCATGATCGTCCCGATCTTGTGTCGCGGCTGGGTGGGTTGGAGGTGGTCCCGCGGCGGGAGATCTCCTACCGGGGGATCTCGGTGCACGAGATGGATCTCGACGCGGTGCTCCACAGGCGTCCCGCGGTTGTGCTGGTTGACGAGCTCGCTCATACCGATGCGGCGGGGTGTCGGTATGAGAAGCGCTGGCAGGATGTGGAGGAGCTGCTCGACGCGGGGATCGACGTCGTCACGAACCTCAATGTTCAGCACTTGGAGAGTCTCAACGACGCGGTCGAGATGTTGACGGGGTTCGCACAGCGCGAGACCGTGCCCGACGCGTTCGTCGCGAGCGCGGCTCGGATCGATCTGCTCGATGTTGAGCCGAAGGTGTTGCGCGAGCGTATCGCCGAGGGGGCGGTATTTGCGCATGGTGAGGATGCATCCGCTCTGGCCGGGTTCTTCTCCGGCGAGCATCTCGCAGCGTTGCGGGAGCTCGCGATCGGGTGGCTTGAGGGGCGCGACCGTGTCGAGGCCTCGTCTGCCCGCACTGGCGCAGCGGTTCGGTCCGCTCTGCCGCCGGATCGGGTCGTGGCGGCGTTGACGGGCGAGGCGGAGGGTGAGCATGTGATTCGCCGGGCCGCGCAGCTTGCTGTGGCGTCGGGCGCTGAACTGGTCGGGCTTCACGTGCGTACGCCGAGCGCTCATGTGGGTGGTCCGCCGGTGTGGTTGGAACGCCAGCAGCGCTTGCTGCTGGCGCTCGGCGGCCGCTATGCCGAGACTGCGGCCGAGGATGTCGCTGCGGCGTTGCTGGACTTCGTTCGCTCTGAGCAGGCTCACCAGGTGGTGTTGGGCGCGACGCGCCGGTCCAGGCGAGATGAGTTCCAGCACGGGTCGGTGATCAACGAGGCGATCGCGAGCGCAGGCGCGATTGAGGTGCACGTGATTCCGGCGCGCCGGCCGTCGAAAGAAGTCGAGCCGAGTCAGATCGGGCAGCCGGCGCCGCTGCGGCGGGTGACGCTCCCGGCGCGCCGTCGCCGGGCCGGGTGGTTGCTGGCTGTTTTGCTGCCGGTGCTGCTCGCGGTGGCGCTGCTGCCCGTTGCGGTCCTCGCTCGGGATTGCCGGCGAGTTGTTCTGCATGCTCCTGGGGATCGTCGCTGTCGCCGTCACGGGCGGGATGCGTCCTGCAGTGCTCTCGACGGTGATCGCGTTTCTGCTCGCTGACTTCTTCTACACGCGGCCGTATTACAGCCTGCAGGTCAACCAGCTGGTGGACGTGGTCGCACTGATCGCCTTCGCCGTCGTCGCGGTCGTGGTCGGCACGCTGGTCGACGTCCTGACTAGGCAGGGAGTGCGGGTCGCGCGCGCTCGGGCGGAGGCAACGGGGCTGGCGCGTCTTCTCGCGGAGCGGTTTTCGCAAGATGGCGAGGCGCTCACCGACGCGATCAGCCAGCTGCGGAGCATTTTCGACCTCGACGCGGTTGCGGTGTTGCGTCGCGATCAGCGTGGTTGGGAGACCGAACGTGCCGTCGGGAGTCCTGTGCCGCGCCAGCCGGAGGAAGCCGGATCCACGGTCGAGCTGGCGGACGGACGGCTGCTGGCGATCACCGGCAGCCGCCTCGAGGAGGAGGACGCCGAGCTGCTGCAGACGCTGCTCAGCACGATCCGCCAGCTCCGTGAGCGCCAACAGACCGTCGACCTGACGGCCACGTGAGCCTGCCTCCGGTGAGCAGGGAGTTTGTCCGCTGTCGGCGAACAACGTCGGCGTACAAGGCGAACAGTTCCATGTGAGGCGCGAGCCTGAATGAGTGTTGCCGAGGTGATCGCGCTGGTCGTTGCTGTGGCGCTGTTTGCGTATCTGGTGTTCGCGCTCGTTCGCGGGGAGCGGCTGTAGGTGACGGCCGGGGGCTGGCTGCAGATCGCGCTGCTGCTGGCGGTGCTGACGGCGCTCACGCCGTTGCTTGGCGGCTACATCGATCGCGTGTTCAAGGGCGAGCCGGTGCTGCTGGCGCGGGTTCTCGGTCCCGTGGAACGGGGGCTGACCCGGTTGGTCGTCGGATCTGAGCCTGCTGGTCAGGACTGGAAGGAGTATGCGGTCAGCACGTTGATCTTCAGCGCGGTGTGCTTCGTCGTGCTGTACGTGATCCTGCGTACGCAGTCGATCCAGCCGTTCAATCCGCAGGGGTTTCGCTCGCCGCCGTGGGATCTGGCGTTTAACACCGCTGCGTCGTTTGTGTCGAACACGAGCTGGCAGTACTACGGCGGTGAGACGACTCTCTCGAACTTCTCTCAGATGGCCGGGATCACGGTGCACTCGTTTCTCAGCGCCGCCGTCGGGTTGGCGGTCGCGATCGCTATCGTGCGCGGGTTCGCGAATCGCTCGGGCAAGGTGCTGGGCAATTTCTGGGTCGATCTGATTCGCGGATTGCTGTACGTGCTGGTGCCTTTGGCGGTGCTGGGGTCGTTGTTCTTGGTCGCTGAGGGCGTGGTCCAGACGCTTGCGGGCAGCGTGCACATCTCGACCTTGACCGGGGGCCACCAGACGCTCGCGCTCGGACCGGTCGCCTCGCAGAAGGCAATCAACGTGTTGAGTTCAGACGGCGGCGGCTTCTTCGCGGTGAACTCGGCGATGCCGTTCGAGGACCCCACCGGGCTTGCGAACTTCGTCGAGGCGCTGATGACGGTGCTCGTGCCTGCGGCGCTGACCGCGACGTATGGGCGGATGGTCGGCAGCCGCCGCCAGGGATGGGCGCTGTACGGCGTGATGGCGTTCATGCTGCTGGGCGCGATGGCCGTCGCCTATCCGGCGGAGAGCCGGCCATCGCCGGCGATGCGCGCCGCCGGCGTGCACGGAGTGAACATGGAGGGCAAGGAGCAGCGCTTCCAGGTGCCCGGCTCGACGCTGACGGCGGTCACCGGCACCGCTTCTGGCGATGGCACGACGAGCGCGGCGCTTGATTCGTTCACGGGCCTTGGCGGCTCGATCCCGATGGCCGACATGATGACCGGCGAGGTGATCTTCGGTGGGGTGGGGTCGGGTCTGTTCGGGATGTTGTTGATGGTGTTGTTGGCGGTGTTCATCGCCGGATTGATGGTCGGGCGCACGCCGGAGTACCTGGGGAAGAAGATCGAGGCGCGGGAGATCAAGCTGGTCACGATCGGCGCGATCTTCGTGCCGCTGGTCGTGCTGTTCATGACCGCGTGGGCGCTCAGTACGCGCTACGGGCTGCGGTCGATCTTTAACGCCGGACCGCAGGGGTTCTCCGAGACCCTGTATGCATATACCTCGCAGGCGAACAACAACGGCTCGGCGTTCGCCGGCTACGTCGGCTTCGTGCAGCCGCACGCACCCGGGAACGCCGGCGCGAGCGGGGTCGCGTTCGCCGATCTCGCGGGCGGCGGCGCGATGCTGTTCGGGCGCTTCGTGCCGATGCTGCTCGCCCTGGCGGTGGCGGGGTCGCTGTCCGGGAAGCGCACGATCATCTCCGGGGGCGGGACGATGCGGACCGACACCGTGATCTTCGCGGTGCTGCTGATCGCGACGATCTCGATCGTCGCCCTGTTGACATTCGTGCCCGCGCTGATGCTCGGACCCCTGGTACAGACGCTAACCGGGAGGGTGTTCTGATGCTTCGCCAGCTGCGCTCCGCGGTCGTGGCGGTGGTCGTGCTGAGCGCGCTCCTGGGGCTGGCGTACCCGCTGGCGATCACCGGCGTGGCCCAGACACTCTGGTCCAATCAGGCGAACGGCAGCCAGATCCACCAGCGCGGGCGAGTGGTCGGCTCGTCGCTGATCGGCCAGAGCTTCGCGAGCGACCCCGCGTACTTCCAGAGCCGCCCGTCGGCGAGCGGCTACAACCCCGCGCAGACCGCGGCGTCGAACCTCGGCCCCAACTCCGCCCAACTGCGGGACCAGATCAGGGGTCGCGTAGCGGCGTACCTGCGTCGTGAGCGTCCGTATGACCCCGGGTTGACCGCCCCAACCGTCCCCGCAGACGCCGTCACCGCCTCGGGGTCCGGGGTCGACCCAGACATCTCGGTCGCCAACGCTCGTATCCAAGCGCACCGCATCGCCGCTGTACGGCACCTGCCGCTCCCGGTCGTGCTGCGCCTGATCGCAGAACACACCGACAGCTCAGCCGCAGGGCTGTTCGGCCCGGACACGGTCAACGTGCTGGCCGTGAATCTGGCGCTCGACGCAATCGGGAAGCGATGATCCGCCGGCCACACCTGAGTGTGCTCCGGGGCGAGATCCTCCTGCCAGCGCTGCGCTCGGCGGCAGGCAAGCTCAACCCGGCGCTGATGATCCACAACCCGGTGATGTTCACGGTCGAGGTCGGCGCGGTGCTGACGACGCTGCTGCTTGCGGCCCAGATCACCGGCGTTCAGGTCGGCGGCACGGCGGGCGATCCGCAGTGGTTCACGGGATCGATCGCCGGATGGCTGTGGCTGACGGCGTATTTCGGCAATCTCGCTGAGGCGCTCGCCGAGGGGCGCGGGAGGGCCCAGGCGGACGCGCTGCGCGCGGCGCGCACCGACACGCCCGCTCGTCTGCGCGACGGGACGAGCAAGCTGTCCTCGCAGCTCGTTCCGGGCGACGTGGTGCAGGTCGCCGCCGGTGAGCTGATCCCCGGTGATGGGACGATCATCGAGGGGATCGCCTCGATCGACGAGTCAGCCGTCACCGGCGAGTCGGCGCCCGTCGTGCGCGCCGCCGGGGGCGACCGCACCGCCGTCACCGGTGGCACGCGGGTGCTCTCCGACGCGATCATCGTCGAGATCACACAGCGCCCCGGCGAGAGCTTCCTTGACCGGATGATCGCGCTGGTGGAGGGCGCGCAGCGGCGCAAGACGCCGAACGAGATCGCGCTCGGGATCCTGCTCGCCGGCCTGACGTTGATCTTCCTGTCGGTCGTGATCACGCTCGGACCATTTGCCCACTACGCGCACACGCAGGTGTCGATCGCGACCCTGATCGCGCTGCTGGTCGCGCTGGCGCCAACGACGATCGGGGCGCTGCTGTCGGCCATCGGGATCGCCGGGATGGACCGGCTCGTGGCGCGCAACGTGCTCGCGCTGTCGGGCCGTGCCGTCGAGGCCGCCGGTGACGTGAACCTGTTGATGCTCGACAAGACGGGAACGATCACGCTCGGCAACCGTCAGGCGACGGCGTTCGTCCCGATGCCCGGGATCGAGGAGCGGGAGGTCGCCGACGCCGCGCAGCTGGCGTCGCTGGCGGACGAGACACCGGAGGGGCGCTCGATCGTGATCCTCGCCAAGCGCTACGGGCTGCGCGAGCGCGACCTGGCGTCGGCGAGTGCGCGATTTGTGCCCTTCAGCGCGCGGACAAGGATGAGCGGTGTCGATCTGGATGGACAGGAGCTGCGCAAAGGAGCCGGCGAGGCGATCATCGCGCACGTCAGACAGCGCTCCGGACAAGTGCCGCCCGAGCTCGACGGGGAGATGGGAAGGATCGCCAGCCAGGGCGGTACGCCACTGGCCGTCTGTCGCGACGACACGGTGCTCGGCGTGATCGACCTGCGCGACATCCTCAAGGAGGGGATCCAGAAGCGATTCGGGGAGCTGCGGCGGATGGGAGTGAAGACCGTGATGATCACCGGCGATAACCCGCGAACGGCGGGGGCGATCGCGCACGACGCGGGCGTCGACGACTTCCTCGCCGAGGCAACACCGGAGCGAAAGCTCGCCTTGATTCGCGAAGAACAGGGTCGCGGGCGGATCGTGGCGATGACCGGCGACGGGACCAACGACGCCCCCGCGCTCGCCCAGGCCGACGTCGGCGTGGCGATGAACACGGGCACCCAGGCCGCACGCGAGGCCGGCAACATGGTCGACCTCGACTCCGACCCGACGAAGCTGATCGAGATCGTCGAGGTCGGCAAGCAGCTGCTGATCACCCGCGGCGCGCTGACGACGTTCTCGATCGCCAACGACGTCGCCAAGTACTTCGCGATCCTGCCGGCAGTGTTCGTCGCAACGTACGCCGCCGCCGGCGCCGCCCACGGTCCGCTCGCGCGGCTCAACGTGATGTCCCTCGGCTCATCGCACTCGGCGATCCTCTCGGCGATCATCTACAACGCGCTGATCATCCCCACCCTCGTGCCGCTCGCCCTGCGCGGTGTCAGGTACCGGCCGCTCGGCGCCAGCGCACTCTTGTACCGCAACCTCACCATCTACGGCATCGGCGGCCTGATCGCCCCGTTCATCGGGATCAAGCTGATCGACCTGCTCCTGCACGGCGTACTCGGAGTCTGAGCTCGCGATGGCCCGTGGACAACACAAGGTGTTCCTGGGGATGGCGGTCGGTGTGGGCAAGACCTGCCGCATGCTGCAGGAGGGACACTCCGTCGCTACCGAAGGCCAAGATGTCGCGATCGGCCTGCTGGAAACGCACGGGCGCCCCGAGACGGCCGCCCTGGCGGAAGGGCTCGAGCTGATCCCGCGCCGACGCGTTCCCTTCCAGGGCACCCTCATCGAGGAGATGGACCTGCCCGCGATCCTGCGCCGCTCGCCGCAGGTCTGCCTGATCGACGAACTCGCCCACACCAACGCACCCGGGCTCGAGCACAACCAGCGCTACGAGGACGTCGAGGACGTTCTCGTAGCGGGGATCACCGTCTTCTCCAGCGTCAACGTGCAGCACCTGCAGAGCGTCAGCGACCGGATCGCCGAGCAGACGGGCATCGTCGTCCAGGAGACGATGCCCGACCGGGTGCTCGACGAGGCCGACGAGGTCGTCGTCGTCGACCTGACCCCCGAGGCCCTGCAGGCGCGGATCATCGAGGGGAAGGTGTTCCCGGCCGGCAGCGTGCCCGTCGCGCTCGAACGGTTCTTCACCAAGGACAACCTCGGCGTGCTGCGCGAGATGGCGCTGCTGCAGGTCGTCGAGGAGGTCGAGGCCCACCGGCTTACCGCGGAGATGCTCAACGACCAGGATCGGCTGATCAGCAACGTCGCCGCCGAGCGCTCCCACCGATTCCTCGGCCTCATCAAGCCCGATCCAAGCGCCAACCGCATCATCCGCCGCGCGTGGACGATCGCCGAGCGCCTCGGAGGCGAGCTCGATCTCCTCTGGGTCTCATCGCCAGCGGAGGCCGACGATCGCGAGACCGATCGACGCGTTGACGAGCTGCGCCGCCTCGCCGCCGTCTTCGGCGCGCACATGATCGTCGAGACGGACCACAACATCGCCCGGGCGGTGGCACGTGTGGTCAGCCAGCGCGGAACGACGCAGATCGTCATGGGCACGCCACACCTTCGGCAGAGATTCGGTCGCCCGGGACGCTCGCTCGTCGACGAGATAGTCGCCGGCGACCCAAGCCTGGACATCGCGCTCGTCGGAGACCCGCAACCGAATCAGAACAACGTGCGCTGAGTCGGCCGTTGGCGTCGGTGATCCAGCCCCGGGCGACCATCAGCCCGACGGACCCCGCTCCGCCCGAGATCCCGGCCGGAGGCCGGAGCGACGGGAGGAGCCGCGGGAGACGCGCGACGTGCATACCGCACATCGCGCGGCCCCAGGGCGCGATGATCTTGCTAGGAAGCTCCGGACCTCGTGCGCAGCTCGTGCAAGCTTCTTGGATCACCCTTCCGAGTCGGCGGTTTCGCCGACCGCAGGCGCCGCTATGAAGCTACGAGGATCCAACCCACGAGAGACGAACAACACTGGGACCGAGCAGCCAAGACTCCTCCCGTGGCAACAGCTCGGTGAACACATGCGCCCTGCCCCCGCCGCGCCTTGAGCACTTGTAGCGCTGCCGACGATGGCCCGGCTTGCCATAGGTGCCATCCAGCTTCACTCGCGAGCCCGGATGCTCAGGCCGCGGGCACCTCACCCTCGCTGCACTAATCCTCGCCACCAGCCGAGACTGGCATCTCAACCGGACGGATCAGCCCAACGAGATGCGAGAGGGGGGCCTGCGTCTAGCTTGGTGCTCGATCACTTTTCCGAAGGTGTCCTCCAGCTCTGTGGTCATTCGTTGCTTGAAGAGCGCGAGCAGAGCCTCGGAGGCCAGGGGTCTGAGGGTGTTGACGGCGTCGATGAGCTCATCCCAACGATCGTCGGGTTGACCGGCCCGTTCAAAGGGTTCCCACAGCTCTCTGAGGTAGAGCCTCGTGAACGTGCGTGAGATCGACTCGCAGTTGCGGCTGACGCGTTCGACGAGCGCGAGCACGGAGTGCAGCGAGATCCCGAGGTCCATGACCTGTTCGCCGGCTGCGAGCAGTGCCGGGCTCGGGACTTCGAAGCGGTCTTCGCCTAGTGGGATGAGCAGCTTCAGCTTGCGGACCTGCGCGGCGTCCTTGCCGTTGATCTCGCCGAACCGTTTGGCCAGTTCATCGCCGGTGATGAGCTCTGGGGACTCGGGCTCGAAGGGCGCCGTCACCGCGTTGCGCAGGCCGAGCAGACGCTCGGCCAGCCCGGCGGATCCGTTCAGGAGCCGCTCGATGGCGGCGAGATTGAAGCCGTCGGCCTGCAGGTCGAGGACCAGGCGCAGTCTCGCTACGTGGTCTGAGTTGTAATAGCCGACCCGCGCTCGCACCTCCGGCGGGGGCAGCAGCCCGCGCGTGTGGTGGTTGCGGATGTTGCGCACCGACATCCCGACCTCGGCAGCGAGCTGCTCGACCGTGAGCTCATAGCCGGATGAGGAGCCTCCGCCCACTCGATCCGGCCCATCAATGGTGTCGGAGCTCGTATGCGCCATACGGGCGTTCACAATACTACGGCCGCTCAGAATGCCACAAAGCTATGTGACCTCAGTTGAGGTATCCTTACTTTCCGTCATGACTACCCGGGTGCTCCGATCCAGCGAGATACGCCCTCGCGGCCTCGGCCGCCGTCTGCTGCACTCGAGCCTGCTCGAGGCGCTCGCTTACCCGCACGGCGTCGACCGATACGTCGAGCTCGTCCGCCCGCTGCTTCTCACACGCGACGTGCGCTCGGAGGTCTTGGCGGTGCGCCACCAGACCCCAAGGAGCGTGACGCTCACGCTGCGGGCAAACGAGAACTGGCGCGGCTTTCGCGCCGGACAGTTCGTCGGCGTGAGCGTCGAGGTCGACGGGGTTCGCCTGACGCGGCCCTACTCGCCCGCGGGCTCCGAGCACGCTCCGGGCGGCGAGCTCGAGCTGACCGTCTCCACCCACCCTGAAGGCCGGGTATCGCGCCACCTGCGCGATCACGCGCGGCCGGGCATGATCGTCGATCTGACCCAAGCCCGGGGCGACTTCGTGCTCCCCGAATGTCGCCCAGAGCGCGTGCTGCTCATCAGCGGCGGCAGCGGCATCACTCCCGTGATGGCGATGCTGCGCACCCTCTGTGAGGAGGGCTACGCGGGCGAGATCGGCTTCCTGAACTACGCGCGCTCGCGCGCGCTCGCCCTCTATGACCTTGAGCTGGCAACGCTCGTCCTGCGCCACGAGGGACTACGGGTCGCGCGCGGCTTCACGAGGGCGCGCGGGCCCGAGCTCACGGGGCGCTTTTCGCGCGAGCACGTGCGCGCCGTGACCTCAGAGCACGCCGAGGCAGCGACGTTCGTGTGCGGCCCGCCGGCCCTGATCGACTCGGTCCGCGCCGTCTGGGCCGAAGACGGCCTGGCAGAGCCCACGGTCGAGACGTTCACGCCGCCCGCGCTGTGCTTCGACACCGACGGCGCCGAGGGCCGCGTGAGCTTCACCGTGAGCGGACGCGAGGCCGCGAACAGCGGCCTGCCGCTGCTCGAGCAGGCCGAGGACGCCGGCCTCGCACCGGACCACGGATGCCGAATGGGCATCTGCAATACGTGCAGTTGCCACAAGACGGCTGGCACGGTACGCAATGTCATCTCCGGCGCGATTTCGAGCGCTGGGGAGGAGCAGATCCGGATCTGCGTGTCCGTACCTGTCGGCGATGTCTCGCTTGACCTCTAGAACACCGACCCCGAGAAGGAGCGAGCGATGTCCACCCCAGCACCCGATCTCACACCCGAGCAGCTCGAGACCTTCGGCCAGGAGCTCGACGCGATTCGGGCGCGCGTCGTCGCGGACCTCGGTCAGCGCGACGTGGATTACATAAACCGTCTCATCCGCGTCCAGCGCGGCCTTGAGGTAGCCGGCCGTGGCCTCCTGTTCGCCGGCTTCCTGCCGCCCGTCTGGATTGGCGGCACCGCCGCGCTGTCGCTGTCGAAGATCCTGGACAACATGGAGATCGGCCACAACGTCATGCACGGGCAGTACGACTGGACGGGGGATGAGCGCCTGAACGGCAAGACGTTTGAGTGGGACACCGCGTGCCCTGGCGATCAGTGGCGCCATTCGCACAACTACATGCACCACGCGCACACGAACATCGTCGGCAAAGACCGCGATATCGGCTATGGCATCCTGCGCATGTCCGAGGATGAGCCGTGGCGTCCGTACTACCTCGGCAACCCGCTATACGCGGCGCTGCTGGCGACCTTCTTTCAGTACGGCGTCGCGCTGCACGACCTCGAGGCCGAGCGGATCGCCGCCGGCGAGAGCAGCTTGGACGACGAGAAGCGCGACAAGCTGCAGGCCATCTGGCGCAAGCTGCGTGGCCAGACGCTCAAGGACTACGTGCTGTTCCCGCTGCTCTCCGGCCCCTCGTTCCCGTTCGTGCTCGCCGGCAACGCGACCGCGAACCTCACCCGCAACCTGTGGGCGTTCACGATCATCTTCTGCGGCCACTTCCCCGAGGGGACACATGAGTTCACCGATGAGGAGGCCGAGAACGAGACACGCGGCGAGTGGTACTACCGCCAGATGCTCGGCTCGGCCAACCTCACCGGCGGCAAGCTCTTCCACATCCTCGCGGGCAACCTCAGCTACCAGATCGAGCACCACCTCTTCCCCGACCTGCCCGCCCATCGCTACGGCGAGATCTCCGACGAAGTGCGCGAGATCCGCGAGCGTTACGGCATCCCCGACAACACCGGCCCCTTGCACAAGCAGTTCGGCAGCGTCGTGCGTAAGATCGTCAAGCTTGCTCTGCCGCCGCTGCCCGGCGTTAGGGCCTCCGTGCCGGGCGTGGACGAGCCCGCTGCTGAGGCGCGCCCGCCGAAGCCGGCCGCTGCCAAGACGAGCCCGCGCAAGCTGACTGCTGCCAAGGCGAGCCCGCGGAAGCTGACTGCTGCAAAGGCCGGCCCGCGCAAGCGGGCCGCAGCGGCCTGAGCGGATGGGCGACACGCTCGACGGGCTCCGAATCGCTGCACCCCTCGCGCTATTCGCGAGCTCGTGGTGTCTGTGATCTCGCTGGAGGCAATCCCGACTCCGCCGATCCCGCGCCTTCCTGTGGTGCCCGATCCGCTGCGCCGTATCCGGGTGCCCCGCGACCTCGACGCGGTCAGCGCGCGTGCTCCCGAGGTGGCCGACGTGCAGGCGCTGGGCATGACGGCTGACGGCATCGAGCGTGTCTGGAACGGGGTGGAGCGCCTCTACCGCAGTGGCTTCTATCCCGCGATCGCGCTATGCGTGCGTCGCCACGGTCAGGTTGTGCTCGACCGAGCAATCGGCCATGCACGCGGCAACGGGCCGACGGACCGCGAGGACGCGGTCCGAACACTGGCCACGCCTCAGACGCCGTTCGTGATCTACTCCGCATCCAAGGCGATGACCGCCGTCGTGGCCCACCTGCTCGACGAGCGCGGGCTGCTGCACATCGACGACCGCGTGTGCGAGTACATCCCCGAGTACGCCGCCCATGACAAGGAGGCCATCACCATCGGGCATCTGCTCTCCCACCGCGCGGGGGTGCCCAACCTGCCTGCCGATGCGTTCGACCTCGACCGCTTGGGCGACCGAGAGTTCCGGCTGGAGATACTGTGCGCGGCCAAGCCCCGCTCGCGCCCCGGGAAGTTTCTCTCCTACCACGCGGTCTCGGGCGGCTTCATCATCGCCGAGATCGTCCAGCGGGTCACCGGAAAGGACATCCGCACGGTGCTGGCCAAGGAGATCCTAGGGCCGCTCGACTTTCGCTGGGGCAACTACGGCGTGAGCCCGAGGGACGTCGAGCGCGTCGCCTTGAGCTACCCCACCGGCCCGCCGGCGCTGCCCCCGCTGTCCACCGTGCTGCAGCGTGCGCTTGGCCTTCCGCCGGATGAGATCACCGTCCGCTCCAATGACCCGCGTTTCCTCACCGGCGTCGTTCCGTCCGGCAATGTCGTCACAACGGCCAACGAGCTGTCGCGCTTCTTCGAGCTGTTGCGCGCCGGCGGCGAGCTCGACGGCGTGCGCGTCCTACAGCCGCGCACCATCCGTCGCGCCACATCCGAGCGAGCGTTTCGCGAGATCGACTTCACCCTGGTGGCCCCCCTGCGCCATGCCAGCGGGTTCATGCTGGGCGCCAGGGCACTCAGCCTGTTCGGTCCCGACACCGACGAGGCTTTCGGCCACCTCGGTTTCACCAACGTGCTCGGCTGGGCCGACCCCGAGCGCGCGCTTTCGGTCGGCCTGATGACCAGCGGCAAGCCGATGCTGCACCCGGCGCTGGGCGACCTGTGGCTGCTCACGCGTGCGATCGGCCAGGAGGCGCCCAAGCTGACGCGCACCGGAATCTGGTTCACACAAACATGACGCGTTGCCCCAGCAAGGCTTTAGTCGTTTGTTGACGTCTCTTAGAGCTCGACGGCGGTCACGGTGGCGCTGACGCCTCGGATACGCGTACCATCGGCGTCGCGCGAGCTCGCGCGGTCGGTGGGTCGGGTCCCGCGGTCCGTCGGAGGACCGCTGTTCGGACAGCGTTCACTGCACAGCGCGGTCGACGGCCGCATGGTGATGGTGACCGGCGCGTCGAGCGGGATCGGCCGTGCGGCCGCGCTCGAGATCGGACGGGCCGGCGGCACGGTGCTGGTTGTCGCGCGCACAACCGCAAGGCTCGAGGACACCGCTCGCGAGATCGAGGCGTCCCACGGGCTGGCCGAGGCGTACTGTACGGACCTGTCCGCCGAGCGGTCGATCGACGAGCTGCTCGAGCAGGTGCACGCCGAGCATCCGACGATCGATGTCCTGGTCAACAACGCGGGCCGTTCGATCCGCCGCTCGCTCGCGCTCAATATGACCGCTTCCACGACTTCGAGCGCACGATGCAGCTCAACTACTTTGGCCCGGTCAAGCTGATCCTCGGACTGCTGCCCGACATGCGCGAGCGCCGCAGTGGCCAGATCGTCAACGTGAGCACGATCGGCGTGCAGACAAACGCGCCGAAGACGGCGTCCGCGGCAGGGGAGTTCGGCGTCGAGCGGTGGGCGCACGGGCCTTTGCGTCGAAAGACGGCGCAAAGCGGGCGCGGCGGAGCAACAGCGGAGCAACAGCTGTGGCCGATCTAGAGGGATCGAGCTGGATCGACATCGACGCGCCGATCGAGCGCTGCTTCGACATCATCGCCGACGTCGAGCGTGCGCCCGAGTGGCAGGGCGCCATGCAGAAAGCGCAGGCGCTTGAATACGACGCTCAAGGGCGCCCGGTTCTGGTCGAGACCCACATACACGCCATCGTGGCGAACGTCACTCTCTGGTTGCGCTTTGACTACTTCGAGCCAACCGGCATGCGCTGGACGCGCGAGCGGGGTGACCTCAAGTCACTGTCCGGCACTTGGCAACTCGAGGACCGTGGCGGCGGTCGAACGCGTGCGACCTATTCGCTCGAGATCGGACTAAACCGGACCCTCGGACTTCTGCGCAAGGGTGTGCGTGGACCTGCCGAGGCGAAGGTCCGAGAACTCCTTACGAATCGCCCGGTCGAGGGCCTCAAGCGCGAGGCAGAGCGCTAAATGGATATCTGCGCCGACGCCCAGAACTAGGAGAGACCACGACTACAGACCAGCACTGCACCGGCCGCGCCCAGCCGCAGCCGGATGCCGGATGACAGAGCTTGTGCCAGCAGGTGCACGCTGCGAGGGACTGTGTCAGCACCAGCGATCACCAAGTCACGCTCGTCCAACCAGATCACGTCCATGCAACCGTCGGGCACCACTCGCCGCGCACGGTCCTCCGCAGGCTCGTGCTCCCACTGGCAGGCCATCACGGGCTCCGACTGCTGCTCTTATGCTTGCAGCAATGGTGCGGTCCAGCTATTTCCTGGCTGCGAGCGCCGCGGGGCGATTCCCAGGCCGCTCCTGCTCCTTGGCATCGACAGTCTGCTCGCGGCTCCGCGCAAGCAAGCACTCCGTCGTTCGTCTTATCGCTTCGAGGAAGCCGCCGTCTCGCGCCGGTGGTCTGGCCGACGAGCGCTCCTCGTCAAGCGGGGGGAGGGAGCTCAACTGTGCTGGATTACCGGCGATGCAGCAGCGGGCGGCTCAGCGGTTGGGGCCTATCCAGCGTCGGCCGGACAGCCGATACCGCACACTGCCTGATGTCCCAGCCGTTACGTTGGCGCGAGGTCGCGCACCGAACGCGCATCGGATCCGCCGCCAGGGTGCTCAAGCCATTCGCGTAGGCGCTCGTAGACCTCGGGGTGGTTCAGCAGCGCGAGGTGGTGGGCGGGGCTGACGTGGTGGCCGTGTTCGGCTTGGAATGGGATCCGCCGGGACCGGCCGCGTCCGGTGGCGCTGGGTGTCAGCACAAGGATGTCGCCGAGTAGGCGCCCGAGGGGATGGTGCGGGCTGCGGGTGATCGTGGCCGAGACGAAGAAGTGCGTGGCTCCCTGCAGTAGTGGCACTTCCTTGCATGCCGCGGCGCGCAGGGCGTTGGGGTCGCGGCCCCGCCAGTCCTCGTCGACCAGCGAGCCGTGGCGGAGGTCGCGGATGCCGGACGAGCGCCGGCGCAGGAAGGCGCCGAGCATCCGCGTCTCGGGCAGCGCGTGAAGCGCCTCGGCAGCCATGTGAGCTCCCCGCTCAAGCGGCGCGCCCAGGTGTGGCGTGCCCAGCGAGACCATGTGACCGACGCGCTCGGTCCAGCGTTGGCCGCTCTCGGAGGCCTGGTGGCAGGCGCTGCGGGCGATCAGACCGCCCATCGAGTGACCCACGAGCGCGACCTCTTGCACCTCCACCGGCCATGCCTGCACCAGCTCCTGCACCAGCGCCGCGACGGACCGACCGTTCTCCGAGATGTGCAGACCGGTGTTGTAGCGCAGATATACGGGGGTGCAGCCGAGATCCGAGGCCAGGCGTGCGCCATAGGTGTCTCCCGGGTGGACGCCACCCCAGTCCCAGTAGAACTCATTCCCCATCAGGCCATGCAGGAACACGACCAGCCGCGCCGTCGCATCGGGGAACGCTGCGCTCACCGAGCCCGCATCGAGCGCCAAGGTCTCGCCGTCCACGCGCACCGAGGCGGGCTGGTGCAGGTCGCTTCCCGAGCGCTCGAGCCGGTCGCCGATCAGACCGTTCAGCGCGGCGATCGCGGCGCTGCCCCGGCGCGTGGTCGAGAACTGGACGTCCTGCCCAATCCCCTGCCTGTCGATCGCTGCGTCGGCGGCCAGCCCCAGCCGCGCCGCGCCCGAGGAGATGGCGTCATAGGCACGGCGTGAGAGGGCGTCGTGGATCACCTGCACCGGGCGGGCAGCCGGACCCACGCTCCGGAACGCGCGCTGGGCGATACCGAGGTGCATGTCGCGGATGGCGCCTGGAAAGTCCCGTAGCTCCTCAAACGCCAGTGCGCTCAGCGCCCGCAGCTCGTTCGGTCCGCGCACTCCCGCCTGGGGGTCGCTGCCGACGCCGGTGCTGGTCGAATCCGTGCCGATCATGCGACCCCTCCTCCTACGAACGTGATGTCGATCGGCGCGAGATCACTTAGCCTCCACCCGAAGACGGCCGGTGCGCCTCCCCAGTCGTCCCCGGGTACACCCCGACGGCCGACCCCAGGTCCAACACGGCCTGGGTTGCGGTCATCGCCGTTAGTCCTCTCCTGAGCCATGACACTACTAGAGGGTAATATTACAGCTGGGTAGGCTAAGTGCACGTTCTTGGCGATTCGCATTTTTCAGGGTGGCGAGACGGCATCGCCGTGTCGATGAGATTGGTGGGAGTCATGGCTCCATTCGATTCAAGCCGCGGGCCGGCGAGTCTGTGATCGGGGGCAGATGACAACTCCCCGGGCTGAGCGCAAGAAGGTTCCGCGTGATCGCGAGAACGACTACACGCTCGAGGCTGTGGAGGCGCGCTGGGCTTTTGTTCGGGAGCAGACAGGGGTGGCTTTGGAGCACGTCTCGCGGTACTCCTTTGATCCATCGATTCTCGCCGGGAACATCGAGCACTTCACCGGGGTCGCGCAGGTGCCGATCGGCATCGCTGGGCCGCTGCTGGTCGACGGCGAGCACGCCCAGGGTGAGTTCTACGTTCCACTGGCGACAACTGAGGGCACTCTGGTTGCGAGCTACAACCGGGGCATGAAGACGCTGCGCGAGGCCGGCGGCGTGAAGACAACCATCCTGGACGATGCCATGCAGCGCGCGCCCGCCTTCGTGTTCGACAGCGCGCGCGAGGCGCGCGGCTTCGGCGAGTGGCTCACGGACCACTTCAGTGAGATCAAGCAGGCGGCAGAGAGCACCACTCATGTCGGCCGGCTGCGCGGCATCGAGCAGTACTCCGCCAGCCGGATCCTGTTCACGCGCTTTGATTACACGACGGGCGACGCCGCGGGCCAG
>Ga0116216_10000839_pt1 | contig 22731 bp, 22 predicted proteins | sample Sb_taG_11_FD_89696 | JGI IMG/M metagenome (GOLD analysis project Ga0116216, IMG submission 89696) | Peat soil microbial communities from Weissenstadt, Germany - Sb_50d_3_AS metaG | ecosystem: Environmental > Terrestrial > Soil > Wetlands > Peat | place: Germany: Weissenstadt | collected 2010-09-21
CCTTCTCCCAGTCCCACTGGTCCACGTAGGCGCTATGGTCGTGGTCGAGGAAGTAGTCCTTCCGGACGGCTCGCATGTCCGTGAGGAGCCCTTCCCCGGGGACCATACCGAACTCCCGCAGGGCCATGCGCTTCCACTTGGTCGCCGCCTGGACGACTTGGGCGTTGACGGGGTGGCGGTCGTAGTCGTTCTTGATGTGGAACGGGATCGGCGTTCGGGAGCCATCCCGGTCAAGCATGTCGTTGACCCCAGCGTCGGCGTCCACGATCAGCGGGACCTGGACCATCATCAGGTTCAGTTCCTTGCAGAGGTTCTGCTCGATGTACGACTTCACCGCGTAGATCGCCTGCTGGGTCTCGCGCGGCGATAGGCGCGACCGGTAGTCGTTCGGAAGCACCCGCTCCAACTCGTCGTAGTTGCCGATACCCGGTCCTGCAAGGTCCGCCTTCTTGTCTGCGAGCATGCCCACGAATCACCGGGGCAGTCTTCGGCGACGAACGGCATCAAGCTCCCGTCAAGTCCTGTTAACCCTCGGTCGAGCCGCTGGGGTGACGGCCGCCCAGTCCGGTCACGTCACCGCGAGGCCGCTCGCCGATACCTGCTCTCGAAGGGGATCGGCGAACGGGGAAGGGCCGGGCCCGAGGGGATTCGAACCCCTGACCTTGCGGTTAAGAGCCGCCTGCTCTACCGGCCTGAGCTACGGGCCCGTGACGGCGCCGGAGCCGGTCGTTCGCATAAAGCCTCCCCGGGAATCGCGGGGGCGCATACCCCACGGCTAGGGCGAGGTTTCACTTGGCGATCCGTTCGAGCGCGGCCCCGACCATGAACGGCAGGAGCAGGGTTACGTCGCCCTCCACGGTCGTGTGGCGCGCCTTCGGCTTGAGCTTCCCCCAGGAGATCGCCTCGCGGGTCCGGGCGCCCGAGAGGCTGCCGTCCCACTCCACGGCCGTCGTGATGTAGAGCGCCGCGTCCAGCCCGCCCCGGAACTGGTTCCACCAGATCGTGTGGTGCTTCGAGATCCCTCCACCGAGGAGGATTGCGCCAGCCCGCTTCGCGCCGTAGACGAGGTCGGAGAGCTCCTGCTCGTCCGACAGAAGGTCGAGCGAGAGCGCCTTGTGGTCCTGCCAGAAGAGCCAGAGCTGCGACCCGACCGCGCCGTCCGTGATCCCCGGAACGAACACGGGTACGTCCCGCCGGTACGCCGCGCGAAGGATGCTCGAGCGCGCCCGGTCCGGGATCGAGGCGCCGATCGCGCGCGAGAGCGCCCGGGTCGACAGCGAGCGCGTCCCGTCGTCCCAGAGGCGCTTCAGGAGCGCCTGCATCTTGCGCTCGAGGATCGCGCCGTAGTTCGCCTCCGGGATCACGAGGTTCCCGAGCCGGTACAAGTGGCGGCGGTGGAGGGCGGCGTCGTCGAGGTTCCATTCGCCGTGGTAGTACGGCCGGAACGACCGAGCCAGGTCATGGTCGAGCGTGCCGCAGGTCGTCACGACCGCATCCACGTAGCCCTTGTCGACGAGCGTCGCGAGGACGCCGCGGGTGCCGGTAGCGACGATGTCGGCCGGGAACGACAGGAAGACGGTCATCTCCGGGTCGGAGAGCATCCGCGCCAGCAGGTCGACCCCCTCGGCCACGCCCTTCGCGCTGAACCCTCCGCCTTCCTCCAGGCGGCGGGCGAGCGTGTCGAGCGACGGTCGGTCGTCGACCCGTACGTCCTGGACCTTGCGCGGCACGGGGCCTGGGAGCGGTCCGGAGTTAAAGCCCTCCCGTGAGGCCGAACGTGAGGGACCGGAAGACGAGGAAGTAGGCGACGAAGTAGCCCGCGATTGCACCGCCGTTGAGCAGCGGCAGGCCCGCCTGGGGGTTCCCGCCGAGCACGAGGCGCATCAGGACCCCGTAGCCGACCAGCGACCCGAGCATGACCGCGAGGGCGACCACCAGGTTCGCCCCGATCCCGAAGACCGTGGGGACGGTAGGAAGCCAGACGAACGCCGAGGCGACCAGGGTTCCCGGGATGACGATGTCCCCCAGCCCCATGAACATCGCCGCCCGCTCCTCGACCGGCTGGCCCCGCTGCTCCTTGAGCGTGGGCGCGGCGGTGTAATCGTAGCCCGCCCGGTCGGGCATGACCATCAGGATCGGGAGCTTCATCTCCGTGACCACGTCCGCGAGCGAGACCATGTGCTTCGTCCGATAGACCGCGATCGCGTCGTAGACCATGAGCGCGGAAAGAAGGATGAGCGCCGGCAGGATGCCGAACGAGATCCCGAGGATCGCGATCAGAGCGCCCCCGGCCACGAACCCCGCTAGGTCGACGATGTACCACTGGGGGTCCATCAGGAGGGCCATGTAAAGGCCGGCCGACACGATGCCGGCGAGGATGAGCGCCGGGTCGACCCCTATCTCCGCGGAGTAGGGCGGCAGCAGGAGGGCACCGGAGGGCTCGAGGAACAGAAAGGTCGCGTAGAGGGTGAAGAACAGCGACCCCGCGATGCCGAGCAGGATCAGCTGGCGCAGCGCACCGACCCCGCCCTGACGGCGGGCGAGGAGGAGGATCAGCAGCGGGGCGAGGACGATCACGAGGATGAGCGCGATCGGGGCCGTGGGGCTCTGTGGGTTCGCGTTCGAGGCGAGCCCCTCGGAACGGAACGGGTTCGCGAGGGCGAGCCCGACGATCTGGGCTCCGATGTAGAGCGCGAGGAGACCCAACCAGCGGACGTTTGCCATGACGGCCTACGGCTGGACGACGGCGTACGCGTTGTTGCCCAGCACCTTCGTGACCTTCGCGTTGACCGTCGCTCCCCGTTGGTTGGCGCCCGTCACGAAGATGACGAACCCGTCCTTCTTCGCGACCCCGTCGCCGCGCCGTCCGATGTCCTCGATCGTCAGCCGGTAGACCTCGCCGACCGTGACGGGTGTCCTCGGCTTCTCGGGCTCCACCACCCGCCGGACCGTGACCGGTCGCTGGGCCCCGCACGCCTCGCAGACGAGCAGGGTGAGACGCCCCTCCTTCTGGAGGTGCGTGTCCGGGCGCTTGCATTCCGAGCAGATCACGAACTTCGCCGTGTACTCCCGGACCCGGGCCGCGAGCGCTTCCTTCGCGAGTCGCGACTTCAGCACGCCGCGCGGGAGGTCGAGCACCCCCGGACAGCCGAACTCCTTCGCCAGGTAACCGATCAGGTGCTCGGGCTCGCGGCGGAGCACGCCGGCGATCTCCTGCAGGTTGCGGATGACGGTGCTCCGTCCGTCGGACATGACGTCCGGTTCCGGGACCTGGAACCGTTCGCCCCCCGCTCGGACGGGAGGGAGCTTGGCGCGGGTGCGCTCAAGCATGACCTCGTAGGACTCCATCGGCGAGGCAATCAGCGAATCGCGGGGGATAAGGATTCCCGGCGGTCAGTCGCGCGGGAAGACGGCCAGGGCGTCCAGTACCTTGGCGAGGTCCCGCTCCGCGACGATCGCGGTCGCCCCCCGGCGGACCGCGTCGTCCTCGGGGAGGAACGCGATCCCGATCCGGCTGCGCCGGAAGAGGCCCACGTCGATCTCGGAGTTGCCCACCGAGGCCGTTTCCGCCGGGGCGACCCCGAGCTGCTGCTGGAGCGCGGCGAGGACCCCCTCCTTCCCGTGGATCGGCACCCGGATGATCCCCTCGCCCGTAAGGTGTCCGTCCGCCGTGACCCGGAACCCGTTCGCGAGGGAGACGTCGATCCCCAGCTCCCGCGCCACGCGGCGGGCCAGGAGGTCGATCCCCCCGCTCACGATCGCCGTACGGACCCCCCTCTTCCGAAGGCCATCGACCAGGCGCCGGGCTCCCGGCATCAGGGGCACCGTGTCGAGGATCCGTTCGAGGTCGAAGACCGTGAGGTCCGGGGCGTGTCGTCGCCAGATCGCGATATCGGAGCGGATGAACTCCTCGTCGTCGATCTCGTTCGCGAGGAAGCGCCGGAGTCCTTCCGGGTTCTTCTCGCCAAAGTGCTCGTGGACGGCGGCGAACGAGCTCGAGACGTCGACGAGCGTCCCGTCCATGTCGAACGCGACGAGCCTAAGCACGGACTCCCTGGGCGATCCGGTCCGCACGCGCGAGGACCTTGGCGGGCGGTCGCACCGCCCACGCCGCGAGGTTCTGATCGACCTGTTCCGGCCGGCTGGCGCCGAAGACCGGAACGGCGCCTCGGCTGCGCAGCCAGTGGAACGCGATCGAAGCGAGAGGCACCTTCGCCTCGGTGGCAAGGTCGCGAAGCTCCTGGGTTCGCTGGATGATCTCCGGAAGCCGGTCCGGCTCGAACAGACGGTGGGCGAACTTCCGGACCTCGGCCGGGATCCGTTTTCCATCCAGGTAGCGGCCGTGGAGAAGGCCGCGGGCCAGCGGCGTGTACGCTTCGAGCAGGATGCCGTGCGACCGGCAGTAGTCGAGCACCGGGTCCGCCTCGTCCCGGTCGAACAGGTTGTAGCGGACCTGGTTGACCACGATCCGTGTCTCCGCGAGGTGCCGGGACGCCTCCTCCAGCTGCTCCTGCGAGAAGTTCGACACCCCGATCGCTCCGACCTTTCCCTCCTTCCAGAGCGTCTCCAGGGCGGCCATCGTGCCCGCCATCGGGACTCGCGGGTCGGGGGCGTGGATCAGGTAGAGGTCGACGGAGCTCCGGCCGAGCCGCTCCAGGCTGCCCACCAGGGCCGCCCGGACCTGCGTCGGTCGAAGGTGTTCCCACGAGACCTTGGTAACGATGTACGCGTCCGTGCCGGCGGCCGAGGTCCGGTGGAGGACCTCTCCCAGGACCCTCTCCGAACGGCCGCTGCCGTAGACCTCCGCAGAATCGAACCATCGCAGGCCCCTCTCGTAGGCCCGAGCGATCGTGGCCTTCGTGCGCGCCTCGTCCTCGCCGGTCCACCGGCCGAGCCCCCAGAGGCCGAGTCCGATTGCGGGGTGCGCCTTCTTCCCGACCGCGAGAGGGATGGTCTCGATCGATGCGGTCGGAGGGGGTGCGGGCGCGGTCTTGCGACGGGGCTGCCGGGGTGCAGGGGGACGGGTCTTCGGCGTCACGGAGGGGTCTCCTCGCGGATACGCTGGTCGATACGATCGATCCGTTCCTTCAGTTCTGCGGCCTTCGCCTCGGCCTCGCGCACCACCTCGGCCGGAGCCCGGCCTCGGAATCCGGTATCGGTGAGGCGAGCCTGGGTCTTCGCGAGGAGCCCCGCCAGCATCTCTCGCTCGCGTTCGAGGGCCGCCGAGCCGCCCGGGCCGCCCGCGGGTCTTTCGAGGTAGAATTCGCCGATGGACGACACGCGGCTCGCGGTCCCCGGGGGCGGCGGCGCCGAGGCGTCCAGGAAGCTGAGCTCCCCGATCTGGGAGAGGCGGGCCGTCGTGGCCCGTTCGGAGACGAGCACGCGCTCGATCTCGGGACCCGACGGACGGATCCAGGCCCGGGATGTGCGGGAGACCGCCACGTGCTCCTCCGCCCGGAGGTTCCGGAAGAGCCGAACGGCCTTGAGGACGGGGCCCATCTCGACCTCGGCGATCGGGTCGGGGCTGACCTCGGCACTGCGGGGCCAGCCGGCGCGGGCGAGCAGGGGTCCCTCGTGCGGGATCGCATGCCATAGTTCCTCCGTGACGTGGGGGACGAACGGATGGAGAAGGCGAAGGGTACGCTCCACCACGAAGAGCAACGTCGCCTGTGTCTCGCGCTGGAGAGGCTCTCCGCGATGGCCGAAGAGCGCGTCCTTCGCGATCTCCACGTAGCGGTCCGCGAGGTCGTGCCAGACGAACGTGTGCAGCGCCGTAGCGGCCCGGGACGGCTCGAACGCGGCGAGCGCGGCGTCCACCTCGGCGGCGGTCCTCTGGTACCGCTCCACGATCCACCGGTTCTCGAGCGCGCTTCCGGGCACGAGCGCCGGTGGACTCTCGGGGGCCGGGGTTCCCGGTGGGATGTGCCCGAGCGAGAACCGGACCAGGTTCCAGAGCTTCGTGAGGAAGTTCCGGCCTCCGTCCAGGGTCGCCGCTCCGAAGGAGGAGTCCTCGTCCGTGGGATTCGGGAAGACCAAGGCGAACCGGAGCGCGTCGGCGCCCCGCTCCCGGATGACCTCGAGCGGGTCGGGGGAGTTCCCGAGATGCTTCGACATCCGGTGACCGGCCTCGTCCCGCATCATCCCGGTGAAGTACACGTCGGAGAACGGTCGGTCGCCCATGAATCGATACCCCGCCATCATCATCCGGGCGACCCAGAAGAACATGATGTCCCGACCCGTGACGAGGACGCTCGTCGGATAGTACCGTTCGAGGTCGGCGGTGCGCTCGGGCCATCCCAGGGCGACGAACGGCCAGAGCCACGAGGTGAACCACGTATCGAGCACGTCGGGGTCGGCGGCCAGGTCGCGCCCGTGGCACGAGGGGCATTCGGTCGGAACCTCCACGTTGGCGGTCGCCTCACCGCACGCCTTGCAGTAGTGAACCGGGATCGCGTGGCCCCAGAGGACCTGTCGGGATACGCACCAGTCCTGGATCTCCTCCATCCACCGGAAGAAGGTCCGGTTCCATCGCTCGGGATGGATACGTATCTCGCCGCGCCGGACCGCGTCGACCACCGGGGTCGCGAGCGGGGCCATACGGACGAACCACTGGGTCGAGAGGCGCGGCTCGATCACGGCGTCCGACCGTTCGGACCGGGCCACGGCGTGCCGATACCGGGTCCGGCGGACTACGAGGCCCTCCTGCTCGAGACGCGCGGTCGTCTTCTCGCGCGCTTCGTCCCGGTCGAGCCCCCGGAACTCGGAGGGAACCCACTCTCCGACGAGGCGCGCTTGCTCGTCGAAGATCTCGGTGGGCGTCGCCAACCCCGGGTTCCGCATCGCGATCTCTCGGTCGATCGGATCGTGTCGCGGGGTGATCTTGAGGGCGCCCGCGCCGAACAGCGGGTCGACCGACCGGTCGGCGATGACCGGAACGCGTCGCCCTGTGAGGGGTACGACGACCTCGCGCCCGACCTCGCCCCGGTGACGCTCGTCCTCGGGATGGACGGCGACCGCGACGTCGCCGAAGATCGTCTCGGGACGCACGGTCGCGACGAGGATGCCCTCCGGCGCCCCGTCGGCCCACGCGTACCGGACGAAGAGGAGGTCCCCCTCCTCTTCCGAGTGCACGACCTCCAGGTCGGAGACGGCCGTTCGGAGCCGCGGGTCCCAGTTGACCATCCGTTCCCCGCGGTACACGAGACCCTCGCGGAACAGCGAAACGAACACCTCGCGGGTCGCACGGACGCTCGCCGCGTCCATCGTGTAACGGAAGCGGGTCCAGTCGACCGAGAACCCACCCGCGCGGATCTGCTCGACGATGCGACGCTCGTGCTCCGCGCGCCATCGCTCGATCTCCGCCAGCGCGACCTCGCGCGGAAGGTCCTCGAACACGGTCCCCTGCCGCTGGAGGCGGCGCCGGACCTCGACCTGGGTGGCGAGCCCCGCGTGGTCGACCCCGGGCACCCAGAGGGTCGGCTCGCCCCGCATCCGGTGGTAGCGGGCGAGCACGTCCATCACGGTGTCGCCGAGCATGTGACCGAGGGTCAGGGCCCCCGTCACGTTCGGCGGCGGGAGTACGAGAGAGAAACCCGTCGAATCGGGCTGCCCTGGCGCCCGGAACGCTCCCTCGCGTTCCCATTCGGCCTGCCAACGCGCCTCGATCGGTCCGGGCTCGAATCGAGACGGAAGGGTCGGGGTGCTCAGGACCCTTCCCTCCCGAGCGTGAGGGGAGCGCAGACGGCGAGCTCCCCGACCGAGAGCGCGGCCATGACGACGAACCCGAACGTTCCGTAGGCCAGGAGCGGGGCGGCCGCCACGACGAGCCCCGGAATGGCGACGACCAAAGCCGTCCACGCACCGGCGTACAGGTTCGACACCGGCACCCCGCGGGCGCGGGACCACCGGAAGAGGATCCCGAGCTCGAGCAGGGCGGCCGCCAGGACCGCCGGGAACTCCGCGGCGACGAATCCCAAGAAGACCCACGGCGCGGAAACGCGGACGAGGGTGATGCCGAGCACGATGACCCCGGCGAGGAGATAGACAATCACCATCAGTGCCGCCTTCCCCAGGATGACGCTCCGGTTGGAGAGCGGGAGGGACCGGCCGTAGGAGTAGGCGACCACCTCGATGGAGAAGAAGGCAGGGCCAAAGAAGGTTGCGAGGAGGGCCGCGGCGACGACGGCGGCAAGGGCCAGGCTCTGGGCCGCGGCCCGGCCCGGGGCGTCAGCGAGCGTCACGAGCCCGATCGCGACCGAATCAAGGATCGGGAGGAGGATGAGAAAGGCGTAGCCGGGCGTCCGGCTCGCGGTCCGGAGGTCCTTGGTCATGACCGCGAGCGCGGGACGCTGCGGGCGGAGCTCGTACTGAGGAGGGGGCCCCGGCCGAGAGGATCTCGTGGGAAGGCGGGACGCCGACCGGACCGACCCGAACATCCAGAGCGAGGCGTACACTGCCAGCAGCACGTATCCGGCCGAAGCGGTGGCCAACTCGAGGAGCGCTACGGAACTTAGCGAGACACCGCGGGGACCTACCGCGGCGAGGGCGGGCAGCATCGCGAGCGTGAACGGGTACGCGGCCACGAGCGCTTCGAAGGTCGTCGGGGAGCTCCCGGAGGCCGCGCCGCCTAGGACGGTGAAGAACACCGGACCGGCGGAGACGAACCCGAGCACGGCGACCGCGGGGATCAGCCAGAGGAGCAGGTGAGCCCAGCGGACCACCGTTCGGCCTCCCCCGCCGCGGGAACCCTGGATCTTCCGCACAAAGAAGCGGCCGGTCACGAACGACAGGGCGAGCGCGAACGTCACCGCAGTGAGGGCGCCCGGCACCGTCGCGAGGCCGGCGAGCGGGCCGAGGGCGATGCCCACGAAGAGCGGGGTCGCCACCAGGACGACCGCGGTGGGGACGTCGAACATTCTGAGGTAGACGATCCCCGCGGTCCTACGCAGGGTCGTTTCGTCGATCGGCAGGGACTCGAGGACCGGCAGCGCCCCCGAGCTGAGGAACGTCGGGAGCATCTGAAGACCGGTCCACCAGAGCAGGGCGACGTCGATGCTGAGCAGGCCGGTAAGGACCCCGGCGTCGAACGCCGCGGGAGGAAGCGCGTAGGACGCGAGGGTCGCACTCCCCGCCGTCCCTACCCGGAGGAGGACGGCCGCTCCGACAGTGATCAACCCGAGGACGAACCCCACAAGCGCCTTGCTCTGGGCGACGCGCCGGCGCGCGCGAGCGGCGAGCAGGCGGGCCGGCCCCGGCGGGGGCAGGTTTCCCTGACGGAACGCGTAGATCGCCTGGAACGAGACCTCGGCGAGCGGCGTACGGCTGAGCCGCCAGGCGTCCCGCCAACCCATCCCACTACCCTTCCAAGAGGGCGATGGCGGCCGGGAGCCCCTCGTCCTCCTGAGTGAGCCGGAGGAACACCTCCTCTAGCGACGCGTCTCCGTGCGCCACCCGACCGCGGAGCTCGTTGAGCGTCCCTTCGGCTAGAAGGACGCCCCGGTCGAGGATGCCGACCCGGTGGCAGAGCTCCTCCGCGACCTCCATGGTGTGGGTGGAGAACAGCACGGCCCGCCCTTCCGCGCCGGCGTAGCGCACGACCAGGTCCTTGACGATCCGCACGCTCCGGGGGTCGAGCGCGTTCATCGGCTCGTCGAGCACCAGGAGGCGCGGCGTGTGGAGGAACGCAGCGATGATCAGGACCTTCTGCCGCGTTCCGCTCGAGAGGGAGGCGATCGGCTCCTCGAGCTCCGATTCGAGGCGGAACGCGATCGCGTACGCCCGCATGCGCTCGGTCGCGGCCGCCGGATCCAATCGGCGTACCCCGGCGATGAACTCGAGGAATTCCCGGGGCGTGAGGGACTCGTAGAGGAGGGAGGTCTCGGGAACATAGCCGATCTTCGCCTTCGCGCTCAGCCCGTCGACCGTGACATCCCGGCCGAAGACGCGTACCCTGCCGGAGCGTGGGCGCACGAGGCCCACGATCGACTTGATCGTGCTCGACTTGCCGGCGCCGTTCGACCCGAGGAGACCGTAGATCTCCCCCGGGCGGAGCGCGAGCGAAAGAGAGTCGACGGCCCGGCGCTCGCCGTAGTCGATCGTCAGGCCTTCGATCGAGAGCGGTACCGATTCGTCGGCGGCGCTCTCGACGCTCATCCGATGCCCATCGGACCTGCGGGAGTATAAGGCCGCGGGGCCACGTTCAGCGCGACCGGACCAGCAGGAACAGGATCACGTCCTTGATGGACGTCGTCCCGGTGAGCGCCATCACCATCCGGTCGACCCCCAGGCCGATCCCGGAGCATGGCGGGAGCCCGAATCGCAGGGCGCGGACGAAATCGGCGTCGTAGGCGTAGCCGTCGTCGCCCCGCTCGCCGAGCTGCTCGCGGAATCGGCGCTCCTGCTCGTCAGGGTCGTTGAGTTCCGTGTAGGCGTTGCCGAGCTCGTAGCCGGGGTAGAACACCTCGAACCGCTCCACCCGGCCCGGCTTCGAACGGTGGCGCTTCGCGAGCGGCGTGGTCACCTCGGGGTGGTCGACCACGAACGTCACACGTTCGAACGTCGGTTCCACGTAGTGCTCGAACAGCTTGTCGAGGAACGTGCCGGTCGACGACCGGTCCGGAACGGTCGAGCCGGCCTTTCGCGCGAGCTCCCGCAGCTGGTCGCGGGACTTCGAGAGGAGGTCAGGGACGCCCATGCGCTTCTCGAGCGCCTCGACGAAATCGACCGTCGGGAACGGCGGGCGGAACAGTTCGGCCCCCTTCTGGGCCGTGGGCGAATCGGGGAGCAGTGCGGCCGCCCGGTCGGCGAGGCACACGAACAGCCCCTCGGTGAACGCGCGCATGTCGTTGTAGTCCGCGTACGCCCAGTAGGCTTCGAGCTCGGTGAACTCCGGCGAGTGGGTGGTGTCGAGATCCTCGTTGCGGAACGATTTCCCGAGCTCGTAGACCTTCTCGATCCCTCCGACGAGGAGCCGCTTCAGCGGAAGCTCGAGGGCGATCCGGAGCCGGACCTCCTCGTCGAGGTAGTTCGACCGGGTGACGAAGGGAGCGGCGGCCGCGCCGCTCGCGACCGGCAGGAGCACCGGGGTCTCGACCTCGACGAAGCCCGCGCTGTCGAAGTAGCGGCGGATCTCGCCGATGAGGGCTGCCCGCACCCGGAACCGTTGTCGACTCTCGGCGGACGACAGGAGCTCGACGTACCGGCTCCGGAGCCGTTCCTCCACGTCCTGGAGCCCGTGATACTTCTCGGGCGGCGGGGCGATCGCCTTCGCGAGCAGGGTCAGCGAGCGGATTTCGAGCGACGGCTCTCCACGACGCGAGACCGCGGCCGCTCCGTCTGCCCCGAGGATGTCGCCCGGGTCGAGGTCCGAAAGCCAGGCCCGGAACACGTCCTCTCCCAGCACGTCGGCGCGGAGGAGGAGCTGGAGCGAACCGCTGCTGTCCTCGAGGTCCGCAAAAGCGGTCTTCCCGTGCTCCCGGACGATCTTGAGGCGGCCGGCCACCCGGAACGAACGCGTGCTGTCCACGGCCCCGGGTTCGAGGCTCGAGCAGGCTGCGCGAACGAGGTCCGTCGCGACGCGGCCAGGAAACGACCAGGGGTACGGCTCCTTCCCGGCGCTGCGCCAGCGAGCGATCTTCGCGCGCCGTTCCGCCTCGAGCCGGGTCTCCTCCACGGTTCGTTCCCTCAGGAGCGAGGGGAGGCGGGTAAAAAATGGCTCGTAGTGGAGTCGGGCCTAGGCCGTCGGCCTTTCAAGGGACAGGCGCTCAACGCCCGCGGCGCGGTAGAGGGCGAGCTGCTCGGGGACCGCGGGGTCCTTGCCCGCGGGTTTCGCCGGCTCGTGGAGCAGGAGGAACGTCCCGAGGAAGAACTCCGCCGCGGCGTCCCCGCCTCCGATCCCGTAGCTGACGTAGTCGGAGAAGTAGACATGGACCTGGCCCGAGTGGTGCCGTCGGAGCGCGTCCAGGAACTTGCGTGCCTCCTCGGCGCCCTTGCGCTCGAGCTCCTCGAACAGGTCGCGAAGAATCGGGCGCTGGCTCAAGCCCGCGAGTCCATCGTAGGAAAGGTACGCCGCAGGCCTGGGGTCGAGCGCCACGACGTCCAGGCGGAGGACCCCCTCGACCGGCTTCGTCCTCATGCCGGCGCGCCTACCCGGCCCCCGTTAAGAAGCCTTCGGACCGCCGAGGGGGATTACGCGTCGGGTCGGCTCAGTGGCCGTGGCCCCCGCCGCCGCCCGGCGGCGCGGGGCCCGACTTCTTCGACGCGATGACGTCGTCAATCCTCAGGACCATGTTCGCGACCTCGACCGCGGAGCTCAGCGCCTGGCGCTTCACTCGGGCCGGTTCGATCACACGGAGCTTCCACATGTCCGCAGGCTTCCCATCGGCGAGGTTCACTCCGACGTTCTTGTTCGCGGAGGGGCCGTCGTGCGCGCTCCTCAGTCCGATCAGGGTATCGATCGAGTCGAACCCTCCGTTCTCGGCGAGGGCCCACGGGATCGCTTCGAGCGATTGGGCGAACGCCTCGACCGCGAGTTGCTCACGGCCGCCGACGCTCGACGCCCACTTCCGGAGCTTGACCGCGAGCTCGACCTCGGTCGCGCCGCCGCCGGGGCAGACAACCCCGTCTTCGAGAACGCTGCCCACGACCTTGAGCGCGTCCTGCAGCGAGCGCTCGACCTCCTGGGTCACGTGCTCGGTCCCCCCGCGCACGAGGATGGATACCGATCGGGGGTTGGAGCAGCCGGTGACGAACGTCATGTCGTCGTCCCCGACCTTGCGCTCATCGACCTTGCCGGCCTTGCCGAGGTCGGCCGCCGAGAGCTCCTTGATGCCCGTGACGATCTTTCCGCCGGTCGCCCGCGCGAGCTTCTGGAGGTCGGACTCCTTTACCTGCTTGACGGCGTAGATTCCTTCCTTCGCGAGGTAGTGCAACACGACGTCGTCGATGCCCTTCTGGCAGACCACGACGTTCGCGCCCGAGGCCTTGATCGCCTCGACCATCTTGCGGTAGGTCTTGTCCTCCTCGTCGAGGAAGCCCTGGATCTGATTCGGCGACTTGATGTTGATCTTGCTCTCGATCTCGGTCTTCTTGATCTCGAGCGACGAGTTCAGGAGGGCGATCTTCGCCGAGCTGACCTCGGTGGGCATCCGGGGGTGGCCGCGCTCCTTGTCGAGGACGATCCCTTCGATGAGCTCGGTGTCGGAGATGGTGCCGCCGTGGCGTTTCTCGACCTTGATCTGGTCCACGTCGCAGACGGTCTTGCCGCCACGCTGCTCGGCGATCCTGCGGACCGCGTTCACGGCGATCGTGGCGAGCTCGTCCCGCGCCCCGAGGACCCCCTTCGAGCCCATCGCGGTCTTCGCACAGTCGAGGAGGATCGCCTCATCCTCCGGCTTGACGGCGGTGGCGATCTCGGTGTCGAGAAGGCGTCGGGCCTCCTGGACGGCCAGCTGGAATCCGCGCGTGATGACGGTCGGATGAACGCCCTGCTCGAGCAGGGACTCCGATCGCTTGAGAAGCTCGCCCGCGAGGACCACCGCGGTGGTCGTTCCGTCGCCACACTGCTGGTCCTGGGTCTTTGCGACCTCGACCAGCATCTTGGCCGCCGGATGCTCGACGTCGACTTCCTTGAGGATAGTGACCCCGTCGTTCGTGATGGTAATGTCGCCCATCGAGTCGACGAGCATCTTGTCCATGCCCCGAGGACCGAGGGTCGACCGCACCGCGTCCGCAACGGCTCGGGCCGCGGCGATGTTGTTTCCCGTGGCGCCCTTGCCCCGCTCGCGCTCCGTGCCTTCCTTCAGGACGAAAATCGGCGTACCCTGCATCATCAGACTCACCAACTCTGGACAAATTGCCCTTCTATATAAAGCTTGGTTGATTCGCCGCGGGGATCCGGACCGTCCGCCGCGCGCCTTCGGGAGTATTTGCCGCTCCGAAGGAGCGTGTCACGGACCGTCGCATCGAGGGGCGAGCGCCCGGGCGGCCCCGGATTCGTTCTTCATCCGGCTGCGGGTGCCCGCGCCGGGGTTAGGTTATGAGACCCGCTGACGTGGTCGGCACGTGGCCGGCGCGGAAGTGCGGGGTGTTGTTCCCGTTCCGGGTGGGGAGCTCTACTACGAACGGTCCGGCAGCGGCCCTGCGATCGTTCTGATCCATTCCGCCTTCCTCGATTGCCGGATGTGGGAACCCCAGCTTGCGGAGTACTCGGCGAGCCACACGGTCGTCCGCTACGACGTTCGGGGCCACGGGCGCTCGAAGGGGGACCGGTCCAACGCGTCGGACGGAGAGGACCTGGGCGCCCTCCTCAACTTTCTGGATCTCCCCACGGCCTTCGTTCTGGGCAACTCGGACGGGGCGCGGATCGCCTGCGAGTTCGCGGCCGGACTCCCCGACAGGGTTCCCGGGCTCATCCTCGTGGCCGGCAACCCCCACGACCTCGAGCCGACCGAGGAGGAGAAGTCCCGGTTCATGGACACGTTCGCGAACGGAGAGGGGCAGCTGCTCGAGGCCGCTCGCGGCGGTCGCAAGGCGGAGGCGATCGAGCGGATCCTGGACCTCTGGGCGCCCTGCGTGCCCCCCGAGGAGCGGACGCGCCTTCGCGGGATCACGTCGGACAACTACGACCGACTGGTCGAGTTCCTCACCCGGGACGAACCGGAGGGCCGGAGGCCCGCGTACCCGGTCGCGGCGTCCCTGACCCTGGGGAAGATCCCCATCCTGTCGATCTCGGGAGCCCACGACAATCCGGCGGTCAACATGATGATGGGACGGTTCGCCGCGGGGTCCCGAGCGCCCGACACTACGAGCTGGCGGAGGGAGACCACACCCCCAGCCTCTCCGCGCGGGCGGAGTTCGACGCCCGTGTCCTTGGATTCTTGACCCTCGTGGAGCGCGGCCGCCCGTGGCCGCCCCAAGACGAGTGAGCCGACCTCGACCGCCGCCAAAGGCCTCCGCGATACGTAACGTTCGGAGGATGGGTTCCCTGCCCCTCCTTTAGCGACGGAACCGGATCCCTTCTAGCGGGCGGGCCCCTTGGCGGCACCCGACATCACGGAAGCCAGTCGGAAGAACGCCTCGGGGGGGAGTTCCTCGGGCCGACGTCGGGCCCAGTCCGGGGGCCAGTCCGCCTCGCGCGCGAGAGCCTCGGCCTCCGCGTGCCCGCCCGCGACCTGGGGCAGGAGATTGCCGAGCTGCTTTCGTCGGGAGGAGAAGAGCGTCCGCACGACGGCCTCGAAGCGCTCGACCGACGGGACCGGAAGCGCCCCGTCTCGGGTGGTGTGGACGAAGATCTGGCCGCGGACCGCGGGCGGCGGGTAGAACGAGCTCTCCGGCACCTCCTGGAACAGCTCTACCTCACCGTAAAGGCGGGCCGCGATCGACAGCCGGCCGTAGGTCCGTGAGCCGGGGCCGGCGGCTAGGCGCGCGGCTACCTCCTTCTGAACGAGGGCAACGACGCGGGGAACGCGGCGGACGAACAGGCGGAGAAGGATCGGGGTCGCGCTCGAGAACGGCAGGTTCCCGACTACGACCGCATCCGCGGGCACCTCGAGGTCGAGGGCATCCGCCTCGCGCACGGTGATCCGCGAACCGAACGCGGAGCGAAGGTGGTGGGCGAGGCGGCGGTCCCGCTCGATCACCGTGAGGTCGGCGATCCCTCGGCGGACCAGGGCCGCGGTGAGGATCCCGAGGCCGCCCCCGATCTCGACCACCGGTCGGCCCGCCGGGTCATCGGCGAGCGCCGCCTCGGCGTCGGCGACGAACGGGTCGACCAGGAACGATTGCCCCAGCACCTTCGAAGGAACTATCCCGAGCGCCGCGAGCGCGGCCTGCACCTCTCCCGGCCGCTCGGGGATCGCCCCCGGGACCGCGAGACCGTCCCGCTTACGGGGCGACGAAGAGGCGGTGTATGCCCTTCGGCGCGGGACAATATCGCGCAAGGCTCCGAAAACGGATGGCCCGGGCTCATAAGGAACCCCCCTCCCGGGCCGAGGCCCCCTGCCGGCGCCCCAAGTTGTGCCGGCCCGGCTGCCACCCGCACACGACCAGGATCGGGGCCTCGGCGGTCACGTCCGTCCCCCGAGCTGCCGCGCGGCGTCCTCGACGGACGTCTCCCCTACGTGGACGCGGGCCGCGAGCGCGACGGCGCGCACCAGGTCGGCGGCGAGGACCGTTCCCGCGACGACCGTCCCCGCGATGAGCGTCCCGCCCGAGGGAGACGGGATCCGCGCGGTGATCGTCCCGCTCTCCACCGAGACGTACGGCGCCGGGACGTCCGGCCCCTGGATGATCTCAACCGTAACGATGTGGGGATGGGCGACGTCCACTCCGGTGGCGGAGTTGTACTCTACCACTGCGCGTGGCGGTGGTCGTCCTCAGGGAGGGACTCAGAAACCATGGCGCTAATCGAACTACGAGAACTCTCAGGCCGCTATATAGCTAGTCCTTGACCGTGATCGACGGGCGGTGATTAGCGCCGTTAGGCCCGCCCGTCGCCGGTTTCCGGCCGGGTAGAGGGTACCCGATGTGCCGAGCATGAGAAACGTCCTAAGTGCGCATCGAACATCAACCCGACCGGCTCCGTCCCGGTAAGGCCCGGCCGGGCCATATACCCTCTCCTCCCCCTCGTAACCCCCCACCACTCCCCCCAGCGTGCGCCGTCCGACGCCCCGGCCGGTCCGTGGCAGGAACCCGCTCGCGTTTGGCCGCTCTATATCGTGGACCGGGGGGTTCCCGGCCGTATGCCTGCCAGAAAGAAGCACGGTTCCCAGCCACAAGCCGGACGCGATTCGGATGAACTCCCGCCACACGACGGCCAAACCCTGCCGGAGAACGGACCGGCCTCGGACGCGCTCCCGCCGCGCCCCGGCCAGGAACGGGATGTTACCGCCGTCGACCTCGAGCGCGCGCGGAAGGCCTCCGCGCGGATCTGGGAACTCTCGAACGCGAAGCTCTCGCCCGGACTAATCGCGCGGGCCGTGGGCGTACCGGTCGCCGCCGTGCGTGCGGTGCTTGCCGAATCTCCTCAGAAGATCGAAACCCCGGCGGTGACCTCGGCGGCCGCCCCTTCCGCACCGACCCCTCCTGTGATCGGCTCCCCCTCAGGTCCCACGTCGGCCCCCCTCGACCGGGCAGCGGCGGCGGCGGCGATCGGGGCTCTCGGCATGTCCACCGGCACGGGACAGCACGGGGCCTTCGGGCCCGGCGCGCTGCCGCGTCGCGACTCGGGCGGGTGGAGCCCGGGTGGCGGGTACTCCGCCGCCCCGTACGTGGACCCGGGGCTCGGCATGGTGCGCGGCGACCCGATGGACACCGTCCTCGAGGGCAACTTCATGGTTCCGAGTCTCTACGCGAACCTGTACGCGATCCTGCGAGAGGCCGGCCTGTCGGACTCCTACAGCAAGGGAATCGTCAGAGGTTTCTCGCGACGGCAGCCCGACGACTACGCGTACCTAGACGCGCTGCTCTCGCAGAGCGGCGCCCCCGCCGCGGCCCGTCGCCTGGTCGTCGAGAACTACAGGGGCGACAACACGAGCTCGCTCGAGCCGGCCATGTCCAATCCGGACGACCCGGCCGCGGAGATACGTCGCCGCCGTCGCCAGGCGCGCGTCGACCGCATCGAGGAACTAGACCTCGCCCGGCTCGAGCGCGAGGCGGCCGGCGTCGCCGGTAACGGGGCCGTCTCCGAGGAGGTCCTGCGTCTTCGGGGGGAGGTCGAGCTGCTCCGGAAGGAACGCGAGGAGCGCCGGCTGGGGGACCTGTTCGACGCCAAGCTCGCCCCGATCGCGAAGGCGGTCGAGGAGATGCGGACCAAGCCGCCCGAGCGCCGGTCAACGCTCGACGACGTGAAGGTCGACGGGTACTCCGCGGCGATGACCTCCCTGATCCGCAACGCCGACAAGCGACTCGCCGAGGGCGGAACGGGTCAAGCCGTCGCGAAACAGCTTGCGACTTCCGTGACGCCGAAACTCGTGCGAGTTCTCGGCTCGATGTTGGACGAGGGCGAGGTGCCGGGAGAGACGGACGGACAGGACGTCCTTGCGGCCTACCGGGTGTTGTCACGTTCAGCCGTCCACGTCCCCCACGCCACCCCGCCTCCCGATGTGGTCCCGCCACCGCCCCGGCCCCGGCTCGAATGGAGCCCGCCCCCGACGGTCCCCACGACGGGGCGCTACACCTAGGGGGGTCCGCAGATGGAGGACCCGACTCCCCCGGACTTCGGCACGTACGAGGGGCGGGAGCGATTCATGGTCGCGACCTGGGCCTTCGTCGAGAAGCAGGCGGCACAGCTCGGGGGACGTGTGCCCGACGTCGGGCAGCACGTCCTAGCACTCTACGTCTACGACACGGACCCGCGGCTCGAGTTGGGAAACGTCGGGGGTCAGCTCGTTCGAGTACCAAACGCGGCGGCCGTCGTCGGGCAGAGGCCCCACGTCGCGGTCGTGGCGATCGGCCCCGGGGCCGCCCTCCGGCTGCTGCCAGCGAAGACCGACCCGGACTTGATCGACCTGATCGCGTTCACGTCGTGGGCGTGCTTCGCCGGGCTCGTGATCGGAAAGATGAGGTTCGTCAGGCCCGACGGAACGGTCGAGGTCGTCGAGCCGTGGACCGCGGCCGCCGCGTTTGCGAGGGGCGTCCTCGACGGCGTTGGTTTGGACGCGGCCGTGCCGGCGCTCCAGCGCATCTCCGTGCTCATCGCCGAGGCGAGGGCGGCGTTCGCCGAGGCGCTCACGGCCCCGCCCGAGCCGGAGCCGATGCCGGCCGCGACCGAACCCGTGGGGATCGGCGACATGCCCTCCGACGCGGAGATGGCCGCGGCCGCCGCCGATCTCGAGGCGCGAGCGACCGCGCCCGTTCCGGCGACGCCCGGGCCCCGGTCGCTACGGCGACTCGGGCCGCCGATCACGGCGCCGGCGGAGGTGCCCCCGTGATGGGCGACGGCGACCCTGGGGACAGCGGACCGTTAGGCCTCGGAATCCTGCCCCGCGTTCGTAGAGCGGCGACGAGCGCGGTCCACGAACACCTCAGCGGGGCTGAGGCGACGGCCTCGCGGGTCTCGGCGCTCGAGGCCCGGCTCGCGGAGGTCGAAGCCCGACTCGCTCGGCTCGAGGCCCGCAAGGCGAGCCGGTCGAAGCCGAAAGCACCAACGGCACCCCGACGGATTACGCCGGTGCCACCGCCGCCCCCCGACCCGTTAGAGCCTGCGCCGAGCTGACGATGTGGAGGTCGACCGCGGACACCGGCCCGATTGTCCTCGAGGTCGAGGTTCTGGTCCCCGTCGTCGACTGGGGCGAGGCAGCGGTCGTAATCGCGCGGTACACGGAACGGGTCGCCTTCTCGGGGGTCGGCAGGCGACTCCGGGTGCCCGTCCTCATCCGTGCTATCGAACTGAGGAAGACGCGCGACCCGGTGATCCTCGTCAAGGTCGCGCGATCGAGCGATGTCCCCCAGAAGACGTCGGCCGAGGTCGCAGAGTATGTGACGGCGCAGATCCGCGAGGCAATCCGTGATCGGGTCATAGCGGCGGGGTACGCTTGATCGCGCCGCGTGAGCCCTCCCTCCTGCCGGTGGACCGGTGGGGAGAGACGTGCCCCCACTGTGGAGGACGATTCGCGAATCGCGGGTCCCTTCGGGACCACCTCCGTCGGCGCTGCCCGGGACACCCTCGGGGGCAGTCTATATCGTTGAGTCGCGCCTCGGACTAGCATGGCGCTTCTCGACACGGTCCGGGAGAAGTTGACGCGCATGACACACCAGACCAGCGGGGGCCTCCTGGGTGGCGGCGGCGGAGGGATCCTCGGCGCGAACATGGGCGTCTTGCAGGCGCGCATCGCGGCCGCGCAGACGGGTGCCGACATTCCCACACGGATCTCGAACCTGGCCGGCACGCTCGGGGCGCGCCTCGGCTCGGGCTCGACGCCCCCGGCCCCGACGCTCTCCGTCCCCAGCACGGATTTCCGCGGCTCGAAGACGGCGGGCGAGTTGCCGCCGGGAGTCGCCCGTTTCAAGGACGCGACGGCGCTCTCGTACCGCCGCGAGGCGTACCAGCCCCCGCCGGGCGCGGCCCGGTACACCTAGGCCGTTCGGCCCGGGGCGCGTGTGCCCGCGCCCGTCGTCCGTCGCGTCCTGATCCTGCTACCAGTCGACCCCGGCGCCGACCCGACCCGGTCGTGCGAGGTCGGGATGGAACTCCTCCAGCGCGGCATCGACCCGGGCCACGACGCGCCGGTGGAGATCCGCGCGGTGCCGAGGACGCGGTTTCCCGCGGCGGCCTTCAAGGTCGACGTCGACGCGGACCAGTTCCCCGAGGGCCGCAAAGCGGCCGCGCAGCTCGCGGCCGAGTACGCGGACGTCTACCGGCGGGCGCTGCTCGGGTCCGTGGCCGGGTGACCGCCCGCAGAGAATATCGTTCGCCGAGGCCTGCGGCTCCTCGCCGTACGCCGAGGTCGGAGCGCCCCTCGGGGTCTGCCGACGTGGGCGTCCAGGCCCCTTCAGGAGGGCCGCGGTGACCCGGGCAACCGGTGAGCGGGCCTGAAAAAAGAGGAAGGGGTTGGGCGCGGCGCGGACCCCGGCCTAGGTCCCGGTCACTACGAACGTCGCGCTCTGGATGTTCAGAACGCTGGTCGCCGACGGCCACTCCAGGGCGATGGGGAAGGGCGAGCCGCCCCCCGATCCGCCGACAGTCTGCACGTTGATGGTGTCGATGCTGGTCATCTGGTCGCCGGTGGAACTCTCCCAAAGCGTCGTCAGGGTGAACGTGTCGGACCCGGACGTTATGGTGGTCGCGCCGGTGAACGTCACGACGACCGCGAGGTCCCCGGCCGCGCAGGTGCCCGCCGTTTCGACGGCCAGGCAGACCGTCCCGCCGCTCGGCCCGAACGGGCCGGCGTCGACGCTGCCGTTCGAGTTCACCGTGGTGGTGACGTCGGTGCTGACCTCGACCGCCACGGTGGGCGTCGAGGGAAAGTTAGTCGTCGCGGCCCCGCTCGCCCCGTACGTCGTCGGGCTGTTCACGAGGATCCCGGTCTGCCCCCCGTAGAGGTCGCTCGCGGCGACCATCCCCCCGAAGGTGACGCCGATCGTTGCCATCACCACCAGGGCGACGGCGAATCGACCAAGGCCCCGCTTGGGCCTCGCCGTCCGGATGTCCAGGGTCGTTCGTCGGTCCAAGTCTAGCTCTGCCGTTCTCCCGCGATTTGATCGCGTCATGGTTCGGTTTTTTCCTCCACTCGTCGAAAAAGGTTGGTCTACCGGCCCGGTTCTTTCTCGTTAGGAGCCTCCCACGGCGCGGGCCGTTTTGTCCGGCGGACCAGGTAGACCGGGCCGAGGCTGGACCCCACGGTCCACGCATCGAACCCGAGCTTCCGGAGCATCGGGCGGTTCTCGCTGAAGATGGTCGCGATCTGACGCTCGGTGCGGGACAGCGCGACGGCGAGCTGGCTGGGCACGAAGACGAACGGGTCCCCGGTCTTGAGCCGCCCGAGTGTGTCCGCCAGGTTCTCAGTCTCGGCGGCCGAATCGTCCTCGGGCGACCGGGGGCTGACGCGGCGCTCGCCGTACTCCTCGTCGCCCGGCCCCAACGGCAGGTCGTCGGTGAACAGGGGATCGGAAACCCGGCTGAGGATGACGCGCGTGAGTTCGGTAAGAACACTCTCGGGAAGGACCCGGAGTCGACGTCCGATCCGGAACCGGTCGCAGAATCGGAAGAACTCGGGCGACTGGACGCTGAGGAGGTGGACCGCTCCCTTTTCGGCAACGGCGACCATCGCCCCGCCGTCTTCGGTCCGTTTCAGTCGCATCCGGGCGTGGCGTACTAGCTCGCCGTACACGACGTGGCTCTGGGGGCCCCCGGAGGCCGAGTTCACTTCTGGGAGCCACACTCGAGGGGGGCGGTTGCGGTCGCTCAAGTCGCGGATTGCGACCGGGGACTGGACCAGGTCTTCGGTCAAGGCCCGGGCTCCGGAGGAGGAAGGGGCGGGAAGCCTGTCGGGACGTAGCGGTTCACGGTACCGTACCGTACAGGGACCGGATAGGTAAAGCTATTGGCAATCTGGAGGCGCTACATCAGCGCATGAAGCGACCCTCTAAGAGCCGGGCCCCGGTCGGCAACGGCGTGCCGAAGTTCCGAACCAAGGTCGGCCGGAGCGCGTCGGAATCTGAGAGCCTTCGCACGACGATACCCGCCGCCCTCGCCGCCTTCATGGAACTGGCCATCGGGGACGAACTCGAATGGGTCATCGAGCCGGGGAGCTTTCGGGTCATGGTGCGGAGGGTCCCGGCAGGGGAGCGGCGAACACGCTCCGGACGCCCCTAGACGGGTCCCCCTGGAAGGGATCGCCCGTCCTCCGGTCGGAACGGCTTGGGTGAACCCCCCGTCTAGGAAACCCGAAGTCGAAGCGCATATCCGCGGCCCCGTGTTCCCATCAGAGTGAGTGCGGTCAACTGGCTTGGCGTCGTGGTCCTCCTATGCGGGGCGCTCCTCGAGCTGCTGGGGTGGTTCGGGCCTGTGGTTGGGTTCCACCAGCCGGCAGGGCTTTCGCCGTGGGTCGAACGCGGGCTCGGGTTCGCCCTGTGGATGCTCGGCGCTCTCATGATCTATAGGAAGAGCTAGGTCGGACGGTCACGGCGCCGCCGCCTCGGGCCCCGGCGGATTCGTCCCGAATGCGTTGCGGTACCACTCGCGGTACTCTGGGTCCTCCTGGAGCGGGACCGAGGCCTCGGCGCCTGGGATTC
>Ga0116216_10000844_pt1 | contig 22649 bp, 19 predicted proteins | sample Sb_taG_11_FD_89696 | JGI IMG/M metagenome (GOLD analysis project Ga0116216, IMG submission 89696) | Peat soil microbial communities from Weissenstadt, Germany - Sb_50d_3_AS metaG | ecosystem: Environmental > Terrestrial > Soil > Wetlands > Peat | place: Germany: Weissenstadt | collected 2010-09-21
AAGTGGTCGGCGGCGGACGGCCCTCGACGGAATGGCGGTTTCATCTCGCGATCATGCGCGAGCGCCCGGAGGTGAACGCGGTCGTTCACGCGCACCCCACGTATTGCACGACGCTTGCCATCATGGAGCGCGGCATTCCGCCGATCCACTATATGATCGCCGCCGCCGGCGGGGACAGCATTCGCTGCGCTCCCTATGCGACGTTCGGGACCGAGGAACTGTCGATCAACGCGATCCAAGCGCTGAAGGGCCGGATGGCCTGCCTGCTTGCGCACCACGGCATGATTGCGCTCGGCGCCGACCTTGCCGGTGCGATGTGGCTCGCTGTCGAGGTCGAGACGCTCGCACATCAATATGTCAACTGCCTTCATTTCGGCGAGCCGCCGCTCCTGTCGTCGGAGGAGATCAGGAACGTCGCCGACCGGATGGCGAACTACGGTCGCTATTCGGCGCCCCGTTGAGGCGGCCCTAATCTTTGCCTGGCGATTGTGCGCCCGCCAGCGCGCGCGCTCTTGCGATGTGCTCCTTCAGCGCGGCGGCCCCGACCGCGCCCATCACCACGTCTTTGCCGATCACGTAGCTCGGCGTGCCGGAGAAGCCGAGCGCGCTCGCGAGCTTCGTGTCCTCGCTGAGCGTGGCGCCGATTTCTTCGCTCGTCATGTCCTGCTGGAGGCGGGACATGTCGAAGCCCTGATCTCGCGCGGCGGCGAGGGCTTTTCCCTCGCTGACGGGCCCTGGACTTCCAAGCAGTTCCTGGTGGAAAGCGAGGTACTTACGCCCGCCGGGATCCTGCATCCGCGCCGCAACCGCAACGCGCGCCGCCTCGGCGGAGCCGGGTCCCAGGATCGGGAATTCTTTCAGCACGATCTTCAGATGCGGATCGTCCTTGATCAGCGCCAGCGTGTCGGCGAGCGCGCGCTTGCAGAACCCACAATTGTAGTCGAAAAATTCGACCAGAGTGACGTCGCCTTGCGGATCGCCAAGCGTCACCTGATGCGGCGAGGAAAAGAGGTCCGCCGCGTTGGTGGCGATCGCCGCTCTGCGGTTGGTCGGGCCGGTGGTGTTTGCGCTCGCCGAGGCGCCGGGGCGATGCTTCAAGAGCTCGGCCAGGATCTGACCGACTGCCTCCGGATGCTTGATGAAATAGGCCTTGACGATCTCGCCGAGCTCGTCGGGGTGAGCTGCGAGATAGTCCTTGACGATCGCCTCGGTCACGACGCGCGAATCCTGCGCCCGCAGGTGTTGAGGGGCGAGCGCTATCGTTCCCGCGAGAGCGAGGCCGCCGATCAGCATCAGACATTTCATCGCGTGACCTCCATGATGAACACGATCATCGGAGCGGCGCAAAGCCCCCTCCGGCGCCCGGCGCGAACGGTCCGCGCGGCGGCGCAAATTCGCCCGGCCCTCTCGGCGCAAACGGGCCAGGCGCCCCGAACGGAACGCAGACGCCGAAGCGGTTCCGGATGCTTCGCGGCGGACAGGGCGCTGGCGGCGCCGGTGCGCAGGCGCCGCGAGGATTGCGTTGGAATCCGGGCGGGCAGGGCGCGGGCAGCGCCGGCGCGCAGACGCCGCGGATATTGCGGATGAGACCGGGCGGGCAGGGAGCGGGCGGCGGGGGCTCGCAAACGCCGCGCGCGCTGCGGATAAGACCGGGGGGACATGCCGGCGGCGCGACCGGCGCGCAGGCGCCTGCCGTGGTCCGCGCCTCCCCCCGGGGACATGCCGGCGGGGCGATCGGCGCGCAGCCGCCTCCTCGCAAACGCATCTCGCCAGGCGGACACGCCGGCGCACGGATCGGCGCGCAGCCGCCGTCGCGGGTCAACGCTTGGCCCGGCGGACAGGCTAGCGGCGGGATCGGGGTGCAAGGGCCCGGACGGTAACGCGCAAAGCCGGGCGGACAGGCGACGGGCGGCGCCCGCGCGCAGACGCCCTCGCGGGTTCGAGCCTCCCCGGACGGACAAGCCGGAACCGGTATCGCGGCGCAGACGCCTGCACTCGTGCGCGCCTCGCCGGGCGGACAGGCCGGGATGGGCGCGCAGGCGCCCGAGCGGTCCCGCACTTCGTTCGGGCCGCACGGCCTCGAGCCGGTCAGGCACGTGCGTCCGTCGGGGCTGAGGTTGCGGATATTGCAGCAGGAACCATCCGGCATCCTCGAGTAGCCGGCCGCGCAGGCCTTGACGACCTGGATTTGAGCCGGGCAGGCGGCGCGATTGGACGGGTCGATCGGCTCGGCGCAGCAGACGCCGGTCGTGGTTACGTTCGCGGGCGCGCAGCAGGCGCCGCTGGCGGTCGGAATGAGGCCAGAGGCGCAGCAGAGCGACCCGATCGGAATATGGAAGATCGGCCTGCATTCGGTGCTGTTGGGGCCGCTTGGCATTTGTCCGGCTGGGCAGCAGACGCCGGTCGACGTCACTTTGCCGGCGAGGCAGCAGGCGCCGCCCGCCGGCGCATAGCCGCTGGGACAGCACTTCGGATTGGCGGCGCTCGGCGTGCAGGCGGGCGGCGTCGGCGTCGGCAGGCATTTCCCGTTGACGAGCGGCCCCGCGCAGCAGGCAGGCGCGCCGCCGGCGCCCGTGTAGACCTGAGCCGAAATGCAGCAGAAGTTGCTGGGGCCGATGGCCGTCTGCCCGGCGGGACAGCCGGAATTCGAGCAGGCGGCGTTCGCGGCGAGCGCAGCGACCGGGCAGCACCGGCCGCCGATCTGGATGTCGGGACGCGGGCACCCAGGCTCGCAGGAGCCCGTGCTGACGCGACGCAGCTGATCGGGCGTGCAGGCGCCCGGCGGGGTCGGCGGCGTGACGGGCGGTTTGCCGGGCGGCGGCGGCTTACCGGGCGGCGCTCCCGGCGGCGGGGCTCGAGGCGGCCCGGGCGGGGCCGGCGCCGCCGCGCCGGGCGGAGCGAGCGGCGAGATCGCAGGGATGGTCGGCGCATTCAGGCCCGTGCGCAACGCCGGCGCGCAGTCCCGTTCGATCGCGACGCCGCCGAGATGCCCGCGCGCCGCGTCCTCCGAGGCGCCGTCGGCATAGCTGATGAAGTAGCTCTCGAGCGGCGGCGCATTGCGGGGCCGGACCTGCCACCCGCCCTAGCCCTGGAGGCCGTCGACATGCAGCGGGCCTGTCTGCGCGAGCCGCGCGACGAGCGCCGGACCGGAGGACTCGCGCAGATCCTCGCCTGTCGTCCAGACAAAGCCGCCGCACGATCCGCGCAGGATCTCGCCCGCGTGGTCGTAATTATATCCGATGGCGACGCCGCCGTTCCCGTTGCGCAAGTCGTGCGGAAAGCCGATCGCATATTCGTCGGGCTGCTCCTGCCACACGCGCCGGCCGCCGGGCGCGGCGCCGACGATCGTATAGCGCAGAGCGCGGCCGATCATCGGGACGGAGAGCGCCTCAAAGTCGAAGGCGCCGGTCGGCGCGGGCCGCTCGGCCAGAACCATTCGCCCCTGATCGTCGAATATGATGGTCGAAATCTCGGTTGGGCCCGCGGCCGGAGGCGCGGCGAGTTCGATGACCGCGTCGTCGCCAAACGACCCGTCGGGATTGAGGCCGACCGACCAGATCTGAAGGCTGTCGGCGATCGCGTAGTAGAGGCGACGCTGGTGGACGGCGAGGCCGAAAATCCGGCGCTCGGGCGCCGCGTAATTCCATGTGGAAGGGTCGCCGCTGTCGAACTGCGGGCTCGTGACATCGATCGGCTGCCGCGTTGTCCAGGGCGCGGGCGGGAGGCCCTGAGCGGCGCGCCCGGTCACGCCATGGTCGTAGCTGCCGAGGTCGGCACCGTTCATGGCGATACGATGAATGAGGCCGCTCTCGCGGTCCGCGACAAAGAGCGATTTCGAGTCCGGGTCGTAGGCCAGCGCCCCGAGCGCCGCGCCGGAGTTGGGCCTGCCGTCGGTCGTCACGTTGGCGAAGAGGCTGACTCGCGCGGTCGCGCCGTCGATCTTCCAGATCGATCCCGGACCGCCTCTCGGACCCCAGAGCCCGTTCATGAAGGCGGCGTTCGGCGCCCCAAGCTTGACGTGCCTGAGGCTTCCGTCGGCGCCCGGCGCGACGATCGGAAGGCCATAGGCCGAGGTCGCGGCCACATAAATATTGGCGAGCGCGCCATCGTCGAGCGCGACCCCGAACGCCTGCCCGACCTGCGAGGCGGGGAACGTGAACGGCTTGGGAGCGCCGACAAGCTGGGCCGCGGCTGGCCCGCCCATGTGCTGCAGATCGACAATCCGCACGGACGGCCCGCTTGCATCGATGAACGTCAGCTCGGCGGGGTCGTCGCCTGGCGCGATCTGCGGCGGCGGCGGAGCGCCGGAGAATCCCGTCACCGCGGCGTTGCCGGGCGCCATGACGGCGACGGGAGGCTCCTGCGCCGTCGATGCTCCGGAGAAGGCCCAAAAAGCGATGAAGTAGAGAACGGCGGCGAGCCAAAAGCGAGTCGCACGCCATGCCGGAGGGCGACTGTGGAGGCGATGGCGCGGGCGCATTTCAGCCATGTCCGGCCTATTGCGTCGTCTGCATCGGCGACGGTTCCTGGCGGACAGCACGACCCGCAGGCGGTCACTTCCGCGGGACTGCAGCAAGCCCCGTTCGGCGTCCTCACCTGATTGTTCGAACACGGCGCCACGCACTTGCCGCCGACGTTGACCTGTCCGTTGGGGCAGGGGATTCCGGTCAGGGGAATCGGGCAAATCGAGGCGGTCGGGTTGATCGTCGACTTGACCGGCGGGACGGCGGCAAGGCCGGTCGAGTCGCAGATGCAAACCTCGGCCAGCAGGCCCGACTTGGCCGCCGCATGCGTGCCTTGTGGGCACTGGCAATAGTAGATGACGTAGCCGTTGTTGGGATTGCCTCCGTTCATGTAGTCGTTCGAAACCGGGACGAGATTCATCGGGCTCGGGCAGAAGCAATATCGATCCGGGGCGCAGAATTGGCTCTTCCCGTCCCAGCCGTCGGTGACGTCGATCACCATCGTGCCGTTCGAAAGCTGCTTGACGACTTGCCCCTGAGGGTACTCGGGAGGGTTGGTGATGCGGCCGTAGATCGCGTTGTCGCATCCCGCGAGGGTATTGTCCTCAACGCAGCCGGGAGGCGGCGTGCAATCGGCGGCGACCGGGGTCGGCGGCTGGCAGCCGCAACCGCCCCAACCGAGATCCTGCTGAAGGCCGCAGATGGCGTCCTGCATGCACGACAGCACATCGGACCCGAACCGGCCGATGCCCTGCTCGAGCTCGCAGCTGCATTGAACGATGCTAAGCGGATCGCCGATGCTGCCAAGCACGCTCGCGAGATCGAGCGAGATTCCCGCGGCGTTCGCCCAACTCTGCAATGCCCCGACGTCGCCGACGGCGGTCTGCGCATTGTTCACCTGGCTGCAGAAGCCGTCGACCGCGCCCTGGCCCTGACTGGCGGCGACGCCCCCGAGGCCGGCGGTGATCGCCGCCGCCGCGGTGCATCCCGCGCCCGCCGTTTCGGCGCACGCGGCCGCGCAGGCGCCTGAGCTGAGCGACGAGGCGGTATTTTCGATGGCATTCCAGAGGTCGTCGACGCTGCAGCCGTCCGCCCGGGCCGGCGCGGTCGACCACAGGGCGGCAACGATCGCGAGCGTCGCGCTCACGCTCGCGGCAAGACGCCGCTTTCTCCTCCCCTGGTTCACATTATCGGCTCACATCAGAACCTGAGGGCCTCCCATGAAGGGGAAGACGCCCTCTTGTCGCGAGCTAACGATACGGCTCTTGTCAGGTCAAGGCTGCCTGCGCCCAAGCGAGAGGGGTCGCGCTCACTTTGGCGAGAAGCGCGCCAACTCGCCGGCATAGGTCTTGGCAAGCGGCGGCGCGTAGGTGTTGCGCTTTGAGGTCTTGAGCCCGATGCGGACCATTGTTTCGGCCAGGCCGACTGCGCAGGCGACGCCGTCGAGCACCGGCGCGCCGACGGATTGCTCGAGCTCGCGCACGAGATCGGTCATGCCGGCGCAGCCGAGCACGATCGCCTCCGCGCCGTCTTCGGCGAGCGCTCGCTTGATCTCGGCTTCGACCGCGCGGCGCGCGTCCGAGCCCGGCTCTTCGAGCGCGAGCACCGGCACGTTCGACGCGCGCACACGCGCGCAACGCGCGGCGAGCCCGTACTTGACGAGATTGCGCTCGATCGGAACGATCGAGCGGGCGAGCGTGGTCACGACGCTGAACTTCTCCGCGACAAGGCTCGCCATGTGGAACGCCGCCTCGCCGATCCCGACGACGGGCGCGCTCGTCGCGCAGCGCGCCGCCTCGAGCCCGGTGTCGTCGAAACAGGCGATGACGAATGCGTCTGCGTCTTGCGCCTTGGCGATTTCAGCCAGAAGCCCAGGCACGGCGAAGGCTTCGTCATAGTAGCCTTCGATGCTTGGCGGCCCGAACTCGGGATTGACCGCGCGGACTTCGACGCCAGGCGACGCGGCAGCTTTCGCCGCGACGCCGATCTTCGCCGTCATCGAGGCTGTGGTGTTGGGGTTGATGACGTGAATGCGCATCACCTCGACGCCAGATAGCTGCGCCAGCCGCCGAATTTCGAGATGTCGGCAGCCCCCGCGACAGCTTCGGCCTCGACAAGGAAGCCTTTGACGCTCGACCCGTCCGCGAGGCGAACGGGGCCGATGCTCAACGGCGTCGGCACTTTGGCGACAAAGGCCCCGAAGCCTGCGGGATCAAGGCTCCATAGCTCGGCCTTGATCCCGGTCCCCGCGCCATTGGCGACCCTCAGGAGCCCCGGTTTCGCCGGCGAACCCGGCAGCGCGAAGAGACGATAGTCCGTCGTCGTCTCGGCCTCACGCAGGAACGTTCCGCCGAGCTCGACGAGTTCGCGGTTCAGCGGCAGTCCGGCCAAATGCGCGCCGACCACCGCAAGCGCGACGCGGCCGCGCGCGGCCTGCACGACAGACAACGGCGCGACTGGCGCCTTCTCTCCTGTCGCGCCCATCGGCGCGCAGGAGCGCGCCTGGATCGCCGCCGCCACTCCGGCGAGGAGGCCGTCGGTCCCGGAGGGAGCAATGAGGGTTACGCTTGACGGCAGGCCGTCCCCACGCATTCCGGACGGCGTCGCGAAGGCGGCAAGGTCGAGCAGGTTGACGAAGTTGGTGTAGGTCCCGAGTCGGGCATTGAGCCGGATCGGGTCGGCCTCGACCTCGGCGACCGTGTAGGGACGCGGAATCGTCGGGACGAGGATCATGTCGATCTCCGACCAGAGGCGCTCCGTCCGCCGCCTGCGGTCGGCCAGCTTGTAGAACGCCTCGAACGTCGCGACAGCGTCGAACTTGCGCGCGCCCTCGATGATGGCGCGGTTGACCGCGTGCAGGGCCTCCGGATTTGTTTCGATCAGCGGTTTCGTCGCCGTGTAACGCTCGGCGACCCAGGGCCCGTCGTACAGCGCTCGCGCGACCTCGGCGAAGGGCTCAAAATCGAATTCGACGCGTCGAAGCCCGAGGGCTTCGACGGCCGCGAGATCGCGGGCGAAGGCAGCCTCCGCCTCCGCATCGCCGAAAAACTGGAGTGGCTCGGGGCGCGGAACGCCAATCCTCAGGCCGCTCGGAACGCCTGAAAGCGCGGGCGGGGGAAAAGGGCGGGAGAAGGCGTCGCCTTCATCATAGCCGCAAGCCACCTCGAACACGGCAAAGGCGTCCGCGACGTCACGCGCAAAGAGCGAGATCGTGTCGAGCGTCCGGCAGGCGGGCACGACCCCCGCCGGCGAGAGCGCGCCGAGCGAGGGTTTGAGCCCAACAATGCCGTTGAGCGCTGCAGGGACTCGTCCCGATCCTGCGGTGTCCGTCCCGAGCGAAAACGGAACCAGCCCAGCGCCGACTGCTGTCGCCGACCCCGAGCTCGACCCGCCAGGAATGAGGTCCGGCCGCAATGCGTTGCGCGGGACCCCGTATGGCGAGCGCACGCCCACGAGCCCGGTCGCGAACTGGTCGAGATTCGTCTTGCCCACGACGATCGCCCCCGCGCGCTCGAGCCGCTCGACGACGAACGCGGATTTTTCCGGCCGGTAGGCGAAGGCGGGACAGGCAGCCGTCGTCGGCAGGCCGCCCACGTCGATATTGTCCTTGACGACGAACGGAACGCCGAACAGGGGCCTGCCCTCGGGTCCGGCCGCCTGCACGCGCCCGGCGATCGCGAGCGCCTCGGCCCTCGGGCGAAGCGCGATGAAGAGGGCCCGGTCATTGTGCCGGTCGACGCGGTCATAGGTCTCGTCGATCGTCGCCTTGACAGCCTTGCCCTTTGCGTGGGCGGCGAGAAGCGTCGCGAGCGATTCCGTCATGACCTTGAGCTCCTTTGGCGGCGCCGGTGATCGCGATCGCATGGGCGCGCTTCGCCTCCGAATGCAAGGGCCGGGCTATCTGCCGCCTGCAGACTAGGCGCCCGACCCATACTCTACACGGGCGAAAACGCTAGGCGTCAGAGCCTATCTTTCGGGCGCGGCGCCATAAGATGAGGCGGTTGATGGCGCTGGGCTGCGGTCGAACCGCGCGGCACAGTCTTTGCGAACTGAAACCCCTCGGGGGAATGGCGCGACGCGCCGTCATAGTTTTTTGAGCAATGAGGACGCCACAATGTCAGCATCGGAATTTTCTCGCCGCACGCTCCTCAAGACCACTGCGTGGGGCGTCGCGGGGGCGACCCTGAACCTCGGCGCAGCCGGGCGGGCCCTGGCCGCGGGCGACCTCACTATGGGCATCGTCTATGTCGGGGCTCGCGACGATTTCGGCTGGAATCAGGCGCATGCAGTCGCCGCCGAGGCCCTGAAACTGGTGCCGGGCGTGAAGGTCGTCGAGGAAGAGAATGTTCCCGAGACCGACGCCTGCGCGAAAACGATGGAATCGATGATCAATCTCGATGGCGCCGGGCTCATCCTGGCGACGTCTTTCGGCTATTACACGCCGTTCGTCGTCGACATAGCGAAGAAATATCCGGACGTGCAGTTCCGCCACGCGGCGCCGCTCTGGAATAAGGACAAGGATCCCAAGAACGCGGGCAGCTATTTCGGCTATCTCAACCAGGCCCACTACGTAAACGGCGTCGCGGCCGGGGCCTGCACGACATCGAACAAGATCGGTTTCGTCGCCGCCAAGCCGATTGCGAGCGTCCTCAGCAACATCAACTCGGTCCTGCTCGGCGCGCGCAAGACCAATCCGAAGGCGATCGTCCAGGTGATCTTCACCGGCGACTGGTCATTGCCGGTGCGCGAGGCCGAGGCGGCCAACGCACTCGTCGACTCGGGCTGCGACGTCATCACTTGCCACGTGGATTCCCCCAAGGTGGTCATCGAGACGGCGGAAAAGCGCGGCGTCAAAACCTGCGGCCACAACGCCAGCCAGGCGCTGCTCGCGCCCAAAGGGTTCATCACCGGCGCCGAATACAAATGGGCGACGATTTACAAGGGCTACGCAGCCGACATCGCCGCGAGCAACCCGTTGCCGAACTTCCTGATCGGGGGCTACGAGAGCGACTTCGTCCAGAACACCCCGTTCGGCGCCGGCGCAAACGAGGCCGCCAAGGCCGCGGCCACCGCTGCGATCGCCGACATGAAGGCCAAGGCGCCGATCTACGTCGGTCCACTGAAGGACAACAAGACCGGCAAGATCGTGATCGACAAGACCTACGGCAATCTCGACCCGTATCTCGACAAGATGGACTATCTGCTCGAAGGCGTCGTCGGCTCGATCACCTGAGCGAGAGCGGCGATGAGTTCCGGAGTCCCGGCGGCGAACGAGCTTCCGGCGGGGACGTTGGGGGCGACGACGCCACCCTCGGCGCCCGCCGCCAGTTACGGATTTTGGACGCGGCTGCGCGTTAATTCGGAATATATCGTCATCCCGGCCTTCGCGCTCTTGATGGCGGCGTTGCTGTTCGCGCTCTTTCTCCTGGCGATCGGCAAATCGCCGGTTGACTTCGTCGACTATGTCTGGCGCGGGGGTTTCGGGACCGCGTTCTCTTTCCAGAACACGCTGCAGCGCTCCTCGCCGCTGATCCTGACCGCGCTTGCGGTGGCCATCCCGGCGCGCATCGGCCTCATCATGATCGGGGGCGAGGGGGCGCTGGTGCTCGGCGGCTTCGCCGCGGCGGCGATCGCCGTCCCTATGGTCGGCGTCGTCCCGCCGATTGTGACCATGCCGGTGATGGTGGCGGCCGCCGTCATCGTCGGCGGCTGCTGGGTCGGGATCGCGGGCTACCTGAAATATGCGCGCGGGGTCAACGAGACGATTTCATCGCTGCTGCTGACCTACATCGGCATTGCGATCATGAATTTCTTCGTCGAGGGGGCGCTCCGCGACGCGACCAATCCCAACAAGCCGTCGACCAAGCCGATCGGCGAGGCCTACATGGTCGGCCATATTCCCGGCACCCAGGTGCACTGGGGCTTTCTGGTCGGGGTTCTCCTGTCCGTTGCGCTCTATGTTCTCATGACCCGCACGACATTCGGCTTCGCCGCGCGGGTCACAGGCGGCAATTATCGCGCCGCGCTTGCGCAAGGGCTGCCGGTGGGCCGGCTCATCGTCGCTTGCGCGATGATCGCCGGCGGCTGCGCGGGGCTGGCGGGCTATTTCGAGGTCGCGGCCATCCAGGGGCGGGCCAACGCTTCGCTCGCCGCGGGCTACGGCTTCACCGGCATTCTGGTGTCCTTCCTCGCCCGGCACAATCCTGTCGTCATCGTTCCGGTCGCGATCCTGTTCGGCGGTCTCGTCGCTTCGGGCGGACTGATCCAGCGCCGCATGGGCCTGCCCGATGCGACCGTGCTCGTGCTGCAAGGCCTCATCTTCATCGTGCTGCTGGTCTCCGAGACTCTCTACGGGCGATTCGCGATCTTTCGGCCGGCCGACGTCGAGGACCGCACATGAGCGCCGGGCTCGTCACCGTTCTGATCGCCATGCTGGGCGGCGCGATCCGGGTTTCGACGCCTTTCATGTTCGTCGCGCTCGGCGAGTGCCTCACCGAGAAATCGGGCCGCGTCAATCTCGGTCTCGAGGGAACGCTGGTTCTCGGCGCGATGGTCGCCTACGCGATTTCCTACCACACCGGCTCGCCCTGGGCGGGCGTGTTCGCGGCCGGCGTCGCCGGGTCCGTTCTCGGCGCCATGCATGGCTCCATTTGCAGCCTGCCGAAAGTCAACGACGTTGCGGTCGGCATTGCGATGATGCTGTTTGGCACCGGCGTCGCCTTCTTCTTCGGCAAGCCTTACATCCAGCCGACCGCGCCGCGCCTCAGCTCGATCCCGTTCGGCGGCTTCAGCGACGACGCCAATCTGCGCAGCGCGCTCGACATCAATCCGCTATTCTTCGTCGGCATCGCCGTCGCTCTCCTGATGGCGTGGGCCTTCGCCAATACGCGCTGGGGCCTCATTGTCCGCACCGTCGGCGACAGCGCGGGGGCGGCGAAGGCGATGGGCATTTCGGTCGATCGGGTGCGCTTCCTGTCGACCACGGTCGGCGGCTTTCTCGCAGGCGTTGGCGGCGCGTTCCTGTCGCTGTCCTATCCAGGATCGTGGAACCAGGGCCTGTCCTCGGGACAGGGCCTTATGGCGGTGGCGCTCGTGATCTTCGCGCGCTGGAGCCCCTTGCGCTGCGTGCTGGCGGCGCTCTTGTTCGGCGCGGCGGGCGCGCTGGGACCGGCGCTGCAATCGGTCGGCATCACCCAGGGCTACTATTTCTTCAATGCCGCGCCTTACATCCTGACGCTCGGCCTCATGATCGCAACCTCGAGCGCAACCCATTCGACCCGCGACATGCCGGGCGAATTGACGATGGCGAAATGAGATGCCAACCGTCGCCGCCGATCCCTATCCCTGGCCCTATGACGGCGACTGGCGTCCCGCCAACACCGCGCTCGTCATCATCGACATGCAGACTGACTTTTGCGGCAAGGGCGGCTACGTCGATGCGATGGGCTACGACCTCTCGCTGACCCGCGCCCCGATCGAGCCGATCAAGGCTTTGCTCAGCGCGATGCGCGCCAAGGGCTACCATGTGATCCACACGCGCGAGGGCCATCGCCCCGATCTCGCCGATCTTCCCGACAACAAGCGCTGGCGCTCGCGCCGGATCGGAGCGGGGATCGGCGATCCCGGCCCCTGCGGCAAGGTCCTGGTGCGCGGCGAGCCCGGCTGGAACATCATCGAGGAACTGGCGCCGCTGCCGGGAGAGCCGATCATCGACAAGCCCGGCAAGGGCTCCTTCTGCGCGACCGACCTCGAGCTGATCCTGCGTTCGCGCGGGATCGAGAACCTGCTTCTGACCGGAATCACCACCGACGTTTGCGTGCATACGACGATGCGCGAGGCCAACGATCGCGGCTTCGAGTGCCTCTTGGTGACCGACGCGTGCGGCGCCACCGACCGCGGCAATCACGAGGCGGCGATCAAGATGGTGACCATGCAGGGCGGCGTGTTCGGCGCCGTCTGCGACTCGAAGGCCGTGATCGCGAGCCTGCCATGACGCGCCGCGCGTTTGTGCATCGCATCTCGGCGAAGGCGCCCGACGACGTCTCCGGTCTTGAGGCTGGCATGCGCGACGGAGCGATCGACGCGAACGCCGTCGTCGCTGTTTTCGGGAAGACCGAGGGTAACGGCCTCGTCAACGACTTCTCGCGCGGTTTTGCGACGCGCGCGCTGCAAGACGCCTTGCGGGCGCATCGCGAAGACGGCGATGCCGACGAAGCTTGTATCATCATGTCCGGGGGAACGGAGGGCGCGTTGGCGCCGCACTTCCTGGTGTTTGAGGCGCGCGACTCCGACGAGCCCGAGGCGCCGGGCGCGCTGGCGATCGGGCGCGCACGCACGCCGCCGTTGCCCCACGAGCATCTGGGCCGCCTCGCGCAGGTTGACGCCGTAGCGACGGGCGTACGCGCCGCAATCGACAACGCGGGCATCGAAGCGACCGACGAAGTCCACTTCGTGCAGATCAAGTGTCCGCTGCTGACCGCCGATCGCGTCGCCGCGGCTGATGCGCGGGGCTTGCCAACGGCCACGCGCGACACCTTGAAGTCCATGTCCCTTTCCCGCGCGGCGTCGGCGCTCGGGGTCGCAGTAGCACTCCGGGAAGTCGATCGCCCCGGCTTGACCGACGACGTGATCGGGCGCGACCTGTCGCTTTATTCCTCCCGCGCGTCCACTTCGGCCGGCGTCGAACTTGCCGATCACGAAATTGTCGTGCTCGGCACGGCGGCGAGATGGAGCGGACCGCTTCGGATCGGGCATTGCGTGATGCGGGACAACATCGACATCGAGCCGGTCCGCGCGGTGCTCGCCGAACTCGGCCTCTCGGCGCCCGGTCAATTGGCCGGGCCCGAACGGGCGCGCGTCGTCGCCCTGCTCGCGAAGGCTGAGGCGGGATCGGCCGGATCGCTGCGCGGCTATCGCCACACGATGCTCAACGACTCCGACATTTCCTCCACTCGCCACGCTCGCGCCTTCGTTGCTGGCGCGCTAGCGAGCCTCGTCGGACATGCCGAAATCTTTGTGTCCGGCGGCGCCGAGCACCAGGGGCCCGACGGCGGCGGGCCGGTCGCGGTGATCGCGGAGCAAGCCCTTTCGTCAGGAGACGCGCGCTTATGACTGACGCTCCCCCGCTCGCACATTCGCCGACGCCGCCGGCGCGCGGGCCCTCGCTCGAAACGATCGGAATGACCAAGACTTTCGGGCGGCTCACCGCGCTCGACAATGTCTCGATCCATGCGCCCGCCGGCACGTTTCATGCTCTTCTCGGCGAGAACGGCGCGGGCAAGTCGACTCTCGTCAAATGCGTGATGGGCTTCTATACGCCCGACAAGGGAACCCTGCTACTCGACGGGACCGAAGTCGACGTGAAGAATCCGCGCGACGCGCAGGCGCTCGGCGTCGGCATGGTCTATCAGCATTTCACGCTTGTGCCCTCGCTGACGGCGGCGGAGAATCTCGTCGCCAGCCGCGCCGACGCGCCGGCGGTGATCAACTGGCGGAAGGAACTCGACCGGCTCGAGACCTTCCTGACCCGCATGCCGTTCCGCGTGCCGCTCGACCGGCCGGTGTCCTCGCTCGCGGCGGGCGAGAAGCAAAAGCTCGAGATCCTGAAGCTGCTCTATCTCGACCAGCGGTTCCTCATCCTCGACGAGCCGACCTCCGTACTGACGCCGGGCGAAGCCGACGAGATCCTTGGCCTGCTCAAGGACATGGCGCACCGCGGCGAGATCACCGCGCTGATGATCACCCACAAGTTCCGCGAGGTCGAGGCGTTCTGCGACGACGTCAGCGTGCTCCGGCGCGGCGCCAAGGTCGGCGGGGGCAAGGTCGGCGAGCTCTCGACGCGGGAAATGGCGGCGATGATGATCGGCGACGCGGTCGTGCGCCCCTCCGCAGCGCGGGTGCAGGCGCCCAAGAACGAAAAGGTCCTGGAGATCGCCGGGCTCTTTGTCGAAAACGATGAAGGCCGCGAAGCGGTCGCCGGTTTCGATCTGCAGGTCCGCGCGGGCGAGATCGTCGGCATCGCCGGGGTCTCCGGCAACGGTCAGAGCCAGCTCGTCGAGGCGCTTTCCGGCCAGCGTCCGATTAAGCTCGGACAGGTGCTCGTTCACGACCAGGATTTCGAGCCGAAGCGCGACCACTTCGACAAATTCAAGGTGTTCGGGCTGCCGGAGGAGCCGCTGAAAAACGCGACCGCGCCGGTGATGTCGGTCGCCGAGAACATGGCGTTTCGCTCCTTCGACAAGCCGCCGATCGCCTCGTTCAAATGGTGGTTGTCGCCGGGGCCGATGCGGACGCGGGCGCGCGAGCTCATCGCCAAATACAATGTGAAGACGGTGTCGCCCGACGCGCCGATCCGCGATCTTTCCGGCGGCAACGTGCAGCGGGCGGTCCTCGCGCGCGAACTCTCCAACGACGTCGATGTGCTGATCGTCGCCAATCCCTGTTTCGGCCTCGACTTCGTCTCCGTCGCCGATATCAGGGCGCAGATCATGGAGCAGCGCAATCGGGGCGCGGCGGTGCTGCTGGTCTCCGAGGATCTCGACGAGATCCTCGAATTGTCCGACCGCGTCGCCGTGATTTCCGAGGGCAAGGTCGCCTATCTGACCGAAGCCGCCGGCGCCGATCGCACCACGATCGGGCGCTATATGGCAGGACACTGATGAAGCGAGCTTCCGGGCAACCTCTTCGCCATCGTCCGCTGGACGGCGCCGCTCGCCTCCTTTAGACATGCGATTGCGTGAATCCTCCCCATTTTGACCCTGAAGCTTTGGTCGACGCCATGGCGCCCCTTCTTGGGCTGGCGCTCACCCCTCACTCGCGCGCCGAGACGATCCTCCACCTTCGGATCGCAGCGCAGCAGGCGGAACTACTCTTGTCCGTGGCGCTCGACGACAACACAGAGCCGGCGCCGGTGTTCAAGCCGTGACTGTTGGGCTGCTTGACGGTTCGGCCGAGGCGATCGCTGCTGCCGTCAGCAGCGGCGTGGCGAGCGCCCGCGAAGTAACCAAGGCGGCGCTCGCGCGCATCGAAGCGCGCAATGGCGCGCTCGGGGCGTTCACCGATGTGACTGCGGCGCGCGCGCTCAGGAGGGCCGAGGCGATCGACGCGGCGCGCGCTCGTGGCGGAAGCCTGGGGCCGCTCGCCGGCGCGCCGTTCGCCGTCAAGAATCTCTACGACGTCGAGGGGCTGCCGACGCGGGCCGGCTCGAAGATCAACCGCGAGCGGGCGCCGGCCGGCAAGGACGCAACCCTGATCTCGCGCCTCGAAGCCGCCGGCGGGGTCCTCGTCGGCGCGCTCAACATGGGCGAATACGCGTACGACTTCACCGGGCAGAATTCTCACGACGGCCCGTCCCGCAATCCGCACGATCTTGCGCATATGACGGGCGGATCGTCCGGCGGCGCGGCCGGCGCGGTCGCGGGCGGCCTTGTCCCGATCGCGCTCGGATCGGATACCAACGGCTCGATCCGCGTGCCGAGCTCCTTTTGCGGCGTCTTTGGCATGAAGCCGACTTACGGGCGCCTGTCGCGCGCCGGAACCTTTCCGTTTGTCGCAAGCCTCGACCATCTCGGCCCGTTCGCCCGTTCCGTCGGCGATCTTGCGCTCTCCTACGACGCGATGCTCGGCCCCGACCCCGCCGATCCGGCCCAGGCGGACGTTCCGGCGGCGCCGGCGACGCCGAGCCTAGAGAACGGCTTTGCGGACCTGCGCATTGCCCGTCTCGGCGGCTATTTCGCGCGCTCGGCAGAGCCTTCAGCCTTCGCCGCCGTCGATGTGGTCGCTCGCGCGCTGAAGGCCGACCGTATCGTCGAACTTGCCGGGGCCGCCAGCGCTCGCGCCGCGGCCTATCTCATCACCATGGTCGAGGGCGCGGCGCTGCACCTTCAGCGCTTGCAGACCCGCGCTGCGGACTTCGATCCTGACGTGCGCGACCGGCTCATCGCCGGCGCCATGCTGCCCGGCGCCTGGGCCGCGCAGGCGCAGAAATTCCGCAGACGGTTTCGCGAAGAGGCGCTCGCGCTCTTTCGCGACGTCGATATTCTCATCGCGCCGGCGACGCCGTGCCGCGCCCCCCGCCTCGGCCAGAAGACATTCGTCCTCGACGGCAAGGAATTGCTGGTGCGGCCGAATCTCGGGCTCTTCACCCAGCCCATCTCCTTCATCGGCCTGCCGGTGGTTGCGGCGCCCGTGTGGACCGATGGCGAAACGCTGCCGATCGCGGTGCAGATCATCGCCGCGCCCTGGCGCGAGGACCTGGCGCTCCGCGTCGCCCGCGCCCTCGAGCGGAACGGCGTCGTTCGCGCTTCCGTTGCGCGGTTCGGCTAGGCGATCATGTCGAACGACGGTCGCTCCCGATGGGCGGGACGCAACAGCGCCAAGGCGGCCGTCCGCAGCCGCGTCTGGAGCCGCCTTATCGAGACGGGGGTCAACGTCGGACCGGCCTTCGACCGCATCCCGAACTTCGTCGGCGCGGACGCCGCGGCCAGGCGGTCCCGATCCGCCGCAGATCCCGGTGCGGCTGAGAGCGCTCTACGACGGCAAGCTCCTGTTCGCGCCGGTGCCCCATCTGACCAAGGGCTTCCCCTATCTCAGGATCGACCCGGTGAGGCTTGCCGCCAAGGGCGTCGATTTCGAAACCGCGGCGACCGCACAGGGTTTTGTCGAGCACGGCGAGCCGGTCGGCTTCGAAGACATGCCGAAGCTTGATTTCTGCGTCGTCGGCTGTGTCGCGGTTACCCGGCGGGGCGGGCGCACCGGCAAGGGCGCGGGCTTCGCCGATCTGGAGCAGGGCCTTTTTCGCGAGCTCGGGCTCGTCGACGCGAAGACTCCGATCGCGACTACCGTTCATTCCTCGCAGGTCGTCGACGATGGCGAAGTCGTCATGGAAGCCCATGATTCTGCGCTCGACTTTATAGCGACCGAGCTCGAGCTGATCGCGACGCTGGCGCCCTTTTCCCAGCCGCAAGGCGTCGCGTGGGAGAAGGTCCGCGCCGACCAGTTCGCCGATATTCCGTTTCTGAGCGCGCTCAGGCAGTCGATCGAGATGAGGAAGCGCGGGCGATGACGATCGACGAGCACCATGCCAAGGCCGAGGTCGAGGCCGCTTTCGCGGCTTATGAGCGCGCGCTCGTCGCCAACGATGTCGCGGCGCTCGATCGCTTCTTCCTGCCGAGCGAGGCCGTCATCCGCTATGGGGCGAGCGAGAACCTCTACGGCTACGAGGCGATCAAGGCGTTCCGCGCCGCGCGCTCGCCTCAAGGCCTCGCGCGAAAGCTCGAGAAGACGCGCATCGTCGCTTACGGCCGGGATTGCGCGATCGCGGCCACTCTGTTCCGGCGCGACAATGCGCCGGGGAAGATCGGACGGCAGATGCAGACCTGGATCCGCTTTCCGGACGGCTGGCGCATCGCCGCCGCCCACATCAGCGTCATCGACGAGCCCGCATCATGAGCGATCGGCTGACCGGCGTCATCGTGTTGCCGACCGACGGGGCGCCGGCGGGCCCGCCGGTCGACATTGCGCTGGAGGACGGCCGCATCGCCGCGATCTCGCCCGCGGCCGGCGCGCCGTCGCGGCGGCGCCTCGCGATGCCGGCGCTCGTCAATGCGCACGATCATGCCCGCCCGCTTTCGCCGACGTCCTTTGGCGCGGCGGCGAAGCCGCTCGAGACATGGCTGCTGCGCCGCGCGGTGATGCCCGCGATCGACCCCTACCCTGGCGCGCTCGCCGCGTTCGGGCGGGCGGCCCGCGCTGGGGCCGGGTCGGTCATGGCGCATTACACCCGGTTTCAGGGGCCGATGCCGCCCGTTGAGGAAGCCCGCGAGATGGCGCGCGCGGCGGCTGAGGTCGGCATCCGGGTGACGCTCGCAGTCTTCATGCGCGACCGCAATCCGCTCATCTACGGCCCCGCCGACAGCGTCCTGGCGAAGCTGCCCGAGCCGGCGCGCGCCGCGATCGAAGCGGAGTTCTGCGCGCCTGTGCCGAGCATCGAGGATCAGATCGCCCGGGTCGAGGCGATCGCGGCGGCGGTCGAGAGTCCCGTCTTTTCCGTCCAGTTCGGGCCCAACGGGCCGCAATGGTGCTCGGACGCGATGCTCGCCGCCATCGCCGAACGATCGCGCGAAACGGGCCGGCGCGTGCACATGCATTTGCTCGAGACGCGCTACCAGCGCGCATATGCCGACCGCGTCTATCCCGAGGGCGCCGTCGCGAGCCTGAAGTCGCTGGGGCTTCTCACGCCGCGTCTGACGCTGGCCCATTGCGTCTGGGCGCGGAACGAAGATCTCGACGCGATCGCCGACTCCGGAGCGATCATCGCGACCAATCCAAGCTCCAACCTGCATCTCAAGAGCGGCGTCGCGCCCATCGCCGAGGCGATCCGGCGCGGCTGCCGGGTCTCGCTCGGCGTCGATGCGTCCGCCTTCGACGAGGACGACGATATCTTGCGCGAGATGCGGCTCGGCCATTTCCTCCATGGCGGATGGGGGTTCGACAAAGTCATCGAGCGCGGCGACTGGCTGAGGAAAATCGTCGCCGACGGGCGCTTCGCCAACGGCGCGCCGGGCGACGGGTCGCTTCGCGTCGGCGAGCCGGCCGACATTCTCGTGCTCGATCTCGAGGCGCTCGACCGCGATGCCGTGATGAGCGTCGAGCCGATCGATCTCGTGTTCGCGCGCTCGACCGCGGCGCATGTCGCCGCGCTGATCGTTCAGGGCAGGGAGATCGTGCGCGACGGCAAGCTCACCCGCGTCGATCTCGACGCGGCCGAGGCGGCGCTGCGGGCGGAATTCGGCAAGAGAGCGCCGTCGCGCGCGGCATTTCTCGCCGCCTGGGACGATCTCGAGCCCGCGGTCGTCGAATTCTACCGCAGCGGCCTCGGCTGCTGCTGAAGACAAGGGTGACTCCGAAGCCGCTCGATCCCTGTCATGCCCGCGAAAGCGAGCATCCAGGAGAGCCGCTCCGGAGGAGCAGAATGGAGTTGAATGCGCCGTTTCCTCGAGGTTTTGCGGCCATCTGGACCCCCACGTTCGCGGGGGTGACAACGTTGGCGGCTTGGCCGTTACGACAGGGGAGCCAAACATGCCGAACGCGTTGCCGGTCATCGATCTCTCAGCCTGGGGCGACGACGACCGCGCGCTCGCGGACGTCGCGGCCAGGATCGGCGCGGCCTGCCGCGACGTCGGTTTCTTCTATGTCGTCAATCACGGCGTCGGCGCCGAACTGATCAACGCGGCCTTCGCGCAGTCGAAGGCGTTCTTCGCGCTGCCCGTCGCCGAGAAGCAACGTATCGCGATCGAAACAATCGGCGGCAACCGCGGCTATTCCGGTCTCATGCACGAGGCGCTCGATCCGAAGCGCGGTCCCGACATGAAGGAGGCGTTCAACGTTGGCTTCGACCTCAAGCCGGACGATCCCGAGCTTCTCGCCGGCAAGCCTTTCCGCGCGCTCAACGCCTGGCCGGACCTGCCCGGATTCCGCGAGACGCTGCTCGCCTATTTCGGCGCCTGCGCCGCGCTCGGCGCCCGCATCCATCGCGCTTTCGCGCATGATCTCGGCATCGCGACCGACTATTTCGCGAGCAGGTTCGACCGCCCAATGGCGACGCTGCGCCTCCTGCGTTATCCGGCGACCGCGAGCGGCGACGAGCAGATCGGCGCAGGCGCGCATACCGACTACGGCAACCTGACGCTGCTCGCGACCGACGACGTCGGCGGCCTCGAAGTGCGCACCCGCGCCGGCGACTGGATCGACGCGCCGGCCATGGCGAACGCCTTCGTTGTCAACATCGGCGACTGCCTGATGCGATGGACGAACGACGTCTACGTCTCCACGCCGCACCGGGTCGTCAACCGAAGCGGGCGCGCGCGCTATTCCATCGCCTTCTTCTTCGACCCCAACCCGGACGCCGAGGTCGCCGTCATTCCCTCCTGCGTCGGCGAAGGCGAGCGCGCCCGCTACGCGCCGATCCTCGCCGCCGACTATCTGAAATTCCGCCTCGATGCGAGCAAGCCTGCCGGACTTTGAGCCTGGGGGCCAGGGCGTTGGAGGCGCAATCGGGCGGAAATGACCAAGTTAAGGGGTTCAGTAAAGTGTCACCGGATCCCCGGGATCCCCGGATCCCAGTAAAGTGTCACCGGATCCCGGATCCCACCGGTTCCGGATCCGGGATCCGGATCCCCGCGACGCGCGGCATCGGCCATTTCATCACGTCCGCGTCGCAGTTCCTCGCAACCGATTTCGTCTTCGTCGGCATTGGCATCATCGCCGCCTGCGCCTTCGCGTTCTCCTTCGCCATGCGCTTGATCGAGCGCTGGCTGGTTCCGTGGAAGGGGAAAAGTTGAGGCGGCGCCCAGCAGCACATTTTTGGACCAAGACGTCGTTTGACTTCGTGCAGCCGCGCCGACGTCGGGGGGCCTACAGGCCCCCAACGGCCCAGCACTTAACCTACTCCAGGCACGCCCAAGACGTTTCCGCTGCTCAATCTAAGGCGGCGCGCAGAGCCGTCGATCTTATTGTTCCCTGGTCTCTGCTTGGTGCTTGGCCAGCTTCAACATAACTGCGGCCGCCGCTAACAGGCGCTTGCGTTCTTTCTCGTCCAGCGCGGCGGTTATCGCGCTTTCCAGCCAAGCGCGTCTCCGCATGAGGTCGTCTTTCAACAGCGCTCGACCTTTGGCGGTCACCGCAACCACAACCTCGCGCCGGTCACGCTCTCCGCGCGCCCGCGAAATCAGGTTCCGCTTTTCCAGATCGGCGAGCAAACGGGTCAACGACTGGGGCTCCAGTCTTTCCGCCGCAGCCACTTGATTGGAAGGCACGGGGCCGAGCCTGCTCAGCGTTCCGAGAATGCTGATTCCCGCGAGAGTTACGCCGCTTGGCGCTCTTTCACTTCGGAGACGTCTGCTGAGCGCGAGAATGGCGTTCAGCACGGTTAGAATCTCTTCGTCTCCCACAGCCGTCATGCCAGTTTTCTTGCTTTGAGACGTCACGCCGAACCAAGCCAAACTGCTTTCGGGCGCGAGCGGCTCCATCAAGGCTGCGACTTTGGCATCTCGCCGGCCGAGAGGCGAGAGGCGAGGAGGCGGAGGCCAGGGCGTGCTCCGACAGGCGCCTCGTTCGACGGTTGACGGCCGGATCCTTTTCGATATAGTACGCATTGCGTATCATTTGTAACTCTTCTCACATCGAGCGCGCTCTGTGCGCGAGGCTGCCGGCAAATCCGTCGCCGGCAGATGGAGTCGCTTTGCCGCGCCCGAAGAACGGACGACATCCACCGTGGCGAAGATCCTCTTTCTCAATATCCCGGCGTCGGGCCATGTGAATCCTACGCTTGCGGTCGCTCGCGAACTTATCGGGCGCGGGGACCGGGTGTGCTACGCCCTGCCTGAGTCGTGGCGCGAAACAATCGAGAACGCCGGCGCGGAATTCGCGCCGCTCGCTGAGACGCTGCGTTCCGCCCGTTCGGGACACGGGCAGAATCTTTCGCATGACGCCCGCATCGCCCTCATGCCCTATGCGATGGCGCGCGAGGCGCCTCGCATCGCCCCCGAACTCGAGCGTCTCGTCCAGGCGGAGAAGCCGGATTGCATCGTGTTCAACGAGCTCGATCTGCCGGCCAAATTGGCCGTGCGGCTGACCGGCGTTCCGGCCGCCGCATTTCGGACGTTCCACGGAAGGGTCGCGCGCGCAAGGGACGCGGGTTGGGCCACAGGGCCCGTCGCCAACTATATGACGGCGGCGGACCAGACCTTCGCATCATTCCTGGCGCGCGCGGACTGGCTGCGCAGACGGTGGCCGAATTTTGTTCTCAAGTCCACGATCCGACGATCGTCTTCGTCGCCGAGGCGTTTCAAGTCGATCGCGCTTCGTTCGATCAGCGATTCGTCTTTGTCGGTCCTTCGCTGGCGCCGGCGCCCCCGTTGCCGTCAGACATTCCGGTCCGGCCGCAGGCGCGTCGAGTCCTGATTTCGCTCGGAACGCTGCGCAATGACGAGCCCGAGTTCTATCGGCTCTGCTTCGATGCGTTTGGCGCGGAGAATTGGCAGGCCTTTCTGTCGATCGGCAAGACCGTCGATCCCGTGGTTCTCGGCGCCCCGCCGGAGAACTTTGTCGTACGGCCGCACCTTCCGCAGACAAGCCTCTTGCAGGTCGTCGATGTCTTCGTGACCCACGCGGGCCTCAACAGCGTCA